>P_2C_Liq_1_UnCtyDRAFT_1000014_pt1 | contig 77264 bp, 79 predicted proteins | sample Pon2CUnioCityCA_2_FD_10234 | JGI IMG/M metagenome (IMG submission 10234) | reverse complement strand
ATTTTGAGGCTCCTAAAACCAAGGATTTTATGGATGTTTTAAAGTCTTTAGGATTAGATAATAAAAAATCTCTTTTTGTGTTGGGTGGTTCAAATAATAATGTATATTTGTCTTCTCGAAATTTTAAGGGATCTGAAGTTATAACTAATTCAGAATTAAGTACTTATAAAATACTTCATGCTAATAATGTTGTTGTATTAGAGAGTTCACTAGAAGGAATCGAGGAAACTTTAAGCAAATAGGTTATGAATATCTTAATAAAACCAATCATTACAGAAAAAGCTACTAGCGATAGTGAGTTATTGAATCGTTATGGGTTTGAGGTTATGCCTACTGCTAATAAGATTCAAATTAAAAATGCGGTTGAGGTTACTTATGGAGTTACTGTTACTAAAGTAAGAACCATGAATGTGCGTGTAGAGCGTAAAACTAAATTTACAAAATCAGGGATGCAAGTTGGTAAAACTAAGGCAAGTAAAAAGGCTTTTGTACAATTGCAAGATGGAGATACCATCGACCTTTATAGTAATCTATAAATAATACAGACAAAAGATGTCAGTAAGAAAATTAAAACCTGTTACTCCTGGGCAGCGATTTAGAGTTGTAAATGGCTACGATGCTATTACAACTGATAAGCCGGAGAAGAGCTTGCTCGCTCCGAAAAAACGCTCAGGTGGACGTAATGCTAGTGGTCGTATGACTATGCGTTACAAGGGTGGTGGTCATAAAAGACGCTACCGTATTATAGACTTTAAAAGAGATAAGCAAGGTGTGCCTGCAACTATCGCCTCTATTGAGTATGATCCTAATAGGACTGCTTTCATAGCCTTGGTTAACTATCAAGACGGTGAAAAACGTTATGTTATTGCTCAGAACGGAATGAAGGTAGGTCAGAATATCGTTTCTGGTGATTCTGTCGCTCCTGAGGTAGGTAACGCTATGAAGCTTGCTAATATTCCTTTAGGTAGTATTGTGAGTTGCATTGAGTTGCATCCAGGTCAAGGTGCTGTTATAGCTCGAAGTGCTGGTTCCTTTGCTCAGTTAATGGCAAGAGATGGTAAGTATGCTACGATCAAAATGCCTTCTGGTGAAACTCGTTTGATATTGCAAGAGGCTGTTGCTACAATTGGAGCGGTTTCAAATAGTGATCATCAATTGGTTGTTAGTGGTAAAGCTGGTAGATCAAGATGGTTAGGTAGAAGGCCTAGAACTCGTCCAGTAGTGATGAACCCAGTCGATCACCCAATGGGTGGTGGAGAAGGTAAGTCTTCTGGTGGTCATCCAAGATCTCGTAACGGAATACCTGCTAAGGGTTATCGTACTAGAGATAAGAATAAAGCAAGTGCTCAATATATTTTAGAACGTAGAAAGAAATAATTATGGCTCGTTCACTTAAAAAAGGACCTTATGTATTCCATAAGTTGGAAACTAAGGTGGCTCAGAATGTTGAGTCCGGAAAAAAGACAGTTATTAAAACCTGGTCACGCTCATCTATGATTACCCCTGACTTTGTTGGGCAAACAATAGGTGTTCACAACGGTAAGCAATTTATTCCAGTATATGTAACTGAGAATATGGTTGGTCACAAGTTGGGTGAGTTCTCACCGACAAGATCTTTTAGAGGTCACGCGGGAGCTAAGAATAAAGGTAAAAAATAATTCAGCTATGGGAGTTCGTAAAAAACAGATGGCTGAAAAGCTGAAGGAAGAAAGAAAAAGTATTGCTTTTGCAAAACTTAATAATTGTCCTACTAGTCCACGTAAAATGAGATTAGTGGCTGATATAATTAGAGGTAAGAAGGTTGAGGATGCTCTTAATATCCTTAAGTTCTCTTCTAAAGAAGCAGCTCGTAGATTGGATAAACTAGTTTTATCTGCGATTGCTAACTGGCAAGCAAAGAATGAAGATGGTGATGTTGCTGAAGCTGGTTTGTTTATCAAGGAGATAAGAGTAGATGGCGGTACTATGTTAAAGAGATTGCGTCCAGCACCTCAAGGTAGAGCGCATAGAATAAGAAAAAGATCAAACCACGTTACTCTCGTGTTAGGTCAAACTAATAATACAGAGGTTAACTAATTTAGGATATGGGACAAAAAACTAATCCAATAGGAAATCGTTTAGGAATTATCAGAGGTTGGGAATCTAACTGGTATGGTGGTAATGACTACGGAGATAAGCTGGCTGAAGACGATAAGATTCGTAAGTATATTCATGCTCGTCTTTCTAAAGCTAGTGTTTCAAGAGTAATTATTGAGCGTACTTTAAAGCTTGTTACTGTTACCATTACTACGGCTAGGCCTGGTATCATTATTGGTAAAGGTGGTCAAGAAGTTGATCGTCTTAAGGAGGAGCTTAAGAAGATTACTGGTAAAGATGTGCAGATTAACATTCATGAAATTAAGAGACCTGAACTTGATGCTCATTTAGTAGGTGCTAGTGTTGCTCGTCAGATTGAAAATAGAATTTCATACAGACGTGCTATCAAAATGGCTATTGCTGCTGCAATGCGCATGAATGCTGAGGGAATAAAAATTCAGATTTCTGGTAGATTAAATGGTGCTGAGATGGCTCGTTCTGAGTCGTATAAAGATGGACGTATCCCGTTATCTACTTTTAGAGCTGATATTGATTATGCATTGGTAGAGGCGCATACAACTTATGGCCGCTTAGGTGTGAAGGTTTGGATCATGAAGGGTGAGGTATATGGTAAGCGTGAGCTTTCCCCTCTAGTTGGTCTATCAAAAAAACAAGGTAAATCAGATGGAGGTTCTGCCAATAGAGGTGGTAATCGTCGTCGTAGAAAATAAGAGCTAGAGATGTTACAACCTAGAAAGACAAAGTTTAGAAAACAGCAGAAGGGTCGCATGAAGGGTAATTCCGGACGCGGTAATCAGCTAGCGTATGGTACCTTTGGTATCAAATCATTAGATTCAGAGTTCATTAACTCTCGTCAAATTGAAGCTGCGCGTATTGCTGCTACCCGTTTTATGAAGAGAGAAGGTTCTTTATGGATTAAAATATTTCCAGATAAGCCTATTACAAAGAAGCCTCTTGAGGTTCGTATGGGTAAGGGAAAAGGTGCAGTAGAGTACTGGGCTGCTGTAGTGAAGCCAGGTAGAATTTTATTTGAAGTGTCAGGTGTTCCACTTGAAACTGCAAAGGAAGCTTTAAGATTGGCCGCGCAAAAGTTACCGGTAAAAACAAAATTTATAGTCGCTCGCGATTTTCAAGAATAGTAAATAGTTATGAAACAATCAGAGGTAAAAGGTTATTCTGCTGCCGAGCTTAATGATAAGCTAGCAGAATCTCAGAAGGTTTATGCAGATCTTACAAGAACTCATATCGTTTCTCCTTTGGAGAATCCTTCACAGATCAAAAGTTTACGTAGAACTATTGCTAGATTAAAGACTGCTATAAATAATCAGTAGACGAACATTATGGAAACTAGAAATTTAAGAAAAGAACGTATAGGAGTGGTTAGAAGTAACAAGATGGATAAAAGCATCGTTGTTGCTGAAGTTAAGAAACAGAAACACCCTATGTATGGTAAGTTCGTTTTAAAGACTAAGAAGTATGTAGCTCACGATGAGAAGAATGAGTGTAATGAAGGTGATACTGTTCGTATCATGGAGACGCGTCCTTTGAGTAAGTCTAAGAACTGGAGATTAGTAGAAATCATAGAAAGAGCTAAATAATGTTACAACAGGAATCAAGACTTAAAGTTGCTGATAATACTGGTGCTAAAGAAGTGCTATGTATTAGAGTTTTAGGAGGTACTAAGAGAAGATATGCTTCTGTTGGTGATAAAATTGTTGTTTCGGTTAAGGAGGCTACTCCTAATGGGAACATAAAAAAAGGAGCTGTTTCAACTGCAGTAGTGGTTAGAACAAAAAAAGAGGTACGTCGTCCAGACGGATCGTATATACGCTTTGATGACAATGCATGTGTGTTGTTGAATCCTACTTCAGAAATGAGAGGAACTCGTGTATTTGGTCCAGTGGCTAGAGAGTTGCGTGATAAGCAGTTCATGAAGATTGTATCATTAGCTCCAGAAGTATTATAATTTCCGATCATGGTAAAAGTAAAGATTAAAACAGGTGATAAAGTGCGAGTATTAGCCGGAGAGCATAAAGGTTCTGAAGGTGTTGTAACTCGTATCTTTAAACAGAAAAATAAAGCCATCGTGGAAGGTGTAAATATGGTTTCTAAACATGAGAAGCCTAGTGCATCAAACCCTCAGGGTGGAATTAAGGAAGTAGAAGCTGCTTTGAATATTTCTAACTTATCTTTAATAGATAAGAACGGTAAAACAACACGTGTTGGGTATCGTATGGAAAATGGAAGTAAGGTTCGATTTGCGAAATCAACAAACGAAGTTATATAAGTCATGGCATATATCCCTAGACTCAAGACAGAATATAAGGAGCGTATTTCAGGCTCTTTAAAGGAAGAATTTGGTTACAAGAATGTAATGGAAATTCCTAAATTACAGAAGATTGTTTTAAGCCGCGGTGTTGGTGGTGCAGTTGCTGATAAAAAGCTTATTGATTATGCTTTAGATGAGTTTACTTCAATCACTGGACAAAAGGCGGTAGCTACTTTATCTAAAAAAGATGTCGCTTCTTTCAAATTACGTAAAGGTATGCCGATTGGTGTTAAGGTTACGTTGAGAGGTGAGCGCATGTATGAGTTTCTTGATCGTTTAGTAACTGTTGCGTTACCAAGGGTTAGAGATTTTCAGGGGATTAAAGCTAGTGGTTTTGATGGTCGTGGAAACTATAATTTAGGTATCACGGAACAAATCATCTTCCCTGAAATCAATATAGATAAGGTTAATAAAATTGCTGGAATGGACATTACTTTTGTTACTTCAGCGCAAACAGATAAAGAGGCTAAATCTTTATTGGGTGAGTTAGGCTTGCCTTTTAAAAAGGACTAATAGAATGGCAAAAGAATCAATGAAAGCGCGTGAGCGCAAACGTGAAGCTTTAATTGCAAAATATGCTGAAAAGCGTAAGGCATTAAAAGAAGCAGGTGATTATGAAGGACTTCAGAAGTTACCAAAAAATGCTTCACCAGTTAGACAACACAACAGGTGTAAGTTAACTGGTCGTCCTAAAGGTTACATGAGACAATTTGGTATCTCTCGTGTAACATTTAGAGAAATGGCAAATCAAGGTTTAATCCCAGGAGTTAAAAAAGCTAGTTGGTAAACAGCTTAAAGATAGCATTATGAATACAGATCCAATCGCAGATTATTTAACTAGAATTAGAAATGCAGTACGTGCTAACCACCGTGTGGTAGATGTTCCTGCTTCTAAGTTAAAGAAAGAAATCACAAAGATTCTTTTTGATCAAGGTTATATCCTTAGTTATAAGTTTGAAGAGCAGTCAGCTCAAGATAATATTAAAATAGCTTTAAAATATGACCGTGATACTAAAGAATCGGTTATTAAAGATATTCAGAGATTAAGTAAGCCTGGTTTACGTAAATATGCTGGTGCAGGTGAGCTACCAAGAATTTTAAATGGTTTAGGTGTAGCTATTGTTTCAACTAGTAAAGGTGTAATGACAGATAAACAAGCCCGTTCTGAGAATGTAGGTGGTGAGGTTCTTTGTTACGTTTATTAAATTTTAAGATATGTCAAGAATTGGAAATAATCCCGTAGCTATTCCAGCTGGTGTTACTGTTAAGGTAAATGACGGAGTTATAATTGTAGAAGGTAAGTTAGGTAAGCTTACACAGGAGTTTTCAGATGTTTCTGTTAAGGTTGAAGGTGATGAAGTGTTTGTAACACGTCCTTCAGATGCTAAGGATCACAAGGCTAAGCATGGTCTTTACAGATCTCTAGTTTTTAATATGATAGCTGGTGTTTCTGAAGGCTGGACTAAGGAATTAGAGCTTGTGGGTGTAGGTTACAGAGCTTCGAACCAAGGTCAGGTTTTGGATTTAGCTTTGGGTTATTCACACAATATTGTTTTAGATATTGCTCCAGAAGTTAAAGTTGAAACTATTTCTGAGAAAGGTAAAAATCCTATTGTTAAATTAACTTCTTTTGATAAGCAACTTGTGGGTCAGGTAGCTGCTAAGGTTCGTTCATTTAGAAAGCCTGAACCTTATAAAGGAAAAGGTGTTAAGTTTGTAGGAGAACAATTAAGAAGAAAAGCTGGTAAGTCAGCATAAGAACATAAGTTATGGCATTTTCAAAGACTGAAAGAAGAAATAAAATTCGTAGAAGAATCCGCAAAACGGTTTCTGGTACTGCTCAGCGTCCACGTCTTTCCGTATATCGTAGTAATAAAGAGATTTATGCTCAGGTGATTAATGATGTTGATGGTGTTACTATCGCTTCGGCTTCATCTAGAGACATTAAAGCTTCTGGGGAGAAAAAAGCTGTTGCCAAGGAAGTTGGTAAAGCTGTTGCTGAGAAAGCAAAATCTGCAGGTATTGAATCAGTTTCTTTCGATAGAGGAGGATATTTATATCATGGTCGTGTTTTATCACTTGCGGAAGGCGCAAGAGAGGCAGGACTTAAATTTTAATTACAAACATTACAGTAATGTACCAAAAATATAAAAACGTAGAGTTAGTAAAGCCAAGTGGTCTTGAGCTTAAAGATCGCTTAGTAGGTGTTCAACGTGTTACCAAGGTAACAAAAGGTGGACGTGCCTTTGGTTTTTCTGCTATCGTTGTAGTAGGAGATGAGAATGGTGTTGTAGGTCACGGACTTGGTAAATCTAAGGAAGTATCTGAGGCTATTGCTAAGGCTGTTGAAGACGCAAAGAAGAATTTAGTAAGAATACCTCTTGTAAAGGGTTCAATTCCTCATGAGCAAAAGGGTAAATTTGGTGGTGCACGTGTGTTGCTTATTCCTGCGGCAACTGGTACAGGAGTTATCGCTGGTGGTGCTATTCGTGCCGTATTAGAAGCAGTTGGAGTTCACGATGTTCTTTCTAAGAATCAAGGCTCTTCTAATCCTCATAACGTTGTTAAGGCTACATTTGATGCTTTATTGCAATTACGTAATGCGCATACAGTAGCAAAGCAAAGAGGTGTTTCATTGGATAAGGTATTTAACGGTTAATATTATTATAATGGCAAAGTTAAAAATTACAAAGGTGCGTAGTGCAATTAAGCGACCGTTGAGACAAAAGCGTACGCTTGAAGCTCTTGGTTTACGCAAGATGAATCAGGTAGTAGAGCATGATGATACCCCAGTTATTCAAGGTATGATCGCTAAAGTTGAACATTTGGTCTCTGTTGAGAAGGCCTAAAAATATATAAGATGAGTTTAAATAATCTTAAGCCGGCAGCAGGTTCGGTAAAAAAAGCAGCCAAAATAATTGGTCGTGGTCAAGGTTCTGGAAAAGGTGGTACTGCAACTCGTGGTCACAAAGGTGCTAAGTCACGTTCTGGTTACTCTAAAAAGATTGGTTTTGAAGGTGGTCAGATGCCTCTTCAGAGACGTGTCCCTAAATTTGGTTTTACAAATATTAATCGTAAGGAATATGCTGGTGTAAACCTTGATGTTATTCAAGCTTACATTGATGAAGGTCGTTTTACTTCAACTATTACCCTAGAAAACCTTATTTCTGAACGTCTTGTTGGTAAAAAGGACCTAGTTAAGATATTAGGACGTGGTGAAATCAAGAGTGGTATAACTATTAATGCTCATAAATTTACTGCTTCCGCGAAAGCTGCTATAGAAAAAGCTGGTGGCGAGGCACAAACCGTTTAATATCAGCAGATGAAGTTAATAGATACGTTAAAGAACATCTGGAATATCGAAGAACTGAAGGATCGTATAATTATGACTTTCAGTTTACTTCTTGTTTACCGTTTTGGTGCTCAAGTGGTATTACCTGGTATTGATGCAGATCAACTTACTGGTTTGGCTAGTAATTTTGATGGTGGTGGTATAGGTTCTATCTTGAATGCATTTACTGGAGGAGCTTTTTCAAACGCGTCAGTGTTTGCACTAGGTATTATGCCTTATATTTCTGCTAGTATTGTTGTTCAATTAATGGGAATAGCTATTCCTTATCTTCAAAAACTTCAAAAGGAAGGTGCTAGTGGTCAAAAGAAGATTAATCAAATTACAAGATGGTTGACTATTGGTATTTGTTTAATTCAGGCTCCTAGTTATTTATTGAGTCTTGGTTCTTTAGGTGTTCCTGATAGTGCCTTTGTTCTTGGTAAAGGTTTAGAGTTTATGGTACCTGGTGTTATCATTCTTGTTACAGGTTGTGTTTTTGCAATGTGGCTTGGTGAGAAAATTACTGATAAAGGTATCGGTAATGGAATATCATTACTGATTATGGTAGGTATTATTGCTACACTTCCTAAGGCTTTTGTTCAGGAAGTTGTATCTAGAGTAGATGGAACAGGTGGTGTTATGCTAGTGTTGATTGAATTACTTGTTTGGTTTGTGATTATCCTTTTATGTATTATGCTTGTTATGGCAGTACGTAAAATTCCAGTACAATATGCTCGTAGAGCAGCTTCTGGCGGCTATGAAAAGCATGAAGAAGGTTCAAGACAATTTATTCCATTGAAATTGAATGCATCAGGTGTAATGCCTATTATCTTTGCACAGGCGATTATGTTTGTTCCAGCGGCTCTAGGTCAGTTAGATACTTCTTGGGCGACGTCAGTTCAAACCGCTTTTGGTGATATATTTGGTTTTTGGTATAATTTAGTATTTGCTTTATTAATTATTGTTTTTACTTATTTTTATACTGCGATCACAGTTCCTACTAATAAAATGGCTGATGATTTGAAACGTAATGGTGGATTTATCGCTGGTATCAGACCTGGAACTGAAACGGCAGATTACCTAGATAAGATCATGTCTCAGATTACCTTGCCAGGTTCTATATTTTTAGCGTTAGTTGCTATATTTCCAGCGTTTGTTTCCTTAATGGGCGTTACACAGCAATGGGCGTTATTTTATGGTGGAACGTCACTATTAATTATGGTAGGTGTCGCAATAGATACTATGCAACAAATAAATTCTTATTTATTAAATCGTCATTATGATGGTTTAATTAAAACAGGTAAGAATAGAAAATCAGTAGCGTAATGGCAAAACAGTCAGCAATAGAACAAGACGGTTCAATAATCGAAGCATTGTCTAATGCAATGTTTAGAGTAGAGTTAGAAAATGGCCACGTGGTTACGGCACACATATCTGGAAAGATGCGTATGCATTATATCAAGTTGCTACCAGGAGATAAAGTAAAATTAGAAATGAGTCCTTACGATTTAACGAAAGCAAGGATCACTTATAGATACTAATATGAAAGTAAGAGCATCCATTAAAAAGAGAAGTGCTGATTGTAAAATAGTACGTCGTAAAGGACGTCTTTATGTGATCAACAAGAAGAATCCAAAATTTAAACAAAGACAAGGTTAAGCTATGGCTAGAATTGCAGGGGTAGATGTACCTAAAAACAAACGAGGAGAAATTGCGTTAACCTACATATATGGTATTGGTCGCAATCGTGCAAAGCAGGTTCTTATCGATACAGGCGTTGACTTGAATAAGAAGGTAACAGACTGGAACGATGATGAGATAGGTAAGATTCGTGCAGCCGTTGGTGAGTTCACTATTGAAGGTGAACTAAGATCTGAAACTCAGCTTAACATCAAGCGTCTTATGGATATTGGTTGTTATAGAGGTATTCGTCATAGATCTGGACTTCCATTGAGAGGTCAGCGTACTAAAAACAACTCACGTACTCGTAAAGGAAAACGTAAGACTGTTGCTAACAAGAAAAAAGCAACTAAATAATAACTAATTGATATGGCAAAGTCTAAAACAGTATCAAAAAAGCGTAAAGTAATTGTAGAATCAGTTGGAGAAGCTCATATTTCTTCATCTTTCAATAATATCTTAGTTTCTTTGACTAATAAAAAAGGTGAGGTTATTTCTTGGTCATCTGCAGGAAAGATGGGTTTCCGTGGTTCTAAGAAGAATACTCCTTATGCGGCACAACTTGCAGCTGAAGATTGTTCAAAAGTTGCACATGAAGCAGGCTTAAGAAAAGTGAAGGCCTATGTTAAGGGTCCAGGTAATGGTCGTGAAAGTGCTATTCGTAGTATTCATAATTCAGGAATTGAAGTTACAGAGATCATTGATGTAACTCCTTTACCGCACAATGGTTGTCGTCCTCCTAAACGTCGTAGAGTATAATTAATTATTAATAACGAGTGATTATCGCGCTGTCGAAGGATATAGACCTGAATTCACAGTACATCATTCAATAAATTTTGTAAAATGGCAAGATATAGAGGTCCTAAGGCAAAAATTGCACGTCGTTTCAGAGAACCAATTTTTGGCCCTAGTAAAGCACTGGAGAAGAAAAACTATCCTCCAGGTATGCACGGTAACGCAAGACGCCGTGGAAAAGAATCAGAGTATGCGGTTCAGCTTAAAGAAAAGCAGAAAGCAAAATATACTTATGGTGTTTTAGAGAAGCAATTCCGTCTAATGTTTGAGAATGCTGTACGTAGTACAGGTATTACTGGTGAGGTTCTTCTTCAATTATGTGAGTCACGTTTAGATAACGTGGTTTACAGAATGGGAATAGCTAAGACTCGTCGTGGTGCACGTCAGTTAGTATCTCATAGGCACATGACAGTAAATGGTGAGTTGGTAAATATTCCTTCTTATCAGTTAAAGCCAGGTGATGTCGTTGCGGTAAGAGAGAAATCTAAATCACTTACTGCGATTGAACAGTCTTTATCTAGTAACGAGCATGTATATGATTTCATTACTTTTAACAAGGCTAGTATGTCAGGAACTTTTGTTAGTGTTCCAGAAAGGATGCAGATTCCTGAGAACATTAAGGAGCAACTGATCGTTGAATTGTATTCTAAATAATAATTAATCCACAAAGTAATCTTATGGCAATATTAAATTTCCAAAAGCCGGATAAAGTAATCATGATTGATTCTACTGATTTTGAAGGTAAATTCGAATTCAGACCGTTAGAACCTGGTTATGGTCTTACTGTGGGAAATGCTCTTAGAAGAGTATTACTTTCTTCACTTGAAGGATTTGCGATTACATCTGTTCGTATAGAAGGTGTGGATCATGAGTTTTCTACTATCGAAGGTGTTGTAGAAGACGTAACTGAAATGATTCTTAACTTTAAGCAAGTTAGATTTAGACGTCAGATTGATGAAGTAGATAGTGAGGTGGTTAATGTTTCTTTTTCAGGAAAGGACACTTTCACTGCTGGTGATATGCAAAAATATATTTCAGGTTTTCAAGTTTTAAATCCTGAGATGGTTATCTGTAATACAGAGTCTTCTGTTAGTTTAAATTTAGAACTTACCATTGAAAAAGGTAGAGGATATGTTCCTGCAGAAGAGAATAAGAATTCAAATGCTGCAATAGGTACAATTGCTATAGATTCTATTTTTACACCTATTAAGAATGTAAAATATAGTATCGAGAACTATCGTGTAGAGCAAAAGACTGATTATGAAAAATTAGTTTTTGAAATTTCTACAGATGGTAGTATTCATCCTAAAGAAGCGCTTACTGAAGCCGCAAAAACACTTATTCATCACTTCATGTTGTTCTCAGATGAGCGTATCACTCTAGAGGCTGATGAGATAGCACAAACAGAAACTTATGATGAAGAGAGCCTTCACATGAGACAACTGCTTAAAACAAAACTTGTAGATATGGAACTTTCTGTACGTGCACTTAATTGTTTAAAAGCTGCTGAAGTTGAAACACTTGGTGATCTAGTTTCTTATAACAAAAACGATTTAATGAAATTCAGAAATTTCGGTAAAAAATCGCTTACTGAATTAGAAGAATTAGTGAACGTTAAAGGACTTAACTTCGGTATGGATTTATCAAAATATAAACTTGACCGTGACTAGTATATACTAGTTAAAGAAATAAAATAAAATGAGACACGGAAAGAAATTTAATCACTTAGGTAGAAAAACAGCACACCGTAAGGCAATGCTAGCAAATATGGCTTGTTCTCTTATAGAGCATAAGCGTATTAATACTACTGTCGCAAAGGCAAAGGCTGTAAAGCAGTTTGTAGAGCCTCTTATCACTAAATCTAAAGAAGATACTACGCACAATCGTAGACTAGTTTTCTCAAAATTGAGAAGCAAGGAAGCTGTAACTGAGTTATTCAGAGAGGTTTCTTCTAAGGTTGCAGATCGTCCAGGTGGATACACACGTATCATTAAATTGGGTAATCGTTTAGGTGATAATGCAGATATGGCAATGATAGAACTTGTTGATTTCAATGAAATCTATAGTCCTAACGAAACTAAAAAGAAATCAACACGTCGCTCGCGTCGTGGTGGTAAATCTAATTCTACTGCTCCTGTTGAAGCTGCAACTGAAACCAATAATGAAGAAGAGTAAAATCTTTAACAATATGTAGATAAAAGGATCAATGCTTTCGCATTGATCCTTTTTTTTTGAATTATTTTTGAAAAAGAATTGACGATCATGGGGTATTTAAATAAAAAGGATGCTGTTATCTTATTAGCAGATGGAACAATCTTTTACGGGAAGGCTATCGGTGAAGGTGGAACAGCTACTGGTGAGATTTGTTTTAATACGGGTATGTCAGGATATCAAGAGGTGTTTACAGACCCTTCTTATACCGGGCAAATTATGGTTACTACTAATGCACATATAGGTAATTATGGTGTTGCAAAAGAAGACGCAGAATCTGGTTCGGTTAAAATTGCTGGTTTAATCTGTAAAAACTTTTCTGAGGAGTTTTCGCGTACAGCGGCACAATCTAATTTATTTGAATATTTGAATGAAAATAAATTGGTTATACTTTCTGATGTTGATACGAGGGCACTAGTTAGATATATTAGAGATCATGGTGCTCAAAATGCTATAATCTCTACTGAGGTTGAGGATCTTAATGCATTAAAAGCAACGCTTCTTAATGTTCCTAGTATGAAAGGTTTAGAGCTTGCATCTCAGGTTTCCTGTAAAGAGCCCTATTTTTATGGAGATGAGAAGTCTATGTATAGAGTCTCTGCCTTAGATTTAGGGATTAAGACTAACATTTTACGCAATTTAGCAGCAAGAGGTGTTTATATTAAGGTCTTTCCTTTTGACGCTTCTTATGAAGATTTAGTTTCTTTTAATCCTGATGGTTTTTTCATTTCTAATGGTCCAGGTGACCCAGAACCACTTACACGTTCTATTCAAACCGCTAGAAAGATTATTGAAGCTAACAAGCCTTTATTTGGAATTTGTTTAGGTCATCAGGTTATGGCCCTTGCTATGGGTATATCAACTTATAAAATGCATAATGGCCATAGAGGTATAAATCATCCTGTTAAAAACCTAATTACTGGTAAGGGTGAAATCACTTCTCAAAATCATGGTTTTGCCATCAATAAGGAAGAAGCACAATCACATAGCGAGATTGAAATAACACACGTACATTTGAATGATGATACTGTTGCTGGTATGCGTATAAAGAACAAACCTTGTTTCTCTGTACAGTATCATCCAGAAGCTGGACCTGGTCCTAATGATGCAACTTATCTTTTTGACCAATTTATAGATTTAATTAAAACAACTAAAAACTAAATAGAATGAGTACAATAATAGACGTACACGCAAGACAAATATTTGATTCTCGAGGAAACCCTACCGTAGAAGTAGATGTGATAACATCTAACGGTATAACGGGAAGAGCTGCAGTGCCTTCAGGAGCATCAACAGGTGAGCATGAAGCTGTAGAGTTAAGAGATGGTGGTAAGTCCTACATGGGTAAAGGAGTAGGTAAGGCTGTTAATAATGTTAATACACTTATTGCGGTGGAATTAATGGGAACTTCTGTGTTTGATCAACAATATATCGATCAATTAATGATTGATCTTGACGGGACTCCTAATAAAGCAAAACTTGGGGCAAATGCCATACTAGGTGTTTCTTTAGCTTGCGCAAAAGCTGCGGCTACAGAGCTTAATCAGCCATTATATAAGTATATCGGTGGTATGAGTGCCTGCACTTTACCAGTTCCTATGATGAATATTATCAACGGTGGCTCTCATAGTGATGCACCTATAGCATTTCAAGAGTTTATGGTAATGCCTGTAGAAGCAGAAAGTTTTTCTCATGCTTTGCAAATGGGAACTGAAATATTTCATCATTTAAAGAACGTTCTTCATGATAGCGGTCTAAGCACAGCAGTAGGAGATGAAGGTGGTTTTGCACCTACGTTAGATGGTACTGAAGACGCACTTGATACGATTTTAAAAGCGATTAAAAATGCGGGATATACACCAGGAAAGGATGTGATGATTGCATTAGATTGCGCTGCGGCAGAGTTCTTTGTGGATGGAAAATATGATTACACTAAGTTTGAAGGTGCTGGTGGCGTGATACGAACAAGTAAGGAACAGGCTGAATACCTTACATCACTTGCAGAAAAGTATCCGATCATATCCATAGAAGATGGAATGGATGAAAATGATTGGGAAGGCTGGAAAATCTTAACTGATCTTGCAGGTGATAAAGTACAGCTAGTAGGAGATGATTTGTTTGTAACTAATGTAGAGCGCCTATCTAGAGGTATTAAAGAGGGAATTGCAAACTCTATTCTTATTAAGGTGAATCAAATAGGAACCCTAACTGAAACTATTGCTGCGGTGACTATGGCGCATAAAGCAGGCTATACCTCAGTAATGTCTCATAGAAGTGGAGAGACTGAAGATAATACTATAGCAGATCTTGCTGTTGCTTTATCAACAGGACAAATAAAAACAGGTAGTGCTTCTCGATCAGACCGTATGGCAAAATACAACCAACTGCTCCGTATAGAAGAAGAACTTAACGATAGCGCATATTATCCAGCAAGAAAAGCATTTCAGTTATAATTCTGATTAGTCATAAATGATCTGCTCAGATCATTATTGATTACTTTTTTATTTAAATCTCATTGAAGCTAGCTTCAATGAGATTTATTGATTTCTATCCTTTTATTTACACATAAAAATCTTATGCCAAATTAGTACAAAAACCATTGTACTTATCATTGTTTTAATTCCTTACTTTTTTTAAAACTCGTTGAACTTAGAGTAAATTCAATTTAACTTATGGGTTTATGAAAGTAACGTTTAAACTGTCTACTTAAGTTCTATTGTAAATGAGAAAATTATCTTAAAAATGTTAAATTACTGGGCTTTGTTAACTACTTATTAACGCTCTATGCATTATTTTTGAGATAAGTTAATACAAAACACAAAGAATGTCAGATAAAGCTATTTTAGAATTTGATGGGAAGAAATATGAGTTTCCCGTAATCACTGGAACAGAAAATGAAAAAGCCATAGATGTTAAGGCTTTAAGAGGTGCAACAGGTGGACTTACCACTATAGATCCTGGATATAAAAACACTGGTAGTTGTGAGAGTGCAATCACCTTCCTTAATGGAGAAGAAGGTGTTTTAAGATATCGAGGATATTCCATTGAAGAACTTGCAGATAAGGCAGATTTTCTAGAAGTAGCTTATTTATTGATTTTTGGAGAGTTGCCTACTCAGGAGCAACTTGATAAATTTCATGGAGACATAAAAGCACATTCTCATGTAGATGAAGACGTAAAGAAAATATTAGATGGTTTCCCTAAGAGTGCTCACCCTATGGGCGTGCTTTCATCACTTACTAGTGCTTTAATAGCTTTTAATCCATCATCAGTAAATATTGAAAATGATGATGACATGTATAATGCTATTGTGAAAATCATGGGTAAATTCCCGGTACTCGTAGCATGGGCATTACGCAAGCGTGAAGGACAACCACTAGATTATGGTGATGATAGTTTAGGTTATGTGGATAATATCCTTAAAATGATGTTTAAAAAACCTAATGCTGAGTATGTAGTTGATCCTGTGGTTTCTAACGCATTAGATAAATTATTAATCCTTCATGCTGATCATGAACAGAATTGTTCAACCTCTACAGTGCGTATTGTAGGTTCATCACATGCAGGGCTTTTTGCAAGTTTAAGTGCAGGAATATCTGCATTATGGGGACCACTGCACGGTGGAGCAAACCAGGCAGTACTTGAAATGCTAGAGGCTATTAAAGAAGATGGTGGAGATACTAAAAAGTACATGGCAAAGGCTAAGGATAAAAATGACCCTTTCCGTTTAATGGGATTCGGGCATAGAGTTTATAAAAACTTTGATCCACGTGCACGTATTATCAAAAAAGCAGCAGATGAAGTTCTTAACGAATTAGGCGTAGATGACCCTATTCTAGAAATAGCAAAAGGTCTAGAACAAGAAGCTCTAAATGATCCTTATTTTGTAGACCGTAAATTATATCCTAACGTAGACTTCTATTCTGGAATTATCTATCGCGCGATGGGTATTCCTGTAGAAATGTTTACCGTAATGTTTGCTTTGGGACGTTTGCCAGGATGGATTGCTCAATGGAAAGAAATGCGTAACCGTAAGGAGCCTATAGGACGTCCACGTCAAGTTTATATAGGTGAAAACTATAGACCATTTAAAGAGGTGTCTGATAGATAAAATAAATTAACAATGACTGAAAAACTCCTTAACCAGATCTGGTTAAGGAGTTTTTTGTGTCTACTTATTTATAATGAACTTGTTATTCCAATTTGTGTTTATAATGTCGTTAAAATAAATTGAATTATTTTTTGCTTAGTTGAAGCTGGAAATCCTTTGCATAGCCTTAGCTAAGGAAATGATTTTAAGTGAAAAGTATGTGAAAAAGAAATAGTCGTGTCCGACTAAGACAAAAGATCGCTGTCGCTGATAGACTAAAGACGAAAGACTTTATTAAGGAGTTTGAATTGCAGTGCTTTATAAGTTTTAAAATTTCATAAATAACGTATCATTTTTGCTTTTCAATAGCAAGGTGTGCTTTTTGAAAAACCTTATGAAGCGATGCTATCAGTAGGTTTTATAGTATTTATAAAACTATAATCGGACACTAAAGAAAAAGAAACTATTTATTAAGACTTTATAAATTCAAATAGGGATTAAAGTTGTTTTAAAAGAGTTTATAACCTCATCTATAATATCGTAATTATTCTGGTGGTATATTATTAAATTCGCAATATGAATAGTATGAATATTAACGTACATGATGAAACCTCTCGATTACGAGCAGTTATCATAGGATCTGCTACTAGTAATGGAGCAGTTCCATCCATAGAAGAGGCTTATGACCCTAAGTCTAAAATACACATAGCTGCAGGAACTTATCCTAAAAATGAGGATATGATCTTAGAAATGGCGCATCTAGCAGCTGCATTAGTGAAACATAATGTGGACGTCTATCAACCCGTGCAAATTCAAAACTATAATCAGATATTTACTAGAGATATAGGTTTTGTTATAGGAGACACTTTTGTGCGATCTAATATTTTACCAGATCGTGAAAAAGAAATTGTAGCCATAAAACACGTGCTAGATAAAATGAATAACGTTATAAAACCACCTCAAGATGTTCATATAGAAGGTGGAGATGTTATGTTATGTGGTGATTATATTTTTGTAGGAACTTATAGAGGTGATGATTATCGAGACTTTATAACGGCGCGCACTAATACCGCAGCAGTAAAATGGTTAGAGCAAAAATTTCCTGATAAAAAGGTTAAAGGTTTTAACCTGCGCAAGAATAATGACGACCCTTTTGAAAACGCTCTTCACTTAGATTGCTGTTTTCAACCCGTGGGCGCTGATAAGTGTATTATCCATAAAAATGGTTTTTTAGAAGAAGAAGAATATCAGTATTTAGTGGACTTTTATGGTAAGGAGAACTGTTTTGAAATTACCAAAGAAGAAATGTATCACATGAATTCAAATATTTTTTCTATCGCACCAGATGTAGTCATTTCAGAAAAGAATTTTACCAGGTTAAACACTTGGTTGCGCACTCATGGAATTACCGTAGAGGAAATTCCTTATGCTGAGATCGCTAAGCAAGAAGGTTTGTTAAGATGTTCCACTTTACCATTAATTAGGGATTAAAAATTAAGACTTTTAGTTCTCGCTTTCGCGAAAGCAGATAACCTCAACACATAATGAAACAAATCACAGATACGGTCTTTATGATAAGGCCCATAAAATTCCGTTTAAACGAGCAAACGGCTGTTAATAATTATTACCAAGACGCAGGAATTAAAATACTTGATCATAATGCCAAGGCTCAAGAAGAGTTTGACACTTTTGTATCTAGATTGCAGGATAAGGGAATTAAGGTCATAGTCATCTCAGATGATGAGAAAAACGATACACCAGATTCTATTTTTCCTAATAACTGGATTTCTACACATCAAAATGGTGATATAGCTCTTTATCCCATGTTTGCAGAGAATCGTAGGCTAGAAAGAAGGCCAGACGTGCTTGATACACTGGAAAAAGAAGGTTTCACAATTTTAAATATTATAGACTACACCAGTGCTGAGGATGAAGGTTTTTTTCTAGAAGGAACAGGAAGTCTATTATTAGACCGAGTGAATAAAAAAGCCTACTGCAGCATCTCTCCACGAGCAGATGAAGAGCTAATGATTGAATTCTGTGAAGATTTTGAATATACTCCTGTGATTTTTACAGCTTATCAAACGGTAGAGGAGAAGCGCTTACCTATTTATCATACTAATGTGATGATGGCTCTAGGAGAAAATTATGCGGTGATCTGTCTGGATTGTATAGATGATAAAACAGAACGTAAAAACGTTCTAAAACATCTCAAAGAAGATGGTAAAGAAGTCATAGCTATTACTGAGGCTCAAGTGAACTCCTTTGCCGGGAATATGATGCAGGTTCATAATACCGCAGGAGAACGATTGCTGGTAATGAGCGACCAGGCATACCAGTCTTTAACTACTGACCAAATCAATAAATTAGAAAAGTATAACGAGATTGTGCACCCATCTATTGAGACCATAGAAACATTAGGTGGTGGCTCTGTAAGATGTATGATGGCCGAGGTTTTTTTGCCTAGAGATTAATTGTATTAGTTCTTATTAGTCGTCAAGGTTTTATGAAAGCTGTCATTCTGAATGAAATGAAGAATCTCTGTAAATAACAAAATATTGAGTAGCTATAGCAGTAGATTTTTTGGCTAAACTCAAAATGACAGAGCACTTTTTTTTAGATATTACCTACTAATAGAATCATATTGGTTTACGATTGTTACTTCCCATTTGCAATATGCCTAATCATCCCAGCAAAAATAAAGTAATGAAACGGCAGCATACTGTACCAGTACAATCTGCCCCATATTCCACGAGGTCTAAAAGTGGCTGTTTGATGAACGGTATTATTGTCATCGATTTCAAACTCTAGCCAGGCTTCTCCTGGAACGCGCATTTCGGCAAACAGTAATAATCGTTTTTCTTTTTTATCTGCTACGAGAACACGCCAAAAGTCCAATGAATCTCCAGCATATATAGTATTTGCATTAGTACGACCACGACGCAATCCTACACCGCCTAAAAGCTTATCCACATAACCTCTTATTTTCCATAGAAAGGTAGCGTAGTAGTAACCGTTATTACCGCCTATGGACCAGATACGTTCCAGAGCTGCTGCCGTATCATCAGTTTTTAATTGCTGTGCGTCTTTAAGGCAACCATAGCTGGGTACTTGTTTATACTTATTAATATTATACTTAAAACGACCGCTTACCATAGAGTCTTTCCAGCTGCTGGCAACTTGGTTTTGTTCAATTTTTGCAAACGCCATGTGCAGCGCTTCTTCATACGTGTATAATGGGATGTCTAATTTTTGGGTCAGATCATTTTCTGTAGCAACAACTTCTATAGTCATGCTATTGACTAAGTTTTGGGCGAGTTTATAAGAAGTGCTGGTTACAAAATAGAGCCAGTAGGAACTTAACTTAGGCGTCATTATAGGAACGGTAAAAATATAGAGTTGGATCTTACGCATAGCAGCATAACGCGTCATCATTTCTTTATAAGTAAGCACATCTTTCCCACCGATGTCATAACTAAGATCATAACAGTCTGTACGTCCTAAAACGCCAGTTAAATAACTCATTACGTTACGTATAGCAATAGGGTGAGTTTTGGTGTTGACCCATTTTGGCGTGATCATAATGGGTAGTTTTTCACATAAATCACGCACAATTTCAAAGGATGAGCTTCCGCTACCTACAATGATTCCAGCTCGTAATACAGTAAGGGAACAATCTGCCTGATAAAGTAGTTCTTCAACACGCTTTCGCGAAAGCAAATGTTTACTCAACTTATCCTCATTAACGATACCTGAGAGGTAAATAATTTGTTTACAGCTAGTGGCATTGATGAGTTTTACAAAATGTTGCGCACTTTCTGCTTCTAGACTGTCAAAGCTGTCCGTACTACTGCTCATGGAATGAATCAAGTAATATGCAGCGTCTATGTTTTGAGGTAGACTAGTCGTTTTATCAACTTTAAGAAAGTCTATTTCTACGATTTCTATTTGATCTTTTATCTCTTGAGGAACAGAAAGTCTGGCAGCGCTGCGCACGGCACAAATCACCTCATGATCCTGTTTTAGTAGTTCATATAGTAAGCGTACGCCTATATAGCCATTTGCACCAGTAAGTAGAACTTTCATAGCTTTAAAGATAGTGAGTATACCACTGAAACCTGTTAAAAGTGACTCAATAAAAAACGCGGTCATTAGGACCGCGTTTTTAGTATTTGTGATTAAAGAATTATTCTGAGTTTTTCCTTTTTTCACTGATGACCTGTCTATTGTCATCACTGTTTCTATCGATGAGTTTATTGTAAGGATCGATTCCTGCAGTAGCAGGTTTTTCACTTACGATGATGTCAAAGCTATTATCGATATCAGTCACCTTCACCTTTTTAAGATACAGTTCTTTTTCCTTTCCTGTTTCTTCATCAGCTGCTGCAAATACGCCTACTTCAATATAATCTGCTAGTGGCAGTGATTTAAGTGCTCGTGTCTTACCTTCTGGAGTAAAACTTAAGCTATCACCAGCTTCATTTTTGTAAACCGATTTCCCTTTTTTATCTGATCTGTACTTAATGACTTGAGCATCTAAAGTTACTAGATAGCTACCAACTGGAAGTTCCCTATAATTTGCTTCATTAACTTTATTGTTATAAAGAGTAATAGTTTCAAACATATCAGTCACTAAATACTGTAGTGAATCTGGAGTCACAGCTCTTATATCATCTACAAATTCTGTTGATACTGGATATGGTGCTCCTTTAAACTGATATTTCTCTGCAAATCGTTTTACCACATCATTGAATTTTTTCTCACCTAAATAGTCACTCATTGCATATAAGACGAGTGATCCTTTTTGATAATGAATATACTGTTGATTTTCATTATACATCAATGGATTCTCTCCAATGGATTCTACGGTTCTACCTAGTAAATAACGATCCATGGCATTCTTTAAGAATTTGCGCATTTGATCTTTTCCACTTCCTTTTTCTAAGACTTTAAGTGAACTATATTCTGAAAGGCTTTCTGAAAGTAAGGTCATCCCTTTTGCATTTGCACCTATTACTTGATGTGCCCACCACTGGTGAGCTAGCTCATGTGCGGTAACACTATAAGGAACGTCCACACCATTAGGGTCGTCTTCATCCACATCTGCTATGAAACCTATGGCTTCACTAAACGGAATGGTATTAGGAAAGGCTTGTGCAAATCCACCACCAGTTCTAGGGAATTCAATGATACGTGCCTGTCTATGCTGGTATGGTGTATAATTATCATTATAATAATCTAGTCCATCTTTTAAACCACTCATCATGCGATTTACGTTGTAGTCATGATCTGGATGATAGTAAATTTCTAACTTCACTCCATCGTGCTCATCTCTTAACACCTCATAACGACCACTCATGAAGTTATAGAAATTAAGGATTTTACTATCCATTTTATAATGGAAGTATTTGCGACCATCTTTTTCCCATTCTTTCATCAAGTAACCAGGTGCTATAGCAATCTGATCTGAAGCGGTACTTACCGTTGCTTCAAAATCGATCCAGTCGCTATTTCCACCTATGTAATTATTATCTCTTGCACCAGGAGCATCTGGTGATGGTAAACGATCTTTAGGTGGTAGGTCGTATTTTTCACGCAGCTTAGTATTTCTTATTTCAAAACGATCATCATATCCTATGGTAGGAAAGATGTTATTGTTTAGAAAAGTACCATTTTGAACCACTGGCGAGTAATTGTTTAATAAACTCGCTTTTCTATTCCATACATCTACTGTAAACTCTAGCGTATCGTTAGGTAATAACGGTTTTTCAAATTTATAAATCGTGTAATCATAATCACGATTGTCATAAACGATATGAGCACTTCTACTCATGTGAATATTCGTGAGACTATCTGCATTGTTCACGTGTAGGCTGTCTATGGCAACATCAGTTTTATTAACCATGGTCATAATAGCAGTTCCTTTAAAATCACCTTTATAGGGATAGATGTCTACAGTGGTGTTTACAGCAACAATTCTAGGTTGCGGAGCGTTGAGGTATTTAGACAGCTCGCGTTCTGCTTCTACACGCAGCAATTCTCTTTCTTTACCAGTTAGGTTTTTACGATCTACATTATTAGATCGCCAGATCATAGTCCCAATGGTGAAAAATCCAATAAAACATACGATTAAGGTTCCTAGCATGGCAGGTTTAAAACGTTCTTTTGCAATAGAAAAACGTTCTTTCATAGGTACACCAGTACCACGACGGTACAATGCGATAGCGGTAATTAAACTAGCTATACCTAGCAAGCCCCAATACAAGCGATACGCAATGAATTTATTGACAAATCCATATCCATTCATATCACTAGAACTTAATCCAGAACCACCATTATTGAATTTGAACATGGCTTGTTCTACACCTATGGCTCCTAGAATAGGGTTTAAAACTAATAACGATGCTAGTAATAGTATAAAGCCAACCCATCTGTTTTTTACCATCGTATGTACTAGCAATGATAGACCGATCCATGGGATGAACCACCAGATGTTTACTAGAAATAAATCGGTAAGGTATAGTCCTATTTCATATTCATAAAAACCTCTTATAGTTTGTACGGTTATACCACATAACATAATAAATGAATGGTATAATGCTACCATAATGAATAGTGCTAACCCTTTAGAAAGCAACATGGTTATGTTTTTCACCGGTGTAGCATCTATGATTTGTGCCATGTGTGCTAGTCGTGCTCTGTTAATTAAGAATCCACCATATAGCATGATTAGAATTACACCAAAAACCTTAAACGATCCACCAGCATTAGATAGCATAGACCAGGTTTTAGGTAAAGATGAGGTGCCAAAAACACTTCCTATGTCTATCATACTCAAGAAGGCAAATAGAAAAGCAAACAAGGTGATAATGATAAATGGCCAGCTTTTAACAATGTAAACAAAATCTGCCCAAGCCATTTTCCATAAAGATTGTAATTGATTTTTAAAACCAAACTCTCTGTTAACCTTAGGCATTTCAACGCGTTGAATTACACCAAAGTTACTTTTAACCACACGTTGTTTAGCCGATTTAAAAAGCTTTATTACCGTTGCGTGTTGCGAGAAGTTAAATTTGAATAGGGTAAATACAAATACTAAAATAGAGATAGTGAGCCATAACAGTCTGTTGTATAAAATAGTTCCTTCTAGAGGTATAAGTTTATTACTTTGCTCATCTGGTGTCCAGTATTGAATAGTTTCTGCTAGGGCAATATCACCAGTAGGCTCAAATAATTGAAACCAGTACGTATCTTCCATTTCACCTACAGCAATTCCAGATGCAATTTGCATGATGAATAATATCAAAACAAAAATAAACGCAGCGTTTAGGTTCCTGAAAAATACAGTTATAGCAAAAATAATCGTGCTATAAAAGAACATATTAGGTAAGGTGTAAACTAGAAAAGGTTGTAGGAAATTTATTAATTTAAATGGTCCTAAATTATCTGGATTTGATCCAGGTAAATAACAACCTATGATTACAAACAGAATAGTTCCTAAAACTATTAATAATACAACTGTAAATCCTGCACAAAATTTAGCTAGTAGATAGCTGGTTTTTGTCATCGGGTAACTGTACAATACGTTATGCATATTATTACGATAATCCCGCTGTAGTGTTCCACCTACTAGTGTAGGAAGTAGGAAGTATAATAAAATAGCAAATACTCCTAGCATGCTATAAATAGCTAGTGCACTGTTTACTTTTACAGTAGCGACTACCGTTGCACCTGTGAAATCAAAAACACCTACTGCAGCAGCACTCAACGCTAGTGCTAGTAACCACAATAAAGCAGCAAAAATGTAAGGAGCCGGTTTTTTAAACCAGGTCTTCAGTTCATGAAAATATATGGTCTTAAACATGATTAGGCATTTAAAGTTTCAACTACAGGCTGCTCATTACGTAAGGTCGTAAAATAGACGTCTTCTAGTGTAGGACTCGCTTTCGCGAAAGCGGCATCCATAACATCATCGCTAAATACACGAACCATAAGCTCGTTATCTTCATTAAAGCTGGTAGAAATGACATTGTGTTGCGTTTCAAAATCTTCCAAACTTTCACGATCAATAATTTGTGTATAAACTTTTCCTTCTAAAGTGGTAACCATGTTTTTAGGCGTGCTTTGAGCTAGAATTTTTCCACCATTAAGAATCGCCATATCGGTACATAATTCCTTTACATCATCTACAATGTGCGTGGAGAATATCACAATATGATTAGTTCCTATCTCACGTAATACATTTAAAAATCTGCGACGTTCTGCTGGGTCCAGTCCTGCCGTAGGTTCATCTACGATGATTAATTTAGGATCATTTAATAGTAACTGTGCGATCCCAAAACGCTGTTTCATCCCACCAGAATATCCTGCCACGTGTTTATTACGTACCTCGCTTAGATTAGTAACTTCTAGTGCTTTATCTACGATGGCATTACGATCTGATTTTGAGCTAACGCCTTTAAGTGTCGCAAAATAATGCAGTAAATCATGCGCACTCATTTTAGGATACACGCCAAATTCCTGCGGTAAATACCCTAAGGTCTTTCTAAACTCATTTTTATTATTCAAAATATCTAAACCATCCAGGTGAATCTCACCAGTGTCAGGCGATTGTAAGGTTGCTATGGTGCGCATCAATGATGATTTACCAGCACCGTTAGGTCCTAGTAGACCAAACATTCCTTGCTCGATGTTTATCGTAACATCATCTAGTGCTTTGACACCATTTTTATAAGTTTTAGATACGTTCTTAAGGCTTAGTAACATAATATGAGTTCTTTGGATTTGAAAGATTAGTATGCCAAAGAATCGATTTGTTACATTAATCTTCTTGAAATACTTCTAGGCCAGAAGTTGCGGCGCCAATAAAGTCAAAAAGCGCCATGTTTTCCCAGCTAGATCCTTCACTTGCTCCATCTATAGCAATCCAGTCTGGTGCCCAGTAGCAAAATCCTATTCCTTTATCATCTGGTAGATTTTTTACCACCTGATTGATACGTTGTAAGAATTGGAATTGACCATTTTGTGTAGCAGGATAACTTGGAGCTAATTGATTGGTAAGACCTATATTATTATTAGTGTTATCATTCCAGTCTAAGGTGAACGGATAAGAGGTTTCTACAATCATGACGGGCTTATCCTGATTCATGGTAAAAGATCTTAAGTCTGATTCCATAGTGTTTAGATCATTACCATGCCACCATGGATAATAGCTTAAACCTACCATATCGTAAACCACATTGTTGCTTTCTAGCTGATTGTAAAAATAACTAGCGGTAGAAATCCCAGCATGGTGGATCATGATTTTAGAATCAGGACTAATGGATGTTACTCCATTTATGGCAGCCTTAGTAAGTTGTATATAGTTATCCCAATTCTCAGTTCCATTAGTGTAAACTTGTCCTACTGGCCATAACATGCCGTTATTCGTTTCGTTTCCTATTTGAACTAGTTGAGGTAAGGTGTTTTGGTCGCGTAATTCTCTTAGTACGATGGTGCAGTAGTTTTCCAGCTCAGCGGCAAGTTCGTTAATGTTTAAAGAGCTCCATACCGCTGGCGTGTCTTGACTTCCAGGATCTGCCCACGTGTCAGAAAAATGCAGACACAACAAGAAATCCATGTTGTTTTGTTGAGCAATTAGCGCTTGTCTTTTTACATAGTTGAGGTTGTATTTACCATCACTATTGTTAATCCATAATCTGATACGCATTAAGTTCACGCCTTGATCAGATAGGTAGCTAGGTAAGTTGGATATGTTATTACCTTGTTCATCTTTATAAACCGCACCTTTATCCAGCTGTTCTTCCATAAAAGAAAGATCCATTCCTTTATAAAAGGAGCTAGGGCTGGTGCTCTGGTCATCTTCATTACCATTTGTGTCACAGCCTAAAAAAATCAAAATAATAAAAAGAAAAGGTGCTATTTTATTCATACCACTAAATTATGACTTTAAATGGTAGGGTGATGTAGTTCACGAGAAAAGTAATTATTAAAGCAACGACTTATTAAATTCAAATGGGTTCAAACACATCATACTTCACAGAAACTCTATTGAGGTTATACATTTAGACTAATTATGTAACATAGGTTACTCTTAAATAATTAGAGTCACAATACCTTCGCCTAAAACCAATACGAATATATTAATGGAATTAGTTGAAATTTTAGGCTATTTAAGTGCCTTAGTAATAGGAATATCTTTAGGTTTAATAGGTGGCGGCGGCTCTATACTTGCTGTACCAGTGTTAGCATATCTGTTTTCTGTAAACGAAAAAGTAGCCACCGCATATTCACTATTTATTGTTGGCGCAAGTGCCTTAGTTGGTGGTCTTAAACAACACTTAAAAGGTTATGTAGACTGGCGCACCGCTGTAGTTTTTGGTTTACCAGCTATTGTAGGTGTTAGTGTTGTAAGACGTTTTGTAGTGCCTGCACTACCTGATGTTTTATTTACAGTAGCCGATTTTGAATTTACACGCAGAATGGCAATGTTTGGCCTCTTTGCAGTACTTATGATTCCTGCGGCATTTTCTATGCTTAAAGAACGTAAAGATAAAAAACCAAAAGGCGATGGTACCGTTAAATACAACTATCCATTAATTATAGGCGAAGGTCTTTTAGTAGGCGGTATTACCGGAATGATAGGCGCTGGCGGCGGTTTTTTAATAATTCCTGCCTTAGTCATTTTAGCAAACGTAGAAATGAAAGTTGCCGTAGGTACATCACTAGTAATTATAGCATTTAAATCGTTACTAGGTTTCTTTTTAGGTGACGCCTTAACGATGGATATTGACTGGGTGTTTCTATCCATTTTTACAAGCATATCATTTGCAGGTATTTTTATAGGTAGTTACCTAAGCAACTTTATAGATGGTAAGAAACTAAAAAAAGGATTTGGTTACTTTATATTCATTATGGCTGTTTTCATTTTTTATATGGAGTTCTTTGTTTAACACTTTAATAAATAGACTTTTAAATTGTTTAACACTATGTAACATTAGTTACTGTAAACCATCAAATCAGCACATATATTTACCTTATATTAATGCTTTTAGCTTTAAAAGCTCTTATTTAAAACACTTTTATTATGAAAATAGAACAAATTTACACAGGCTGTCTAGCACAAGGTGCTTATTATATAGAAAGTAATGGCGAAGTAGCCATTATAGACCCATTACGCGAGGTACAACCTTATATTAACCGAGCACAAAAAGATAATGCTACCATAAAATATATATTTGAAACGCATTTTCATGCAGATTTTGTAAGCGGCCACGTAACACTTGCAAAACAAACGGGCGCACCTATTGTTTTTGGTCCTAATGCTAGCCCAGCATTTGATGCTATTATTGCCACAGATGAGCAAGCGTTTCAACTAGGTGATGTTACCATAGTAGCACTACATACACCAGGTCATACCATGGAAAGCACAACCTTTTTACTTAGAGATAAAAACGGAAAAGACCACGCTATTTTTAGTGGAGACACGTTGTTTTTAGGTGATGTAGGACGACCAGATTTAGCTCAAAAAATGGGCGTTATTACAGAGAAAGACTTAGCTGGTTATTTATACGATAGCTTGCGCACTAAAATTATGCCACTAGCAGATGATGTAATTGTATATCCTGCACATGGTGCTGGTTCTGCCTGTGGTAAAAACATGATGAAGGAAACAGTTGATACTCTAGGTAATCAAAAAGAAATGAATTATGCCTTACGTGCAGACATGACTAAAGATGAATTTATTGCCGAAGTTATAGATGGCTTATTGCCACCACCACAATATTTTCCTGCAAACGTAAAGATGAATAAAGAAGGTTATGATGACATTCAAGACGTGTTAAACAGAGGAACGCAAGCACTATCGCCTGCGGCTTTTGAAGCTGCTGCAAACGAAACTGGCGCAGTAGTACTAGATGTAAGACATCAAGACGACTTTGCTGCTGGCCATGTGCCTAGATCTATTTTTATAGGTCTAGATGGTAGCTTTGCACCTTGGGTAGGCGCGCTTATAGCCGATGTTAAACAACCACTTTTGTTAGTTACAGAACCTGGTCGCGAAGAAGAAACCGTAACCAGATTATCTCGAGTAGGTTTTGATAATACCTTAGGTTACTTAAAAGGTGGTTTTGACGCTTGGAAAAAAGAATCAAAAGAATATGATGTAGTAAGCTCTGTTACTGCTGAGGTATTTAAAGACGAAGTAGCAAAAGATAAAAAACCCATTTTTGACGTAAGAAAAGAAAGTGAGTTTTTATCTGAGCATGTACTAGATGCAAATAATACACCGCTAGATTTTATAAACGATCACTTAGCAGAATTCCCAGAGAATCCATTCTTTTTACACTGTGCTGGTGGTTATAGAAGCATGATAGCATCTTCTATATTAAAAAGTCGTGGTATACATAATGTAATAGATGTAAAAGGAGGTTTTAAAGCAATTAAAGAGACTGGAATTCCTGTTTCAGAATTTGTTTGTCCTTCTACTTTATAAAAACTCATAGTAATTTTTATTGGTTGGTTAAAAAAGAGGTTGTTTAAGGCAATCTCTTTTTTGTTTTTTGCTTTCGCGAAATCGAACTCGTGAGATTCACGACCGTAGGAAGAGCAAAGCGTTAAAGCGTAATAAATACAACCCTATTCTAATTACATTAGTGTCCTATTAAAGTTTTATGAATGTTTTAATACCAAAAGGAGTAATTAAAATCATTCGTCTTTAGTCTATAAGCGAAAGCGGTCTTTTGTCTTAGTCAGACACGACTATTATAATTAATAAAAACCGTGAGTGTAACCTAAGTTACTGATAAATACACATCGCAATACTACTTTTGATCATTACTAATGAAAACCTTACTTATACTTATGTCCTTTTTCTCTTCCCTTTTTGGTGGTAACACAAAACAAATAGATACCATAACTGTGCTTGATAAAGCCGAATTTAAAAATGCTATTGCTCACAAGGTTCAACTTGTAGATGTGCGTACACCTAATGAGTATGCTAGTGGCCATATTAAAAATGCTATTAACATTGACTTTTTTAATCAAACAGCATTTGTAAAAGCTTTTGAGAAACTGGATAAAGAAAAACCTGTATATATTTATTGTAAATCTGGAAACAGAAGCAATAAGGCTGCACAAAAATTAGATAGTCTAGGTTTTAAAAATATCTACGATTTACGTGGTGGTTATATGAACTGGAATTAAAAGAATAAGATACTTATTATATGAAAAGTGAGGTAGAAATACTTCACTTTTTTAGTTTTTATACTTCTGTATGTAACCTATGTTACTGCGGTAAAAATGCTTTTGCAATATCTTGCTGCTATAATTTACTAACCTATGAGAACTTCTATTATAGTACAAAATTTAAAATGTGGTGGTTGCGCAACAACCATTACAAATAAACTCACTGAACTAAAAAATATATCTGAAATAACGGTAGATACTAACAGCTCAACCGTTTCATTTATAGCTCAAGATGCAAATGATGCCCTTGAGGTAAAAAATAAATTAAAAACATTGGGCTATCCTTCTATAGAAGATACAAATGGCGTGCTTTCTAAAGCAAAATCATTTGTAAGCTGTGCCACAGGAAAACTTGCTAACTAATGAATAAAATAATCACCCTTTTAAGCCTTATTGTTGTTATTACCAGTTGTAAAAACAACAAGACATCAAGTAACACAACGGCTGCCGTTGCTTCAACCTCTAGCTATACGGCAAGTAATCATCCTGGTAAAAAACTCATGGAAACAAAGTGTTATGTGTGTCATAATCCTTCTGCAGATCATGATAACCGCATAGCGCCACCTATGGTTGCCGTGAAATCGCATTATATGACAGATGATATGTCTAAAGAAGAATTTGCAGACGCCATCTGGAATTTTGTAAAGAAACCATCTGAAGATAAATCTAAAATGCGTGGCGCTGTTAGGCGTTTTGGCGTGATGCCGTACCAGCAATTTTCTGAAGAAGATATAAAACTCATAGCAAATTATATGTATGAGTTTAAAATAGACGAACCAGTATGGTTTAAAGAACATATTGAAGAAGAAAGTAAAGGAAAAATGCAGTATCGCAACAGTGGTAAAACAATTAATAGTGATGGTAAAGTTCATGCAGACCCAAAAAACCATGCTGAAACAGGAATGGAATATGCCCTAAACACCAAAAAAGAATTGGGTAAAAACCTAATGGGAACCATTCAGAAAAAAGGTACTCTTAAGGCTGTTACCTTTTGTAATAAAAAAGCATATCCTATAACAGATAGTATGGCGGTTGCCCAAAATGCCACCATTAAACGTGTGTCTGACAAGCCTAGAAACCCTAAAAATAAAGCCAATACAAAAGAATTAGAGTTAATTGCACAGTTTAAAAATGCCATCGCTAAAAATGAAGAATACACACCTGTTACAGAAGTTGTAAATGGTAAAGTACATTTTTATGCGCCTATTACTACTAACTCCATGTGCCAGCAATGTCACGGTAGTCCAGAAAAAGAAATTCAGCCTGAGGTTTTAAACACTATTAACAATTTGTATCCAGAAGATATGGCTACAGGATATGCTGTTAACGAAGTACGCGGTATGTGGAGCATTACCTATAATGAGGAATAATGAAAGGTTTAGTAGTATTATTTTTCTTTTTCATCTCATTTTTAAACACAGCTCAAGATCAAGAAACGCATTATAGCAGCTGGAATACTATTAATATTCAGAAAGAAATTAATAACAAATGGTCTGTAAATACAGAGTTAAATTTTAGAAGAACAAATTTTCTTAAAGACTGGGAACAGTTTATTATTAGACCATTTATTCACTACACTTTTGAAAACGACTTAGATATTGCCATAGGTTATAGTTACATTAAAAACTACAGCTATTCAGACTACAGCAAGCCTATTGATGCTTTAGAACATAACATCTTCCAGCAACTTACCATTAAACATAAGTTTTCAAGATTTTCATTACACCACAGATTACGATTTGAAGAACGTTTTGCACAAAACATTGTAGCTACTTCAACTAATGAGTTTGTAACAGACGGCACTACCCATAAAAACAGATTTCGCTATAAGTTTCAGATTACGGTTCCTGTAATCACCTTTACTACTAATCGTTCACTAGGTCTTGTTTTATATGATGAGGCGCACATAGATTTTGGTACTGGTTTAAGACCAGAAAAACTAGACCAAAACTGGATGTTTTTAGGTGTATCCTTTCGCGCAAGCGAGCATATTAAAATACGTTCTGGCTATCACGATATCTATGCAAAAAGAGGTGACATTTTTATAAATAACCGAATTTGGGAAACTACATTAACTTATAAAATTTAAAAAATGAAACTACTAAAATTAGCTACTATAATGCTGTTAGGTTTACTTGCTCTAACTAGTAATGCACAGCAACATCAAGACGAACATCACGAGAGCAATGGTGATGGAAGCGGTTTTAGAATTGCTGGTATTATAGGGCATACATTAGTTAATAATGAAGGTATGGATAACGTTTTTGTGCCATCTTGGGGACTCGATATAGAGTATTGGTTTAACCATAAATGGGGAATAGGCATGCACAACGATATGGAGATTGAAACCTTTATTATAAAAAATTCAGAAAACGAAGAGGTAGAACGTGTAAATCCGCTGGTTTTTACTATTGATGCACTGTATCAGTTTGGTGGTGGCTTTGTGGTGACGCTAGGTCCTGGTATAGAGCTAGAAAAAAATGAATCTTTTTATTTAATGCGTGTAGGTATTGAGTATGAACAGGATATAAATAAGTCACTATACATATTACCTAATTTGTTTTTAGACCAGCGGTTTGATGGTTATCATACCTGGAACATAGGTTTGGGTGTAGGTTTAAAATTGTAAAGATGTTATACTTTACGCAATACAAGCGTAGTCATAGCACGCATATCTTGCACATTTGTAGTTTTTACATGATCTATTAATTCTAGATTATAGTTTTCTAGTACTTGATTAATAATGGCTCTGGTAATAAAAAAAGTACCTTCTCTATCGGTTTTACTTTCTTTTAAATACGGTGTATTGCCATCTAGTCCTATGTTTGAAGCGACTCTAATAAACAACGATCCATTGGGTTTTAAAACGCGTACTAGTTCTGCAAACATTTTATAAAAATGCGCTTCATTTTTTGCAAAATGCAATACCGCACTACAAATAACGTGATGAAAAGAATCATTATCATACGGTAAAGCATCAACATTACCTACTGTAAAATGGGCAGCCGCTTTTGGGTAGTGTTCTCTTGCAACTTCAAGCCGCTCGTTATCTGTATCAATGCCAGTAATATGAATACCGTTAGTATAAAACCATTTTAAGTTACGACCTTCAGCACAACCAGCGTCCAGAATTTTATCTTCTTTAAGATAACGCGCTTTCATTATCTGGTCCACAATGTAGATATCTGTTTTTCCTATAAGTTGTGTTAGCAAATTTTGTTGCATTACTTAGATTTAATATTATAACGCAGTAAGCCGTTATTGTTTTTTAATTCAAACTCCATAATTTTCTTAGGTATTTATAAAACCAATAATCTTTCTGGGTCTATTATTCTTACTCGTTACTATTATTTATGTATTCAATTTGTCTAAAATTCCACTAATTCTAATTTTTTCATTAAGGTTCAGAGGTTCTGTGAATTTAGTAAAAATCAATTCAATTTTTGGCTTAATTTCTATTAGTTCTTTAATTCCGTTTTTTGTTATTTTAATACGTTTTGCTCTTCTATCTTCTTCGTCAGGAAACTCTTCTACAAACTTATTTTTTATAAGTCTTTTAATAATTTCTATTCCTGTTGGTGCCTCAAGATTATGCATTTCAACTAATTCCATTTTCCTATAGCTTTCTTGATAATCTAAGTGCAAAAGAAAACTATACTCATCAATAGAAGAAACATTCGATTCTGACAAAACGGTTTTCGTTTGTTTTTTTAATGACTTATTCAAATGCATCAATTTAAAAGCGATTAGCAATTCATCGTGTTCTGAATGTGTAGATTTATTTTTACTAGTAAATAATTTGTTGTTGAGCCAAATTGTAAAATCTTCAACTTTATTTGAAGCGTTTCCTTCTTGATATTCCTCAGTATACGCTATTAATTCCTTGAGTAATGTGTATTTCATCTTTAAACTTTACTTCTATTTTGAACAAATTTACAAAATATATTGTGTTTTTGAAATAAATACCTAATTTTGTATCATAAACATGGTAATAAATAAAATTTACAATGAATATGAATAAAGTAGTTATAGTAGCAATACTATTATTGTCGTGCTCTTGTAAGCAAATAGAAAATCAAAAAATGGAAAAAACAATGAACAATCCAACGTACACATTTGTGTCAGTTTCAACGGCTAAACCAGGGAAACTTGAAGACCTAATCCGAATTGCCAAAGCTCCAACTATCAAAATGGACAAACAATCTGACGGTCTACTAGCTTATCAAGTAAGCGTAGATAGAGAAAGAAACACCGTAGTTGTATGGTCAACTTATGACAAAAAGGAAACACTTTACAATTATCTTGAAACTGAACAAGGTAAAAACGACCACGGTGAAAGTGAGGATATGGAAAGTATTATCGAGACATTTGTAATGTATGATCTTGAACCTGTTAGTGGAAGACTTCTTCCTAAAGAGTAATTTTTGTTAAGAGCAGAGTTCTTTAGTTTAGTTAGAACTCTGTTTTTTTAAATAATGCCTAACCAAAGACTAATACTAAAATTATTATTCTTATGTAACCAAAGTTACAGTATTGTTAATTTATATTTAGTAATTTTATAGAATTAACAAATTTAGTATACTTATGGCATCACATTATCAAGTTTTAATTATAGGCGGTGGAACAGCTGGTATCATGACAGCGGCACAGTTACTTAAACAAAAGCAGTCTAGCAGCGTTGCAATTATAGAACCAGCAGAAACGCATTATTACCAGCCAGCGTGGACACTCGTAGGTGCTGGAGCCTATAATTTTAAAAAAACGGGCAAACCTATGAAAGAGGTAATGCCTCAAGGTGCTACCTGGATTAAAGATTTTGCCACAACTTTTGACCCTGAAAATAACACGGTAAACACTAAAGCTACTGGCGCCATTACTTATGATTATCTAGTAGTAGCTCCAGGACTGGTTATGGAACCATCAATGATAGAAGGTTTGCCTGAAGCACTAGATAAAGGTGTGGTTTGTAGTAATTATACAGATCCTGAACATACCTGGAATGTTATAAAGAATTTTAAAGGTGGTAACGCCTTATTTACTCAACCATCTACACCTATTAAATGTGGTGGTGCACCTCAAAAAATAGCTTATCTCGCTTCAGATTATTTTAGAAAAACAGGAATTCTTAAAAATACCAATGTCATTTTTGCTACACCTGGTAGTGTTATTTTTGGTGTAAAACCTATACGTGATACTTTAATGAAAGTAATAGGTAGGTATGGTATTAACTTTAAACCGTTTTACGCACCTTTTAAAATAGATGCCGAAAAACAAATAGCCTACTTTAAACATGTAGCTCCTGAAGAAAACCAGTGTGTTCTTAATGAAGATAATGATATAGGTGAAGTATCTACTGAAGAAAACATCATTCAAATTCCTTTTGATATGTTACACCTAGCGCCACCACAAGCAGCGCCTAAATTTGTAAGAGAATCAACTTTGGTAAACGAAGCTGGTTGGCTAGATGTAGATCATCACTCCTTACAACATAATAGATATTCTAATATTTTTGGATTAGGCGATGTTGCAGGTTTACCTACTGCAAAAACAGGTGCCGCTGTGCGTAAGCAAGTTCCAGTAGTAGTAGATAATTTGAGCTTATTAATAAAGCAAAATAAAATAGGTACACAATCGTATAACGGCTATTCTAGCTGTCCGCTTGTTACTGGTTACGGAAAAATGACTTTAGCTGAGTTTGATTACAAAGGCAACTTTACACCAGATCCTAAATTAAAACGCATGTTAGTATTTAATAGTGCCAAAGAACATTGGAGATTATGGATGCTCAAAAAATTCGGGCTGCCATACCTTTACTGGAATAAAATGATGAAAGGAGAGAACGTTTAACTTAAAGTAGATGTTTAACTCAAAGGTTACAGCTTTATGTTGTAACCTTTTTTAGTTTATAAACTACTTATTCCTCTAATTTATAATATTTGGTGTTCACTAGAGTTCTTTAAAGAGTTATCCTTGTTACTATTACCGTCTTAAAAGTTGCTGTGTTGCTAGTAGCTTTTGGGAAAAAGTCGGAAAATATTTTATTTTAATAGTATCATTTCAATTTACGCTTCCGCGAAAGCGTAGCTCTAAAACTAAAAATACTACTATGTAACCTAGGTTACCAACAATGCTTGTTATATAGCTTAATTTTATACCGAATTTAAAAACAATAAATTTTAGCTATTATGAATAATGAAAATGAATTACAAGAAAACCTAGTATCTATGCCTAGAATAGGTGATACTGCACCAGATTTTGAAGCGGTTACTACTAAAGGAAACATTAAAATGTCTGAATTTGCAAAAGACAAATGGACAGTTATGTTTTCGCATCCAGCAGATTTTACACCAGTTTGTACCACAGAAATGAGTGGCTTTGCTGAAAGAAAAGCAGAGTTTGATGCACTAAATACTGAATTACTTGGATTAAGTATCGATAGTATTCACGCACATTTAGGTTGGGTACAAAACGTAAGAGAAAATACAGGCGTTTACTTTGATTTTCCAATTATTGCAGATATTGATATGAAGGTATCAAAACTGTACGGAATGTTGCAACCTAACGAGAGTGAAACTGCTGCCGTAAGAGCCGTATTCTTCATAGATCCATCTAAAAAAATACGTTTAATAATGTATTACCCATTAAATGTAGGTCGTAATATGGACGAGATTTTACGTGCCTTAGATGCATTACAAGTATCAGACAAGCATAAGGTTGCCATGCCGCTAGACTGGAAACGTGGTGATAAAGCTATTTGTCCGCCACCAAAATCTTTAGATGCTTTAAACCAAAGACTAGCAGATAATTCTGTTGAAAAAATAACTTGGTATCTTGCAAAAAAGGATATCTAAAACTAAAACTAAGGGCTTTACGTTATAATACTAAAGCCCTTTTTTAATCTTTAAAAAACAATACAATGAAAAGCACAAACAACATAGGCTTAGATGCGCAAGCATCACAAACTACCGCGACAGAATTAAACGATTTACTGTCTAACTATCAAGTGTTCTACATGAATCTAAGAGGATTTCACTGGAATATAAAAGGAAAGAAATTCTTTGAACTCCATCTTAAATTTGAAGAATTGTATAACGACGCTCTAATTAAAGTAGATGAAATTGCAGAGCGTGTACTTACTTTAAGTGCAACACCACTTCATTCCTTTGAAAAATATCTTGAGACTACTGCCATTAAACCAGCAGAAAACATAACAGATGGAGAGCTAGCCATAAATAGTATTCTCGAAGCTCTAAAAACATTATTAACTAAAGAAAGAGCTATTTTAACCATAGCCTCAGAGGCTAATGATGAAGGTACCGTTGCCTTAATGAGCGACTATATTGTAGAACAAGAAAAACTGGTATGGATGCTATCTGCATATCAAGATTAATAGCAGCGTATGAATAAGCAAGTAGCAAATTTTTGGAACGATCGCTATATCCAAAAAGAATTTGTCTATGGCACGCAACCTAATGCGTTTTATAAACAACAACTCGATAAAATAAAGCCAGGTAGCATCTTACTTCCTGCCGAAGGCGAAGGACGCAACGCCGTTTATGCCGCTTCCCAAGGTTGGGATGTTTCTGCTTTTGATATTAGCCAGCAAGGAAAGGAGAAAGCCGTCCAGCTGGCAAAGCAACTCGAGGTTACGATAGATTATAAAGTTGCAGGTGTTTTGGATTTTGAAACGACAAAACCGTTTGACGTTATAGGATTAAGCTATGCCCATTTTCCTGTTGGCATAAGAAAAGAAGCTCATTTACAGCTCTTAACCTTTTTAAAACCTAATGGGATTGTAATTTTTGAAGCTTTCGCCAAAGCGCAATTAGGAAAACCTTCTGGTGGCCCTAAAAATATTGAGATGTTATTTTCCATTCAAGAAATTAAAAATGAATTTCCTGAACTCGATTTTAAGCTTTTAAAAGAAGAAACCATTACACTTGCCGAAGGTAATTACCACAAAGGAACAGCTGAGGTGATACGTTTTATGGGTATCAAAAAATAAAGAAAGCCCTTTTGAAACGATCAAAAGGGCTTTTTAATTTTAGTCTATTTATTTAAAAATCAAACTTTGCAAATACAGAAAAGTTTCTTCCTGGATCATTGATCGGTACACGACCAAAATCTGCTTGATTAGTAAATGAAAAATTCAGGTGGTTGTTATACGTTTCATCAAAAATATTTAAAACTGCAACACCTAATTGCAAATCTTTTAAAGGTTTAACACCTAATCTTAAGTCTAAAGTTTCATAACCAGCGGTTTCTGTCTCTCTAAAACTGCTAGAAATTTCATCTTGTTTTGACGTGATCGTATAATCTAGGCTTGCCCAGAATTTCTCCTTTTCAAATCCTAGTCCTAATCTTGTAATAAATGGTGGCGTTAAAGGTAAAGACTCGTCCAGATCTTTATTTCTAGCATACACATAAGAAAAAGCCGTGTTGAAATTAAAATAGTTAGCAAAGGATACATTTGCCTCTGCTTCAAAACCTGTTTTAAAAGCACTATTTAAATTCATAAATCGTTTTACTTCTTGCGGTTGTGCAGTAGGCATAAACCTTCTATCTAAGCTAGGATCTACCACAGGAACAATGTAGTTTTCATAAATAGAATAATATCCAGAAATACTATACTGTAAAGCATCTATTCCTTTTTCAAAGCTTGTTGTTCCTTTAAAACCTATTTCAAATTGGGTATTTACTTCAGCATCTAGATTAGGGTTTCCTACATATTCAAAAGGGTCTTGACCTACGGTAAAATGGTTAATGTACCGCTCAATCATATTTGCAGACCGTACACCACGCCCATAAGCTACTTCTAGCCTGTTATTTTCTGAAAGTTGATGCTTTACCGAAACTGTGGCAGACACATTGTGTTCTTCACGCTGCTCTAAGTTAGGGTACATTTGTTGAAAATTTAATTCAGGATCTTGTGTTTCTGAAATAACTAAATCATAGCGCACACCTGCGGTAAGCATGGTTTTATTTGAAAATGCATACTTATTTTCAGCAAAAAGTCCATAATCATTTATATAACTATCTTGCCATACTTTATCTTGAAACACCATAGGTTGTGGTAAGAGGTCGCCCATCATATTGCGTTTTACGCTACGTGTCCTGCCACCATCTCGTGCTATAAGTAAGGCGTCTATACCGCTATATAAGATCCATTTTTCTGTAGGTTTCATTTTAAACTCTACTTTTCCACCAGCGGTAGTCGCATCTATGGTTGATATAGCATCGGTCATCATGGAAGATGGTCTTCTGGTATTAGACATAATGTGGTCTACATAAGAATAATAAGCCTTTGCATTTACTTCTTTTACAAAACCTTTTAAATCTGAAAGTTTATAATCTAATGATAAAATAGAGCTATTATCCTCATCAGTATCCATAGGTAATCCTGCGTGAAGCACATCGCGACCATAAGATTGTCTCCAGTGTGCCTGTATGCGCTGGTTATCTTTAATGTTATAACCTAATCTCAAGCCATAGTCCAGACTTCTAAAGGCTGAAGGGATTTCAGTGCCAGCTCCATCTTTATAATTACCAAAATCACGATAGCCAGCATTTGCAGTGATATCATACTTTTCAGTAACTTGATGCAGCTTTAAAGAAGATACTAAGGCGTTTCCATTACTCTCATAGCCACTACTAACGCTACCGTGTAAACCGTTATCTAACTGTTGCGGTTTCTGGGTTACTAGATTAATAATACCGCCAAAGGTGGCACCATATCGTACCGTATAAGGTCCTTTAATAACCTCTATACGTTCTATATCTTCAGGAACAACGTGTGTGGTAACAGGATCCATACGGTTAGGGCAGGCGTGCATAGCCTTAGTTCCACCATCAAACTGAATGTTGAGTTGCTCATATTGTGAGGCTCTAAACGATGGATCAATTGCATAATTTCCACGTTTAATGAGTGAGAAACCGTTAAAATCGCTGAATAAGTCAGCCACATTTTTAGGTTGTACTACTTTTTTAACTAAATCTGTTTTTACTGTAGTAAGCACTGGATCTGTTGTTCCTTGCCCGGTAATGATTACAGTATTTAAGGCTACTGGTTTAGTAGCGGTGGTGTCTTGCGCTTTGGGTTTGTTTTCTTGCGCATATAAAGCCACAGGTATCCATACGCTTAACAGCGCAATGTGTTTTATGTTCATTTTTCTTAATTCTTAGTTTACGGCATAGCACCGTTGAGAGATAGAATAAACTATCGCTCTAATCTATTGATCTAGGTATGAATTAAGAATTCCGTGGTGGATGAAAAACTGAAGCTAAATCAGTATCAGATACTTGAAATAGATAGTAAAAATTGTTACGCTGCATTGTTACAGGTGCAAGCTCTGGTAAAACTATACGGCTAGCATCATAAAAAAACTGTGGTTCCCATTCTGTTAGTAAAGGAGATGGGCTTTCTTTCTTAGAACTTTCGGCCATCATTTTACTCAGGTAGCACTTTCCATTACATTTTAATTGAGGTTTGTCTTTATTTTCACAAAGTTGTTCTACAAAGCTGTCCATATCTAGTGCATACCAGCTGTAAATAGCAGTCACACGCAAGATATTGCTCAGTATTAAAATGGATAATATGGAAACTAAAGTCAATTTCACGGTGCAAAAATAACGAGTATTATTTTTCAGGTAAGTGACATTTGTCACATTATTTAAAGTTTTTGGTATCCGCTTTCGCGAAAGCGTAATGTTTACAATTATAACAGTCTAAAGTAACCTATGTAACACATAATATCTATATGGCATCTTAATTTTGTAGCTCTAAAATGAACAAGATGGATACCGAAATCCTTGCCCGCATACAGTTTGCTTTTACCATTGCCTTTCACTACATCTATCCACCGTTGAGTATCGGTATAGGGTTGATTATGGCGATAATGGAAGGACTGTATTTAAAAACAGGAAATAAACACTACGAAGTATTAACGCGTTTTTGGTTAAAAATATTTGCCATAACTTTTGGTATTGGCGTTGCTACGGGAATTATAATGGAGTTTGAATTTGGTACTAACTGGTCGGTGTATTCTAGGTACGTGGGCGATATTTTTGGTAGCGCACTCGCTGCCGAAGGTTTGTTTGCCTTTGGTCTAGAAAGTGCCTTTTTAGGTGTTTTACTTTTTGGTTGGAACCGTGTTTCACCTAAAGTTCACTTTATTTCTACCATAGGTGTATTGATAGGCTCTATGTTTTCAGCCGTTTGGATTGTGGTAGCAAATAGCTGGCAGCAAACACCTTCAGGATACCACATTGTAGGTGAAGGTTTTGATGCTAGGGCAGAGGTTACAGATTTCTGGGCTATGGTTTTTAATCCGTCTAGTGTAGATCGTATTATTCACGTATGGCAAGGTGCGTTTCTAGCTGGTGCCTTTTTAGTGTTAAGTGTTCATGCTTACTATTTGCTTAAAGGAAGATATGTTGAAGTTTCAAAAAAGGCTTTTAAAATAGCATTAGGTCTTGCTACAATTATAGCGTTAACGCAACTTTTTTCAGGACATAGGTCTGCTGAAATTGTAGCTCAACATCAACCAGCAAAATTAGCTGCTATGGAAGGTCATTATGAAAAATCAGCTCCAGCAGATTTATATCTTTTTGGCTGGGTAAATAATGAAACACAAGAGGTAACTGGTATCAAAATGCCTGGTGGTTTGTCCTTTTTACTCCATCAAGATTTTGAGACACCTGTAACAGGTTTAAATGCGTTTGTAGAAGAAGACAGACCTAGTCAGGTAAATGCCGTATTTCAGTTTTATCACATTATGGTAGCTATAGGTATGTTTCTAATTGGGCTCACGCTTTATGCTAGTTTTTTATGGTGGCGCGGCACTTTATTTGAAAAGAAATGGCTACTCAGGATTTTTGCATTTTCTGTATTACTGCCACAAATAGCAAATCAAGTAGGCTGGTTTGCGGCTGAGATGGGTAGGCAACCGTGGATTGTTTATGGGCATTTAAGAACTAGTGAAGGTTTCTCGCAAGAGGTATCTTCTAATCAAATTCTTTTTTCATTAATATTATTTTTAGTAGTGTATGCCTTACTATTTCTTTTGTTTATCTACTCGTTAAACAAAAAGATAAAACACGGCCCTTATGATGAAGCTAAAAATTCATTAGAAATAGTTTAATAAAATAGGTATGGAATATTTTTTAGGTATAGATTACCCAACGCTTTGGTATTTAGTAGTAGGATTACTGTTTTCTGGTTATGCTATTTTAGAAGGTTTTGATTATGGTGCTGGTGCCTGGCACTTATTTTTTAGAAAAGATTTAAGTAGACGTATTGCTATTAACGCTATAGGTCCATTATGGGATGCAAATCAGGTATGGTTAGTTATAGGTGGTGGCGCATTATTTGCAGGTTTTCCAGTAATGTATGCCACCATGTTATCTGCTATGTACATACCATTTATGTTATTCTTAATGTTACTGGTTTTACGTTCTGCGGCTATAAAATTTAGAAGTGCTGAGGAGATGTTATGGTGGCGTAAAACATGGGATATTATTTATTTTGGTTCTAACATACTCATCTCGTTTTTACTAGGAGTAGTGCTGGCTAATTTATTACAAGGTCTTGCTATAGGTGATGAGTTAACATATAAAGGTGGTTTGTTCTTTTCATTTTTAACACCTTATGCTATAATGGTAGGGCTCACTACGGTGTCTTTATTTATGACTCAAGGAGCTATTTTTTTACTGCTTAAAACGGAAGGACGTTTACACACTAGACTTACCTTTTTACTCAAAAAGGGAATGATTTTCTTTATTATAAGTTTTGCGGCAACATCACTTTATACTTTAGTATTTTTACCAGGAGTGACAGATCGATTTAAAGAATATCCGGTATCTTTTACCATTCCAGTTTTAGCATTTCTAGCGGTTGCAAATGTTCCCAGATTAGTCTCTAAAAAGAAGTATGCAAATGCCTTAGTCTTTTCCTCTTTAACGATGGCGTTTTTATTGATGCTGGTTGCCGTTCAATTGTATCCTGTATTATTGCCATCTACTATAGATCCAGCTTATCATATCACTATTTATAACGCAGCCTCTTCTCAAAAATCACTAGGAATTATGCTCACTATTGTAGTGATAGGAGCACCGCTTTTAGCCGGCTATTTCCTGTTTTTGTATAAAACATTTCACGGTAAAGTGAAGCTGGATGATACGAGTTATTAGGAAGCTGTCATTGTGTGCTTGTAAGGTTGTTAAAAAGCAAAAATGATAGGTTGTTTATGAAATTTTAAAACTTATAAAGCACTGAAATTAAAGTCTTTCGTCTATCAGCGATAGCGGTCATTTGTATTAGTCGGACAGGTCTAATTTAAAATAATAAATGGGTACTACACAGTGCCTGATGAGTTCAACATGCTTACTGCATCTTTAATTAGATTCATACGCATTTTTTATATTGTTATTAGACTTGAGACAGCAGGTTCTAGAAGGTGATATTTTACTTACCACGGTATAATAAAACGTGTGGTTAGCCAGCTCTGATGGATTCACTGTAATAGTTCCTTCATAGGCATCAGTAGTAGCATTATAGGTTAAAGCCACTTCTTGCATGTTTGCGTTTACGGTAAAGTCTTGATTATCGTTTAACACCACATAAACACTATTTGATTCATAACTACGTAGCGTTCCTAAATCAGGGAACGTAGGTAGTTTTGTGTCTTCTGAAGATGAGTTTGCCAGAATTGAGATAAATACATCAGGTACTATTGCTCCTTTTACTTGCACTTTCCAGTTTCTATTTAATCGGTAAATAAAACAGTCTTCATAAATGGCTGGTAAGGGCTCGTTAGCGCCTTGGCCTGCCTTCACAAAGGTTGTAATATCCTTATCATCGTCTCCCATGACTATAAAACTTCTATCTGCGGTCCAAACAGTATTGTCGGCAGAATTCAGCGGATTCAGCACACCATCTACACTTATGCGTATTAAACTACCGTCTAACTGACTGGTAGATTGGTTTTGCGATAAGCAACCCATTTTATCATACCCTACTCCAAATATCCTGTTGTTATAGCTAGTAATGTCATAAAGGGTTTCTGTAGCAGCATTAGTCCCATCATAAGCAGGTGATATATAATTATGATTAAAAGATAATCCATATTTAAGCCCTAAACTGGTACTTACCTTTTGTGCTTGCAAATCAGTTAACTGCTCGGTGTATATAATGAATTCTGGTATATACCCGTTCATATACTCAGTAGTATGAGACTTACCGATGTTATTAAGTGTTCTAAGTACCTTGGTAGGCACCACGGCGCTGTTTGTGGTGATGTCTAGCTCACCGTTAAAAAAGGACCTGAGCTCTTTACCCGTTTCTAGTGGAAAACCACCTTCTTGAGTATAACTTAGTAAATTAGGTATATCTGAAAAAGGTAACTGATTTGTAGTAGTGGTAAAAGTAAATGGGTTTCCTGCCGTAGCTGATCTGACGGTCCAGTAACTTTGATTAGTCGTGCCATTTCTTCCAAATATATACGCATTATTCATACCTCCAGTAGAAAGATGAAAAAAGCGACCATAGCTATCTCGTGTACCAAAATCTTTTCGAATCACAAAACTACTGGCACCGCCGGTAAAGTCTTCAAAACCATCTGGCAGTTCAAAATAATTACTTGTTCCGTTAAAAGCTACCGAAGGATTATAGTTCACAACCCCATCACCAGTAGCTTGAAATTCTGGATTATTCCTTCCAGTACCGTGATTTCCTTTTTCTGAGGCATCTGTCCAAGTGCCTATGACTTCGTCTTGTGCGGTGGCATCGGTACCATCATTTGCTTTTAACCACAGTTCTAAATTACTGGCAATACCTGCAGGTCCTATACAGCTCACCTCACTAGCAAAAGTAAAGTAATCACCGTCTGTAAAGTTGTAGGTAGCCTCTAGATAATCTCCGTTGAGCGTCATTTCTATTTTGGTCACATTAGCTTCATTGGTAAAATCGCCATTATTGGCAGCGGCAGTAACTAATAAATAAATGGGTGCGCCTACATCTGTGCGTGGCATTTTAGTTGCTAACGTAGATGAATTGGCGGGTACTTGTAAAAAAACAGTCCCTACATTGTTCACTTCTTGTACTTTAAAAGTACGTTGTATTAAGGATTAATTTTAGCTAGAATATCATTCTAGTTGAGCCTTATCATGCTTATTGCTATTAGTGTAAGTCTTTTTAAAGTAAATTATAAAATATCCCGGTACAACAGTACAGGGATATTTTGTTTACTGCTGTCATCTATAATATACCTTTGTTCAGGTTCAAGTGCGACATTAGGAATGTAAATTGGTATAATAAGTTAGAATACACTATAAAGTGTTTTGTGAAAATTTAAAGTGCCGCTATACTAACCTGTATTAGAAGTGCTAGCTGTCTTAAAGATGCAAGATTTATGAATAGCTTGAAATCATTTGTAATGCTAAGGAGTAAGAGCTGCGGGTCTTCGCGTTAACACTGATGGCTCTTTAGTATCTAGAAGTACTCTTGGACTAAACTGGTCTTCTACTGACGGTGACTTAGCTACCACAGCAGAATACATGCAAATCTTCCCATCTTTTCAAGGCACTACATACTTTAACAAGGTTACGGTTTACCCATACGTTGTGTAGCAGAATAAGCTTTTAACTATAAAAATTAACAATAGTAGTAATCGGTGGCGTATGCCACCGATTTTTTCATTTAAATTGCATCAATATGATTTTTAAAACACTAATAAGTATATTCATTTTTTGCAGTACCGTTTTAGTACAGGCACAAACCCTTAGTGGCGATTACCAAGGCTATTTGTATAAAAACTATTACATAGGCAAATACGAAAAAGGCAGCTATGTGTTAATGGATAGCCTTCAACTAGATCAAAAAGGCACATTTACCAAACAGTTGAACCCAGCCATCTATACCCCAAACACCTTATATGTGGTAGCCTCAGAAGGCGAGTATAAACAGAATAATAATATTGCTAATCCGCATCCGCACGGTAGTATACGTTTTGTGTATATGGGTGGAGATGTAAGTTACCAAACCTCTTGGCGCCAAGAAACAGGTTACCTAAGCTTTATAAAAGGTGGTGAGGCAAGCAACCACATTAAGGCGTTAAATACAAAATTACAATCTACCCAAAAAGTGCTTACGTCTATGGAGCAATTGTGGGGCTTGTTAAACGAAAATGATGCGTTTTGTACCGCGCTAATGCGTAATTACAGAGAAAAAACTATGGCATACAACAGTTATTGCCAAAGCATAGCATCACAATACTCTAAAGGCTCCTATATGAACTTGTACGCATCAATGTACCAGCAAGTGGTGCCTAAAGAAAATATGACCTATGAAGCGTTTCAAACTTATCGTGCTAAAAATTTGTTCCAGTTTACGGATTTAAAAAATCCACTGGTAGCCAATGTGCCTTTACTTTCTGCCATGTACCAGAGCTATTTATACCATAACCAACCTAGTGGTATGGCTAAAAGCACCGATATTGAAAAAATGCAAGACGATGCCAAAACCTATATTAAAGAACAAGCTGCGCCAGAAGTATTAGCCGCCTTAAACATGAAAGATTTTAGGCCACAAATACAAATTTTAAGGGAAAAACTAGTACATGAACTAGATTTTGAAGCTATATATCAAAATGATGAAGCTTGGTTTGCTGAAATTAACGAAGTGCTTGGGGCTTATAACCCATCGTCACCTTACCATGCATTATTTGGTACAGACATGATAGCCGCGCTAGAGCGTACCCAAAAACCAGAGGCCTATACTAAACTGGCTGAAGCAGCTTTCTCAATTACCGAGCAGTTTAATTGGGGTGATGCACAAACCGAAATTCTAGATTATTTAACTGAAACCTCAGATGCGCGCTTGTTAAAGGGTAGTGGTAAAGTAGCTCAGATATATGCTGCTAAAAAGGTACAATTAGGCAAACAAGCCCCAGATTTAGTACTTACAGAACATCTGGGTAAGGTAGCAGATCACAATCATAAAACCACCATTTTACCAAGCAACCAATTGGCGCAAAAGGGTTTTGAAAAAACCTTATTAGTCTTTTACGAATCCGGTTGTGGACCCTGCGAAATGTTAATGCAACAATTACCAGGTAATTACGAAAAATTAAAGGAGCAAAAGATAGAAGTGATTTCCATTTCCTCAGATACCAGTGAAGAGGTTTTTAGGAGATCTTCTGATACACATCCATGGGCAAGAAAGTACTGTGATTTTAAAGGTAAAAGTGGTGTGAATTTTAAGAATTACGCAGTGTTGGGTACGCCTACTATTTATTTAATTGATAAAACAGGAAAAATAGAAGCAAAGCTTGCCTCTATGGAAGAGATCCTAAAGTTAGTGGAATAAAAAATCTCTAGTTCCTAGTGGTGTAGCGTGTAAAATAGTTTACGCTATAAAAACATGAGTGTCCTGTTTTAAAACCAGTCAGTGATGTATTCTTTATTACTGGCGTTGCTAATTTCTTCCCGTAAAGTGATCTTTGGGTCTAGCCATATAAAGGTATTAAAATAAGGAGTCCCATCATTCGGTTGGTGATTTTTTAACCTTGCGTAACCTATGTTACCATCTTCATCGTCATTAACAACGATTTTTGTACTCACAATTAATTACGATGAAGAAAAACATAGTTGTTATCTTAAGCTGTATCGCTGTTTTTACGCAGGGACTTGCTCAACAAACTACGCCTATTTCAAAGGCAGATGTTATTGCTCAAGTCAATGAAAATAACAATGCACTTAAAATATCAGAACAAGAATTCCTAGAGGCCAAGGCAGATTACCAGCAAACCAGAGCGGTGTTTTTACCCAATATTACAGCAAGTCATACGGGAATTGTAACTACAAATCCGTTGATGGCTTTTGGGTCTAAATTGAATCAAGGGATTTTAACGCAAAACGATTTTAATCCTAATTTATTAAATAATCCAGACCAGGTTCAAAACTTTGCTACTGTTGTAGAGGTGCAACAACCACTTATTAATGTGGACGGTATTTTTAAACGCAAGGCAGCACGTGCTTCTATGGAAGCGATGTCTTTAAAATCGCAACGCACGCAAGACTACCTCACATTTGAGGTAGATAAAGCTTATATGCAATTACAGCTGGCTTATAAAGCAGTATCTGTTTTAGAAAAAGCCACACAAGCGGCGCAAGCAAATTTACAACTGGCTCAAAACAGATTAAAGCAAGGCTACCTACAACAAGCCGATTTGCTCAATGTAGAGGTACGCGTCAATGAAGTACAAAACCAACTGCAAACCGCAAAAAGCAATGTTCATAATGCTTCTAATTACTTGTCATTTCTAATGAATGGCAAAGATTTTGTGGTGTATCAACCTAGTGATAGTTTAAGCTTAAATACAATCGCAGCAAAAGCGATCAGCCTTTCAGAAAATAGGGCCGATATTCAAGCGATGCAACTAGCCACCACAGCTTATGAAGCAGCAAATAAGGCAGATAAAATGAGCTTTTTACCGCGACTCAATGCTTTTGGAAGTTATGAGTTGTATGATGAAAATCTTTTTCAAGCCAGTGCCAATGGATATGTAGTAGGCGCACAACTGAGTTGGGATATTTTTAAAGGCTCACAACGCATCGGTCAATATCAAAAAAGTAAAGCCAGTCTTGAAAAGTCAAAACAAGAATATGAACAGTATGTTTCCCAAAGTCAGCTGGAATTAAACAAAGCCCAGCGCATGCTTACTGATGCAGAGAATAAATTAAAACTTTCAGAACTAGCACTTTCACAATCTAAAGAAGCCTTACGCATACGCACTAATAGGTTTAAAGAAGGACTAGAAAAAACCTCAGATTTATTAAACGCAGAAACGCAAGTGTCTCAAAAGGAACTGGAATATTACCAAACCATTTTTGAGTTCAATTATGCTCAGGCTTACTTAAATTATCTCACTAAAACAGAATAACACCAACCTTATATTTTTAGGTCGAAGGAAATCGAGACCTCAATTTTAATAATGAATACAATGAAAAAATATTTCTATATCATAACTCTTTTTAGCGTTACTCTAACTACCATAAGTTGTGGCGAAAAAGAACCTAAAGCCACCGTCGATAATACTCCTGCTATTCCCGTAACTGTGCAAGCGGTGATGGATAACACAAACAGTCCTTTTTTAACCGCAAGTGGAAAAGTTCAAGCTGTAAATAGTGCCCAGTTAAGCACGCGTATGATGGGATTTGTAGAAAAAGTTAATGTAAACGTAGGCGATAAAGTTCGTCAAGGACAACTACTCGTTGCCATCAATAATACGGATTTACAAGCCAAGCTTGCCCAAGTGAACGCAGGCATTACAGAAGCAACCGCAGCGTTTAACAATGCTCAAAAAGATTATAATCGTTTTAAAAATCTATTTGCAGATAATAGTGCCTCACAAAAAGAACTGGATGATATGACTGCCCATTTTAATATGGCTAAAGCACGACTAGAAGCGGCTCAACAAATGAAAAATGAAATCAACGCTCAGTTTGCTTACACAAATATCACCGCACCTTTTAGCGGTGTGGTAACCAGTAAAAATGTGAAAAAAGGTGCTATGGCAAATCCTGGACAACCATTGATTAGCATAGAGTCGCCTGGGAATTTTGAAGTATTGGCTAGGATTCCAGAGACAGAGATTTCTGCGATTAAAAATAATAGTAAAGTAGAAGTTACAATCGCATCTATCAATGCAACGGTTTCGGGAACCGTTACAGAGCTAAGCCCATCGGCTGCACAGACTGGCGGACAATATTTAGTAAAAATCACGCTGGATAAAACTGATGTGGCTGTTAAATCTGGAATGTTTGCCACGGTGGCCTTTCCTGTAGAGAAAAAGAGCGCTACGCAAACTGTTCTTATTCCTACCTCAGCACTAGTCACCCAAGGTCAATTGAGTGGAGTTTACACCATAAGTCAGAGCAATACGGCTTTGTTACGCTGGTTGCGACTGGGCAAAACGGTGGGAAATCAAGTAGAGGTGTTATCTGGTCTCAATGCTAGCGAGCAATACATTATCAATGCAGATGGCAAATTGTTTAACGGTGCAAAAGTAAGCCCATCCTCAATCCTTCCCAAAGGGAAGGAAGCCACTAAGAGTGAATAATAATTGTTAGTGAAGGGACAAGGTTTATGTAATCTCTTCTGTAACGATATTAAAAAGTAAAAAAGTAAAGTGCGCGTTAAGGAACTGCCGGCAGGTAGTAGTGGAAATCCTTTTTTAAGATGTTTTTGCTTTCGCGAAAAGAGCTTCAAAAAGATTGTAGCGGATAGCCTGTTAAAACGCCCAAAATAATATAATTATTAATTAAAAATCACCCATAAAATTCTCTTTCCTTTAGAAAGAGTTAGGGATAGGAAAATGAAAGAAGGAATAGCTGGTAAAGTTGCCAAAGTCTTTATGAATTCAAAGCTTACGGTGCTTTTAATGATCGTTTTTATGGTCATAGGTGTGTATAGCTCGTTTTTAATTCCGCGTGAGGAAGAACCACAAATAGATGTGCCTATGGCCGATATTTTCGTAGGATATCCTGGTGCAAGCCCTACAGAAGTAGAATCGCGTGTGATCAAGCCACTCGAGCAACTCATTTCTAATATAAAAGGTGTGGAATATGTGTATTCTACCTCGATGAAAGAGCAAGGAATGGTGATTGTACAGTTTTATGTAGGCGAGGATATTGAACGCTCCTTTGTAAAATTATACAACGAGATTAACAAACACATGGACCAGATGCCGGCTGGCGTAACCATGCCACTGGTAAAAACTCGTGCCATAGATGATGTGCCTATGCTAGGACTCACACTATGGAGTGAAAATTATGATGATTACCAGTTGAGCCAGATGGCACTAGAGCTAGAGGCCGAAATTAAAAAGGTGAACGATGTGGCGATTACCCATAAAATAGGTGGTCGTGAGCGACAGTTGCGCGTGGTACTCGATAAAAACAAACTTGCCGCAAGCGGTCTGGATTTTATGTCGGTTTCTAAAATGATTCAGGCTAATAATGCGCAACTTAACGCAGGAACTTTTGATACTAACGATACCGAATTTATCGTGAACACAGGAAATTTCCTTGCCAGTGTTAACGATGTTGAAAATCTCGTAGTAGGTGTACAACAAAATCAGCCTATTTATTTAAAGCAAGTAGCTCAAATTATAGATGGTCCAGAAGTACCGCAAAGTTATGTGAGTTTAGGTTTTGGAAGCGGTAGCGAAAAAAGCACAGCATTCCCATCAGAATATCCAGCCGTAACGCTTTCAGTCGCAAAAAGAAAAGGAGCTGATGCGATGAAAATAGCCGATGTGATTATTGCCAAAGTAGAACACCTACGCAAGACCTTGATCCCAGATGATGTACACGTTGAGGTGACCAGAAATTATGGAGAAACCGCGTCTCATAAAGTATCAGAGTTACTATTACACCTTATAGGTTCTATCATTGCGGTAACTTTTGTAGTGATGCTAGCCATGGGCTGGCGTGGTGGACTGGTCGTGTTTTTATCGGTTCCTATCACCTTTGCGCTTACCTTGTTGAGTTATTACATGCTGGATTACACCTTGAATAGAATTACGCTATTTGCTTTGGTTTTTGTAACCGGTATCGTCGTGGATGATTCCATCATTATAGCCGAGAATATGCACCGGCATTTCAAGATGAAACGATTGCCGTTTAAAGACGCCGCACTTTTTGCGATTAACGAGGTAGGAAACCCTACCATTCTTGCGACCTTTACCGTAATCGCCTCAGTTTTACCTATGGCATTTGTCTCTGGCTTAATGGGTCCTTATATGGCGCCTATGCCTATTGGAGCATCCATAGCGATGATTTTATCACTCTTTGTTGCGCTGACCATTACACCTTATTTGGGATATATTTTCTTGAGAGAAAAGGATAAAAAAGGTAGTAAAGATGTTGAAGATAACGCTTTCGCGAAAGCGGAAAAAACACTAGAAGAAACCTTCATATACAGACTGTACAATAAGTTAGAGCGACCGTTAATGGAGAGCACGGCTAAAAGATGGTTGTTTCTTACAGGAACCTTTGTGGTGTTACTCGCTACAATGGGATTATTTTTCACCAATTCGGTAGCTGTAAAAATGTTGCCGTTTGATAACAAAAATGAATTCCAAGTGGTGATCGATATGCCAGAAGGAACCACGCTGGAACGCACAGGAGTGGTCGCACAAGAAATAGCACAGTACCTATCCACACGACCAGAAGTAGTGAATTATCAGAATTACATAGGGACATCTGCACCTATTACTTTTAACGGTTTAGTACGTCATTATGACCTACGTGGTGGAAGCAATATGGCCGATATTCAAGTGAATCTGATCGATAAAGGAGAACGTACCGCACAAAGTCACGATATCGCAAGTTTATTGCGACCAGATATTCAGAAAATCGCTGCTAAGTATAATGCCAATGTAAAACTGGTAGAGGTGCCGCCAGGACCACCAGTACTTTCTACCATAGTTGCTGAGGTTTATGGACCAGATTATGACCAGCAAATCGCAGTCGCAGACCAAGTACAGCAAATTTTACATAACACAGACGATGTGGTAGACATCGACTGGATGGTAGAAGCTGACCAGAAGGAATATCAGTTTACCATTAATAAAGAAAAAGCAATGCTGTATGGTATCGCACCACAGCAAATTGCCCACGCGATGAACCTAGCACTGGCAAATCGACCTATTACGACTTTATATGATGAAGATGCGGTACAGCAAATAGGACTTGTACTTGCACTGGATGAAAAAGAAAAATCGACCATTCAGGATATTGCACAACTGCAAGTAGCCTCATCACAAGGAACCATGATTCCTATTGCTGATGTGGTGGAAATTACAGAAACGACAAGTGCCAAAAGTATTTACCGCAAGAATCAAAAACGTGTGGTCTATGTCATGGCAGATATGGCTGGTGAGCTAGAAAGTCCAGCGTATGCCATTTTAGGAATGGAAGAAAAACTAAAGGCTATACCGATGCCAGAAGGATATACCATCAACGAAATGTATCTAGGACAACCAGATTATGAAGATGATTATACTGTAAAATGGGATGGAGAATGGCAAATCACACTAGAGGTATTTAGAGATTTAGGAATCGCCTTTTTAGGAGCTATTATTTTGATTTATATCTTGATCGTAGGATGGTTCCAGAACTTTAAAGCACCTGTGGTAATGATGGTAGCTATACCGTTATCATTAATTGGGATTATTATAGGTCACTGGATTATGGGTGCGTTCTTTACAGCAACATCTTTTATCGGGATGATAGCATTGGCAGGAATTATGGTCCGGAACTCGGTGTTGCTTATAGACTTTATTAACTTAAGAACAGATGAAGGTGTACCGCTTAAACAAGCTGCTATAGAAGCTGGAGCAGTGCGTACCACACCTATTTTGTTAACTGCAGGAACAGTGGTGATAGGAGCTTTTGTGATCCTTTTTGACCCAATTTTCCAAGGACTAGCGATTTCCCTGATGGGTGGAACTATAGTCTCTACGGTATTAACCTTACTAGTAGTGCCGCTAGTGTATTATATGATCGAACGTAAAAATCACAAAGAATAGTTCTGTTCTTGAATTTGAATTTAAAAAAAAAGTTGCTGTGCTGAGTTAGGAGAGAGACAAAAACTTTAAAAATATAAACTTAAAAATTACTAAAATGCTAAATACATATTTCAGAATTATCGTAGGTTTTATGGTATTACTTAGTGTCGTACTTACCGTTTATGTCCATCCCAACTGGATGTGGTTTACGGTATTCATAGGTGTGAACTTAATCCAGTCTGCTTTTACAAAGTGGTGCTTGCTAGAAACTATTTTAATGAAACTAGGAATTAAGAAAGAGAGCGCTCCATGCCGCACGAGCTAGATAGGTGCTTCAAATGGAGGGAATAAGGACGGTATGTTACTGCTATAAGGACAAATGGTCTACAAAGGAAAGAGTAAAATCGATTATTAATAGCGGTAGTAAATAAACTCCTGAAACAATGTTTTGCTATCGCAACATCGGGCAGGCCTTATGATGAAACTCACGTTTCAGTGTTGCCTCGATAACTAGAAGATTATAGTAATAAAAAAGGCTCCAGAATCTAATTCATGAATCTACGAGCCTAGAATTATAGTGTCTCAAATTAATGAAGAAAAGTGTTGTTCTTTACCTCAGTTCTTTGTTGTCCGTAGTTGTTCTTCCGGAATGTTCGGTACTTCGAATATCATCGGCACATTAGATTTCAATCCTTTTCCCGCCACTATTGCTTGTCTAAATTTAAGTTTTGGTAATGATTTGGTAATTTCTTGTCCAAAATAGTTAGATAAAAATTCACTACTTGTTTTATCAAATTCTTGAAACGAGATTATAGTATTACATTGGGTTAGAATTGTTTTAGAAACATTTGCAGTTCTTTGCGCAATTACCAATAATCCAATATTATATTTTCTTCCTTGAAGTGCAATTTGTGCAATACTATTAAGCAATGGTTGAGAAACTTTATCTGAAACACCCGAAAAATTCCATTCTGGAATTACTGTATGAGCTTCTTCTAAAACTATACAAATTCGTTTTCCAAAGTTATTTTGAGTTTTTGCAATGTGGAATAAAAGCCTAAAAAATGTTTTTGTGTAAGTTAAAACACCAGATGTGTTTTCTACGTGTGGTAGTTCGAAAATAGAAAGACTATCATCTCCTTTAAGAAATGTCTCTACTTGTCCGTGAATTTTTTCAGATACTTCTTTTTTTCTTTTTCTGGAATTATCATTGTCTTTATTGTAATTGCTCGAAATCTCTCTTTCTATATAATCTATGTCTTTAAATAACTGTTCGCTAACTTCTTCGTCAATAGTTTTAATTGGATTTAAATCGGCAAACTTTCCAATATATTCTCCTGTAAAATCAATACAAATAACTTTGGTGTTTTCGTCCTGTAGATATTGTCTAATTAGATTTCTTGAGAAAACTGATTTTCCTGTACCTGTAACACCAACGACTGCCATATGATGAGATATAGCTGTATCTTTATTTAATACCACTGGGTAATTTGTATTTGGTATTTGTCCGATTTTATATTCATTTTCTTCAATTACTGGTTCCGCAATAGGTGAAGCAACATATATAGGTGTATTAATTTCAGGCACCCAACCAAATTGTTCAAATTGAAATTTTTCTCCATTCCAAGTGCCAAGTTGTAAGGCTTCGCCTAATATCAAACCAGTTTGATTTTTATTTTCGAGTTGCTCAATCTTTGTTATTCCTTCTACTATTTGGTAAAGAACTTTTTGTCCTTGAATTGAAACTTCTAAAAGCTGTCCTTCACTAATTTTTATTTTTGAATTATAAATAAAGCGGATTTTGAAAATTGTACTGTTTTCTGTCACAATTCCAACGAACCTTTTTAAATAGTCATTTTCGGGAATGTTGTCTAATCGATAAACTACATCGGATTTGTGATTTTCAAAAATGTTCTTGTCAAAAATCTTTTCGATTTCATTATTTGATAAGACTTTTACCCATTGTTGTTGGTTTAACAGATATGTATCTAATAGCAAACCTTTTCTAATCTTTTTATCCGTAGAGTACTTGAATTCTACAAAGTCAAAAATTCTTGTATTAACTATTCTTTCTGAAGAATCATATAATCGCACCAAAAAAGTGTTTTTTGATTGAACTCCAAATATCTGTCCTAATGCTAATATGTTACTTTTATCTTTTCCAATTGAGAATAAATCTTCTATGGATTTAGCTAAAGAAGGAATGTTTAAGATTATGAAAATTGCCCAAAATAAAAGTAAACCATTGAATTGGTTGTTCCCAGTTCCAAATTGTTTGTAAACTCCCCAAATGAAAAAACTTGAAAAAAGTGTTTCTGGCTTTCCAATTTCCCTATTTATCCTTGATATTAATCGCACAATTTTATTTTCAAGTCCAAGACTTTTTTGCCTTAACCAAAGCAGAACATAACTACTCGTAGTTAGATAAATAATTATTGAAATGAAAACCCAAAAAATAAAATCTCGATTACTTTCATCCACTATAAGTAGTGAAATTCCAGCTGTTATCGAATTAATAAAAATATTCGAGTCTTTCGAAAAATGTGGTTGGTCTATTAGAGAGAGTAAAATTAAGAGTAATAATCCAGAGGTAAACCAAAAATGATTTAGAAGAAAATCAAAACTATCAGTTAATGCATATCCTAAAAATATTAAGATTATGAAAGAAATTCCTAAAAATGATAGTCTGTAAATTTTACTCATAGATGGTTTTCATAATTACGGGCAACTAGTCTACAACCAAATTTAACCAACGATACTCGTAAATCTATTTTAGCAAGAAGTATTTGTAATGCAACGCCTGCTGTCGATCAAGTGAGCTAAAGGTTCGATAAAGGTATGTTTTTAGAATAGCCATCATCTTGAAATCTGTATCAATGGGAAATTATTAATGCTTTTTTAAGCGTTTATAAGTGCGTGTAAACACAAATAAACGTAAGCAAACGTTTAAAATACTGTTACAGTTTTAACTCTGTCACATATTTGCACCGTCATCAACAAACAAAACATGATGACACGTAATACAAGCTAATATTAACCACGTAAAATCAATTATTATGAGCACGTTAAGAAACAAAGTACAGTTAATCGGTCACCTAGGAGCAAACCCAGAAATCAAAGTTTTAGACTCTGGGAACAAACTGGCCAAATTCTCACTCGCTACCACAGAGCGTTATAAAAACAAGCAAGGAGAGCAAGTGAGCGATACACAATGGCACAACATCATCGCCTGGGGAAAAACCGCAGACATCGTTGAGCAATATGTTCAAAAAGGAAACCAAGTAGGTATAGAAGGAAAACTCACTTCAAGATCTTATGATGATAAAGATGGCATCAAAAGATACGTCACAGAAATCGTTTGTAGCGAGTTGCTGTTAATGGGAAATAAAGCCTAACCATAAAAAGGCTCCTCGCCTTTCTAAGGCGAGAAGCCTTTAAGCTGTAATTATAAAAAAGCTCCTTTCCAGATCCCTGATAATTTGTTCCCACAAATTTCTGGGAAGGGAAAGGTGGGCAAAATGGAGCGTTGCTCAATTTTGGTCGGAAAGGTTGTGACACGCATGATATTGTAACCACAAAAGCAAGTTGAAATGAAACAAAAACCTTCCATTCATAACCTTAAGTATTTAAAAAAGTATAGAAAAACTTTGAGGAAGAATTTAACTCCTGCAGAGGCATATCTATGGAACCAGCTGAAGTCAAGGAAGTTTAAAGGCTTAAAATTCAGGAGACAGCATTCCGTAGGGAATTATATTTTAGATTTTTATTGTTCACAGTATAATCTTGCGATTGAATTAGATGGTGATTATCATGATAACCCAAAACAAAAGGAATTAGATGGTGTAAGAGATCTATTTTTAAAGGATAAAGATATTTATGTTTTAAGATATGAAAACAGATATGTGTTTGAGGAACTTGAGCATGTATTAAAGGGAATTGAGAATTATTGTTTTGGAAGTAGAGATTGAAATAATATTCAGGACTTTAAATTCATTCGTAATCCAACCACTCCTGATTCTACTTCGTCAAGCGAAGCTGAATCTGTCCTCGCCTTTCTAAGGCGAGGAGCCTTTAAGCTGTAATTATAAAAAAGCTCCTTTCCTTTGCAAGGAAAGGTGGGCAAAGTACGCGAAAGCGCACTTTGTTCGGAAAGGTTGCAGCACGCATGATTTTGCAATCACAAAACAAAAAAAAGACCTGAATCCTCAGGTCTTTTTTTAATTTTCGTTCTAAAAATTTTAAATTAGCCAACAGCCAACAGCCAACAGCCAACAGCCAACAGCTCAAGCCTCACCGACTCATTAATACCTATAAACTATAGCATTAATATTCATTCCAGCACCTACACTGGCAAACATGACTACATCGCCTTTTTCTACTTTATGATTTTCCATTTTACCTCGCACCACTAGATCCATCACGGTAGGAACGGTAGCCACAGAGCTGTTTCCTAGTTTGTGAATGATCATAGGCATGATGTCCTTAGGAACTTCCATATCATAGAGTTTATAAAAACGTTCTACGATCGCCTCATCCATTTTCTCATTGGCCTGATGTATAAAAATCTTTTTTAAATCTTTAATATCTACACCAGCTTGATCCATAGCGGTTTTCATCCCTTCGGGAACTTTAGAAAGCGCAAAGTTGTAGATGCGACGACCATACATTTTTATATACTTCGTCTTGTCTTGTAAATCTTTGTTATATGAGGTTTCATTAAAAATAAAGAACGCCTCTTCTTCGGTGTAAGTAGCTGTAGCCTGACCTAGAATACCGTGATCATCTGTGCTAGGTTCTACTACGGCAGCACCAGCACCATCAGAATAGATCATAGAATCCCTGTCATGTGGGTCTACCACACGAGAAAGTGCCTCAGCACCTATAACTAAGACCTTTTGAGCAAGACCAGATTTTATAAAAGAGTCGGCTTGAGTTAATCCCAGTACCCATCCTGGACAGCCAAAAAGTACGTCATAAGCCACACAAGCTGGATTTTTAATTCCCAGTTTGTTCTTCACACGACTCGCCAGACTAGGTACCATATCGCTAGAACCACCATCAGGTTTTACATCACCGTAGTTATGCGCTACAATAATAAAATCTATGGTTTCGGGATCACATTGCGCATCGGTTATGGCTTTTTGAGCAGCAAAGGTGGCAATATCGCTAGTTTGCAAGTCATCACTCATGTAGCGGCGTTCCTCAATTCCTGTAATAGCTACAAATTTTTCTATAATAGTAGCATTATCACTGCCAAAGGAACTACCATCATTATTCAAGAACTCATGATTCATGAATTCTTCGTTTTTACGCACGACATCAGGTATATGACTACCTACTCCAGTAATTTTTGCTCTCATTTACTTCTTATTATACCAACAAAAAAAGCGATAAATGCTATGTTTTCCTAATTATCGCCAGCTTAATATATATAAGTTTTTCAAAACTTAAGAATCTTTCATCATTACATCGTTTTAGTTACGAATAATATAATGCACTGCATAGTAAATGGTTGTAAGTTATAGATTTTATGATACTTCCCATTTTTCGTATTGTCTTTGAAATGATTCCAGAGCATCTACTTTCTTTATAAGAGTGAGAAATTTTATAAGAGAGTTGTTTTTAAGGAACACGCTTTCGCGAAAGCGTATATATCAACATTTAGATAATCCTAACTGGATCTCTCAGTGATTAATGTTTTATAATTACCTTTTCATAGCGCTGTGAAGACGCAGTGGTAACACGGAGCATGTAGTTCCCATTGTTAAACCCAATCGTGTTGATGCTGATCTGGTTAGAATAAAGATCACTAGTAACGCTATAAACGGAGCGACCGAGCATATCGTAAAGTGTTACCTCTCTAATATCAGTACTTTTTACAGTAAGCATGTCTCCTGCGGGATTAGGATAAACAATTATGTCAGCGAGCTGTTGAGAGGATATTTCCTGTAGGGATAATATATTTCCTTGAGGATCTGTTTTTTGAAACCAAATATTCAAATCGCCGTTGCGAGGATCGCCCCATACAGAGTAAACCACATCGTTTTCTATTTGAACTGACATAAAATCGTTTCCAGAGCTGGCTAGAATAGGGTCATAAGGAATCAATAAACTGGAAAGTCTAAAGTTAGGTTGAAATTGAGTCGCATTAAATGGTCTGTAAGCGGCATATATTTCTGAATCTGTGGCATAAGTGCCATCGCTACCATTTCTTCTATCTCTCCAGGTAATGATTAAGTCGCCGTCGTTATCAAAATCACCCCAAATCAGATCTTGCATTCTATTATTTGAAATAGGGTCATCATTTACACGAGTAGGAGTACTCCAGGTGGTACCAGCATTAAAAGATTCTGTAAGAAACACATCCAGATCACCATTTGTAGTTCTAAGTCCTATGACGGCTAGGTGGTTGGCATCGGCAGGATTAGAGAGGAGAAGTCCAGCTTTTTTAGCATCAGGGAAGTTAGTTAATGGAACTGGATTAATAATATTACCTACGGGCTGATGTGATAAAGTGGCACCAGCATCATTAGAACTGGCTAGAAGTAACCGAGCAAATGGACTTTGAGCAATGACATAGGAAGGATAGCTCGCATAAAAAATACCAGTACTGCTTACCACTGGCGATGGCATGGGTAGATTATTAGTACTTCCAGCGAGCCAGTTAGGTGCGTCTAAATATGTCGTGGAAAAAGTAGCGCCATTATCTGTGGAGATAGAAACATAGGGATTAAAAGGCGCATTAGTACGGTTTAAATTCATGCTGGTGACATAAATAGTACCTTGTGTACTTGTTGTAGAGCGATCTATAGCAATCCATGGTCGGTCGATAGGCCATTTAGTTCCATCATAGGTGGTGTCTATCACATTCACTGGATTTCCCCAAGAGAGTCCGCCATCTATGGATTTAGTGATGTAAACGCCACCTGTTACAGGTGGAGTAGTTCCTGTAAAATCTATGTAGGAGATAAAAACCTCGCCAGCGTTATTAAAAGCGATCGCAGGATCTGCACTAGAATATGTACTAACTACATGCGGAATAAGAGCAGTGTTACTCCAGCTGTTTCCTGCATCAAAACTAGCCTTGATTTTTATTTGAAACCGGTTAGCGGCATTTACCCATCCCATCCATGCGACAACTATGTTACTAGCATTATTAGGGTTGATCGCTACATAAGGCTCACCGTCAAAAACGGTTCCGTTAGACAGATTTGTGTTTTGTGAAAAGCCTTTTAAGATGCTTAAAAGTAAAAAAACGATTATAGTGTAAACTCTCATGTCTTTAACTGTAGCTTTAAAGAAACACAAGGTATATATTTTTTAAACCATATCTCGACTTCCGCTCGATATTGCATAATCGATAATCGATATTCGATCTTCAAAACGTCTTTTGTCAATTTCGAGTTCGAGTTCAATTTCAAGTTCTACATATACTCCTCCATAGGAGCACAAGTACACATTAAATTACGGTCACCAAAAGCATCATCAGCACGGCGTACTGATGGCCAGAATTTATTATCGGCTACGTAATCCAGTGGATATGCAGCTTGTTGTCTGGTGTATGGTAAGTTCCAGTCGTCTGTGGTGATCATTTGCAACGTGTGCGGACTGTTCTTTAATAAATTGTTAGGCTGATCTGCACTGCACGAAGCAATTTCTTTTCTTATAGAGATCATCGCATCACAAAAACGATCCATTTCTTCTTTAGATTCAGACTCAGTAGGCTCAATCATCATCGTTCCATTTACCGGGAATGATACGGTAGGAGCGTGGAATCCATAATCCATCAATCTTTTAGCGATATCAACTACCTCAATCCCATGTTCTTTAAATGGACGACAGTCTATGATCATTTCATGAGCAGCACGACCTTTTTCACCGGTGTACAGACATTCATAAGAACCTTTTAAACGTTCTTTGATATAGTTTGCATTAATAATCGCATATTCTGTAGAGCGTTTTAGTCCGTCAGCGCCTAGCATGCAAATGTATCCGTAAGAAATCAAACAAGCGAGAGCACTACCGAAAGGTGCTGCACTAATAGGCGTAATTGCTTGCTCACCGCCAGTAGGCACGATAGGATTAGTAGGTAAGAATGGAACCAGTTGTGGCGCCACACATATAGGTCCTACACCAGGTCCACCACCACCATGAGGAATGGCAAATGTCTTGTGTAAATTCAAGTGACACACATCAGCACCTATGTTTCCAGGATTAGTTAATCCTACTTGAGCATTCATGTTTGCTCCATCCATATAGACTTGACCACCATTTTCATGGATCAAACCTGTAATTTCTTTAATCGCACTTTCATAAACACCATGAGTCGATGGATAAGTTACCATTAACGCACTTAAGTTGTCTTTATATTTTTCTGCCTTTTCACGTAGATCATCTACATCGATGTTACCGTTTTCTAAGGCTTTAGTAACCACGACTTTCATTCCTGCCATTACTGCGCTCGCTGGATTAGTTCCATGAGCACTAGACGGAATTAAACAAATGTTTCTGTGATGATCTCCACGACTGTGGTGGTAAGCACGTATAGCCATTAATCCTGCAAATTCTCCTTGCGCACCAGAGTTAGGTTGTAACGATGTGCCAGCAAAACCAGTACATTCATTGAGTTGAAGTTCTAATTTCTTCAACATTTCTTGGTATCCTTGTGCTTGATCTAGCGGTACAAATGGGTGAATATTTCCCCATTGCGGATTAGAAAGTGGCAGCATTTCTGCCGCGGCATTCAATTTCATCGTACAAGATCCTAGGGCGATCATCGAGTGATTTAAGGCAAGATCTTTGCGCTCTAATTTCTTGATATAACGCATTAATTCGGTCTCAGAATGGTAGGAATTGAACACGTCATAGGTCATGAATTCCGTTTGGCGTCCTTCTCCTAAGTGTGTTGATTCTAATAATTCTGTGATAGGAGTGAATTCTTTGTTTACCGCTTTCGCGAAAGCAGAAACAATATCATTCAAGTCTGCTAGAGAAGTTGTTTCATTTAAAGAAACCTGAACCGTATTTGCATCTGGATAGTAGAAGTTCATTTCTAGTGCTAATGCTTCTTTCTTTACAGCCTCTGCATCAACTTTGAAACTTAGCGTGTCAAAGAAGTTCTCATTAGTTTGGTAAATGCCTAGTTTCTCGACAGCATCTGCCAGCGTTGCCGTCTGAGCATGTAATTTACTGGCGATAAATTTCAAACCACGTGGTCCGTGATAGACGCCATACATACCAGCCATAACAGCAAGTAATACTTGTGCAGTACAAATATTTGAAGTGGCTTTATCTCTTTTTATGTGCTGCTCGCGCGTTTGCAACGCCATGCGCAGGGCACGTTTTCCATCAGTATCTTTAGTAACACCTATGATACGTCCTGGGATTTGTCTTTTAAATTCTTCACGTGTTGCAAAATAGGCTGCGTGAGGTCCACCATATCCTAGTGGTATTCCAAATCGCTGTGTGGTTCCCACGACTACATCGGCGCCCCAATGTCCAGGAGCTTCTAGCAATACCAGTGATAAAATATCGGCAGCTACGGCTATACGGATGTTTTGTTCTTTGCACGTTTTTGCAAAAGCGGTATAATCTACCACATTTCCACTCGCACCAGGATATTGTAACAGAATACCGTAGTATCCAGCGTTCATATCCATTTCTTTAGGATTTCCTTCTACTAGCTCAATCCCAAGCGGAATCGCACGAGTTTTCAGTAATTCTTTAGTCTGTGGTAAGGTATCTTGATCTACAAAAAACTTAACGACGTTTTCTTTTTTCTGAGCACGTTCCCTTACGGAGAAAAGCAAGGTCATCGCCTCTGCAGCAGCGGTAGATTCATCAAGTAAAGACGCGTTTGAAAGCTCCATTCCGGTTAAATCGGTTACCATGGTCTGGTAGTTCAACAGCGCTTCAAGACGACCTTGTGCAATCTCTGCCTGATAAGGCGTGTAAGCGGTGTACCATCCTGGATTTTCTAGAATGTTTCTCTGAATTACTGCTGGAGTAATAGGTGCATTATACCCAAGACCTATAAAAGATCTGAATTGCTTGTTCTTATCACCTAACTTATTGATGTGGCTCAAGAACTCATATTCACTCATCGCTGGATCCAAGTTTAAATCTTGTTTTAAACGGATGTTATCTGGAACGGTTTCATAAACGAGTTCATCAATGGAAGAAACTCCTATGGTTTCTAGCATAACGGCAAGGTCTGCCTTGCGTGGTCCTATGTGTCTAAGGGCAAAACGATCTGTATTCATAGTACTTATATGGTCTATTTTAAAGATATTGAACTCTTATTGAATTCATTGCAAAAGTAGTCGTTTAAGGTATGTAAACTAACAGACGTTCGTTAAGAAATCTATCTATTTTTCAACCTTTTTGAGTGAGTTATTAACTATGCGGCGTAAATTTGAATGATGAGGTTTTTAAAAAGCATTTTAGACTTTTATATACGCAGTAGTTTGCATGTGGCGGTTTGTTTTGTGGCGTTGTTTATAGTTTTTCAGTTTTGGAACTTTAAGAGTATTGATCTTTCTTTACTTGGCTTGGTGTTTTGTGGAGTGTTTATTGGGTATAATATTATTAAGTACGCTATGTTAGTGCTTCAAAAAGAAGGCTTTAGATTTAAAAAATATATTTTAATTCTCATGTCTTTGGCCTTGTTAATAGCAATTTATTTACTGGCTCATGATAATTGGTGGACTGCTTTAATGGCTTTAATGGCTTCGTCTTGTTCTTTGCTATATGCTTTTCCATTATTCAAGTATCGCAACTGGAGGCAGATACCTATTATAAAATTATTAACGGTAGCTATTTCATGGGTTATATTAATAGGTCTTTTACCGCTTAAATCTAATTATGTAGAATTTGCTTATGCTTACTCCTGTGATGTTGCTCCGGTGGTGAGTTCAGGTTCAATTCTTTATATATTAGATCTATTTCAATTATTTCTCCTGATAATTGCTTTGTGTGTTCCTTTTGAAATCAGGGATTTAAAGTATGATTCTGTGTCGTTGAAAACGCTGCCTCAGCTCATAGGCGTTTTGAATACTAAAATTCTGGGAATTTCTATATGCGTTATTTACGTCGTTATTGAGTACCTACAGTTTGGGTTTTTAATCGATCATGAATTTCTAATTAACTACTTTATTTTATTCTTAGTAGCAACATCCATCTGGTTCTCAGATAAATTCAAATCAGATTACTATGCTAGTTTCTTTGTAGAGGCGATTCCTGTGTTGTGGTTGGGATTGTATTTGATAATATAAGCACATTTCAATTTTAAAAGATATTCAATTCAAAACACACATAAAAAAAAGAGCCAAGTGGCTCTATAATTCTTGAAGGCTGTGCAATGACATCTACTTTTTCATAGCAGCTTTAAGCTTTTCTTTAATTGAATTTTTCTGAGGATTGGAAAGTTTTACCCAACCCAAGCCGTTAAGAGTTCTAGAAAATAGACGCGACTTTTTATTAAAACTTCTACAACCTATACAGTGGCCGTTGTGCAGTTTGTGTCTAAACTTTTCTTTAGGTGAAAGATCGTTATACTGATCTCTAGTGCTTAATATGCTAGCCTCATCACAGGAGATAAAAAATTTACTCATTCTATTAATCCTTCTTGTACCATTTAGTATTTAAGCAATCCATCAATTGTACTCTTGCGCGATGAATGATTACCCATAAATTGGACGCCGTAATATCATGTTCCTTACAGATCGTTTCAGTGTCCAGTTTATCAATGGTTTTTTGTACAAATATAGTAGCATATCGTTCAGGTAAGGCAGCGATACATTTATTTAATGCTTCTCCCAGTTCTTTTTGCTCTATTTCATCTTCCACATTAGGATTGCGCAAATCTCTTACTTGCTCCTCCATCCAGTCACCATTTTGGTCGCTATTCTCTAGGTAACTCATGCGTACTTCGGCTTTTCCTTTTTTAGAGTTAGACTTTCTGTAATGGTCTATAATCTTGCGTTTGAGTATGGAAATGAGCCAGGTGCGCTCTGTAGATTGCCCTTTAAAACGATGAGCGCTTTTTAAACCTGCCAGAAAAGTTTCAGAAACTAAATCTTGAGCCATAATCGGGTCATTAACACGCGATATGGTGAAATTAAAGAGATAGTCTGAATAGCGATCTACCCATTTTTCTGGTATGAGTTTTATTTCTGGCATTTTTTGTTTTAAACTGTTCTCAAGGGCGCTCGAGCTAATATTATTTTTTAAAATTCGTTATGCGTTATTCTGTTTTATCATTTCGGGCAGAATAAATTCTGCCCCATTGAATTTTTGGTCGCCTTGCGGCGTTTTTGTTTGTTAATGTGGAATGAATTCCACATTTTTATAAACTCATTACTCCTAAGCTACTAATCCAGCTCTTTTGAGCAGTGCGTCTATTTTGGGTTCGCTTCCGCGGAAGCGTTTATATAACACCATCGGGTTTTCTGTTCCTCCTTTAGAGAGAATATGATCTTTAAAACTAGTTGCTGTAGTTCTATCAAATATTCCTTTTTCTTTAAAAACTTCAAAGGCATCGGCATCGAGAACTTCGGCCCATTTATAGCTGTAATATCCTGCGCTGTAGCCACCTTGAAAAATATGTCCAAAGGCCGTACTCATACAGCTAGTAGGCACGTCTGGATATAGATCTGTTTTTTCAAAAATTTCACGCTCGTGTGCTTTTACGTCTTTTACATTATTAGGGTTAATGCCGTGCCAGTGCATATCTAACATACCGAAAGACAATTGCCTCAAGGTTTGTAATCCTTCTTGGAAATTTGCCGCCTTTTTAATCTTTTCAATATATTCCAGCGGGATTACTTCATTAGTCTCATAATGTCTGGCAAAAATTTCTAACGCTTCTTTTTCATAGCACCAGTTTTCTAAAATCTGACTCGGTAATTCTACAAAATCCCAGTACACAGATGTCCCTGAGAGGCTACGGTAATTTGTATTTGCCAGCATGCCATGTAAAGCATGACCGAATTCATGAAACAACGTAGTTACTTCATTAAAGGTAAGAAGTGATGGTTTAGTTTTAGTAGGCTTAGTGAAATTGCACACATTTGAAATATGTGGTCTGTGATTGATACCATTTTCTACATACTGACTTTTAAAAGAAGTCATCCATGCACCATTACGTTTTCCTTTACGTGGAAAGAAATCTGCATAGAAAATAGAGTTGAGGCTACCGTCTTCATTCTTTACTTCATAGGTCATGACATCTTCATGATATCGATCCACTTTATCAGTCTTTTCAAAGCTCAAACCAAACAAACGACTCGCCACTTCAAACGCACCTTCTATTACATTTTCTAATTTGAAATAAGGTTTTAATAACTCATCATCAAGTTCAAAACGTTGCTTTTTTAATTTCTCTGCATAATAAGCGGCATCCCATTTCTCTAATTTGCTCAACTGCTCCTTTGTTTCAAGTCCAGAAGTGGTTGCGATAGCAAAGTTTTGTAATTCTTCAAAATCTCTTTGAGCTGCTGGTTTAGCCTTTTCTAGAATGTCATTTGAGAATTCCATGACTTTCTCTGGTGTCATGGCCATGCGTTCTTCCAGTACAAAATGAGCGTGCGTTTCATATCCTAAAAGCTGTGCTCTCTCATAGCGTAGCTTTGCAATTTGGAGCACGTTTTCTTGATTATCGTGCGCATCGTTAAAAGCTTTGGCGCCCATCGCTAAAGAGAGTTCTTTTCTCAACTCACGATCATCCACATAAGTCATAACAGGAATATAACTCGGGTAATCTAGCGTGAACAGGTAACCATCCTTATTTTTAGATTTGGCAAGTTCTGCTGCTGCTTCTTTGGCACTTTCTGGTAAACCAGCAAGTCTAGAATCATCTTCTAAGTGTAGTTCAAAAGCATTTGTGGCAGCGAGTACATTCTCACCAAATTTTAAGGTCAACTCTGATAATTCACTATCGATTATGCGCAAGCGGGATTTTTTATCTTCACTTAAGTTAGCACCATTACGAGAAAAACTCTTATACCTTTTATCGAGTAAGGTTGCTTGTTCTGGATTTAACTCCAGACTTTCTTTTGTGTCATACACCGCTTTTACACGTTTGAACAAATCTTCATTAAGTGTAATATCATTACCGAATTGTGATAACTTAGGACTTACTTCACGAGCTATGCGCTGGATTTCGTCATTAGTTTCGGCACTATTAAGATTAAAGAAAATACTGGTGATTCTGCTTAATGTGTCTCCAGCAGTATCCAGCGCTTCAATGGTGTTTTCAAAAGTAGGTGCTGCGCTATTTTTTATAATCGCGTCTATTTCTCCACGAGCTATTTCTATAGCACTGAGTATAGCTTCTTCAAAATGAGACTCTTTAATTTTTGAAAAAGGAGCTGTGTCTTGAAAAGTGTTGAAATTCTTTAATAAAGGATTATTTGTCGTTTTCATGCCAGGTAAAATTAATCTTGAAAAGGTAATTAGTTCTAATTATATTGTTAAACTTTTTAATTAAAAAGCTAAACAAAAAAGTAACCATAGCCGCCTAAGGCAACCATAAGAATACTGTGTATAAGTCCTAGATAATTGTAACGAGATGTTACAAACTGCCTATTAATGATGATGGACATTAAAAAATGAATACCACCAGCGGTAAGGAATTGCCATTGTGGCGTGTATTTATCAATTCCTAAAGTAATGAGCCAAAGGACAGTTATAAGAATTATAGCAATAGAGAAGATTTGAAACGGCTTACTCATTATGACGCATCTCTAGAGCTGCTTGAGTCACTTTTTCCCGGAGACTGTCTTTATAAGAAATAATGCGCTCGCGTACCTCTTCTTGTGTTGCGCCTATGATTTGTGCAGCAAGAATTCCAGCGTTTTTTGCACCATTAAGCGCAACAGTTGCTACAGGAACACCACCAGGCATTTGTAAAATAGATAAAACACTGTCCCATCCATCTATAGAGTTGCTAGATTTTACAGGAACTCCTATCACTGGTAAAGGCGATAAACTCGCAACCATTCCAGGTAAATGTGCCGCTCCACCAGCACCAGCGATGATGACTGCGATCCCTTTTTTATGAGCGTTTTTACCAAATTCAAACATCTTTTCAGGTGTGCGGTGAGCACTCACCACATCTACTTCAGTTATTATATTTAATTCCTTAAGGATATCTATGGCGTCTTGCATTACGGGCAAGTCGCTTGTAGAACCCATTATAATTGCTACCTTTTTATTCATGGCTTAAAAGTAAATATTTTGAGCGTAATCGAGGTTTAAAAATCTGTTTTTTACATTCTTATTTGTTCACAATATTGCAATGATTCTCTAGTTTTAACGACCTAATACTTAACAAATTTTAATAATGTACAGCAATAAAACGCTGTAACTTTACCTAAAAGAAATTTATGAAATACCTAATAAGTAGTATAGCCTTAATAACTCTTATAAGTTGTAAAAACGCAACTACCGAGTATGCTCAAAATGATATTCAAGAAAAAGTATATCAAGTCACTAAGAGTGATGCACAGTGGAGACAGGAACTAACTGCAGCAGAGTATAATGTCTTGCGCAGAGCGGGAACAGAGCGACCACACACGAGTCCACTAGATAAAAACTATGATGCTGGGACATTAATTTGTGCAGGTTGTAACGCGCCTTTATATGATAACGCAAATAAATTTGATTCAGGAACGGGCTGGCCTAGTTATGACCGTGAGATAGAAGGTCAAGTGGAGCGTGATGTAGATTATAACATAGGATATGCTCGTACTGAGTTAAAATGTAATACTTGCGGTGGTCACTTAGGACATGAATTTAATGATGGACCACGCCATACCACAGGAAAACGCCATTGTATTAATGGAGTTGCCCTTGATTTTATTCCAGCAGGTCAGGAACTTCCTGCTTTAAATAAATAGTTTTTTCGCTTTCGCGAAAGCGTATTTAAAACAACATTTCATGATAGAAAAAACAGAAGCCGAGTGGAAAAAAGAACTCACTCCAGAGCAATATAGAATTTTAAGAGAAAAAGGAACCGAGCGACCATTTTCTGGCGAATACAACACGCACTATGAAGACGGAACATATAGCTGTGCTGCTTGTGGAAATGAGTTGTACAAGTCTGCCACAAAATTTGATAGCGGTTGTGGATGGCCATCTTTTGATGATGAAATAGAAGGAGCCATTATGAGAAAACGAGACACCACTCATGGCATGATCCGTACCGAAATTATGTGCGCTAACTGTGGCAGTCACTTAGGTCATGTCTTTAACGATGGTCCTACAGCGACTGGAATAAGACACTGTGTGAATAGTGTGAGTATAGAATTTAAAGCTAAGTAGAATTTACTTAGAATTCCACTCTGGTAAATCTTCAGTCCAGACTTTTATTTTCATTTTCTTTTGAATGACGCGCCAGTGGTGTGCTTCTTCTGGACTTATGAAGGTAATGGCTTCTCCTTTATTCTCTGCACGACCAGTTCTTCCTATACGGTGTACAAAATCTTTAGGAGATCGTGGTAATTCATAGTTTACCACAAAAGGTAAGAACTCGATGTCTATACCTCGAGCGAGCAAGTCGGTAGAAACAAGTGCTGTTAATTCTCCTGTTTTGAATTCTGTTAAAGCTGAGTTCCTCGCGCCTTGACTTTTTTTACTATGAATCGCTTTAGAGGCGATACCGTTTTTCTTGAGTTTATCATTCACATGGTCCACTTGATAGGTGGAGGAACAGAAAATCAAGACTTGAGTCATCTCTTTTTCTTTCATGAGATGTCTTAACAAGGCTCCTTTTTTATTTTCGTTGACGCGATAACCTAGTTGTTTGATTAAAGAAATATCTTCTTCCTTTTCTTCAACTGATGCTGTTACTGGATTATGGAGCAATACTCCTTGTAATTCATTAACATCATCACTTAACGTGGCAGAGAATAATAAGTTCTGTCTTTTACTGGGTAATAGTTTTAGAATTTGCTCCAGTTCTTTTTTAAAACCTTTAGTAAGCATTTTATCAGCTTCATCCAGCACAAGAGCTTTTACTTGATTTAAATGAACTGCGTTTGACTCTATGAGTTCTAGTAATCTTCCTGGAGTTGCGATGAGAATATCCACATTATTCATCTTCCTCATTTGCGGATTAATGGAGGTTCCTCCATAAACGGCCATGGTAATTAATGGCTGTGCTAGTGTTTTAGAAAACGGAATAAATACATCACTTACCTGTGCAGCAAGTTCACGTGTGGGAACGAGTACTAGTGCTGTAATATGTCTGTTTTTTGATTCAGTTCCTTCCAGTCGTTGCAACAGCGGTAGGGCATAGGCCATGGTTTTTCCTGAACCTGTTTTTGCGATTCCTAGGAGATCTTTTCCAGCCAAAACATGGGGCATGGCTAGTTTTTGAATAGGAGTAGGATGAGAGAAATGATGTTCTCGTAGTGCAAATAATAATTGATTAGATAATCCTAAGGATTCAAAAGACATAGTATGAATTATACGGCAAAGATAGTTTGTTTTTTAGGTCTGAGGAATCAATTATTATGGGTCATTACTAAAAGCAATAGCGATGAAGTACTCAGTCATTTTCAAAGTGAGAAGTTTTTTATGTGATGTTCATTTTGGAATATGCAGTCAATTTTGTTTTTTCTTTTCAACCACTTCTTCTCTAATTCCAGTAATATGAATCTCAACTCTACGGTCATAATAATCTCCTTTTCCTGTTTTAAAATTAGATTGCTTGCCTACCGTGGTTAATCGGTCAGCAGCGACGCCATATTTAACCATAAGTTGCTTGACTTGATCTGCTCTGGCTTGAGATAAATTCCATAGACCTGTGTCCATATCTCTACCATAAATGCCAGGTGCTAAGCAGCAAATGTGCCCTTGAATTTCAATTTCATATTTTTTGTGCAGTAATAAGGAATTTATAATGGAATCCATTACGGGAAAGGAAGATGGTCTTAACTTGTGTCTACCTGGATAGAAAATAACATTGTTGAACACGAGTTTATCACCTATTTTCAGTGAATCCTTAAAAATATCATAGCTGGCGGCACCAGTTAAAGTGTCTGTTGAAACCGCTGAAATTTCAGGGATAGGTAGCTTTCTCTCATAGGTGATTTCTAGATCTACACGTCTGTTGTTTTTACGTTGTTGATTGATGTTTTTTAAGTTTACTAATGGGACTTCACCTATCGCGACCTCACTAAATGTACTGTAATTGTATTGAGGTTTTAAGTAATCAATAATGGACCAGATGCGTCTGGATGCTAGTGTTTTATTGTATGAAATAGATCCACGATCATCACAGTAACCTGTTAGAAAAATATTAGTGATCGATGTTACCGAATCTAGGGCTAGGGCTTGATCAATACTAGCTTTTGATTCTAGCGATAAAATGGATTGATCTGTCTCAAAATAGACGCTTGTTTTCTTAGTCGTTGTTTGAGCAGCAATGCTGATGGAAATCAATAAGATGATGTAAGTAAAGCTTTTCACATTTTTAAAAACGATTGTTTTGGTTAAAACGTACATTTCCATCATAGAAATTTGATGTGGTTAATTACGCTTTCGCGAAAGCGTAACTACTAAAACTCTTGTCGCTAACTACGAAATCGAGCTAAGAATTCTGCTCGTTTTGCTCTAGCTACTGGTACAGCAATATTTCCTTCTAGCACGACATATCCATCATTTAAATATTTAGTAATATGCATAGTGTTTATCACATAAGATTTATGAATGTGACAAAAATCTGGATGAGTGAGTAGCTTTTTAAAATGCCCTATACTGTGAGAACTTAATATAGGCTTTTGATCTAAAAAATGGATTTTTGTGTATCCATCCACGCCTTCACAATGAGTAATGGTTTTTACTTCTACAAACTCGAGCCCGTCTGTAGAAGGAATAACGATTTTCTTTTTCTGGAAGTTTTCTTGACTTATGTTTTCTAGTAATTGCTTGTTTTTTAAGAAAGCGTTTTTCTTTTCTATGTTAGTAGTTGCGTTTATGACTGCTTCTACAAGGTCTTCATTATCGACGGGTTTTACTAGGTATCCTATGGCGCATTGTTTAATAGCATCAAGTGCATACTGATCAAAAGCGGTGGCAAATATGATCTCAAACTGTGGATTTTTAAATTGCTCTAGGACGTCAAAACCGCTCATTCCAGGCATGGCTATGTCTATAAACACAAGTTGCGGCTGCAATTCATTTATAATATCAAATGCCATAGAAGGTTTTTCTATAGTTGCGACTATTTCTAGGTCTGGACAGAAACGCTCAATCTTATTTTTAAGTATAGCGATAGCCTTAGGCTCGTCATCTATAAGGACGGTTTTTATGCTCATGAATCTTGTAAATTTAGTATGGTTAGTTCTACCATCGTGCCTGTACCATCGTTCAAATCTGAACGGTCTGTAATCTTATAGTCAATTTCCCAATCGCCACTATCGTTTAAAATTTCAAAACGCTCTTCTATCACATGACTAGAATGTGCACTTGCGATTCCTGTGCTTTTTTTATGAATTGTTTTAGTTCTATTAATACCTATTCCATCATCTTTTATTTGCACTATATATTGATTTTCAATCATTGTTCTTGACAGTTCTATCTCAATAATTCCAGCACTAGTTTTGTGAAATATTCCATGATTCACAGCATTTTCTAGCATAGGTTGCAATAGCATGGTAGGTATACTATGCTGATTAATATCTAGTGATTTATCGATCGTTATTTCGTACGATAATTTATCTTCAAATCGTAGTTTTTCTATTTCTAGATATTTATTAATGAAGCTTATTTCTTCCTCTAGTGTAATGGTTTTAGTACGTGAATAGTCAAAGAACAAACGCATCAATTTTGAAAATTTAGTGAGGTAATCTTCACTTATTTCTACTTCATTACGCTGGATGTAATACTGAATAGCATTCAAACTATTATGAACAAAATGTGGATTCAACTGACTGCGCAGCGCATTAAGTTCAGTAGCGTGTTGTCTTTTTTGCGCTGCCAGTTGATCTTCTAGTTGCTGCTGTAATAGTTGGTTTTTACGGTTGTTGAAGGTTGCAAATATTATTGCCATACCTACCACTACAGCAAATACTGAGATAAAGAATGTGATATATAAAGTGGTAAGATCACTCATCATTTTTTATTAAGGCTAATGCCGTAAGTAAAACTTGAATATAAAATGAAGCTAATAACCCCAAGAACTGAAACGTACATATTGATATTTGCTGCTATTAGCTTTTTGGAGAGTAAAAAGAAAATTGATGCCAGTATTAATTGATACACTAAAATACCTAATGAAATCCAGAATGCAGGTTCTTTATAATAAGTCAACACTTCATTCCTTAACAGCAAAGTTCTAAAGTAAATTATCGTGTTTATGATTAATAGAATTGATATGATAAAATTAGGGAAATGATAGATTTTATATAAGAAAGAAGAGAAAAATGAATTAACGATAAAGGATATTAAAATGACAACTATACTTACGATCAATACATTCTTTTTTCTTGTATATTCATAAAACCAATACATCAGGATTGAATTAGTTATTAGGATGATAATATTATTAAACACTATTATTTTAGACTCAATAGACTTTAGGTAAAATGCTGGTATTTCTAGCATAACGGTGGTAAATAAGAAAAGGACGATCCATCTTTCAGGTTTGTTTTTGATGCTATTCCACCGTAAAATGGAGTAGGCTAGAGCTAATAGCATACTACCGTAAATTAAACATTGTGAAATATCAACAACACCCATTTTTTAAGGGTTTGTTAATTGCTGGCTGCCAGTTGCTACTCCATATGGAGGCATGCCAGTACTGCCGTGATTTAATAAATTTGCACCTTCAATATTGGGGTTTAAAATAGAGTTTTCTGCATTGGATTCATTAAGAGTGCCAGTAGGAGCGAAAACAATAGTAGTGACATCTTTCCCATCTTTATTTTCTATAGCCATATAAGCTCTTAACCCTAAATTAGTATAATCTGTGCCATATGTTTTCTCTAAATCCTTTAAATAACAAATAACATCATCAACTTTAAAGTGAACCTCAGTTGATAGACTTACTTGTTTTATGGCACCTTTATTGTCTTCATAGGTAATTATACCATTGCTAATGGAAGAAGATGAGTTCCTCATCGTTACAAATTCATTGACTTTATTTACACCAATTTCCCGATCCATTTTTCCATAATTATACTCACAGTCTAGATCTGCGCCTAGACCTTTATCACAAGAGCTGATAAGGAGTGTTGTAGCTACAATTGCAAAAATATTTTTTAATTTCTTCATAATTTTTGGTTTTTTGGGTTGTGTTAAAGTTATCTAATTTTATTTTTAAAAAAAGGACCAGCGTAGGAAATTTACTTTATACTACGCTATCCCCTTGAAGATGATTATTCTCTAATCAGGCAGTACTCGTCAAATGCGATAAACATTTTACCAAAATCTGGCAGTGGTAAATGACTATTTGTAATCATAATATGGCTAAATCCAGCTGTAGGCATGGTTAAAGTACTAGTGTCAAATGGTATCGTGACAGTAGTATAACTATTTGTAGATCCAGGCGGTACTACCACTTCACCTAAATACACTGAGTTTCCTGTTCCGTATAAATTAAGATTAGAAGGTGTTTGCATACCAGTAGGATTAGGTGGCAAGGTGCCTCCAAAATTAACACCATAGATTCCTATTTTAACTGGATTACTCGAGTTTGTACTCATTACAGCATAATCAAATGTTAAGGAATAGTTTCCCGAGTTAGGTGATATGGAGGCATTTAGTTGATTAAACATTCCTTCTCTGAAACTAGGACTTGAATTATTAGAGTTTTCAATCCACATTCCTGCAAAAACGCCATTTGCAGGTGTAGGAGCAACAAAACTAGAACTACCAAAAGATGTAGTCGTAGCGTCAAATAAGTCTGCCAGGCTACCACTGGCCCATAAAGGTCCCCAGAATGTGGCAAGGTCTATGTCATTATCTATAGTGGAATTAGGATCACCAGTAATGGTTTCAAAATCACCATTTTGCATCAGCCCTTGACATGCTGTAGGTACTATTACGGAATCTTCTATACATTCACAAATATTGCTTACCGTTCCATCATCAACTCCGTCGCCGCTGCTATCACAAGGATCGCCTATGTTTAACATTAGATTAGGGCAATCAAAGGCCTGTTCACTTATACACTCACAAAATTCGTTAACAAGTCCGTCGAGATTTCCATCACCATTACTATCACAAGTATCTCCTATGTTTGCATCTATGATAGGGCAATCCTTCTCATCATCTCCATCATAGCCACAAGCTTCATCTGTATCACAAGCTATCATAGTGGCTATTATTGCTACTATGGTTAGTGTTTTATATATAGTTTTATATGTTTTCATCATTATAAGTTTTAGTTACCAGCGGTATCATTACCGCTGGTTATTTGTAAATATTTTATTGTAGACAGATTACTTTCATTTCTGTTCTTCTGTTCAGTTGATGTTCCACCTCACTACATTCAGTACCATCTGCACAGCGATTTAGTAATTTACTTTCTCCATATCCTACACCTATAACACGATTAGCGTCTATCCCTTGTGATGCGATATAGTCTCTTGCGGCGCTTGCGCGGTTCTGAGAAAGAGTTTTGTTATAATCATTTGAACCTCTAGAATCTGTGTGAGAAGATATTTCTATACGTACACCTGGATTATCTTGCATGAATTGTACAAGACGATTTAATTCAGGTTTAGCGTCTGCTCTTATGTAGTATTCATCTAGATCATAAAGAATATTTTTAAGACCTATGGCCGTTCCACAATCTGCCTCTTCTAGACATACTTCTAGTTTTACAAATAAGGTGGTGTTACGATCGTAAGAAGCCGTAGAAATGGTTTCTGTTTGTGAAAAGTAATTTGCTTTTTTTCCACGTAAGGAGTAAGTAGCCTGTTGTTTTATGTTAAATATAAATTCACCAGCTGTATTTGTTAAGGTGTTTTTCTGTTCTGCAACGTCCATATTATTTAGAATCACAGAGACTCCATTTAATGGTGTGGTGGTATTACATACTACCGCATTTCCTTTTAAAATAAAGTTCAAATCACCATAAATGATTTCTTTTTGGACAGTCTCATTTGCTTTAAACTCATTCTTAACGACTGTGTTGCCTTCTAGATTTACTTCATATAGTTTTCCTTCTATGGTATAATCATCTTTTTTAATATCATTAAAAACGGCAACACCATAGGCATTTGTAGTTGCAGATTGTACGATTTCACCAGCGGTATTCTTAAGGACTACATCAGTATCTGGTAAAATTTTACCAGTATATTTATCCTTAGCGGTTACCGTTAAATTATAGGTATCGCATACTTGACAGCTTTCATCATCATGTTTTTTAAGTTTATAACTTACTCCCGCAAAAATTCCTACTGATGAAATGTCACAGTCACATGGCTTTGATCGCTGTCTGTAAGTACGTTGTGTTAAAATGTTAACATCTTGATCATTGTTAAATTCATGATAACCTGTAGAGATACCGCCTTCATCAGATTCAGTAACGTTAAGATGTCTCATGTAATAAGCGCCTGCATGTACGCCTAATCCATTGTTAAAGAAGTAATTAAAGCGCACTTGTAGTTTATAAGTTAAAGCGCTTCCTATATCATATCCAGCATGAAAATTTAACGGGATATCAGTACTAGTTGCAGTAGAACCTTCATGAGTTAATCTTCCTCCTTTAATTGAGGCTAGTCCTATTCTAGAATTAAATTCAGAGCTGAATTTCCTACTCGGGCTGCGGTATTGAAAATTAGGACCTATACCGTAAAAAAGGCGGCTAATTCCATTTTCTGAGGTGTTAAAGGAAGTAAACGGTGATCCGTCAAAATCGAGCAACCCATCTGTAGGATAAATATTTTCTGGACTGTTACGTAT
>P_2C_Liq_1_UnCtyDRAFT_1000013_pt1 | contig 78793 bp, 66 predicted proteins | sample Pon2CUnioCityCA_2_FD_10234 | JGI IMG/M metagenome (IMG submission 10234) | reverse complement strand
GACCTAAAAGTTTCTGTCCCCTTCGTCTAGAGGCCTAGGACACCGCCCTTTCACGGCGGTAACAGGGGTTCGAATCCCCTAGGGGACGCCATACATAAAAAGCCACCTTCGGGTGGCTTTTTTGTATCTAGTCAGCAGGGAGGTGAGAATCTTAGTTCGACAAACTTCTTCAAAGGTTTACTCAATTATATAGTTTCGCAGATAACTTGGTACGATTGATTATATGATGTAAAGCATCACTTATACACTCCAAATTTGGCGATGAAATCTATTCTAACCTTCTTAAATACACCTTGTTTTGTTTAACAAATACTCATTATGTTTATTTGTTATGCATTTGAAATTCTTTTTGAAAAAAGCGTTGACAGCAAGCCAATCACTCCTTAAAATGCGCACCATCAAGTCGAGACACATACCGGTTTGATAGCAAACTTCGGTTTGCCCTAGGTTAGATACTCAGTATCTGATAGAGACCTAAAAGTTTCTGTCCCCTTCGTCTAGAGGCCTAGGACACCGCCCTTTCACGGCGGTAACAGGGGTTCGAATCCCCTAGGGGACGCCATATATTAAAACCAGCCAAGTGCTGGTTTTTTTATGCTTATTATTTGGTAAATACTGCCAACATAACTCTGTTTATTTCGAGAAGCCTTTATGCAGATAACTTTAGCTCCCATGGAAGGCGTAGTCGATCACCTTATGCGTGATATGCTGACCCAAGTGGGTGGCTTCGATTTATGCGTCACAGAATTTGTCAGAGTTGTACAAACGAAACTACCTAAAAAAGTATTCTATCGCTTGTGCCCAGAATTACACAATGGTGGACTTACCCCCGTTGGCGTTCCGGTTAAAGTTCAGCTCTTAGGTCAGCATCCAGAATGGATGGCAGAAAATGCACTTACGGCAATAGAGCTTGGTTCACACGGCGTAGATATCAATTTCGGTTGTCCTGCAAAAACCGTCAATAAGTCTCAAGGTGGCGCGGTATTACTGCAATACCCTGATATGTTATATAAAATTGTTAAAGCAGTTCGCGATGCCGTACCTGCACAACACGCCGTTACAGCTAAGATTCGTCTCGGTTTTAATGACACTTCTCTTGCCTTAGAAAACGCTGATGCTATTTATCAGGCGGGTGCCTCAAGTTTAGCTATTCATGCCCGCACCAAAAGAGATGGTTATCGACCACCAGCTTACTGGCCATGGATCGCAAAAATAAAAGAAACAGTCGATATGCCTTTGGTGGCTAATGGTGAAATATGGAGTGCTGCAGATGCCATGCTTTGTCAGGAACAATCTAACTGTACCAGTCTTATGCTAGGACGGGGGGCTTTAGCATTGCCTAATCTTGCTAAAAGTATAAAGTTTAATGAAGCACCTATGTCTTGGGAAGAATTAAAGTTACTTTTGATTCAATACTCCGGTTATGAAATATATGGTGATAAAGGTCGCTATTACCCAAATAGAATCAAACAATGGTTAAGTTATTTAAAAATTCAATATCCTGAAGCAGAAGGTTTATTTGCACAAATCCGAAAATTAAATTGCTCGAAACAGATCGTCGATGTCTTGCAAAATAAATAATCATATTAATACAATATAAGTAGCCCCGAAATGTAAGTACTTAATTTGATGGTAATTGCTTTCCATCTCTTGCAACTTTAACAATCTTTGGATAGTTTACATAGCGTTAACTTAACGACAAAACTAACAAGGATCCCACGGGAATGAATAATAACAAAAAGTACTGGCGCTATTCATTATTAGCCATAGCTCTCAGTTCGGTCTTTCTTAGCGGCTGCGACGAAGAGACTTTATCTGAATCAGCACAAAACAATTCGTTAACCAACACTCTGGCAAATACGCCTGTCAAAGACCCATACCCTTCAACTTATAAGCGTATGGCAAGTGAACCCACTTTAATAAGTAATGTCACTCTGTATGATGGTATTGGTGGTGTTTTTAAAAATACCCAAATTCTGTTACAAGATGGGAAAATTCAAGGTTTAGGTGAGGGTATTACGTTACCTGATGAATATATAGAAATAGATGGCACTGGGAAGTATCTTACTCCAGGGATTATTGATACTCATTCACATTTAGGTGTCTATCCATCGCCTGATACGCGTTCTCATGCTGATGGTAATGAGGCAACCTCTCCAGTTACCGCAGAAGTATGGGCTGAGCATTCAGTTTGGCCACAAGATCCTGGGTTTGGTCGTGCACTAGCTGGCGGCGTGACTTCTTTACAGATTTTACCTGGTTCAGCGAACCTGTTTGGCGGACGCAGTGTGGTTTTGAAAAATTTACCCGATCGCACTATGCAAGATATGAAATTTCCAGATGCTCCATACGGCATAAAAATGGCCTGTGGTGAAAACCCTAAACGTGTTTATGGACGTAAAGGTGGCCCAGCGACACGCATGGCTAATGTCGCTGGTTATCGTGCAGCATGGATTGATGCAGCAGAATACAAAGCAGATTGGGATGCGTATGAAGCAGCTGTTGCTGCAGGTGAAGATGCTACAGTACCAGGTCGAGACCTTAACAATGAAACCTTAAAAGGAGTGTTAGACGGAGATATCATTGTACATATGCATTGTTACCGGGCTGATGAAATGACTGTGATGATGGATGTGATGCAAGAATTTGATTATCAAATAGGCTCATTTCACCATGCAGTAGAAGGTTATAAAATTGCTGATAAACTTGCTCAGAATAACGTTTGTGCCTCAATGTGGGCTGACTGGTGGGGGTTTAAAATGGAAGCCTATGACGGGATCCGTGAAAATGTCGCTATGGTCCATCAAGCAGGCGCTTGTGCAGTCGTTCATTCAGATAGTGATATTGGTATTCAACGCCTAAATCAAGAGGCTGCCAAAGGCTTGGTCTGACGGTCGTCGTGCCGGTATTGATATTCCAAAAGCGGATGCGTGGACATGGTTAACGTCTAATGCTGCAAAATCATTGGGTATTTTTGACCAAACAGGTTCAATAGAAGTCGGCAAAAATGCGGATGTAGTACTGTGGACGGCTGAACCATTCTCAACCTATAGCCAAGCAGAAAAAGTATTTATTGATGGTGCATTAGCGTTTGATCGCACTCAACCAGATACTTGGCCAGTAAGTGACTTTGAGTTAGGACAAGTTGGCGCAGGAGATAACAAATGAAATTAGTACAATCAATTAAAATTGCATTACTCGGTGTGGGAGTTTTATCTCTATCTACGGCGGCTTTAGCTGACCAATTCGCTATTGTAGGTGGCCAAGTACATACTTTAAATAAGCAAGGTATATTGGCTGAAGGTACAGTTCTTATTAAAAACGGCAAAATAGAACGCATTATTAAGGGTTCTGACGCGCCACGTGGCTATGAGCACATTGATGCCACAGGTAAGGTTGTTACCCCTGGTTTTATTGGTGCCTATACCGCTTTAGGTTTGGTTGAGGTGGGTTTATCTGCAGGACAAGTTGATTCATCAACGTCTGAACATCCTGTTACTACAGTTGGGGCTGCAATTGATGTGTCTTATGCAGTTAATTCAGATAGTTCATTAATTCCGATTACTCGTATTGAGGGTTTTACGAGTGCCGCAACTGGGATTGAATACTCTGATTATATGTTCAAAGGTCAAGGAGCCTTAATCAAACTAACAGACTCTGACGGTATTATGCAATCTCGTGCATTTATGGCGTTGAGTGTGAATAATAGCTCTGCCTCTGACACGGGTGGAACGCGTGGTACTTTGTGGGTTGCATTAAACCAAGCTTTGGGTGAAGCAAATGCAGCTATGGATTTAGATTTGGGTCCTACTGAAGCTTGGCATGGAATGATTTCACGTGCAGATGCGAAAGCACTAGTACCAGTTTTAAAAGGGGATACACCTTTATTAATTAAAGCCGACCGCAAAGCTGATTTGTTGAATGTACTTGCTTTGCAACAACGTTTCCCTAAATTAAATTTGGTACTTGTGTCAGCTGCCGAGGCATGGCGTGTTGCAGATGAATTAGCTGCTGCTGATATTCCAGTGATCCTAAACCCTGAATATAATTTACCAGGTGCTTTTGATACCTTAGGTTCGACAATGGCAAATGCGGGACGTTTAGAAAAAGCGGGTGTGAAAGTCGCGATTGGTATAGAAACACATAATATTAGACTAGCAACACAACATGCAGGTAATGCGGTTGCAAATGGTTTATCGCACGCTGAGGGTATCGCTGCGTTATCCAAAAATGTAGCTGAAATTTTTGGGGTAGAGGATCAAATTGGTTCTTTAGCGCAAGGTATGCATGCGGATATTGTGGTGTGGTCTGGTGATCCTTTAGAGGTGACTGAAGCACCAGAGCATGTATTTATTCAAGGTCAGCCAATCAACTTAGAGTCTCGCCAAACATTATTAAGAGATCGCTATCTTGACTACAGGATAAGGTGCCTATGCCACATCACAAGCCTTAGCTTAAAGGTGTGAATAATATCTATATTAGATAAACAAAAACCGGCTCGCGTTACTAAGTAACTCTACGAAGCCGGTTTTTTTGTTAAATAGGGTATAACCAGATTTTCATACATAAATTCTGCAATCATTGGTTGAGCTTCTGCCGTTGGATGAATGCCATCGTTTTGCATCAGCTCAGGCTGCAAAGCAATCTCTTCTAGGAAAAATGGGATCAAGGGAATCGAAAATGCTTCCGCTGTTTGTGCAAACGCGTTTATAAACATGGTATTGTAACGTCGCCCATAATTCGTTGGGATCTGCATTTGTTGTAATAAAGCTTGTGCGCCAGACGTTTGAGTGACTTGGACTATTTGCGCAAGGTTGTTCTTTAGCTTTTTAATATTGTGTCCTTGTAAGCCATCATTGCCACCCAACTCTATCAGTACATGAGTAGGTTTGTGCAACTCGAGTAAACGCGGTAAACGAGATAAACCACCATCGGTTGTTTCACCGCTAATTGACCCATTTACAACAGAAATATGCTGAGTATCCTTTGTGTTTTGTAACATATCTTGTAACAAACTTACCCAGCCTTCTCCTTGTGTTAGACCATACGCAGCACTTAAGCTATCACCCAATACTAAAATTTTTAATGGAGTTGAACTTTCAGGCTTTTCGACGGTGGTTGTCGTCGTTGTAGATTGATCTGAATATACTCCAAATGACGTAAAAATAAGCACAATACAGATGGATAATGCTTGATAAAAGCGTACCATAAAACCGTTTTTCAACACAGTGACCGTTCCCAGATGATTAAGACAAACAACATTATTAAAACAGTTTCTACGAGTGAAGGTCAATTGCAGATCCTTCAGCCGATTAGTTTTGCAGTCAACGCCGGTGAGTCAGTAGCGATTATAGGAGCTTCAGGTTCTGGTAAATCAACTTTACTTGGGTTATTGGCCGGTTTAGATACGGCTTCTTCTGGTGAAATCTTTTTAGATGATCAACCTTTACATGCTATGGATGAGGAAGAACGTGCTGCCTTACGCGGTGCCAAAGTTGGTTTTATTTTTCAAAGTTTTATGTTGGTGCCGTCATTGACTGCATTAGAGAATATTATGTTACCAGCTGAGATTACTGGGTTAGCAAGTCCTAAACAAGCAGCACTAGAGGTATTAGACAAAGTGGGATTAGCTCATCGTGGTGAACATTATCCCAACCAACTATCGGGTGGTGAGCAACAACGAGTTGCCATTGCCAGAGCATTTATTACCAGACCAAAGATATTATTTGCTGATGAACCCACTGGAAATTTGGATGCAGAAAATTCGACGAATGTTGAACAATTACTATTTGATTTGAATGCCGAGCAGGGCACTACTCTAGTGCTAGTTACCCACGATAATGAACTCGCCCAAAAATGTCAGCGCCAGTTGAATATGACAGCAGGTGAGTTAGTTGAAGTAACCGCAGGTTTAAAGGAAACTTCGGTATGAGTATGACGCGTTCATTAGCCTGGCGTCTATTTAAACACGAAGCGCGCCGTGGTGAATTGAGTATTATTTTATTTGCAATCGTTTTATCGGTCGCTAGTGTGTTGTCTTTGTCGCTATTTTCTGAGCGTCTGCAAGGGGCCTTAACGGAACGTTCTGCAGAATTTATTGCCGCTGATCGACAATTATCATCACGCAAACCCATTGCTGAAGATTGGTTGCTTCAAGCTCGAAAACTTGATTTAAACGTAGCTCAACAAACCTCTACACGTTCGATGGCTTTTGCTAATGATACGTTACAGCTTATTGATTTACGCGCAGTCAACGAGAATTACCCCCTTAAAGGGAGTATAAAAGTTTCTGATAGCTTATTTGCTTCTGGGAAGGCAATTACGACAGTACCAAAGAACAATGAGGCTTGGATTGATTCAAGGTTGTTTCAGGTGTTTGAGATCCAATTAGGTGATGAAATTGAGATTGGCGATGCTGTATTTAAGGTAACCCAAATCTTGGCAGAAATTCCCGATGCTGGTTTTAGTGTGTTTAACACCGATCCTATGGTATTGATTAATCAAGCTGCGTTAGCAGAAGCTAATGTGACTGGTGCCGGGAGTAGGGTCAATTATAAAGCGTATTTTACTGGTAATAATGACGCATTAGCAGATTATTACGCTGTACTCAAAGGTAAGCTAAACCGACAAACCCACCGTTGGCTATCGGTCGAAGATGATGAATCGCCTATTGGTGAATCAGTTGCTCGGGCTGAACAATTTTTCTTATTAGCATCATTGTTAGCTATAGTTTTGGCATGTGTGGCAATTGGTGTTGCTGCGCAACGTTACGCTCAACGACATTTTGACCCAGTTGCCATCATGAAAACATTGGGTGCATCTACTCGAACTATTCGCAAAGTGTACCTCTATCAAATTATCTTTATTGCTGTGTTAGGTATTATTCTTGGTACGGTTATAGGGTTTATATTACAACAAATTGTGGTGAGTGCGCTATCTGGGACAGTGGATGTATCACTTCAAATTTGGTATTGGCGGCCACTTTTAATAGCAATATTTACCGGTTCCGTGTGCGCATTACTATTCTGTTTATATCCCTTACTTGGCTTGTTTTCGATCCCGCCTTTGCGCGTGTTACGACGTGATATGGAATCCACTTTGCGTACCCGTGGGGGGCAATATTTAACTTCTGGTTTAGCCATTTTTGGTTTGATGTATGCCTACAGTCAAAACCTAAAAGTCAGTCTCATACTTTTTATATCGGGTTTAGTGTTAATTGGCTTGTTGTTACTAGCTACTTTTGGTTTGATTGCTTTAGGTAGAATCCTTGGTAAGGGACGGATGTCGGCTGCGCAACTCGCTTGGGCACGTATTCGTCGCCGTGCTTTAGATAATTCGGTGCAACTGATCAGTTTTGCGCTTACCTTAATGTTATTGTTGACCGTGTTGGTTATGCGAAATGATATTGTACAGCAGTGGAAGGACCAATTACCTGAAGGGACTGCTAACTACTTTATGATCAATGTAACGGATGCGCAGAAAGACGCATTGCAGTCTCACTTTGCTGATAACGATGTTCAATCCGACAAATTATTCCCTGTAACCCGTGGCCGGTTTGCTAAAATTAACGATGATGTTTTGCGTACAGAACTGACCAAAGAGGAAAGTGATAATACTGCAGAACGACGTTCTGGTATGGGCCGTGAAGCTAACTTAACTTGGGACTTGGAATTACAAATGGCCAATGAGGTTGTTGCAGGTGAATGGCATGGTAATTGGACACCTGAAACCTCAACCTTAGCTAAAGATATTTATCCTATTTCTTTGGAAGAACGCGTGGCGCAAAGAATGCGCATTGAGATGGGCGATATCCTCACATTTAATATCGGATCTGAAGAAGTAAAGACGCAAGTGACATCAATTCGTACTGTAAATTGGCAAACGATGCAGCCAAACTTTTTCTTTGTACTTCATCCTGCGGCAATGACAAAATTTACCCCAACTTACATTACATCTTTCTTTTTACCGGAGGAACGCAAGTCTGAATTAACCAAACTTGTGCGGCCCTTCGCCAATGTTACTTTGTTTGATGTAGACGCTCGTATCAATCAAATTCGCAGTATCATCGATCAAGTTTCGGCAGCAATAGAGTTTATTTTGATCTTGGTCTTAGTTGCGGGAAGCTTAGTCTTGGTCGCTCAGGTTCAAGCGAGTATGGATGAGAGGCAACGTGAGCTGGCTATTTTGCGTACACTAGGTGCTAAAGGAAGTCTAATTCGTCGTTCAGTGATCTATGAGTTTTTAATTATTGGCAGCGTGGCTGGTTTTATGGCGGCACTTGCGAATGAAGTGAGTTTGTATTTATTACAATCTCAAGTTTTTCAGATGAGTACCCAAATCCACATTGAATACTGGCTGATTGCACCTATTACTGGTGCTATTGTAGTGGGTTTGCTAGGAGCTTGGAGTTGCCGTCAATTGTTACAACTNAATACCACCACTCTGCTACGGAAAATGTTGTGATTATAGNTTTCACTATACTCACTTCCGCCTTAATTGNGGGGGGNNTATGCGCATTCCTCATTATCTATGGTGTGCGCCAATACCGCTTAGATCCTTTGCAAATTACGATTTTTCTTCCGGCCATATACGTGTTGTTTGCTGTGGTATCCTCCACACCGACCCAAAGTATTATTGAAGAAATGTTTTTTGGCATGCCGATTTTGATGTTGGTGGGGATCAGTCAAATGCAGGATTGGTCACTTGTACGTAAAACAAAGGTTGCAATAGGGGTATGGTTGTTCCACGGTTTTTATGATTATCACCACCATTGGTTGGTTATCAATGATGGTGTCCCAAGTTGGTATGCGAGTTTTTGTTTGCTAGTAGATATGTTGGTTGCTTTATATCTATTCACCTCTTACCAGCAAACAAAGGAAGCTTAAGGGTAGATTGCAGCCAATGCTTCATCTACATTTCGGTAGCTAAAAGTAAATCCAGCTGCTTCTAATTTTTTAGGTACAACAAACTGACCAAAGAGCAAGAGGTCCGCACCTTCTCCTAACAACAAACGCATACTAATTTTGGGAACGGTAAAAATACAGGGGCGGTGTAAGGTTTTAGCAAGTGATTGACTAAACTTTTTATTGGTAACTGGATTAGGCGCAGTAAAATTAAAAGCACCATTGGTATCTTTGGTATTGAGTAAGAAGATTAATCCCGCAACCATATCATCTATGTGGATCCAAGAAAAACCTTGCTCACCGCTACTAACAGGACCACCAAGGCCAAGTTTAAAAGGTAGATACATCTTACTCAACGCACCACCATCTCCGCTGAGAACTACCCCCGTTCTTACTACACAAACACGCGTATGAGTAGAACTTGCATTTAGCGCTAATTGCTCCCATTCAGCACACAACGTACTAGAGAACTCTTCGTGTATGTCAGTAAAAGATTCTGTGACCATCCCTGCATCTTGCCGACCATAGTAACCAATGGCTGAACCACTGATAAACGTATCCGGCTTAGTTTGTGCAGAGTCAATTAATGCGACTAATTTTTCGGTAATGGCCAGTCTACTTTGTGTAATTCGAGTCTTTTGCTTTACAGTCCAGCGTTTATCAGCAATTGGTTCACCAGCAAGATTTATAATTGCAGCAAATTGCTCAACACTATTTAACTCATTAAGGGTTAGCGCTTGGACTTTACCTTGATTAGCAGCATCACCAAATAAAGCGAAGACATTTTTAGGTGTGCGAGAGACAACTGTAATAGTATGTTCTTGCTTTAATAATGCTGGGATCAAAGCGCGACCAATTAACCCTGTTCCACCAGTCACCAAAATATGCATTTTAGTCTTCCTTACTACAAGCAATACTCAATGAAACCGAGTCTGAGAAACGTAAGGCATAGGGCTTATCAACCTCTACTTCAGCCCATTTCACCCAAGGGTGCTCTGCACATAAAGCAAGAATGTCTCCAGTAAGTTTTTCGAGTAATAAAAAGCGATTATTCTCAACTAAGCGAATAATCGCTTTGGTAACTGTTTTGTAATTTAGGGCGTTGTCTACGGCATCAGTATCGGCTGCTCTCGTGGCGTCATATTTAATGACTGCATTGATTACGACATCTTGCTTATTTTTAATTTCATCGTCGTTGAAACCAATATAAGTACGCAAACGTAAATTCTTTATTCGGATGGTCGCATCATGTAATATCATTGGTATTATGGTCCTCTCGATGTCATAGACATCTATCTAATTTGCTGGAAAAAATAATATGGAAATAAAGTCTTCAACTGCTCGCATTATGGTTGTTAGCGCAGCTGTAATTATCGTTTTAGCCGGTATAAAATTAGCCAGTGCGATAATGGTGCCTTTTTTACTCTCCATTTTTATTGCAATTGCATGTAGTCCATTAATCAACTTTGCGCAGCGCTATCAAGTGCCACGCTGGGCATCTGTTACCTTAGTTATACTGTTAATAATCGTTTTTGGTTTTATGTTAGCTGGATTAGTTGGACAATCTCTAGGTGAGTTTAAACGCAATCTCCCATTGTATGAGCAACAACTAAGTACTCAGTTTGTCTGGGTTATTGATCAATTACAACGATTTAATATTTATATTGATAAAAGCCTAGTGCAGTCTTATATCGACCCTGGCGTGGTTATGTCCATCGCAACTAACTTTTTAAGTGGGTTAGGAGGAGTACTTTCGAACGTATTTTTGATTCTTTTAACTGTTATTTTTATGTTGTTTGAGGCTGAAAGTATGCCTAAACGTATTCATATTGCTTTGCGTGACCCGGGCATGAAACTCTTACACATTGACCGTTTTTTAAAATCAGTCAATGATTATTTGGGGATAAAGACTTTAGTGAGTTTAATGACGGGGTGTTTAATCGGCGTGTGGTTATGGATTTTAGGCGTTGACCACGTGATGTTATGGGCAGTACTTGCTTTTCTACTTAACTTCATTCCTAATATTGGATCCATCATCGCTGCTATTCCCGCTGTGTGTATCGCTTTTGTAGAGCTCGGTTTGGGTGTGGCGGGTCTCACAGCATTGGGTTTTGTTGCGGTAAATACGGTGATGGGAAATGTGGTTGAACCACGCTTTTTAGGGCGTGGTTTAGGTTTGTCAACCTTGGTTGTTTTTTTATCGTTGATATTTTGGGGGTGGTTGCTAGGTACGGTAGGTATGTTACTTTCGGTACCATTGACGATGATTGTCAAAATAGCCATGGAGTCTAGAGAAGAAACTCGTTGGTTGGCCGTTCTTCTGTCAGGTGATGATGAAATCACGATATCCGATAACCTTATCGAAGAAGATACACAACAAAACGACGTTGATTTTAATGAGAAGTAAACGTAACAGCGACTTTCGCACCGCCTAAGTTACTCTCTGTAATTTGTAATTTAGCATGATATAAATCGCTTATATCACTGACCATGGCCATCCCGATCCCCTGACCTGATGTGTATGTATCTAGGCGTTGTCCACGTTCTAGAATGTTTTTACGTTGTGCAGTGGGGATCCCTGCACCATCATCATGAATCGCAATAGTCGAACGTTTATTTTCATGTTCTATGTGCACTTTCACACGAGTATGTGCTGCTTTAGCCGCATTATCAATAATATTGCCAAATAGCTCATACGCATCTGTCTGTTCAATTGGTAGTTTTAGTTCAGTATTAACGTGGTTTTGTTCAGAGTTTATAGACCAAGAAAAAGTAATGTGAGGATAAATTTTCTCAAGACTATTTATGGTTTTGGACAAAATGGGGAGAATGTCTATTTGTTCGACCCATACATTTTGTTGCAAAGCAGGGCGCTTGAGTTGACGTTGAATAATCTCCTGTATAGTTTGGATCTCTTGTTGGAGTTCAACGCTTAGGTTGGGTTGGTTTTGCATAACGCTCAATGGTGTTTTTAAGCTGTGTGCGAGATCTTGTCCTAAATTTTGTAAGCGTTTCTTNTGAAANTCTTCGTTTTCCAACAAACTATTAATACTGTGTTTTGCTTGGTCAAGCTCTTTCGGATAGTGTCCTGTGAGTGCTCTTTTTTTACCTTGTTCAGCTTCTTGTAATTGGCTTATAAGATGTTGCAAAGGTTTGACCACCGAAAGTAGACTAACAAGTAATAAAAGTGCAACAACCCCCGTTAAAAGTGCCCCGTATTGCCATAAAGACCGGGTAAATACAGCATGTTCAGCAGCGACGTCGCGCATATGATTCACTATACTAAATTGAATGGGAATGTATTGATTTTCAGAAGTGAATTCAGCCGTAAAAGTATAGAGAAATAAGGATTTTTTTTGATTAACAACAAAGCGGCCTTCACCTACTGATGCCACAGGTAGTGAACGACTAGAGATGGGCTCTAACGTTGACGCAGATTGCCAGATTAGGGAATCATTGAGTTTGATGTATCCCTGATAACCTGATTGTGGAATGTTAAGTCGTTCATCATATACTTCTACAGGCATATCGATTCTGTTGTTGTTAATCTCAAATGCAGATAACAGCACATAACTCATCATTGCTAGTTCAGTTTCTTTCGATTTTAATAAACTAGCATAGTGAGCAGAACTCACAGACCACACCAAGGCCGGTAATACCAAACATGCTAAACTTAGAATACTAATGAAGGTTCTAGCAGTCAGGCTTAGTTTTTTGAGTGAACTAAAGATAACTTATATCCTCTTCCACGAAGGGTTTCAATCGGTTTAAGAGTGTTGTCAGGATCGATTTTTTTACGTAAGCGACCAACAAATACTTCGATTACATTACTGTCTAAATCAAAATCTTGGTCGTAAATATGCTCGGTTAATTCTGTTTTGGAAATAACTTTATTAGGATTTAATAATAAATATTCTAACACTTTGTATTCATAAGCGGTAAGGTCGAGTTCTTCTTCATGCAAAAATACTAATTGTTTCGTTAAATCCAGTTGAATTGGACCAGCCTTAATCAATGATGAAGCGTGTCCAGCACAGCGTCTTATTAGTGCTTTGATGCGCGCTAGTAATTCTTCCAAATGAAATGGTTTGGTGAGGTAATCATCTGCACCAGCGTCTAGCCCTAGGACTTTTTGTTCCCAGTTATCTCTGGCTGTCAATATAAGGATAGGGACGGTGATATTTTTCTTTCTCGCATATTTGATGACGTCAATCCCTTCGATTTTAGGGAGACCAAGATCCATTATCACGGCATCATAACCATACTCGGACAATAAGAACTGCGCTCTTTCACCATCGTCTGCCAAATCAACACTAAAGCCATGTTCTTGAAAGTAGGTATCTAATTGGATGAGAAGCTTAGGATTATCTTCTGTGATTAAAATCCTCACTGTTTTGGTACCTTTTGCTGCGTGACGTTAGAGTTTTTTTTAATCGAAGTTTGATTCTCTTTGTTTGGTGTTTGTGACGTATTATTGATTGGCTTTGGCATATGCGGGGTATATAAAACCGGACCGTCTAAGTCAGAACCTTGATTATAAGTTGTTGTCAGGGGTATTTGAGTGGGTGAAGATGATATTTGTCGTTGGATAGTGATATCTTTGATACGACCATTTGGAGTCAATATTTTAAAACGAAATGCGCTTGGTAATTTATCCATTTTTAAGATCCGGCCACTTTGGAGTTGTTGAGCCGCTTGGATCGCTTTTTGTTGTTCCAAAAGAGCAGAATTGATACTCGTTTTACTAGATATCTCAATCAGCATTGCCTGAACTGACATAGAAGACAAACAAAATAATCCAAGTATCATGGCAATTTTGCGAGAAAGATAACAAGACATGTTTAAGAACACCTGAGTTATAAAGGTACACCTTAATATTAGCAAAAATAAANTGAATTCACTCTGAATTATTTTTTTACAAATTAAGTAATAAGAGCACTAAAAAATAATGTACCAACTTTGTCAAGCATCTTATTATCAATGTTCAACTAACTAGGATGTCTATGAAACGTTTCGTATTACCTGCCATTTTTTGTACTCTATTTTTAACTGCATGTGCCTCTACAACGGCTGATATGTCTATTCTTGAACAGTGGCAAAAGGGGATGTATGCATTTAAAACTGAATTAAAGCAAAGTGATAGAGTCCATTCTGGTGTTTTGAGTAACGGCTTACGCTACCACTTTGTAGAAAATAAGACACCCCAAAACGAAATTATTATGCGCATGCATGTCGGTGTAGGCAGTATTTATGAGAAAGAGAACGAGCAAGGGCTAGCGCATCTACTCGAACACATGGCGTTTAATGGTTCNAAAAACGTCCCTGAGGGTGAAATGATCGCAATTTTGGAACGTGCTGGTCTGGCNTTTGGCGCAGATACCAATGCNAGTACTAGTTTTGATGAGACAATTTACAAATTAAACCTTCCCCGAAATGATGCTGAAGTAGTCGATACAGCCTTATTCTTATTACGTGAAACCGCTTCTAACCTCCTCATAGAACCTTATGCATTGGCCAAAGAAATTCCCGTTGTGACAGCAGAATTCGAAGCGCGCAATAACATATACGCAAAAGCATTTAAGTCTGCCTTTGCTGCATGGACTGAAGGATTAATTTATCCTGAACGGTTTGCAATAGGTAAAATTCCTGTTATCGAAGCGATGCAGGCACAGCTTTTGCGCGACTTTTACAATAAGCATTATAGGCCTGACAATACCCAGATTATTATTGTAGGGGATTTTGTAAAAAGTGACATGTTGGTAGCCTTGGAAACACATTTTGCAGATTGGGAAAATGTGCAAGAACCTGTTTCTGTAGATGTAGGAACTTTAACTACGCGCATAGAGCCNAAAGTCAACATCTTCACTGGCGCAGGATTACCCACACAGATTTCGTTGAATTTCACTACGCCTTGGACAAAACAAGAAGATACCATAGAAACTCGTAGGGCAAATACCATTGTACAGTTGGCAAATGGCATTTTAAACTACCGATTAAGTTCTTTAGTACTGGCGGGTAATGCGCCTTTTGAGGGGGCTGGAGCAGGGCATTCTGTGCAATTTTCTGCCGTTGAGTTATCTCAGTTAGTGGCACAAACTAGCATAGAAAACTGGTCTAATAGTTTAGCAGTTTTAGTCAACGAAGTAGAAAAAATTAAACGTTTTGGTGTGACTGATGCTGAGCTTATTCGTCAAGTAAGCGCGGTAAGAAACGCTTTGTTTACCAGTGCAGCAGAAAAAGACACTATCCAAAGTGGGGCGATTGCAAATGCACTCTTAGGCTATATTAAGACTGGTGGTTATGTTACAGAGCCCGACTTAGAGTTTGCATTATTCTCTGAAATGATGGAGACATTCTCTACCGCTGAAGTCAACGCAGTCATTAAAGCACAATTCGAAAGAACCATGCCGCTCATCCATATTCAAAGCGATATTAATTTTACTGTTGATAAGGCGGAGGTCATCAATGTTTATAAGTCTGCCTTACAAGAAAAAGTAATGCAAAATGTTGCTGAAGTTAAAAATGAGTTTGCCTATACGAACTTCGGACAATCTGGAGCGGTCACAGAGCAAAAATATTATGAAATAGATGATATACATCAGTATACATTTGCCAATGGGGTACGTTTATTACACAAACCAAGCACCCTTACTGCAGGAGAGGTATTAATTAACCTACATTATGGTCCAGGGACTAAAGCGTTTCCACACGATTTACCTGGTCTAAAAGAACTCTATAATTTTTATTATGTTGCTGGTTTAGGTAAGCATGATATAAACGAATTGCGCGGTATTTTGTCTGATAAAGATGTATCTTTGAATTTCTATTCTCGTTTTAATGGTTTAGGTGGGATTTTTTCGACCAGTGCTGAACGTATTGATATTCAATTACAATTGATCACCGCTTTTATTACGGATCCTAGTTTAAATCCAGATTTATTAAACTTATACCGCAAGAATATTGAGCAAAGTGAAAAAGAACGAAAAACCACTTTGCAGGCGGTTAAAAACTATGAGCTAACCAATCAATTGTATGGTAATGACTACCGTATCGGTGCGCCTCCGACAGAAGCTTTGTTAGCTCGTGACTTCAGCGATATTGCTGCTTTATTGCAACAAGCACTTCAAGGCCATCCATTTACGGTGACTGTGGTGGGTGATATTGAACCAACAGTACTTAAAGAAGCTGTTGCAAAAACGTTTGGGGCACTTGATATTTTGGCTCCTACACCAAAACGAGAGTGGGTTGATGATTTTACGCTAATTGCGCCACAGACATTTACTCTTGAACATGCAGGTAATCCAGAAAATGCAGCTGTGCTGCGCCGATTTAAAACCGTTGATAGAAGTGACATTAAACGCTCTGCTACGTTGAATGTACTAGCCGATGTGTTACGCCTAAAGGTCCAATCTAAAATTCGAGAGGAACTCGGTGCTGCCTATTCTCCTACAGTAGTCAATAACCAGTCGCGTGATATTAAAAATGATGGGTTTATCGGTTTTGATACCTTAACATCACCAAGTCAGATACCTGATGTTCAGCAAGCATATACTGATATTATTAATGAGGTGAAAGCCGAAGGAGGGATCACTGAAGATGAACTCCAACGCGTATTAAAACCGATACTTGCGAATTTAAAAAATAGCGAAGAGCGCAATGGCTTTTGGCTGTATCGGGTAGACAGACTGCATCGTGAATCCAATACCATGGATGAATGGCGTAATTTACCAGAGTTGTATCAGTCAATTACGGTTGCTGATTTGCGCAACAGTGCACTGACCTACTTAGTGCCTGAAAATCAGATTAATGGTTTGATTATACCAAAGGCCAATGCAGTTAATGAATAGAAGTGAATAAAAAAGCTGATGTGTATTTAAATCTTTATAGCAATACATTGTTTTTGTGGGCTATGCCTTTAATGTCTCTTGCATGAACACGTGACTTACAGTAAATTCACTATCGTTATTTTGATAAGGATTTAAGTATGGATCAAGCCAGCGCTAGAAAGAATATCAACGCCATTATTCAAGCCATTCGGGTCGAAGAAAAACGTCTTCGTGAACAATATTCTTTCCTTGTTCATCAAAACGCGATTGGTATGTTAATTATGTTGGTTTGCCTATTCGGGATGGTTGGTCTAGGTAGTCTTTATTACTTTTCTATCATTCCGGCTTGGGCAGCAGTGCTATTAATTGCGATGGTTGCTTCCATTTCTCATGAATTAGAGCATGACTTAATTCATAATTTGTATTTTAGAAAATCCCCAAAAACACAAAATTTTATGATGTTAATGGTCTGGTTAATGCGTCCAAATACGATTAATCCTTGGTATCGCCGAAAAATTCATTTACATCACCATATTGTGTCAGGTACCGAGCAAGATCTTGAAGAACGCCTGGTTGGCAATGGTATCAAAAACCCATTCCTACGTTTTTTAGTCATTATTGACGGTCTTTTGGGTTTGTTAATTAACAGAAAACGTTTCTCACAAGAGATCAAAGATTTTAGTTTTTCCAAAGTATTTAATGCTGGTTTCCCGATCACGACACTGTATTTTATAGTGCTATACAGCACCTTGGGCTATCACTTAATATCTTTATTTATGCCGTTGGCAAGTTATTTACCTGCTTGGGGGCTAGACGTAGTGAGTGTGTTTGAGTTCTTTATGGTGACGCTGATTTTACCTAATATGGTACGTTCAACATCACTGAACTTCGTAACCTCTTGTATGCATTACTATGGTGGCGTAGAGAATCTCAAACAACAAACACATGTGATTACGAGTCGTTTATTCACGCCATTTCATTTGTTTTGTTTTAACTTTGGCAAGACGCATACGATTCACCACTTTGTACCTAATCAGCCCTTTTACTTGCGCCAAGCAATAAGTCGTAAGGTCAATGAAGTTATGCGTAAACAAGGTGTGCGTTTCAATGATTTTGCCAGTATCAAAAACGCTAACTTTTATTCTGAACAAGCTTAGTAAGACAATCTTTGGGTAAAGGTTGTATAGGCGTAAAGTCTCTGTGGGCAATCCATTCTGGTCGATTAAATTCTGTAATGTGATTGCTCGTTTCACACAGAGATAAATATACAATGGTTCTATCTAGTGGGGAAATGTTAGGTGGGCTAGCATGGACCAATAGAGATGAGAATACAATCATACTGCCTGCTTTCCCTGTAGGAGCAATACATCCGCCAGCTTTAGCCAGTGCAGTAACCGTTTCACGAGTACATTCCCATAATGGGTAGCCTGTGGTTTCGATGTCATACTCTGCATCTACGACACCGTGTTTATGACTGCCTGGTAAGAATATTAACGGTCCATTAGCCGCGGTCACATCATCTAAAAAGACACCGATATTCATTGCCCTTGGGCTTGGCATACCGTCTTGTCTATGCCATGTGCCATAGTCTTGATGCCATTGCCAAACACTGCCATCGAAGGGGGCTTTTGCATTCACTTTATATTGGTGCATATAAACGTCACCATCAAGTAATTGTTGTACAGGTTCAACAAGATTAGGATGTGCACCCAGACACCTAAAACCTTCATTGTAAGTATGTGCCGCAAATGCCGTACGAGCGGTTCCATTCTTTTCACGCCACACTTCTTCACGTTCAAGTTGATAAATTTTAAGTGCTTCAGCTTTGAGGAAAGCGGCTTCCTCCGGACTAAATAAATCAGGGAAAAACAAGTAACCCTCTTTATCAAACTGGGTTAGTTGTTCAGGAGTTAGCTGCATATAAATACCTACTATTAAGCGTGATGAATTAAATTAGAACCCGTCAACTTTACCACGTAATTTCTTTTTGGTGCCATGAATGGTCTTGGCTTGCAGGCGTTTACGTTGTGAAGAGCGAGTGGGGCGTGTCGCACGACGAACTTTTTGGACAACGCCAGCGGCGCGAATGAGCCGCACGAGTCTTTCTAAAGCATCTCTTTTGTTTGCCTCTTGGGTGCGTTGATTTTGTGCTTTTAAAACAATAACACCTTCATCAGTGATCCGGGAATCTTTACTAGTTAATAAGTTGTTTTTATATAGCCAGGGTAAATTACTAGCATGGATTGGAAACTTTAAGTGAATTGCTGAGGAAACTTTATTTACATTTTGACCACCTGCACCTTGAGCGCGGATAGCCGTCATCTCGATAATTTTTGGATCAAGATAGACGCCATTGGCAATAAAAATCATGACGTCTCCTTAAACAAACAAGCACTTATGGCAGCACCTTTTTAAATGGTTTCACTTGTACATCGGCATACACACCTGCACTGATATATGGATCAACATCTGCCCACGCTTGTGCATCAGCCAAAGAAGCAAATTCCGCAATAATAAGTGAGCCAGTAAAACCAGCATCACCTGGTTCTTCAGAATCAATTGCAGGGTTAGGACCGGCTGCAAACAAACGACCTTCGTCTTTCAATTCCAATAAGCGAGCAACATGGTCAGGGCGAGCCGCCATACGTTGAGCATGGGTCCCGGGTGTGTCTTGAGCAACGATTGAATACCACATAACGTTTCCTATTTTTGAGTTGCAGCCTTCATAGCTGTAACAAATTCACGTAAAGCCCCACACATTGCATCAACATCATCTAAATGTTTAGCAATAATATTTACTGTGGCAGAACCCGAGATAGCACCAGCTGCACCTGATTCTATCGCGTTTTGTACTTGGTCTGGTGTAGAAATACCAAATCCTAATAATGGCGGAGCCACTTCATACTGCATAAGTTTATCAATTAACTCACTGGCAGGCGTCTCTGCAGCTGTTTCTGCACCTGTTACTCCGGCTCTACCTAGTAAATAAGTATAACCAGATGATAACTTACCAATTGCTTGTAATGATTCTTCGGTCGCGTTTGGTGGAGCAATTAAGATCTGATCAATATGTGACGCTCGTGCTTGTTGGACAAATCTATCAGCTTCACGTAATGGAACGTCAGCGATTAAAATAGAATCAACGCCTGCAGCATGTGCATCGGCGTAAAATTGCTCAACACCTCGGGCTAGCACTAAATTGCTATACAACAATAAACCAATTGGGATATGTGGATTATCTTTACGGATGGTAGCGATAATATCTAGGCAATCATCCGGAGATATTTTGTTGTTCAATGCACGAATACTTGCGGCTTGGATAGTAGGGCCGTCGGCAATCGGATCAGAATATGGAAAGCCTAATTCTAAAGCATCCGCACCACCATCAATGAGCGCTTGAACAATACTGAGTGAGGTTGCTTTATCAGGATCACCTAACATAACGAAAGGAACAAAAGCACCTTGGTTTTTGGCATCTAAGGCCGTGAACATATTATTATAACGACTCATTAGAAATCATCTCCTAAAAGACCGGTTACGTAAGCTAAATCTTTATCACCGCGACCAGAAAGGTTGACCACGATGATCATTTCTTCTTCTGCTTCATCAGCCATATTTAAAGCATGAGCCAATGCGTGAGATGTCTCAAGTGCCGGGATAATACCTTCTTTGGAAGCGAGTAATTTAAACGCATTTAATGCTTCTTCATCAGTAGCAGCAACATACTCAGCACGTCCAGTTTCATGTAAAAATGCATGCTGAGGGCCTACTGCTGGGTAATCTAAACCGGCAGAAACTGAATACGATTCTTCAATTTGACCATCTGAATCTTGCATGATGTAGCTAAATGCGCCATGCAATATACCTTTGGTACCTTTACAGATAGTTGCACCATGTTCTGTGGTATGTAAGCCTTTACCTGCTGGCTCAACGCCGATTAGACGTACGCTTGGATCATCAATAAAGTCGGCAAACATACCAATGGCATTTGAACCACCACCGACACAAGCAACAACAGCGTCGGGTAGGCGACCTTCTTTTTCCAGGATTTGGGCTTTGGTTTCTTCACCAATCATACGATGGAATTCACGTACAATTGTCGGAAATGGGTGTGGACCCGCAGCTGTACCTAACAGATAATGTGCTTTATCGTAGTTCGCAGACCAATCACGCATAGCTTCATTTACGGCGTCTTTCAGTGTACCAGAACCCGCATTCACAGGGATAACTTCGGCACCCATTAAGCGCATACGAAACACATTAGGTGACTGTCTTTCCACGTCTTTAGCACCCATGTATATTCGGGCTTTCAAACCAAGTAGTGCACAAGCCAATGCAGTTGCAACACCATGCTGTCCCGCGCCTGTTTCGGCAATGACTTCAGTTTTGCCCATGCGTTTGGTCAATAGTGCTTGGCCTAGTACTTGGTTAGTTTTGTGAGCACCACCGTGTAATAAATCTTCTCTTTTTAGATACAGTTTTACTTTTGGATTACTTACGATGTTTCGCGTTAGGCTCATTGCCGTAGGGCGACCCGCATAATCTTTTAACAGTGATAAAAACTCTTCTTGGAATGCAGGATCGTCTTTAGCATCGATAAATGCTTGTTCAAGCTGGTCTAATGCGGGGATCAATAATTCTGGTACATACATACCGCCAAAATCACCGAATTTACTGGATAAATTATTCATAGTATTTCTCGTTTAATAACGTCTAAGTTGCGCGAACAAAGCATCAACTTGCGTCGCGTCTTTGTGACCTGGTGCTGATTCCACACCTGAATTTACATCTAATAAATGACTGTTTGTTTGTACTGCTTGATTAATATTGTCAGGTTTTAATCCACCTGCTAAACCAATTTTAATCGATGTATCTAAGTGGTCCAGTAACTCCCATGCAAACTGTTCACCTGTACCACCTTTAGCAGTGTCGTTTTGACAATCACATAGTAACAAATCAACATCGTCGAATGAATGTTCCGGCACGGTTTCACCGATACCTAGTGCCAACCAAATTGCACAGGATACTGGTAGCTCATTGCGTAATTCAGTAATGTATTGCTGGTCTTCGTCACCGTGTAATTGTACCGCAGTTAACTGAAGTTCTTTGGCATACTCGACCACAGTCGCAATTGGACTGTCTACAAATACACCTACATAATTAAATGGTGTTGTTGTCGTAATTTCTCGTGCAGTGCCAAAACTAACACAGCGCTTTGATTTTTCCGCAAAGATTAATCCTAAATACGAAGTAGGGCGTTCGGCAAGCATACGAGCCTGTTCGACTGAGGTCACACCACAGACTTTCACATTTCCGTAAACCAGTTGGCGGCAAGCTTGACGTAAATTGGGTTGGCCCATCAATGCACTACCGACCAGAAATCCGTCGACTAGTGGCGCCAGCCGAGCAATATCAGCGCGAGTATAGATACCTGACTCCGAGATCATTAAGCCTGTGTGGCCTAATTCTTTTAACAAAGGAACAAGCCGTTCAGTTGCACCGAGATCCGTAGATAAATCACGCAGATTACGATTATTTACACCAATGATTTTTGCACCTAAACGGACTGCACGCTCAGCTTCTTCCTCATTGCTCACTTCAGTCAACACATCAAGTGCTAAGCTGTCAGCTACTTGGTGTAGGCGGGTGTACGTGGCGTCATCTAAAACTGACAGCATGAGTAACACAGCATCTGCTTGGTAGTAACGAGCGAGATAAATTTGATATTCATTGACGAAGAAGTCTTTGTTTAATACCGGAATGTCTACTTTACTTGTGACATATGACAAATACTCATAGGTACCTTGAAAGTATTTTTCATCTGTAAGCACCGATAAACATGCGGCGACTTCCAAATACGCATCGAGGATTTCATCAAGATCAAACGTTGGACGAATCAACCCTTTTGATGGAGAGGCTTTTTTACACTCAAGGATATAACCTGCATTAGGTGTATCTAATGCCGTATAAAAACTTTTTGTAGAAGGAGTTAAGCTATCTTTAAACTGTTCTAAAGGTAGATTTTGTTCTTTTTCTACAAGCTCAATATGTTTATCTGCAACAATTTTTTCTAAGACATTCGCCATAAATAATATCTACTTCTTTTAAGTTATGTTGTGATTAAGCCTGAGACAGGGTAGCTGTCTGTTGTATGGTTTGCATGGGAAGGCCCTTAGCCATCGCTGCAAGTGCTAAATCAGTACCGCTTTTAAAACTGTCAGCACGTCCAGCTAAATGTAATAATGCCCCAGCATTCATCGCAATCGCAGCCATGTGTGCATCTTTGCCTTGCCCTTAAATACGGCTTCAATGTGTGCCTTATTTTCTTCTGGCGTACCACCGACTATGTCAGCAAGAGAATACTGATTTAAGCCAAAGTCTTCCGGTTCAACTGAATATTCGGTTAATTCATTACCGTCTATTTGTACGACATGACTTGGTCCATGCAATGCAAACTCATCTAAGCCTGAACCATGCACTATCATAGCATTTTCATGCGCCATTAGTTGTAACGTATGCGCATAAGGTAGTAGTAAATCTGGGGTATAAACCCCCATGACAGAATGTGAAGGTTTAGCAGGGTTGGCTAATGGACCCAGTATATTAAAGAGCGTACGTGTTTTTAGTGTTGTACGGACATTCATCGCATGTTTCACGCCTGCGTGATATACCGGTGCAAAGAAAAAGCACAACTGACTTTCGTCTAAACAGTGCCGCGCAGTTTCTGGTGTCATGTCCAATTTTATACCAAAAGCGTTAAATAAATCGGCTGAACCTGATTTACTAGAGACACTGCGGTTACCATGTTTTGCAACAGCTAACCCACAACTCGCTGCCACAACAGCTGCTGCACTAGATATATTGATTGTGTTGTGACCATCCCCGCCAGTACCGACAATATCTGCAAAAGCATAGTCTGGTCTAGTGAATGGCGTCGCATGGTGGACCATGGCGGAGGCGGCACCGGCAATTTCAGCAGGTGTTTCACCTTTAATTTTTAAAGCCGTTAATAAAGCAGTTAGCGTAATATCGTCTAACTGACCCTGCATAACTAGACTAAATACAGCACTTACTTGTTGTTGACTCAAATCTGTTTGTTCATATAAAGCGGCTAAGACAGTATTAACAACGTGCATATCTTGTTCATTAGTTTGCATGCTCATCTCCTTGCTGCACTAAATACTCGATACTGGCTTTGAGTAAAGCGCTGCCATCATTGGTTAAAATAGATTCAGGGTGAAATTGAAAACCTAACATTTTTTGTTCTGGATGATAAACAGCCATAGGAATTTCATTTACAGACGCTAAAACTTCTAATTCGTTGGGCATATTTTCAGCCATTAAAGAGTGATAGCGAGCAACGGCCATAGGCTGTGCAAAATTGGCAAACATTTTATCATTAGAATGCGTGATATACGATGCTTTTCCATGCATGACCGACTCAGCTCTGACGATATCTCCACCACAAAACTGAACGATTGCTTGATGGCCCAAACAAATTCCCAAAACGGGAATAGCACCGGCACACATTTCTAATAATTCAAGCATACAACCTGCTTCTGAGGGGGCGCCTGGACCTGGTGATAAAAGTAACAATGTTGGGCCAGCAGCTGCTTTGGCTTGTATATCTGCATAGATGGTTTGCGCAGCCACAGTATTGCGATAAACCACCATATCAATATCCATGGTGCGCAATTCATCAACAAGGTTATAAGTAAACGAATCGACATTGTCCAACATTACGACAGATAAATAACTCATGAGTTTGCTCCATGACTGGTTTGAATGGCCGTTACCACTGCTTGGGCTTTAGCCCTAGTTTCATCTGCTTCTGATTGTGGGATTGAATCGTTAACCACACCAGCGCCTGCTTGGACATGTGCCTTTCCATGCTGGACAAATGCAGATCGGATAACGATGCACGTATCCATATCACCATCTGCATCAAGATAACCGACGGCACCGCCATAAGAACCGCGACGTTGTTGTTCAACTTCACGAATTAGTGTTGCTGCTGACACTTTTGGCGCACCGACGAGTGTCCCCATATTCATACACGCTTGGTAGGCGTGAAGCGCGTCTAGATCATTACGCAGTTCACCGACTACTCGAGAAACGAGATGCATCACATGTGAGTAACGGTCCACTTTAAGCAGTTCTTTGACATGCCTAGTACCTGGTGTAGATACGCGAGCTACGTCATTTCGGGCCAAGTCAACTAGCATAATATGTTCTGATTTCTCTTTTAAATCTTCGCGTAGATTGAGTTCAATGCGACTATCTAAATCATGGTCGATCGAACCATTGGCTCGCTTGCCGCGTGGACGAGTCCCTGCAATTGGGTAGATTTCTATTTGTTTCGTTTGCGCGGTATATTTTAAGGCTGATTCTGGTGATGCACCAAATAGTTCAAAAGCTTCGTCTTTGACATAGAACATGTATGGACTTGGGTTTTGAATTTTCAATGTTGCGTACGCCAAAATAGCAGATTCACAAGGTAAAGAAAAAGTTCGTGATGGCACCACCTGAAAGATATCACCGGCTAAGATATGTTCTTTTAATGCAACCACATCAGCACAAAACTCAGCGTCATTTTTATCTGTTGTGACGTCTAATGTTTGTTGAGTGCTTATAGCTGGGTGTGCATCAGCTAAGGTAGGGATATTTTGTTGTAATTGATTTAGGTAGTTTGTATGTTGCTCGAGTAAATCAGTGGTATTTTCAACGCCCGTAAAATGATTAGAAATGAGCTGAGTAGTTCCTTTTGTATGATCGATAATACAAATATCTTGGCCAAGGTAAAAAACAAAGTCAGGACAAGTATTTACGCCTTCGGGTACGTTCGGTAAGGTTTCAGCAATAGCAAGTAAATCATAAGCAAAGCAACCGCCTAAAAATACTCTAAATGGATGTTTTGACTGATCATGACAGGTGAACTTTTCTACACAGGCGCGCAGTACACTCAAAGCATTATGACTTTTTAAACGAGTATCCTCATCAGCTTGAGGGTCGGTATCAGGAAAAGCAAAAGTGATTTCTTCGGCTGTCCGTTGCTGTAAGAACGGGGCTAGAAAGTGACTCAAAGAGTGTAAAGCATTGTGACCATTGTCATTTAGTGCGCGCGCGGTAACTTGTTGGCCGTGACATTCAAAACGCACCGCTGCACTGAGTAACAACAGACTTTTTAAATGGTCTTTGCTATCTATCTCTGCAGACTCAAGTAATAGAGTGTTAGGCTTGTCAGCACACAGTTGATAATATAATGCTAGTGGGTCCGAAACGTATTCTGCTGCCGATACTTGTGTCGTAACGCCACCTATTTTATCAGCCGTACTAAGGTCGAACTCACCTTGTTGCAAATAAGAGTTGCTCACCATTTTCTCCATATTTGAATATTATTTAGACATAAAAAAAGCCCGAAAAACGGGCTTTTGGAACACATACGCGAACACTCAGCCCTAGTTGGACTGCCACCACCAAAAAATACTATATAATGTGTATAGAAGAAACCAAATTGACGAATGTGTCAACTAAAAGTTAAAAATAATGAAAATAGATTTGCATACACATACTTATTTTTCTGATGGACATTTGTCTCCGTCGGAATTAATTATGCGTGCTCACAATCAACAAATTGATGTGTTAGCGATTACTGATCATGACACGACAGCCGGTTTATCTGAGGCAAGAGCCGCACAGGCTGAGCAAAATCGAACACTTGATATAATATCAGGTGTTGAGATAACAACACGCTGGCATGGATTTGAAATTCATATTCTCGGTTTAAATGTTGATGATACCGATGCCAATTTTCAAGAACGTTTAGCATTACAAAGTAAGACCAGAACTGAACGTGCACAAAAAATGTGCGATAAACTTGAGCGCTGTGGATATCCTGATGTTTATGATAAAGCATTAGCGAAAGTGGGGAAGGGGCAAATTACCCGAGCACATATTGCACAAGTTCTCGTAGAAGAGGGAATCGTTTCTCATTTTCAACAGGCGTTTACTCAGTATATAGGCAAAGACAAACGGGCGTATGTAAATTCGCAGTGGATTGATATTGCTACTGCGGTGCAATGGATTACTGAAGCGGGTGGTAAAGCGGTTGTTGCTCATCCCGGGCATTATGATATGAAAACCAAATGGCTTAAACGCTTACTCGCAGAATTCAAAGAAGTGGGAGGGCATGGTATGGAAGTGACCCATCCAAATATGCAGCTGACAAAAAAAACAATGCTCGCAAACTTAGCGAAAGAGTTTAGCCTAATGGCTGCGGTGGGATCAGATTTTCACTTTCCGAGTCGCTGGACAGAATTAGGTAGAAACTTGGGGATTGATAGTGAGTTAGTCCCGGTATGGGAACATTGGTAGGTATTGAGTAGTGAGAACGTATTTATTCATCAACTGTAAGTAGATATTTAAAATTTAGTGGCGATTGAATACCACTCTCAGTGGCAATAAAATACTTATTATTGAGGAATAAAATGTATCCTCTGCGCAGAACCAGCTATTATAAGTACTAGACCACAGTTGTTAAGGAGTGACCCTTGAGTCAGTTTTTTTATATACACCCTGATAATCCTCAAGCGCGATTAATCAAACAAGCCGTCGACATCATAAAAAATGGCGAAGTCATTGTGTACCCAACTGATTCAGGGTACTCGATTGGTTGTCAAATGGACAATAAACAGGCTTTAGAACGCTTGTGTCAGATCCGTGACTTAGATAAAAACCATAATTTCACTTTAATGTGTAAGGACGTTTCTGAGCTATCGGATTATGCTAGGGTTGATAACATATCATTTCGCTTATTAAAAAATAATACGCCAGGCCCTTATACATTTGTGTTTAAAGCGACTAAAGAAGTACCAAAACGCTTACAAAATCCGAAGAAGAAGACAATTGGTATCAGAGTACCTGATAATGCTATTGCATTAGCGCTCCTTGAGGAGCTTGGTGAGCCTTTGATGTCGACAACGCTTATATTACCAAATGCCGATATGGCAGAATACGATCCAGATGAGATCCGCGACAAAATAGAAAAACGTGTTGGTTTAATTATACATGGGGGATTCCTCGGTGAGCAGCCTACTACTGTGGTTGATTTATCTGAAGGTGAGATAAACATTATTCGTTACGGAAGTGGTGATGCGAGTGTCTTTGAGTAAAGTCTGTAACCTATGAAGATAAGCTTACAATCAATTCGAACTGTCAAGAAATCAGGTTAATTGGAAAGTCGACTAGGTCAGACAGTTTAATCATTAATTTGGAACGTTTTTCTTATAAGTCATGCTCTAAATCAATCAAGACGGACTGTTATAATTAGTTTATAATTACAACAGTAGATCCAATTAGAGCATAAAGTTTTAATTGATACTAAAGGTTCTAAGTTAACGCTTTTAGGGTTTTCCCAAATCCTATGTATCGCTGTTTTAGATTAAACAGGATATTACACCTTTGACAACATCATTCTTAATAAGGCTGGATTCAGCCTCTGCGCAAGATGAGATATCTTCCGCACCAATATGAGCATACAAATATGTCTGAAAAGTTACAAAAAATACTCGCTAACAATGGCGTGGGTTCTCGTCGTGAATTAGAAACGTGGATCAGCGCTGGGCGCGTCTCAGTGAATGGCAAAGTTGCTGTTTTAGGTGATAGAGCCGAACCTAAAGATCAGATTCGAGTCGATGGCCACCTGTTGAGTATCAGTGCTGATAAAGCGGTATGTCGAGTATTGATGTATAATAAACCTGAGGGTGAGCTTTGTACTCGAACCGATCCTGAAGGGCGTATGACAGTGTTTGATCGTTTGCCAAATATTCATAAAGGGCGTTGGATTGCCGTTGGTCGCCTAGACTTGAATACCAGCGGGTTATTATTGTTTACAAATGACGGTGAACTAGCAAATCGTTTGATGCATCCTCGTCACGAGATAGAACGCGAATATGCTGTGCGTGTTTTTGGTGAAGTTGAACAACCTACCTTAAACAAACTGTTAAAAGGTGTGGAATTAGATGACGGGATAGCAAAATTTACTTCTATTCATGCACGCTCTAGTCAAGAAGAAAGTATTAACTCTTGGTTTAATGTCACTTTATCAGAAGGCAGAAACCGTGAAGTACGTCGTCTTTGGGAAAGCCAAGGCGCGCAAGTATCTCGCTTGATTCGATTGCGTTATGGTCCTTTGGAATTAAAAAAACGTTTGCCACAAGGTGCTTGGATGGAGTTGGAGTTGTCTGATGTTAATGTCCTGCGTAAACAAGTACAGTTACCGGCAGAGACAGAAACAGTGGTGGGGATCCATGACAATAAGTTAGATCATGGTAAGCTTCAGCGCATGCGTAAATCGGTTAAAAAACACCAACAAAATCGAGAGAAATTTGTAAATTACAAAGAAAGTCAAGCAGAAACAGGGATAGAAACCGCAGAGTCACCTGCAAATAAGTCAAAGCATAAACACAAAAAATCTAATAAACCTAACGATAAAGCACGCAGGAATCAGCGTGGTAATCGAGATGATGAGCCAAGAGGTTCGGGTAAGCCAGCACAGAAAAAACGTCGCTCACCAGTGAAACCGAAATCTAGAACTAGAATGTAACTAGAATACGCTAGAAATAGATGTTCAAAAAGTTACGTCATGGTGTTAGATAGAATATGAATAAAACTACAACACTAATTAACCAGAACATGTATGTGAAAATAGGTTAATTCGTCTGTGTTTACTCGCCTATTTTGTTGTATTGCAGTAACAACCTTGAGCATCAGCAATGATAACAGGGTTGGCAAACATACTGCGGTTGGCATATGCAAGTACTTCATTTACCGGGCCATTACTATTCAGACACCCTAGACCGGTGCTGTATGGCCCCAAGAAACGAAGCTGACCATTGAATATCACGGCAACTGAAGGAGTAGATGGGATAAGTTCTTTGAATTTAGGATGAACATCAAGGTTGATGGTAATTGAAGGCATACCCTGCATTTTACCTAAAGCATCTATTTTGTGCTTGTGGGATTTGGCTACCCATTCACACATACAATCACCTTGTTCAAAATGAATAATATGTGCTTTTTCTTTACCAATGTAAGGCGCAAGTAAACCGACGAATTCTAAATCATAGTTGATGTCAGAAATCTGTTCTGAAAATTTTAAATCGGGATCAAATTCTGTGAGTTGGGTGTTACCAATTTGTAGGGCAGCAAATATGGCTACAACACCCCATAAAATCAGTAATCCAATGTTCTTTGCCGACATTTCTAACTTAGAGGTGTGTTGAAGTCTTCTGAAAGCTCAAAATCACCAGTTGCGGATGTGAGTTTATTCTCAGTGAACTCAAGAATAAGCTCTTTGCGTAAATCTTTGCCAAACCCTTGCATGCCGCGCTTTATTTCATAGATGTAATACCATTTATCATCATTGAACATATCATTCACTACCGGTTTACCTAAGACAAATTCAACTTGTTCTTTAGTCATCTCGATACGTAACTTTTCAACATCCCTTTTATCCAAAAAGTTACCTTGTGGGATATCAATTCTAAATATCCAATTGCTACAAGCACTTAATGACAAGGTACTGATAAGAACAAAAATAAGAGCTAAAGATTTCATGGTATTCCTGCGCGTTTGCCTATTGGCATTATTATAGGTTGTACATTATGTCAACATAAGTACGATATTGGTTGCAGATGCTAACCTACACCCTATGACCAATCAACCTTTAATTAGTTTCAGGAGACTTTTTTCAACAAGTCTTGAGCGTTAGCAATTGCTGAATCAGTCAGTTCATCACCAGCTAATAGACGGGCCAATTCATTAACTCGACTATCTTGGGTTAACTCTCGCATGGTTGTTTCAGTAGTATCACCATCAGTAAGTTTACTGACAAATAATTGTTGATGACCTTGGGCTGCAACTTGTGGTAAATGTGTTACACAAAGTACCTGACAGTGTTTACCAAGCTGACGCAGGAGACTACCTACGATGGATGCTGTAGGTCCACTGATACCGGTATCAACTTCATCAAAGATTAGGGTAGGGACCTGATTTATATCTGAAGTAATAACTTGAATTGCTAAACCAATTCTGGATAATTCACCGCCAGATACTACATCTTCGATATTGCCCATCGGCTGGCCAGGGTTTGTCGTAACTTGAATTGAAATATCATCCTGCCCATCACCACTAAATGGGGCTGCTTCGTTAAACGTTACAGAAAAAGCTAGTTTTGCATGAGGCATGTTCATATTGGCAATGGATTTTTGAATTTGTTCGGCTAAAACTTGACCATGTTTTTGTCGAGATGCGCTTAATAAATATGCGGCATCTTTATATTTTTCAGCCAACAATGAGACTTCTTCTTGCAAATGCGCTAAAGAATCCTCATCTGATTGCAAGGAGGCCAATTCTTGACTTAGTGTTAGGTGTGTCTGGTAAAGCTGCTCCGGCGATACCGCATGCTTACGAGCTAATTCCATTGCTTGGGTATATCTAGCTTCAACTTGAGTGATGCGCAGTGGATCTATATCCAAATCATCACAATAGACTCGAAGTTCATTACTGGCCTCTTCAATATTGACAGTTGCTTCGTTCAAACAAGTAATTATAGGTGCTAAGCTGGCATCATGTTCGACAAGTTCTTGTAAATCGTGAAGTGATTTTTGAACTGTTGATAAGGCATTTCCTTGTTCGTCATCATATAAACGGTGAAAACTGAGTTGAGCGCTTTCTAACAATGTTTGTGAATGACTGAGGCGTTTATGCTCACTTTCTAGTTCTTGAAATTCATGTTCAGCTAAGGCGAACTCATCTAATTCTTGGACTTGATAAGAAAGTAATTGAGCCCGATCTTTTCGTTGTTGTTGCGCTTTAGTTAATTCAGTTAATTGTTGCTGTATTTTGTGATAATCCAAATAATGGGTTTTAACGGAATCTATTAGCTCGTCATGCTGTGCAAATGCATCCAGTAAATTGCGCTGCTCATCTGATTTTAACAAACGATGATGTGCGTGTTGTCCATGAATACTGACTAACCAACCTCCAACTTCTTTGAGTTGTGCAAGTGTAACCGTCCGACCATTAATAAATGCCTTGGAACGTCCTTCGCAAGAGATTACTCTTCTGATATGAATTTCGTCTGGTTGTTCTTCTAGCAAAAGCTCATGTTCTATCAACCATTCTTTAGCAGAGTAGCTAGCTAAATGCATAGATTGAGGTGTATTTTGACTTTTTCTATTCGTGCTTGCTGGAAGGGTGAATACAGCATTTACTTCGGCTTTACTACACCCCTTACGCACGGATGCTGCGTCTGCACGAGCACCTAAGCATAGGCTTAAACCATCAATGGCTATTGATTTACCTGCACCAGTTTCACCAGTAACAACACTTAAGCCTGATTTAAAATCTACCGTAACCGATTTAACAATGGCAAAATTAGAAATAGAAAGTGACTGCAACATAAAAAAAGCCTGTCTATACATACATTATCTGTAAATATATACAGTATTTGATTTTTGTGCAAATAATTTTAGTACAGTTTTGTACCCCAGTTCAATTTCGTCCGCAATACATTGAAATAGTCATAATTGGGTGGATGAACGATACTTAGTTTATTTGGTGATTTGCGAATAACCACTTCATCACCCGGTAATATATTGAGCGCGATATGACTATCACAACTGACTTGCAAATTATCCGAATTCACTTTGGAAACCCGTAAGGTAATCGTGCTATCGGCATCTACAACAATAGGCCTAGAGGTAAGCGTATGAGGAAACATAGGTACTAAAGTTAATGCGTCTAGAGTAGGCATAAGAATAGGCCCACCACCACTCAATGAATAAGCAGTAGAGCCAGTAGGTGTGGCAACTATTAATCCATCTGAACGTTGTGAAAACATGAACTGGTCATTGATGTACACTTCAAATTCCATCATATGCGCAACTTTACCATGATGCAAAACGACTTCATTAACAGCAACATTTGTCGACTTTAATGACTCGTGGCGGAACACATCCACTTCAAGAAGAAATCGCTGCTCCGATTTTCCTTTACCGGCAAATAAAGTGTCTAATTCGGCTTCGATGTTATCGGGTGATATATCGGTTAAAAAACCAAGATTTCCACGGTTTACGCCAACAACATCAATCTCAAACCTAGCCAATACACGAGCTGCTCCAAGCATGTTGCCGTCGCCTCCTACCACTATTGCAAGGTCAGCCTCATGTCCAATTGTTACCAATTCAGCACTCGTTAATCGCTCATCGTTCATTTCCGCATGCAGACGCGTCTCAATGAGGATTCTACAGCCTTGTTCTGCGAGATACTCTGTCAAAGCAGTTAAGCTGACATGCGTACCTTCGTGTTCAGGTTTCCCAATTAAACCAACGGTTTGATATTTCATTATGGCTTATCGCATTAGTTATAATGGCTGAATGTAGCATTTTTTTTAAATAAAAAATACTAGGGGTTAGCGTGCTGTCCATCCACCATCTAGAACAAGTGTTTGCGCAGTGATGTTCTTCGCCGCTGAGCTCATTAGAAATTCTGCTGTTTGCGCTAATTCTACTGGATCAATAAATGCCTTTTTAGGCATCGGTTCTAACATAATTTTATTGACAACATCTGCTTCAGATAGACCATGCTCAATCGCCTGTGCTGCAATTTGTTTTTCTACCAAAGGAGTCTTTACATATGCTGGGCATAGAGTATTTATTGTGACATCACAATCGCCGGTTTCTAAGGCAATAGTTTTGGCAAAACCTAATAAACCGTGTTTTGCAGCTACATATGCAGATTTGAAAGGGGATGCGACCAGAGAATGCACGGAACCAACGTTAATAATTCGACCAAAATTCTGTTCACGCATACTAGGTAAAAACTGCTGAGTAAGTAGTGCCGGTCCTACTAACATAATATTGATGAGTAACTGCCACTTTTCAGGTGGGAATTCTTCGAGTTTTGAAACGTGTTGAATACCCGCATTATTAATCAATACATCGACTTTTTGACCGTTTAATACCGAATTAATTTGTCCGATTTGTTCAATATTACCGACGTCTAACTGAACTGCCTGAGTACTAACTCCATTTTCGCTTAGAGCATTACACGCATCTTGCGCAGCAGTAAGATTAAGGTCGGCAATAATGATATGGTGCCCTTGCTGTCCAAGGTGCTGTGCNACGCCAAGGCCAATACCACTAGCCCCGCCAGTGATGAAAATCGTTTTGTTCATAGATCAAATATCCTTGTTCAATGACGGTGTTAGTGAAATTTGGTTAATATTTTCTAACATGTTGAAGACGGCTTTGACTTGGGGACCATCTTTCGTTGCATAATCTTTGGAAGTATAACCCCACCAATCCCAACATGCTTGAGGATTCATAGGCATTAACATAGAGGCTTTTGTTTGCGGATACAATACGACCAATTGATTAGTATCAGCCCAGTTATTGATCCCTGTGTCGCTGACATAGGCCAAACCGACCGCTTCTGCATTTTGATTGCAGCCATGAAAACTAATATGTAAATTACAATTTGCCCCTTGCATACAATTGTCGGGAATATATATGTAACCTGTATCTGCAAGAGTATCAGCATCCGCTCCACCTAATTGTACTTGGTCAAAAGTATATATACTTCCAATCGGCTGATCAGTAGATTGCTTAATTGTAGGATATAAATGCTTTAAAAATTCACCGGCAACATCAACTCCACATGCACCGATAAAAGGGGATTCAGAGACCGCACAATCGGTCCCATTGGCTAGCGTTGGAAAGTGATGTGCAAAAGCTTGGTTCTGGTCAAATATAATGTTGTTAGGATTGACCTTGCTTTGGTATTGTTTTTGTAAAGTCTTTGCTGCTACAGATGTCACTGTCGTATCCAGTTTTCCATGCAGTAACCATACCTTATCATTTTGTAAGTGCTTTAAGGGAGCAATCTTACCTGTGCGGGCATATTCTAGGATAGTTGTTTCTATCGTTTCTTCTGCGATATCCTGATCCGTTCGACTAACACAGGCTGAAAGTGCAGTACCAATATCTCCTTGCGCACAATAATAGGGTCCAGCCGCTAATACTGCTACCCCAGACACTCTATCACTATGCGCATAGTGAAATTGGGTAGCCATATAACCACCGGAAGAGAGTCCCGATAACGTTATTTGTTGAGTATTAATATTTAGCTGATTCGGTCTTTCATCATTACAGCCTGTTAAAGTCGTTATGAGAAACATAGGCAAAAAAATTGTTGAAGATATATAGGTGCGCTTAGATATTGGCATAGTTGCTCCTTTACTCAAGAAAGTGCTGAATTTGTTGATGATATTGTGCAATGTTACTGATCCCGTTGAGATGACCTAAAGGACCTTTTAATTCTGTAATTGCGACGTTTTTATTCATTGTTTTTAATTGTTCGTATGCGTTTTTTGCATGGTAAGGCATCAGTAAGAGATCATTATCAGCAGGTAAAAATAAAACCTGAGCCTCAATCTGCTCTAAACCGTGCTTTAGAGTACTTTGTTGTCCCGTTAAAAATAACTGACACGCTCTTACAAGATATAAAAGATGGTTTGCATCCATAGTTTGTGCTCTAGTTGCTGCCCTTTCCGTTAACCATTGAGTTACTTTATGATCAGCTAAAATACTGTTCAAAGGACCTTTTTCGAGAGGAGTATGATTTAATTGTTCGCCAATAGAGTTGATATATTCTGGATGCAAAGCAATTTGCGTAATAAACATCAACGCAGCTGTTAGGCCTTCGTCAGGTGTCTGTTTTCCGTAATAATTTCCTTGCTGCCAGTTTGGATCTATTTTTATTGGGAGTGCCCATTGTTCTAGCGCAAGTGTTGACCAAGCGTCTGAATGCACAGAGCCAATGACCGAGATCACTTTTTTTACTTTTTCTGGGTAGGCGCTTGCCCATTCAATGGCTTGCATTGAACCCATAGATGCGCCGACCACTGCATGCAGTGTTTCTATACCTAAAGCATCTAATACAGACTTTTGGCTATTCACAAAATCCCGCATTGTTAACACTGGGAAGGAGATGCCGTACGGTTGGCCAGTTTTAGGGTTAATACTCGCAGGTCCAGTTGTTATAACATTGGGGTCATGAATATTGAGGTTGGCAAGTGTATCTACACTGATAACAAAATACTTATTGGTATCAATAGCTTTACCAGGACCGATAATACTATCCCAGTATCCAACAGTCTCATCGCTAGGGTCATATTTACCCGCAGCATGAGACGTTCCAGTAAAATAGTGTGTGACGAGAATCGCATTATCTTTTTTTGAGTTTAATTCCCCATAACTTTCCCAACCAATGTTCACTTCTGGGATCACAACACCATTAAAGGTTTTGAAATGCTTAATAGTATGCTGTTGTTTTTGTGTTATGAGGGGGGATTGTGCACTCCAGGCATCGCTTAGAGTTGTATTACAAAAGCTCAACAACAAGAACGTGATAATTAGATTTATTTTTTTCAGCATCAGCGCCACCTTAGAATAAGACAAAAAGGGTTATTGCCATTACCACGCCAATCAATGGTACTACGACGGTTAGGGCTCCCATCGGTAAGTATGCATCTTTGTGAGTTTCACCGCAGATGGCTCTAATCGTAGTCACTACATAGCCGTTATGCGGAAGTGAATCCAATGCACCCGATGAAATGGATACAATTCTGTGGAGTTCCTCAGGATCGACACCTTGATCAAGATAATGAGGACCCACAAGTGGTAGCGCAATAGCTTGCCCACCCGAGGCTGACCCTGTTAGACCTGCAATTACACTCACTGCAAGTGCGGCACCAATTAACTCGTGACCAGGAAGGCTAGTCATAACAGCTACTGTATCGGTAAAGCCTTGCGTGGTTTTGGCAACTGAACCGAAACCGACTACAGCAGCGGTATTGCCAATGGCTAATAATGCGCCAGTTGTGCCTTGGTTAACGGCTTCACCTAGATTGACGAAGTACTTATAGTTAATGAGCATTAGGGTTAAAACACCACCACCTAAAGCGATAATTAATGCTAGTTGAGCGAGCTCCTCATGCAACATAAATGATAAAACCAAAACAACTAATAAAGGGATTAGGCCAGAAAAAGGGTGAGGGTAATCCCTTTCTTGTATATCGAGGTCACTTTCTCTAGCTATAAAACCTTCACCATTTGCTACCGCTTTCCCAATCATACGTTTAAGCCACCAATACCCAAATGTGGCCATAAACATAGCCACCACAAGGCTGACCTCCCAAGCGGCAAATGGCGATGTACCAAGATACTTGATAGGGATCCAATTTTGAATTTCTGGTGAGCCTGCAGAAGTCATCGTAAATGTCACTGAACCGAAAGCGAGAGTAGCAGGGATAAAACGTCTCGGTAAATTTGCATCTTTAAATAGAGAAAGAGCCATCGGATACACAGAAAAAGCTACAATAAATACACTAACGCCGCCATAGGTTAGCACTGCGCAAGCTACCACAACCGCAAACACAGCTTGTTTGTAACCTAGCTTTTGAATTATCCATTGTGCTAGCGCGTCAGCAGCGCCGGTATCTTCCATAAACTTGCCAAAAATTGCGCCTAGTAAAAACATAAAAAACCACGCGCCAATGAAGCCAGTGAAGCCACTCATATAACTGCTCACAAAATTTCCATCACCTACAAAGACAGGGATGCCATTTGTTAAACCTACAATAAGTGCGCATAAGGGAGCGGCTATAAATAAATTGACACCTCGTATGGTTAACACAATCAAAAGTACCAATCCTGCAATGAGTCCGATAAGACTTAACATAACATTTCCTCTTTTGGATTAATTAATCTGGCTTTGGCAAAGCCGAATGAGAAATAATTGTTAATGAAGTGTAACTAAGAACGTTTCAATTCCTATAGTACGATAGTGCTACAGAATTTTATTGATAAATGACTTAAGGTTTTTTTGTTAAATTTTTTTACAATTACTAGTAAGTAAGTTAACAAATATTTTTCACTGGGGATAAAAAAATGCAAAAAGTTAAACACAAAATACTCAAAAAAAATGCATGCTCGTTGGCTGTTAGCACAGCTATTGCTGTTTCTTTTTTTTCCGCTTCTGTTCAAGCTCAATCGGAAAAAGGTCTGGAGAAAATAGAGGTTACTGCTCGTAAAACGGTTGAGTCGTTACAAGAAGTACCTATTTCTATTACTTCTTTAGGCGAGCAAGAACTCACGGAAAAAGGGATATCAGTGATTACCGAAATCCAACAGTTTTCGCCAAACACTACCTTACAAAATAGTCGAGGCACTAACTCTACCTTAACTGCATTTATTCGTGGGGTGGGGCAACAGGATCCTCTTTGGGGTTATGAGCCTGGAGTGGGAATATATGTTAACGATGTATATATTGCTAGACCGCAAGGAGCTGTACTTGATTTACTAGATGTTTCTCGGATTGAAGTACTAAGAGGTCCTCAAGGAACGCTATATGGTAAAAACACGATTGGTGGCGCTTTAAAATATATTACCAAAGATATGTCTGGCGATACGACTATTAATGCTAAAGCCACTATTGGTAGTTATGGGCAACAGGATATAAAAATAACGGGGCAAACTCCCTTAGTTGACAATAAATTATATTTGGGTTTTGGTTTTGCCGATTTATCACGCGATGGTTTTGGTGAATATTTGGAATCTGCTTTACCTAATCAGGATCTAGAAAATTACAACAAAGATCTTACTGCTGCCCGTTTAGATCTAGAGTTCAGACCGACAGAAAACTTATTTTTTCGTTTAAGTTGGGATAAAACAGAAGATGATTCAAACGCAAAAGGGGGGTATCGTTTATTACCGAGTTTATTAACAAATGCACCAGTACCCGATAGTGTATATGACTCTTATACTTCTTTACCCACGTTTAATAAAGTCGAATTAGAAGGCTATAGTTTGTTAGTCAAATATGACTTTAGTGAAAATATTGAATTAAAATATGTTGGTGCATCTAGAGAAGGCTATTCGCCTACCAATATCGATTTTGATAATACCGCCATAGACATTTTTGATGTACCTGCTGAATATAAAGATGAATATACAACCCATGAATTGCAAGCGAACTATACCTCAGGCGCTTACTCTTTGGTGTCAGGGTTATATCTTTATGATGGTGAGTCGTGTGGTAACTTCAATGCAATTCTTAATGTTCTAGGCAGGGCTGCATTCTCCACGCCAGGTCTAACACGGGAAGTGGTTGGTTGTAATAACTCCGATAGTTGGGCTGCCTACACGCAGGCTAATTTCAATCTAACAGATCAACTATCTATGTCAATTGGTGCCCGCTACACCAAAGAAGATAAAGAAGCATTCGTTAAAAATGGGCTTGTTTTTGATGGTTTATATCCATCCAGCGGTTGGGTCCCAGGCTATGTTCGCCCTGAAGGTGAACTCGTTCCGCAAGTGTTAGGCACTGACACAAATAATGATGGTACTTTGGATGCGCCTAAATCAGATTCTTGGTCAAGGTTTACCCCGAAAGTAAGTGTAGAATATCAAGCATCTGAGGATGTGATGTATTTTGCTTCTTATGCGCAGGGTTTTAAGTCAGGTACATTTAACCCTCGAGCCACCATTAACGAACCTTCGGTTGCGCCAGAAGTGGTAGATTCTTTTGAAATTGGTGTAAAAAGTGAATTTAATAATAATGTGCGCGCTAATGTCACATTGTTTATGTTGGATCATAAAGACCGTCAATATGTATCTGTTTTACCAGGTGAAAGCTCTACTGATTTACAACAAATTTTGGGTAACGTAGGGGAATCATCGGCAACAGGTTTAGAAGCAGAGTTAACTTATCAAGCTACCGATAACCTATCTATTGATGTTGCATTAGGTCTAATTAATGGTGATTTTGATGAGGTTATCGAAACGACACCTGAAAATGCTGTTATTGATATCTCAGATCGTTTTGATATTTCCAATACGCCTGAGCGTACTCTGAATTTAGCCGCTAATTATTTTGTTCCATCTGCACTTGGTGATTTTATTATCAGTGCGAACTATTATTACAGAAGTGATTACTCTTTGTTTGAACAAGATAACCTTTTAAATCAAGACGGTTATGGCTTAGTCAATCTTTCTGTAAATTGGGAAAGTGAAGAAGGTAATTGGTATGGTGGTTTACACTTGAAAAACATTACTGACGAAGAGTACTTAGTGGGTGGTTATCAGTTTGTTACGCCAGATCCTTCTGATCCTACTAATATTGACTTGTACACACCTGGTTTAGGTGGTGATAATACTTTGATCGGCTATTATGGCGATCCGTTTACGGCACATCTCACCGTTGGCTATCGTTTCTAAGCAGTGGATCAAAAAAGGGGCTAAGTTCAGCCCCTTTTTTCTATGCCAATAAAATGTGTACTTAGCTTATTTTTTATTCTTAGTAATCCAACGGTCTAAAGCATTTGCAAAAGCCTGCACCTCTGTTTGCGAAATAGCCGGTGGACCTCCAGTCTGGACTCCTGAAGAACGCATTGTATCCATAAAATCACGCATATTGAGTCTGCTTTTAATATTGTGCTCAGAATACATTTCGCCTCTAGGGTTTAATGCTGCAGCACCTTTTTCAATGACTTCTGCAGCCAAGGGAATATCAGCAGTAATAACCAAGTCACTTGGCTCAACTAACTTCACAATTTCATCATCGGCAATATCAAACCCTGAAGGGACTTGGCGCATATGAATATAAGGTGAGGGTGGTTTACTAATATTTTGGTTAGCTACTAGAGTTGTATGTATTTTAGTGCGCTGGGCAGCTTTGAATAAAATATTTTTTATCAAGTTAGGGCAGGCATCTGCGTCAATATATATGTGCATCTTTACGCTTTTTTAAAACTGTATAAATCTATGATACTAAATTCTAATTGGAAAGACAGAGATTGTTATAGATACTCATTTTTAATATAGTAAATTGGGTTTGTTTTATTGCACTATGGTTAAGCAAGAATATATCTTCAACTAAGTGATTTAAGGAAAAATAGCGACATGGCTAAAGTGTTAATTGCAGATGACCATCCTCTTTTTAGAGCCGCACTGACCATGGCAATTAATGAATTGTTTGCAGGTGACATTGTTGAAACAGCTTGTTTTACCAGCACCCTTAAAATGCTTGCTAGCGATGATTTTGACTTAGTGTTTTTAGATTTGAATATGCCAGGACATGAAGGTTTGAATGGCATTTTAAAAATTAGACAGGCTTTCCCTAACACCTTATGCGTGATTATATCTGCTATAGAGTCGGTATCGACAATCCGTAAAGCAATGCAACTTGGTGCTAGTGGCTTTATTCCCAAATCATCATCACTAGCAACTATCACTCAAGCCACAGAGAAAATCTTAGACGGTGATGATTGGTTACCTGAACATTTATCGCATGATGTGGATTTTGATGGCGATAATGATGATTTTGCTGAGTTATTAAATACACTTACCCCAACCCAATCAATTGTCTTAGAAATGATGGCAAATGGACTATTAAATAAGCAAATAGCTTACGAATTGGGGATCAGCGAATCCACGGTAAAACAACATGCCTCTGCTGTTTTAAGAAAACTATCATTAAACAACCGAACTCAAGCTGGTGTGTTGTTCAAACGCTTTATGGAAATTTCAGACCACTCACTGTAATTGCCTATGTTTCTTGATGAACCGTTTGAGTATAAATGGTTTAATTGGCTTTGCTAGATAATACAACCCTGCATTATCTGCTATGTACTGAATGTTTTCTCGCTTATCAGCCGTTAATAAGGCACCTACCTTGACATGCTTTTTCAGTTCTGTTGATAGATTGCTCCAAATATCGATACCGTTTTGTTGTTTATCTAAATGGTAATCAATAAATATGAAATCAATATGCTGGTTTATCTTTAGATAATCTTCTAGAGACTGCGCATCCCTGCACCAATGGTACTGTACTTGCCAATGCTGAAATAATTTTGCCATCGCTTTAGCCACTATTGCATCATTTTCTAATAACACAATGTGTAATGATTGTAAGGAGGTAGTTGGCTGTTGCGGGTTGGATTGCTTAAGAACAAATACTTCGTTTTCAATTTTGCTTTTTGCTTGTTGTCTATGACTAGCTGGAATCGTAATACGAAAACGGCTGCCTTTATCTACCTTTGATTGGACTGATATCTTATACCCCAAAATACCAATGAGCTTATTAACAATAGATAAACCTAGCCCGAGACCTTTATCATCAGTATTGGTAGGTAAACGCATGAAGTCTTGAAAAATCTTGTCTAATGCATCCGCGGGTATGCCTGGTCCCGTATCATATACATCAATATAGATTTCGTTTTGCCTTTTCCTAAGGGTTACCAGTACTTTTTTATGTTTTTTTTGCTGTGCTGAAGTGTATCTAATAGCGTTAGATAATACATTCTGTATAATTCTAGTGAGTAATATGGGATCGGAATATATCGCACAATCAACGCCCTTATAGCGTAAGTTAAGTCCAGCTTTGTCGGCCAATAAAGAAGACTCAGTGAGTAACGGTTTAATCACAGAAGGTAAATGACAGTGAGTGAACCTGGGTTTAATAATACCCGATTCTATCTTACTGACTTCCATCAGCATATTTAACAATCCTTCCGCATGATTTAAGGCAACTTTTAGATCTTCACTTAAAGGGTGAAGAGGGGTTGCTTTAGCTTTTTCTTCTAGGATAGATGCCAATAACTGGGCTGCATTAAATGGTTGCATTAAGTCATGGCCAGCAGCAGCTAAAAACTGTGTTTTTTGTTGACTTTGAACTTCAGCTTGCTTTCTCGCTTGTTCTAAGACTTCTTTTTGTTCAGAAAACTCTGCTTGTTGGACAATATGTGTGTCTTTGACATAGCGAGCGACAGAATCTAAATATGTTGGAGAGTAGGGCTGAGATATTGTGTGCAAAAGTAAATTCGTACTAGGTGTCCCCATGACTTTTATAAGTGCCTTTTGTGCCAGTGAAAACGTTTGATAATCTACATAGCCAGAATTTTCCTGTTTAAATAATGATTGATGCAATGAGCTGGGTAAAAATTTGCGGCAAAGCGTATCGAGCTCTTCATGTAAGATTAATAAAGGGGCTTTCTCTTCTTCTCGATGCAAGCTGTGGGGACGTTGCAAAACGTAAATAAACAAAAAATTACAGGAGTAAAGTACCAAGACATTGATAACGATAGACAGAGCTAGGTTTTGGCTTAGCAGGTTTTCACTCAGCGGTTCGGTGAAGTAATAATTGGCCACTAGATTGGGATACAACAATGAAAAAACACAAAAGATCCAACCGCTAACAATACTAAAAAATGGCGCTGAAATATGCATTTTCCTGAAGTAAAGTACGCCAAGTAAGCTAGGAAAAATTTGTGCAATTAGTGCCAGAGAAATAAATCCCATATTAGACAACGGGGTTTGTGTACTAAAAAGCTCAAAATAACCCCAAGCAAACATAACAATGATTACTACAGTTAAACTTCTTAAATATTGTATCGTTTTCGGCGTAAAGTTTTTACTTTGTTGTCTTGTTTTTAGGGTCAAATTTAGCCATAAAGGGGTGAATAAATGATTAGCCGTCATTAAACTCAATGTATATGTCGTGATAAGCGTCATCACAAACGCTGCGCTAAAACCACCTAAAAGAGCAACACTAGTGATGCTGATATTATTGGCATAAAAAGGTAATGCGAGGGTAAATAAATCAGTTGATATAGCAGGTTCCTGAAGCAGCATGTTACCCGCGAGCGCAATCGGTAAAATAGGTAAGCTCATCGCGATTAGGTATATAGGAAAAACCCATCGGGCATGATGGATTGCTTGTTTATCAGGTTGTTCAACAAAGGTCATGTGGAATTGACGAGGCAGGCAGAATAAAGATACTACGCCTAAGAACATATGACTCAGAAATATCCACCATTCATTAGGCTTACTCAGTGTTTCATATGCTAGAGGATCTTGGGCTGCTTTTAATAAAAAATCGAAGAAGCCATCAAACAAGTCATAGAAAATAAAAAGCATCACCAACAACAATGAAAACAGTTTAATCAATGAAGTGGTAGCAACTAAAAATATAAGGCCGTTACGTTGTGTATCTTGAGAGCGACTTGCTGTAAAAAATAAGGTAAAACTTAGCATGCATATAGCGACGAGTCCGCCCATGAAATCTAGCCAAGGCGTATTTGGCATTAACAAACGAATGACATCAGAAATTGCAGACAATTGTAAAGAAACGTAGGGAATAACCGCGATAAAACAAATGAGAGTGACTAAGGCAGATAAACCTTGGTGAGACTTAAAGCGATGGACAAATAAATCCGCCAGGGATGTGTAATGTTCGGTTAAGACGATTTCAGAGACTTTTTTGATGATGGAAAAAGCCGCAATAAAAGCGACAATAATCCCTAAATAGGTAGGCACAATGGCCCAGCCGAATTGACTTGCTTGGGTAACCGTACCAAAGAGAGCCCAACTTGTACAATGAATACCAAGCCCTAGGCTATACATCCAATGTTTTTGTTTTGTGGTAAAGCTGTAAAGATCCCCAACCCAAGTTATAAGTGTTAAAAAAAGAATAAACAGACTTATGATCAGCATTAACGACCAACCAGAAAACATGCATATACACCGAATAAATGGATAGTGCGAATACATTAGCATAAAACCTTCTTAAAATTGGGGAGAAATTTGAAATTTCCCCTTGAACTTCTTTTGACTATCCCCATTTACTTCATCATTACGACACAAACACCTTATTTACTGGAGGATAGCATGAGCGATAACCGTGATATGCCTGAAGAAAATACGCCACAAAATACCGCTGAGGATGTGGTAAATGAAAATGTTGAAACAGAAGCACCTGCTGCAAATAATGAAGTAGATGCAGATAGCTCGACAGTTGAGGAAGTTGTTGAGCTTTCCCCAGAAGAGCAAAAAATTGCTGATTTAACTGCTGAAGTCGCAGCAGCAAAGCAAGCTTTAGCAGACCAAAAAGAAGGCGCTCTTAGAGCTCTCGCAGAAGGTGAGAACGCGAAACGTCGAGCTGAAACAGAAATTGATAAAGCACGCAAATTCGCATTAGAAAAGTTTGCGGGTGATTTACTTCCAGTATTAGACAACCTTGAGCAAGCGGTCCGTTTCGCTGATCGTGAAAATGAGGCGACCAAGCCGATTATTGAAGGGGTTGAACTGACATTAAAGACATTCACTAGTACTGTTGAAAAACACGGTTTAGTTGTCTTGAACCCAGAAGGCGAAACCTTCAATCCAGAACTTCATCAAGCGATGTCCATGCAAGAATCTGCAGATCTTGCGCCAAATACAGTTATGGCGGTTATGCAGAAAGGATATCAAATCAATGGTCGTTTGTTGCGTCCAGCAATGGTCATGGTGTCTAAAGCACCAGAAACCCATGCAAATCAAGAAGATAAAGAAGCATAAAAATTTTTAATTAGGGTTGAATTTAAAAATAATAACCCTACTTAAAGTATAGACATTATTAACAGTTAAAATTTTCGGAGTAAAAACAATGGGTAAAATCATTGGTATCGATTTAGGTACAACCAATTCATGTGTAGCAGTATTAGACGGTGACTCAGCAAAAGTAATTGAAAATGCTGAGGGTGAACGTACAACCCCATCTATTATTGCTTATAGCCAAGACGGTGAAACGTTAGTAGGAGCTCCAGCAAAACGCCAAGCGGTAACAAATCCGAAAAACACACTTTTCGCAATCAAGCGTTTAATCGGTCGTCGTTTTGAAGATAAAGAAGTGCAAAAAGATATAGATATCATGCCATTTGACATTATCAAAGCGGATAATGGTGATGCTTGGGTATCAGCTAAAGATGAGAAAATGGCTCCACCACAAATCTCTGCAGAAGTCTTAAAGAAAATGAAAAAGACAGCTGAAGATTTCTTAGGTGAAGAAGTTACTGGTGCCGTAATTACTGTTCCTGCTTATTTTAATGATTCACAGCGTCAAGCAACAAAAGATGCAGGACGCATCGCTGGTTTAGAAGTTAAACGTATTATCAACGAACCAACCGCTGCGGCATTAGCCTATGGTATGGATAAAAAAGGTGGCGAGAGTATCGTTGCTGTATATGATTTAGGTGGTGGTACATTTGATATCTCAATCATAGAAATCGACGAAGTGGACGGTGAGCATACGTTTGAAGTACTGGCGACCAATGGTGATACTCACTTAGGTGGTGAAGATTTCGATAATCGCATGATCAATTATTTAGTCGAAGAGTTCCAAAAAGAACAAAACTTTGACTTACGTAAAGATCCACTTGCAATGCAACGCTTAAAAGAAGCGGGTGAGAAGGCTAAGATTGAATTGTCTTCTGCTCAACAGACAGAAGTTAACTTACCGTATATCACTGCAGATGCATCTGGTCCAAAGCACTTAGCTATTAAAGTGACGCGTGCAAAGCTAGAATCTTTAGTTGAAGATATGGTGAAAGCATCATTAGAGCCAGTTAAGAAAGCATTAGCGGATGCTGACTTATCAGTTTCTGACATCAACGACATTATCTTAGTTGGTGGTCAGACACGTATGCCATTAGTGCAAAAGTACGTTGCAGATTTCTTTGGTAAAGAGCCACGTAAAGACGTAAACCCTGATGAAGCAGTTGCTACAGGTGCAGCAATTCAAGGTGCAGTACTTTCTGGTGATGTTAAAGACGTATTATTGTTAGACGTTACTCCTTTGTCATTAGGTATTGAAACAATGGGTGGCGTTATGACGGCACTTATTGAGAAGAATACGACTATTCCTACTAAGAAAGGGCAAACATTCTCAACGGCTGAAGATAACCAATCTGCAGTAACAGTTCACGTGCTACAGGGTGAGCGTAAGCAAGCTCAAGGTAACAAATCTTTAGGTCAATTCAACCTTGAAGGTATTCGTCCGGCACAACGTGGTGTACCACAAATTGAAGTTACGTTTGATATCGATGCTGATGGTATCTTACACGTATCTGCAAAAGATAAAGATACAGGTAAAGAACAGAAAATCACGATTCAAGCATCTTCAGGTTTAAGTGATGATGAAATCGAGCAAATGGTACAAGACGCTGAAGCGAACAAAGAAGCGGATGCTAAGTTTGAAGAGTTAGTCCAAGCGCGTAACTCTGCAGACGGTATGGTAGCAAGTATCAAGAAGCAAGTTGAAGAAGCTGGCGATGCTTTACCAGCAGACGAGAAAGAAAAAATTGAAGCTGCAACTGCTGAACTAGAAACGGCTGCTCGCGGTGAAGATAAAGCTGAGATTGAAGCAAAAACTCAAGCGTTGATTGAAGCTTCTGCGAAATTAATGGAAATCGCTCAAGCACAAGCAGGTGCTGCTGGTACCGAAGGTGCTGAGCCACAAGCTGAAACTGCCAAGGCAGATGATGATGTGGTTGATGCTGAGTTTGAAGAAGTTAAAGACGACAAGAAGTAATCAAACCCATTGCGCTAAAATAGTGTAATGCGATGAGCAAACTAAAAAGCGCAGCAGGTGAAACATCTTGTTGCGCTTTTCTATTAACAAGAATGAGCAATATCTATGTCAAAACGCGACTACTATGAAGTCCTAGGTGTCAGTAAATCAGCTGGTGAACGTGAAATTAAAAAAGCGTATAAAAAACTAGCTATGAAGTATCACCCTGACCGTACTCAGGGCGACAAAGACATGGAAGAAAAATTTAAAGAAATTCAAGAAGCGCATGAGATCCTGACTGACGATCAAAAACGTGCTGCTTATGACCAGTATGGTCATGCTGCATTTGATCAATCGCGTGGTGGTGGTCATGGTGGTGGTGCTGATTTCGGCGATATTTTCGGTGATGTATTTGGTGACATCTTTGGCGGCGGTGGTGGCCGTGGTCGCCAACGAGCACGCCAAGGCAGTGACTTACGTTATAATCTAGAACTATCTCTAGAAGAAGCTGTTTCAGGTAAGGAAGTTGAGATCCGTGTCCCAACTCTAGTTGAGTGTGACTCTTGTGATGGGTCGGGTGCTAAGAAGGGCACTTCAGCGAAAACGTGTTCTACCTGTCATGGTAATGGTCAAGTACAAATGCGCCAAGGTTTCTTTGCGGTACAACAAACTTGTCCTACTTGTGGTGGTCAAGGTAAAGTTATATCAGACCCTTGTTCTCCATGTCGTGGTCAAGGTCGAGTCGAAGATACTAAGACCTTATCTGTTAAGATCCCACCTGGAGTAGATACGGGTGATAGAATCCGCTTAACAGGTGAAGGCGAAGCTGGTGAAAAAGGCGCACCAACTGGTGATTTATACGTTCAGGTACATGTCAAAGCACACGATATCTTTGAGCGTGATGGCAACAACCTTTACTGTGAAGTGCCGTTAAGTTTTGTTACAGCAGCTTTAGGTGGGGAAATTGAAGTCCCAACTTTAAACGGCAAAGTAAAACTGAAGGTAAGTCCAGAGACTCAAACTGGTAGAATGTTCCGTTTACGTGGTAAAGGCGTGAAATCGGTACGCAGTAGTTCAACCGGTGATCTGATGTGTAAAGTTGTACTTGAAACACCAGTGAACTTATCAAGTAAACAAAAAGAACTTTTAGCAGAGTTTGAAAAGTCTATGGATGGTTCAACAGCTAAGCATCGTCCTAAAGAACAAGGCTTCTTTGATGGTGTGAAAAAATTCTTTGATGATTTAACTTAATCTCACAATATCGGAAACCCGTACTTTTTGCACTTATTAGGTTGCTTAGTACGGGTTTTTTTATGCCTAAATTTTATACGTGGTCAACTTATTCTTTCCAGTGCCAAGGCTAACTATAATCTTGTGCTATATTTATATATCTATTTTTGATAGTTTACGTGAAAATGAACACTCTCAATAAAAAGGATAATTATGAACTCATTTATTAAATCTGTTTCCAAGGGCTCACTAGTTGCTGCATTACTTACTGTATCTTCTTTTACTGTTGCTGCTGATATGTCAGAAAAGCAGGCTAAGTCAGCCATTGAATTTAGACAGTCGATTTTTCAATTAGTTAAAAGTAATATTGGTCCACTGGGAGCTATGGCAAAGGGCCGAATCCCAATGAATGAAGCAGTCATTGAAACAAACGCACTGCGTATGGAACAGTTATCTCTTATGATCACGGATTATTTCAAAGCTGACACACGTGGTGCCGGTGTAAAATCAGGTGCATTGGATAAAATTTGGGATGACCAGGCAGGGTTTGCACAAAAAACACAAGATTTCACAGCCGCATCAGCAGCGCTTCTTACAACTGTAAAAGCTAAAGACACAGCTAATTATAAAAGTGCAATCGCTGGTGTAGGCAAGACATGTAAAGCTTGCCACGATGATTACAAAGCAGATTAAGAGATAATACATGTTAGGCTGTCTGTTACGGCCTCCCTTAAATTAAAAGCCGCTTTGTTTAACTCTTGCAGTGATTATATTTATCAATCACGAGAGCTCACATTATTGTATGCGGCTTTTTGTTTGCTAAATTTTATTTTTATTGAACCTATATCTTATCTTCAATTTTACTGACCTATGTTGTCGGACAAATTAGAATTGTTTGTTTTACTTATTTCTTCGTACGTTTAGAAGTCCCAATCATCAACAGAGCTTATTCCTAGCCATTCAGGCAAATAGTTAATACAGATATATACCAACGCAACTGCGACTCCTAAACTTATTAGCGCTCTACAATGAATTTGCATGGCGTTCATAGAGGGAAGGTTAGTTTGCGGTTTTTTTCCATCTACCATTGCTGTAATCAAGTAGGGTTCTGTTTGAAACACATGCCACAAAACGGCAACAATATGAACAACAATAAGGACCACTAGAAGCTCAAAAACAATATCGTGTAATCCTTGTATCCAATTTTCTAAGTCTTTATCTAACCACCCTAACAACGGTCCAGAGAAAAATATATCGTCGGTCATAAATAACCCTGATAAAACTTGGATAATAATGAGTGATAGAAAAGCAAAAACTGCTAAGCTGCCCAAAGGGTTATGACTGGCATAAATCGGTCTTGGTTTTGCTTGTAGATAGCAAATTAAAGTCTTTGGTGTTGGCAGAAAGTAACTAAAACGAACACTAGCAGGGCCTACAAACCCCCAAATAATTCGCCATAGTAACAATGCTAACAGCCCATATCCAACCAATGCATGGTTTTCCATGGCGTCATCTAATACCTCCATACTAACCCACTGATAGCTGATCCCAAGGACTAGTAACCAATGAAATAAACGGATATAAATATCCCATACTTGACGTTGTGTTGGCATAGTTTGGTAGCCTTAAAAATATTTATCTAAGCAAGGATATCCAACATAAATTGGATTTATCTGAATCATCTATCAAGTGGTTAGTTTGTATCTTCTAGCAAAAGACTAGATGTGAATACTCCCTAGATAGCACTTGTTAGAAAAGTTACATCCATGACTGTGCTTTTGATTCTACATTATACAATATATAAGTTTGTATGTTTCGCGCTAGAACAGCATTTATCAAAGGAATACTGTAACTGCCAGATGCTAATTGAATTTTCAAAGAAGCTAACTGTGCTTTTTCCATGAAAACACTTTGTGAAAATGTGATACGTTGGACTTTATCAATAGGAATACAGTAGCGGTCAGTGCCAAATAAACCTTTGCGAATATAAACATAAGTACCATTTACCGCAAAACCCCAACGCCACCAGCGCAAAACGATTAATGCACTCCAAATACTGACAAACAAAATAGGGTAAAACCAATTTACTGAGGGACCTTGGATTTGGCTCCACATTAGAATCCCTGTAAGGATACTCATAGGGATGGCTAAGATTATGAGATGACGAGTTATAAAGCGTTTTGAAATATGTAAAAACTCAATTTCATGGAGTCCATGCTGTGGAAATACGTGTTCTAGTATATCTCTGCATTCGTAGGCGAATACTGATGGCACCATTAATTTATTGTTAGCGGCACCTGGGTTCGCATTAGCAATTTGTCCATTGAGTTGTTCCATCTTTAAATTAAATCGGCCAAAAACGATGTCTAACCAATCCTGTTTCATAATAGCTACTTGGATCCTTGAAAAAGTAACACTGATTTCATGTTTGGTAATCAAACCACTGCGACGAATAAACTTCTCAGTTGTTTTGGACAAGGTGTAGCCATAAAACATGATTATGGCGCCAAGAATCGATAAAACGGTAATCAGCCCCACACAAACTAAAAACAAACTAATCGCATAAATAGCAAGGATAATAAAACTTTCAGATTCTATTGTGTGCCCAATATCAATGCCCCAACTCGCTAATTTATCCCCGATAAAACCAATGATGTTGTCAACAAAAGGGGCTAAACCAGCTAATAAAATAAAGATGCGATTTGATGTTATACCGTGGAATACAAGATCACTCAAAGAACGCTGGTTCACCACTGTTTCTTTGCTGTGCTCTTGTGTTGCATTACTGTTTTGACAGTCAGTTACTGCGACTATTCCTGCATCAATTTGTGCTTTAACATCATTGATTTGTAGTTGTAAAGACTTAGCGAAACTGAGTGGTAAGCCGATTAAGCGTGCTTCTTGCGCTAATGAACCACCGGAATCAAAAGCCATGGTAGCGAAACCAAATAAGCGGTAATAAAAAGGTTGTTCAATTTTTATATTCTGGATGCGATTAAATGGTAGATCCACATGTTTCTTTTTGAATATGCCACTTTTCACTTCTACTGTAGTGGCACTCAAGCGGTAACGAAATACCCAAAAAGACCATATAGAGAAAAACGTAACAAGTCCCAAAATCACAGCAAAAATACCAATTGCAATCCATGGGTTGGCTTTGATTTCATCCCATAAGGCAATAAACATAGGGATCATGTAAAAAACGTTGTTAACAACGCCTATTATTAATCTTTCGATAAAGTAGAGTATGGCAATAGCAGATACTCTATGCCATACACCCGTATCTGAGTGCGCAATATTTAACTCATCTGATACATTTTCAAGTCTTGTTATCTGAGAAGTATTGCTCGCATTCTCACCCATGATGCTGCAGTTCCTTATGCGCTAATATATTTGCGCGCATAGCTACGGCATCATCATTTACTAAGCCCGGAATAACAAAAGTTTGTGTGATATCTCCTGCGCTAAAAACATGTAGGTTAGCTAGACCTACTTTTCTATCAAGAGGTCCTCTCTGTACTTCAATGTGTTGGATCCGACAAATAGGCTGAGTGATTTGTTTGCGAAAAATAAGTCCTTTAAATAAGGTAATGTCTTGCTCCCTTACACAAAAGCCAACCTTTTTAGCGGCATAGTAACCATAAATTGAAATTACTATCCAAATGAAGCTGACTACCGTTAAGATACGCACGATCCAATATCGCCCTGTTTCAGGTACGCTCCAAATAGGTTGATATATTGCCACTATCCCTATTAATACCACAAGTAATAAGAACGCAACGCCTACGCATAATTCTGTTATGGGGTAATGCTCAGCAACAGGCGTAGCATTTAATGGTGAGGTAGATACTGCATTAATATCTACATGTAAATTAGAAAATTTAGTATCTGGATCAGCGGAATGAGAAGTCATAGACAAGTCCATTTGTAAGTAATACTGCATACCAAGTAGTATTATTCACAAAAATAAATCGAAAAATGATATTCTAACTCTAACAGTGTATTTATATTTGTTAAGTATAGATATGTAAGAATATGTTAAACAGGATCAAAATGTTGAAGATTGGTATTTTTGGCGCAACGGGGCGCATGGGTAAAAACTTGATTGAAGCGGTGTTAAACGATGCTTGTGCAACCTTACATTCGGCCAGTGTACGACCTAGTTCTGCTTTTCTAGGTATGGATGCTGGTACGGTCATTGGGCAGGCTGTATGTGGTATTACGTTGACAAACTATACTGCAATTGATGCTGATTCTGCATCTGTATTCATTGATTTTACACTACCTGAGTCTTTAGAAGAGCACTTGGCATATTGTGTATCTCACTGTCGTCCCATCGTGATTGGGACAACAGGTTTATCTACAGCGCAATTGACTTTGTTGAATGAAGCTGCCAAAACTATCCCAATCGTGTTTGCTGCGAATTACTCAGTGGGAGTAAATTTATTAGTTAAACTCGCTCAACAAACTGCTGAGATAATGGGGGAGAGTGCAGATATTGAAATTATCGAAACACATCATCGTTATAAAGTAGATGCACCCTCTGGTACTGCGTTAGCATTAGGTGAAGGTATTGCCGAAACGACGGGCCGCGATTTAGCTAAAGACGCGGTATATGGGCGTGAAGGGTATACAGGAGAACGAGAGCAACAAACCATTGGTTTTGCGACGGTACGTGGTGGCGATGTGGTCGGTGACCATACTGTTTTGTTCGCTGACATTGGTGAACGTATTGAACTTACACACAAAGCCTCGTCGCGTATGACTTTTGCTAAAGGTGCAGTAAAAGCGGCACATTGGGTAGTAGCACAACCACCGGGTTTGTATTCAATGATGGATGTACTGGGGTTATAAATAATTGCACAAGGATAATCCTTAGCTTGTCGTGCTTGCTTGCTACTAGTAAGGCGAAAAATTGGTATGTTACGCAGCTGTAAGTTTTTTATAAATAGCCATATTAGTCACTCTATTGGAAGTCTTATTTTGTTGACAGAAGCCTAAAGTTTGACTAAAGATTGTAATTTTTAAAGCTTTAGTTAATAAAACGTTAAGAGAGCCTTATTTTTAGCATTTTTGTAAACAGTAGTGGACGAAAACTTATTCACTATATATAATTGTTTTAATTTGCCCACGTAAAATAAATCTACCGACAGGAGTTAGTAGTGTGATTGGCAAAGAATCTGTAAGCGGGATGTGCACAGCGTGTGGTATCCCGTTTTTTGTGCGTGTAATCTAACGATGTGTTGTCGTTTATTACACATTAGTTACCTTTAACCTGGAGGTTGACTTGGCTCATTCTGCTCTATTAGTGTTAGAAGACGGTTCAGTCTTTACCGGTACCGCTATTGGTGCCACAGGATATTCTGTTGGTGAAGTAGTATTTAATACTTCAATGACGGGCTATCAAGAAATTATCACCGATCCATCCTATGCTGAACAAATAGTAACACTGACTTATCCCCATATTGGTAACACGGGTACCAATGCCGAAGATGTTGAATCCTCCCAGATTTGGGCGAAAGGCCTCGTTATTAGAGACCTTCCTTTAATCGCTAGTAATTTCCGTTGTGAACAAACTTTAAGTGAATACCTACAAGCCAACAATATTGTCGGTATTGCGGATATTGATACACGACGTTTGACGCGTATTTTACGTGATAAAGGTGCTCAGAATGGCTGTGTGGTAAGTGGTGAAGCACTGACAGAGTCAGAGGCACTAGCAAAAGCACAGGCGTTTGGTGGTTTGAAAGGTTTAGATTTAGCCAAAGAAGTGACTTGTTCAGAAGTCCACGATTGGAATGATAGTGTTTGGTCCCTAGGTCAAGGTTACGCGACTGATATTGCAGAATTACCGCATCATGTTGTTGCTTATGATTTTGGTGCAAAAAGTAATATCTTGAGAATGTTAGTCGCTAGAGGTTGTCGTTTAACTATTGTCCCGGCGCAGACTTCAGCTGAAGATGTACTTGCACTGAAACCAGATGGCGTCTTTTTATCCAATGGTCCAGGCGATCCAGAACCATGTACTTACGCTATCACTGCTATTAAAACATTCTTAGAAAAAGGGTTACCTATTTTCGGGATCTGTTTAGGCCATCAGTTGCTCGCACTTGCAAGTGGGGCAAAAACTGAGAAAATGAAATTTGGTCATCATGGTGCCAATCATCCAGTCAAAGATTTAGAACAAGATGTGGTTATGATTACGTCGCAAAATCACGGTTTTGCAGTACAAGAATCCTCTCTACCTAAAAATATTAAAGTGACACATATTTCTCTATTCGATAAATCTCTACAAGGGATTCATTTGACGGACAAACCTGCTTTTAGCTTCCAAGGTCACCCTGAAGCAAGTCCAGGCCCTCACGATGCGGCCAATTTATTTGACCATTTCATTGAACTTATCGAACAACACAAGCAATAGGAAAGAAGAATGCCAAAGCGTACTGACATACAAAGTGTCCTTATATTAGGTGCGGGTCCTATTGTTATTGGACAAGCCTGTGAGTTTGATTACTCCGGCGCACAAGCATGTAAAGCACTGCGTGAAGAAGGGTATCGAGTTATTTTAGTAAACTCTAACCCTGCAACGATTATGACTGACCCAGAAATGGCCGATGCCACATACATCGAACCGATACACTGGGAAGTTGTAGAAAAGATTATTGAGAAAGAGCGTCCTGATGTTGTTTTACCGACTATGGGTGGTCAGACAGCGTTAAACTGTGCACTTGATTTAGATAAGTACGGCGTTTTAGAAAAGTATAACGTTGAACTCATCGGTGCAACTGCAGATGCGATCGATAAAGCTGAAGATCGCGAACGTTTTGATAAAGCCATGAAAGCGATTGGCTTAGAATGTCCACGAGCTGAAATAGCTCACTCCATGGCCGAAGCACATGACGTGTTATCACGCATTGGTTTCCCATGTATTATTCGTCCGTCATTTACGATGGGTGGTTCAGGTGGCGGTATTGCGTATAACATTGACGAGTTCAATGAAATCTGTACGCGTGGTCTTGATTTATCACCGACTTCTGAACTGCTTATTGACGAATCATTGATCGGTTGGAAAGAGTATGAGATGGAAGTTGTGCGCGATAAAGCGGACAATTGTATTATCGTTTGTACGATTGAAAACTTTGATGCAATGGGTGTTCATACTGGAGATTCTATCACTGTAGCACCTGCACAAACACTGACAGACAAAGAATTTCAAATTATGCGTAACGCTGCCATGGCTGTATTACGTGAGATCGGCGTTGAAACTGGCGGTTCTAATGTACAGTTTGGTGTATGCCCGAATACAGGTCGTTTAGTCATCATTGAAATGAATCCTCGAGTATCGCGCTCGTCTGCATTAGCTTCAAAAGCCACTGGTTTCCCAATCGCAAAAGTAGCAGCTAAGTTAGCGGTAGGTTATACCTTGGATGAGTTAGCTAATGATATTACAGGCGGTTTAACTCCAGCATCATTTGAACCTGCAATCGATTATGTAGTGACAAAAATTCCACGTTTTAACTTTGAAAAATTTGCCGGTGCTAATGACCGTTTAACTACGCAGATGAAGTCTGTGGGTGAGGTAATGGCAATTGGTCGTAACCAACAAGAGTCATTACAAAAAGCTTTACGCGGCCTTGAAGTCGGTATGAGTGGCTTAAATCCAATTGTTGATTTAGATGATCCTGAAGCTAAAAACAAAATCATCTACGAATTACGTGAGCCTGGTGCAGAACGAATTTGGTACATTGGTGATGCATTTAGAATGGGCATGACGGTTGATGAAGTCTTTGATTTAACGAATGTTGATCGCTGGTACTTAGTCCAACTTGAAGATATTGTTTTAGCAGAACAAAAAGTGGCTGAGTTGGGTCTGGCAGGTATTGATGCTGACTTTATGCGTAGCTTAAAACGCAAAGGTTTTTCTGATGCTCGATTATCGGAGCTCACTCGTGCTGCAGAAGACGATGTCCGTGCTGCACGTGAAGCTTTTTCAGTGTTACCTGTCTATAAACGTGTCGATACATGTGCAGCTGAATTCTCAACCTCTACTGCTTATATGTATTCCACCTATGACGAAGAGTGTGAAGCGCAGCCGTCTGACAAAGATAAGATTATGGTGCTAGGTGGTGGTCCAAATCGAATTGGTCAAGGTATTGAGTTTGATTATTGCTGCGTGCATGCCGCATTAGCAATGCGTGAAGATGGTTACGAAACCATTATGGTGAATTGTAACCCCGAAACTGTTTCGACAGATTACGATACATCTGATCGCTTGTATTTTGAACCCGTTACTTTAGAAGATGTTTTGGAAATCGTCCGCATTGAGCAGCCAAAAGGTGTTATTGTGCAGTACGGTGGCCAAACGCCACTCAAATTAGCACGAGCTTTAGAAGCGAACGGGGTACCAATTATTGGTACCTCTCCTGATGCGATTGACCGTGCAGAAGACCGCGAACGTTTCCAGCATATGGTTGACAAGTTGAATTTGAAGCAACCTGCGAATGCTACTGTGAGCAACATGGAAGAAGCGTTAGCACAAGCTGAAGTCATTGGTTTTCCATTAGTTGTTCGTCCTTCCTATGTTCTAGGTGGTCGTGCTATGGAAATCGTATATGACCTTAAAGATTTAAAACGCTATTTAAATGAAGCCGTTAAAGTTTCTAATGATTCACCAGTCCTCTTAGATCGTTTCTTAGATGATGCGATTGAAATTGATATTGATGCTATAAGTGATGGTACTGACGTTGTTATTGGTGGCATCATGGAACACATTGAACAAGCGGGTGTCCACTCTGGTGATTCTGCCTGTTCATTACCACCGTATTCACTCACTCCTGAAATTCAAGACGTCATGCGCAAGCAAGTTAGAGACATGGCCTTAGAACTAGGCGTTGTGGGTTTAATGAATACTCAGTTTGCGGTTAAAGATAATGAAGTTTATCTGATTGAAGTCAATCCACGTGCTGCACGTACAGTACCATTTGTCTCAAAAGCGACAGGTCGTGCTTGTGCCAAAATTGGTGCACGCGTTATGGCGGGGCAGTCTTTACGTGACCAAGGTGTTACTGAAGAGATTATTCCTCCGTTCCACTCAGTCAAAGAAGTCGTATTACCGTTTGCGAAATTCCAAGGTGTTGATCCATTATTAGGTCCTGAGATGCGTTCGACGGGTGAAGTTATGGGGGTCGGTGAAACCTTTGAAGAAGCATATGCTAAAGCAAACTTAGGCGCTAGTTCACCATTGCCAACAGGCGGTAAAGCGCTATTGTCAGTTAGAAATAATGACAAAACACGTTTAGTCGAGTTAGCTAAATTAATGCTTGATAAGGGCTTTGAATTAGAAGCTACGAGAGGCACAGCAACCGCATTGTATGACGCGGGTATTCATGATGTAACGGTGGTTAATAAAGTTTCTGAAGGGCGTCCAAATATTGTTGATGCATTGAAAAATGGTGAGTACGCTTATGTTGTTAACACGACTGAAGGGCGTCAAGCGATTACTGATTCAGTGTATATCCGTAAGGAAGCATTGTTAAACAAAGCGACTTACACAACAACATTGAATGCGGCGTTTGCCACTATCCAATCAAAAGAAGCGGATGATCGTGCTCGTGTAACTTCTGTGCAAGAACTACATAAACGCATGAATTAAGTGACAAGGCATATAATTCCTTTTATTATATGCATATACTTTTTAAAAACGCGCAACTACGGCGCGTTTTTATATTTTTGTGAACCAAAAGTTCTGTGAATTAAAAATATAACAGGGAACACATATGACACAATATCCTATGACGGCTCAAGGTGCAGAGATGCTTAGAGTTGAGCTAAATGAGTTAAAATCAGTACGCCGTCCACAAATTATCGCGTCAATAGCAGAGGCACGTGAACACGGCGATCTTAAAGAAAATGCTGAGTATCATGCAGCACGTGAACAACAAAGTTTCTGTGAAGGTCGTATTCAAGATATTGAGGCTAAATTATCCAATGCCCAGATCATTGATGTTACCAAAATGGAAAACACGGGTAAGATCATTTTCGGTACAACAGTCACATTATTAAATTGTGATACGGATGAAGAGATTACTTATCGTATAGTAGGCGATGATGAAGCTGATATTAAGAACAAACTTATTTCAGTTAATTCACCCATTGCTCGCGGTTTAATAGGTAAAATGGTTGATGATGTAGCAAATATTCAGACACCTGCTGGGGTGATTGAATTTGAAATCATTGACGTTCAATATATCTAAAAGCTTACCCAAAACACCAGAGTCTTTTCTCCTCGCCATGACATTTATCATGGCGCTTGTTTTTGCTACTTGGCAAGTTCTGCTCAATAACTTTGTGATTGAAAAAGCTGCTTTTACCGGCAAAGAAATTGGTATTTTACAAAGTCTGCGTGAGATCCCCGGTTTTTTAGCATTTACTGCAATATATGTCCTATTAGTCATTAAAGAGCAACGCTTCGCTTTACTCGCTCTTTTGCTAACTTGTGGTGGTGTTGCTTTAACTGGTTTTTTTCCAACTGTCATCGGTTTGTATATCACTACCGTCATCATGTCTGTAGGCTTTCATTATTACGAAACACTTAATCAATCTTTGACTTTACAATGGTTAGATAAAAATAAAACAGCACAGTTTATGGGGCGAGCACTCTCTATTAAGGCCGTAGGAGCATTATCTGCTTACGCTTTGATATGGTTATTAATGACTAGCATAGAAGTAGACTACGTTGTTGTTTATGGTCTTATTGGTGGATTTGGTTGTATAGCGACCCTTTGGCTATGGTCTGTTTTCCCTAAATTTTCTGATGCAACAATTCAAACTAAAAAACTCATCCTTAGGAAACGCTATGGTTTGTATTATGCCTTAGTTTTTTTTAGTGGCGCACGTAGACAAATTTTCATGGTCTTTGCAGGCTTTTTAATGGTTGAAAAGTTCGGTTATTCAGTTGCTGAAATCAGTGCGTTGTTCATGATTAATTACCTATTTAACTTTTTCTTTGCACCTAAAATTGGTAGTTGGATTGCAAAAGTGGGTGAACGAAAAGCTTTGGTTGTTGAATATATTGGCTTGATTGGCGTTTTTATTTCTTATGCCTTTGTGGAAAATCAGTACATAGCAGGTAGTTTATATGTCATTGACCATATGTTTTTTGCATTGGCAATCGCGATGAAAACATATTTTCAAAAAATCGCTGATCCCAAAGATATTGCAGCTACAGCCTCAGTGAGCTTTACTATTAATCATATCGCTGCTGTAATCATACCAGCATTTTTAGGTTTGTTATGGTTGAGTTCACCGTCGTTCGTGTTTTTCATTGGAGCTGGATTTGCTTTTTGTTCACTGCTTCTCGCCTGTCTTATCCCTCTTCGACCAGACTTTGGTAATGAGTTTTCTTGGTCAGTCAAATCGTAATTTTGTCCTGACAAAATGCATCGTTTATAGAGTAAAATGTCTTTTAACTTATTTCACATTCTGTATTTTAGATGTGTGAGAAATTACTTACAAAAAAATAAGGGTCCTAAGAAAAATTATTTCTATCGATAATAAACAGTTTTAGCTATATTGAATATGTATTTAGAAGAAAGTCGCTAACATGATAGCTGGGTAATTAAATATGGATATTATAGAAATAAATGGGAAACAGTTATATAGAGATTTGCTTGAACAAGCTATTTATTTCTCTACGCGAGTAGCGGATGGTAAAATTGAGAAGGAAGAAGTCGATATCTTGTTAAATTTAAGCGATTACAGTCAATCAATGTCCGACGCATGTTTAAATACATTGCAACACATTCGCGAATTCTATTATTTTACAGAAGAAGCTTCAGACCACNTTGATGCATTTTTAGAAAATATAGGTGCAAGTAAGTCTGCCTAGTATCCTTTTGGTGTGTTATAAATTTTGGCCAATTAAAGTGACGGATATTTATTTTAAGAACTATTAAAATAACCGAGTTTTTATTGGATACTGCATTTTTTGTTCTAAATAGTTATTGCTTGTTAATTTCTAGACACTAACGTGCCTAAGGCCATTTCTAAAGCAGCTGTTCTAGATGAAGTAAAGTTTTGGTCGGGTAAGCGTGTTTCTAACCCTAGCTTTTTGAACTTTTCTTTTGCTGAAACAGTTTTAACTACTACATAAACTTTTTTACCTAAATCTAATGCTTCTTCAATGACATTTTCAAGAGATAAGGTAATAGTATCATCGAGAATAGATACGTGACTTATATCGATAATAACGACATCGTGTTTGTTAATATTTTTACGTTCACGAGCAAGGGCTTTGGATACCCCAAAAATCATAGCTCCAGAGAGATAGAAAAATAATACCCTTCCTTGAGCTTGGTTTAATAAGCGACGTTGTTCACGATTTAAGGGTATCTGGTCATCCACATCAGACATGGCTTTAATATTGTTAGATTGGGCAGCAGAGAGCTTCTCGATTGTAATTACATTTGCAATAAATACACCGATACCTACGGCAACGATTAAATCTACGAATACGGTCAATAATAATACTGCATACATAATTAACGTTGAGTGACGAGATACTAAATGTGCTCGTTTGATAAAACTCCAATCGAGAATATCTACACCAACTTTGACGGCTATACCTGCTAATACTGCAAGCGGTATTTTTTCTATCAGTGAAGCAGCCCCAAATACAGCTACGGTCAATACAACAACACGGGCCACACCAGATAAGGCCGTTCGACCACCTGATTGAATGTTGACTACTGTTCCCATCGTGGCACCCGCACCTGGTAAGCCACCAAATAAACCAGAGACAATGTTGCCTAAGCCCTGACCAACCAATTCTTTGTTTGAGTTATGCTCAGTTCTAGTTAAGTTATCTGCAATCACCGAAGTAAGCATCGAGTCAATACAACCCAACATCCCAAGAACCAAAGCATCTATGAGCATGGTTTGCAGCTGTGCTTGAGTAAAATGAGGTATTATCATAGAGGGAAGTGATACATCTATTTCTCCAATACGCTGCACAGGCATATTGCTAAATACTAATAGAGATATAATACTAATCGTGATCAAAGCGATGAGTTGTGGCGGAACATTCTTTTTCACTTTGTCTGGGGTAAAAAACAAGATAGCGAGAGTCATACCAAAAAGCATGAATTCATACCATTTGATATTACCTAATAAATTAGGGAGATTACTTAATGTGCCAATCACACCCCCTGCAGGTGCCGACTGTCCCATGGCTGGTGCTAGTTGCAAGATGACTAGAATCATACCAATACCAGACATAAAGCCGGAAACTACAGAGTAGGGCATTAAAGTGATGTATTTACCTAACTTTAAAAAGCCAAAACCAATTTGCAAAACACCAGCAAGTATCACGACCGTAAATGCCATTGCCAATCCATTTTCTGGGTTACTTGCAATCATCGAACTAATGACGGCTGTCATTACCACTGTCATAGGGCCCGTTGGTTCAGAAATTAAGGTAGAAGTACCACCGAACAATGAAGCGAATAAACCAATGAGGATTGCGCCATAAAGACCAGCTTCAGCACCAGCACCAGAAGCAACACCAAAGGTAAGGGCAAGTGGCAGAGAAACAATAGCAGCGGTGAGGCCACCTAACATGTCGCCTTTGAGATTAGCGAAGGAAAGTTTGTTTAGAGCTAGCATAGTAATAGTGGATTTCTCTAAGGTAATTAAGCACTAATATGACGTATTGTTTCAAGTGTTTATCTTAAGATCAACACCGACCACCAATACGACTCGAGTATTATAAAAAAGCCTACCAAAGGGTAGGCTATATTTTGCGTTATTCTTGGATTATCACACCATCTTTAATGATTATGTCGACATCTTCTAAGATTGTAATATCTTCTATTACATTACCTTTAACGGCTAAAATATCAGCAAGTTTTCCCGGTGTAACACTGCCAATTATTTTATCTTGCTTGAGGAGTCTAGCCGGCTCAATGGTTGCTGTTTGTAATGTCTGCATCGGAGTCATGCCAAAGGTAACCATGCGTGAAAGTTGTTTTGCATTATTGCCGTGAGGATACACGCCTGCATCAGAACCGAATACCATTTTAGCACCTGCATTCAATGCATTCGTAAAGCTTTGTCTTTGACGTTTACCCACAGTGCGCTCTTTAGCGAGAGACTCTTCCAAGATCCCAGCTTTTTCGCCTTCACCAAGGATGTACTCAGTAACATAAATATCCATGGATAAATACGTACCCATTTTTACCGCTAGTTTAATTGCTTCTGGATCTAAAAAGCTGCCATGCTCAATAGAATCGACGCCTGCTTTTATTGCAGCCTTAATTCCGTCAGTGCCATGTGCGTGGGCTGCGACAGTAAGCCCTCTGAGATGAGCTTCAGCAATTAACGCCTCCATCTCTGCATAAGTAAACTGTTGTGCACCGACCTTAGTGCCTTTAGATAATACACCACCAGTGGCACAAAATTTAATGACATCGGCACCGTATTTGATGTTTTGGCGTACTTTGGTTTTTACCGCCCAAGGACCATCAGCAACACCTTCACTAGTAGCTGCATATTCAAAAGGTAGTAAATTGTTATCACAATGCCCACCTGTTACTCCGATTGATGGGCCTGAAACAAACATACGCGGCCCTAAGACATCACCTTCATTAATGGCATCACGCAACGCAACATCCGCATAACCTGGCGCACCAACATTTCTTACTGTGGTGAAACCTGCTAAAAGTGTTGCTTTAGCATTTTTTACTCCAGTAATAGCACTGCGTGGAGTTGAACGCGTTAAGCGACGATAACCATGTACATTGGCGTCAGATGTTAGATGCACATGCATATCCATCAGGCCCGGTAATAAAGAATATCCGGATAGTGCTAATACTTTATCAGCATCAGCGGGAATACTTTTGGCCGATTGTTTACCAACCCATGTGAATTTACCATCTTCGATGATTACCATAGGCTGTTTAATTACTTTGCCTGCCTCGACGTCGATTAAGCGATCTGCTGTGATTACAATTTTGTCTGCAGATACAACATGAGTTGTGCTTAAGCCAATGATTAGACAAGCACTGGACAGCCACTGTTTGGTTTTTTGGAGTTGATTTTTCATTTTAATCCTAAGAGTTAAGCAATCTTAATTATTATAATTCACGAGCTATAATTTTTGGTAGTAATACCCAAGCTAAACTGAGCAGTACGACTAGCAGCAAGTAACTAATAAAAAGTCTGTTACCATATATTTTAAAAGGCGTAGCGTAGCGCTTTAATGATAATTCATGTTCAAGAACTGCTGTCGTAAACTGTGGGATTTGCGCTTCTATTTCACCTTGTCCATTAATAATGCCAGTAATGCCGTTATTTGTCGCTCGAATGACAGGTAAACCAAATTCTTTAGCTCTAACCTGNGCTATACGCATATGCTGTATCGGTCCTGCAGAGTCGCCAAACCAAGCATCATTACTCACCGTTATGATGGTATCTGTAGATGGGGTTATATTAGCCCGAATCTGTCGTGGAAACACTATTTCAAAACAAATTGCGGGTAATAAATACAGATTATTAGCTAATAGATTGGGTTGAATATATTCCCCACGCGTGAATGATGACATAGGTAAATCAAATATTGGTGCTAAACCTCTAAGCCATTTTTCAAAGGGAATAAACTCACCTACAGGTAGTAAATGATGTTTCGCAAACCGATTGTTATTACCATAATAATATTCACCTAAGTCACCGCTATCATTCTGCTGACCAAGGACAATCAAATTGTTGTAGATCTGTTCAGTCCGAATATCATAATTCACTATACCTGTAATTAAGGCCGTTTTCGATTTAGCCGCTTTATCATTTAATGACAATAGTTCAGTTTGGGCAAAATATTCCAGTTTTGGAATGGCAGCTTCAGGCCACACAATCAAATCACTGTGCCATAAAGACTCTGTGAGTTCGATATATTTCGTAACGGTTCGTTCATCTTCTTCTGGTAACCAACGTAAGTTTTGTGGAATATTTCCTTGTACTAGGGCGATGTTTTTAGTTTCAGGGATATTACTAGGCTTTTGTAAATCGTCACCATAGACTACCCATAAACCAAGGGGATATAACAGAGGTAAACACAACAAAAACGTCACAGGTAATAATTTGGATGTTGTTTTATGAACAACATTTTGTGCCTGAGTATGGTTTGGTAGCTGAGAATAACAATACACAGGTAAGAAGGCTATAAATACGAGTAATGCGGCTAAACCAGATTCACCAATCAAGGCTAAACCATCATTTAATAGCGTGTTGTATTGTGTGTAGCCTAGTCCTAACCAAGGGAAGCCTGTTAATACCCAAGAGCGACACCATTCGGTAAATATCCAGATTATTGGAATGAGTAACATTATGCTGATATCAGGTAATCTAGTTTTGCGTAAACGACTTACTAGCCATGCAAATAGCGCTGGGTAAAGTGCTAAATAAGCACAAAGCATCAACATCATGAGCAAAGAAACTAATAAGGGGACACCGCCATAATCTGCAATACTGACATGAACCCAACTGATACCAACCCCAAACCAACTTAGACCAAATAGAAAACCACTTAAAAAGGGAGCTTTGGATGTCCATATACAGGCAGCAAAGGGAACTAGTAAGAGAATAACAAAGAAGTTTAAGTAGGGCTCTGTGTAAGAAAAACCAAGTAAAGCACCAGAACAGAGTAGAGGAACAACTTCTCTTTTGATGCTTAACTTAAGGGATTGGGGCATTGTTATAAGGAGGACTCAGGGATAGTGACTTTTAACTGTAATAAACGTCGCTTATCTGAATGAGTGATTTTGAACTCAAAACCATTAATCTTAATTTTTTCACCTGTTTCTGGCATGTGACCAAAGCCTTTTAAAACAATACCACCAATCGTATCAGCCTCTTCTGGTCTAAAATCAGATTCAAAAAAGCTATTAAAATCTTCAACTTCGGTCAATGCTTTAACAGAATAGGTATGTTTATTTAGCGGGCGAATGCCATCAATTGCATTTTCTTCTTCGTCATGTTCGTCTTCGATTTCACCTACAATCAGCTCTAAAATATCTTCAATCGTCACTAGACCCGACACACCACCATACTCGTCAACGACGATCGCCATATGGTAACGCTGTTGGCGGAATTCTTTAAGTAGGATATCGACTCTTTTTGATTCAGGTACAATAACTGCTTCGCGTAGAATATCTCTTAATTCTAAAGTGCGACTATTATCAAAGCCATATGCCAATAAATCTTTGGCTAGTAAAATACCCTCAATATGGTCTTTGTCTTCACTGATTACTGGAAATCTAGAGTGAGCAGAGGAAATGACTTGTGGCAAAAACTCACTGACATCAGCATCGACATTAATGGTAATCATTTGGGCGCGAGGGATCATGATTTCACGTACTTTAATGTTATTGACGCTAATTACGCCTTCAATCATTTCACGTGTTTGTGGATCGATGATTTCATTTTGTTGTGCTTCCGAGATAACATCAACTAATTCTTCGGTGTTTTGCGGCTCTGGATTAAAGGTATCTTTTAATTTATCGATCCAACCTTTAGGTGCAGAACCGTTGCTAGAGTGGGGATTGTCGTCGCTCATAACTCTTCTTTTGTTGTTTAAAAAATAATCACAAGTAGTAAATTAATGATCTTGATAAGGATCGTCAATACCTAATTGTGCTAAAAGCTGAATTTCATGCTGTTCCATGACTTCGGCTTCATCATCATTTATATGGTCAAAGCCAAGCAGATGCAAGGTGCCATGCACACATAAATGAATATAATGATGGTCAAGACGCTTATTTTGCTGCTTTGCTTCAGCAGTTATTACAGAATGACATAATACTAAATCACCTATGAAATCACTAGGAATGAAATCAGGTAATTCTGATGGGAAGGATAGGACATTAGTAGGTTTATCTTTATTTCGATAGCTAAGGTTAAGACTCTGAGATTCTTTCTCATCGACAAATCGAAGCGTGATTTCACACCTATCATCATTAAATTTTTGACAAACCGAAGCAACTGCTTGTTGTAAGGCTCTAGGAGTTGGGATATCACTTAGCCCTAATGGGTTTTGGATATCTATTGTGATGGTATCATTGGTTTGTGCAGTCACTCGTTTTTATCCAATGGAGTAGCTGATAATTTCGCTTGTTTTTCAGCTGTTTCTCTATGTTTTTTTTCAGCTTTAATCTTATCTTGCTCTGCATCATGAGCTTCATACGCTTGTACAATTCGTGCGACAACTGGGTGCCTTACTACATCATGTGCGTTGAAGAAGTTAAAAGATATATCATCTACCCCTTTTAATACTTCAATGCTATGGCGTAAACCAGAACGCACCCCACGGGGTAAATCGACTTGGGTGATGTCACCTGTGATAACTGCTCTGGAGTTAAAACCAATCCTAGTTAAGAACATTTTCATTTGTTCAGTCGTGGTGTTTTGACTCTCATCCAAAATGATAAAAGCATCATTTAGTGTACGGCCACGCATATAAGCTAAAGGCGCAATTTCAATGACATTGCGCTCAATCAATTTCTCAACTGTTTCAAAACCTAACATTTCAAATAAGGCATCGTATAAAGGACGTAAATAAGGGTCGACCTTTTGGGATAAATCACCCGGTAAAAAACCGAGTTTTTCGCCCGCTTCAACAGCAGGGCGTGTTAACAGGATCCGTCGTATCTCTTGACGTTCTAAAGCATCAACTGCGCAGGCAACTGCTAAATAAGTTTTACCTGTACCCGCTGGACCGATGCCAAAAGAAATATCGTGATTGATAATATTAGCGACATATTCTGCCTGATTAGGATTACGGGGTTTAACGATGCCACGTTTGGTTTTAATGTGAACTTGTTTACCATAAGGATTGCTATCAGCTGTTGCAACTTGGTCGAGTACATTCGCTTCTTGAATGGCTAAATGTACTTGTTCTGGTGTTAGCTCAGGAATNTTTCCTCTAACGGGTGCCGTTTCTACAAATAAACTCTTTAATAAGGTAATAGAACTGGCAGCTGCTTTTGTGTCACCTAACACCTTAAAATGATTATTATGGTAGGTAATTTCGACACCTAAACGACGTTCTAATTGTTTGATATTGTTATCAAAAGGGCCACATAGACTGACTAAACGTTTGTTATCATCAGGGACAAGTAGAATTTCATTAGTGTCTAATTTGCTCAAAAAAGCATTCCTTATGTTCTTTTAGATTTACTATAGATTGTATCGAAGCAGTAGAGACAAATTGTTATACTGCTTAACCAGTTTTGTTCAATGCCTAAGGCCTGACAATTTGCACGCCAAGATTTTCGTTCTTTTTCGCTAGGATAGACTGAGGCGATACGGCAATACGCAATCCCATATCCGCTTCACGGCGCACAACATTGCCTCGCAGAGAATTACTAAACACGTCTGTAACATGAATATCGACAAACTCGCCAATCATATCTGGCGTGCCTTCAAAATTTACAACCCGGTTATTTTCAGTACGACCAGATAACTCCATTGGATTTTTCTTGGACGGACCTTCGACTAAAATTCGCTGTTCTGTATCGAGCATATTACGTGCAATACGTTGAGCTGACTGGTTGATACGGTCTTGCAGAATGTACAGGCGTTCTTTTTTCTCATCTTCACTGACATCATCTGGTAAGTCAGATGCAGGTGTGCCAGGTCTAGCTGAATAGATAAAACTAAAGCTTAAATCGTACTCGATATCATTAATTAGCTTCATAGTATCGGCGAAGTCTTCTTTGGACTCACCAGGGAAGCCAATAATGAAATCTGAAGACATCGCAAGATTGGGACGAACTTTGCGTAAACGGCGTATTTTAGATTTATACTCAAGTGCTGTATGGCCGCGTTTCATCAAGTTCAATATACGGTCTGAACCACTTTGTACAGGAAGATGCAAGTGATCAACCAACTCTGGAATAGACGCATATGCATCAATAATATCGTCAGTAAATTCAACAGGGTGTGAGGTCGTGTAACGGATCCTATCGATACCGTCAATAGAGGCAATCAGTTCCAAAAGCTCGGCAAAACGGCATATGGTTCCGTCGTGGTGAGGACCACGAAAGGCATTTACATTCTGTCCAAGCAAGTTGACCTCGCGTACACCTTGTTCTGCAAGTTGTGCCACTTCTAGTAGTACATCATCTACAGGTCGGGAAACTTCTTCACCACGAGTATAAGGAACTACACAGAAAGTACAGTATTTAGAACACCCTTCCATAATAGAAACAAATGCGGTGGGCCCTTCTGCACGAGGTTCGGGGAGACGATCAAACTTTTCAATTTCTGGAAATGACACGTCGACAACACTTTTTTCGCCGCCTTTTATATCTTTGATCATTTCAGGTAATCGGTGCAAAGTTTGCGGACCGAAAATAATATCAACATAAGGCGCACGTTGACGAATATGGGCACCTTCTTGAGAGGCCACACAACCACCAACCCCAATGATCAATTCCGGCTTATCTTTTTTTAAGTTTTTCCAACGACCCAATTGATGGAATACTTTTTCCTGAGCTTTTTCACGGATTGAACACGTATTAAGCAAGATGACATCAGCATCTTCAGCTTCTTCAGCAAGTGTATATCCATGGGTTGCGTCTAAAAGATCTGCCATTTTTTCTGAGTCATACTCATTCATCTGACAGCCCCAAGTTTTGATATATAATTTTTGGCTCATACGTGCAAAATGCCTTTGTTGAAACTTTAATTAACAATTGTTTAATTTTACTCTTTATTGAATCTAAAGACTAGTATTGCGCAACATTCTAGTGTCACGCATAATGTTCATCATAGACAGATAATTACTGTATCGAGAATAAATTAGTATGAGTACGCACCAAGACACAAAAACCGCAAATGCTAACAAATCAGCTATATCGGCTGAATATGTAGTTGTGGGTGGTGGCATGGTCGGTTCAGCAATGGCACTTGGTTTAGCCAAACAAGGTAAGCAGATTGTTTTGATTGAGGCTTTTCCGGCAAGAGAATTTGCCATTGAGCAAGGTCCTGATTTGCGCATGTCTGCTTTGGCGTTAGCGAGTGTCCAATTATTGGACAATTTGGGAGCGTGGGAACATATAGCAGCCCTTCGGGTGCAATCATATAATGCCTTATCCGTTTGGGATAAACCTTGGGCAAAAACAGCCTTTCATGCCCACGAAGTCAAACAAACACGCCTGGGTTATTTTGTGGAGAATCGGATTACTCAGCTCGGTTTGACACACGCTCTCTTAGCATATGCAAACGTGACCATTTTACATACCAAGGTTGATACAGCCGATACCCAAGGTGGCATTGTGCGTTGTGAAGATGGCAGAATTGTACATGCTGATTGGATTATTGCAGCCGATGGCGTGCATTCTGGGATCCGAAAACAAGCTGGTATAGGAACCGTTGCTTGGGATTATGAACAGCAAGCCCTAGGTATTTCAATTCAATCCACCTATGCCGATGAGGCTACAGCTGACATTGCGCAAGGTTTAACTTGGCAGGCATTCACACCAGATGGGCCGCAAGCATTTCTCCCCATGCACGATAACCATGCCAGTTTAGTTTGGTATCATCATCCACAACGCATAGCTGAATTAAAAGCTTTAACACCAGCGGCTTTAAAAGACGAAATTTGTGCTTCTTTTTCGCCATATCTGCAAGAGCAAGTGACAGATTTTACGGTGCTTGATAAAGCGAGTTTTGGATTATTGCGCATGCACGCCAAGCGATACTTACAAGACAAAGTGATACTGATAGGTGATGCGGCGCATAGTATTAACCCTTTAGCAGGGCAGGGAGTGAATCTAGGTTTTGCTGATGTGGCTTGTTTATTAGAAACTATTGAGCATAAACGTTCTCTGGCTAGGTCCTATGAATTACCCAGAAAACATGCAAATTTACAAATGATGACAGCCATGGATGCGCTATATCATTTGTTTTCAAATCGCAATCCATTACTCAACACTCTGCGTAACACAGGATTGTTTCTTGCTGATAAAGGCGGATTTGCGAAACAGGCAGTGATTAAAAAGGCGATGGGTTTATAGTTTATGACGATATTTATAATTATTGGTATTTTGTTTGTTGCGTTGGTAGTCATTATTCCTTTATTAGAAAAGTCTGGTGCAAGGGTATCAGATAAAACAACCAGCAAATTAGGTAAATGGTTTATGCCATTAATCGGGATTATGCTTGTTGTGCAGTTAATTATGATGATGTTTCGTAGTTGAGGTTGTTACAGAGATACGTTTATTTAGTACTTTTATAAAACCCAGCAGTCTAACTTATAATACTGCCGGGCTTTTTTTGAGGCATCAATCCTTTATTTTGGCTGCATCTCTTGTTTTAAGTCATCAATACTTTCAACTCTTTATTTAAACCCAAAGACGCCAAATCCTTATTTGGGCGTTTACTTATGACCAACAGATTATTTGTGGTTAATCTGCGAGTCAACTTCCGCATCCCAGATCCCAGCTTCTGTTTCACCTTGAATCGTGCAATCCCCATCGCGGTATGTCATATCTGAATTGTTCTCTAAACGTTTAACATAGTCTTTAGTTAATGCCACAATGGTTGGTGTCATCCATAGAATGGCGAACATATTAATGACCGTCATCATTCCTAAAGCCATATCTGCCGCTGCCCAAACTTTTGGTAAAGCAGCCATTGAACCCCACAAAATCATTAATAAATAACCCAAAGTATAGAGGCTGCGGCCAACTTTATTATCAAGCTTGAACATGTGCAGGTTACTTTCACCATAGGCGTAATTAGCGACCACTGAGGTAAATGCAAATAAAGCAATCGCTGCAGCAACAAAGTCACTTCCCACATCACCTAAATGAAACTCCATAGCTGATTGAGTTAAGCGAATGCCTTCCATTTGTTCACCTGCTGAACCACCTGCAAGTAATATAATAAATGCGGTAGCAGTACACAGCACCATGGTATCGACGAAGACACCTAACATCTGTACAAAACCTTGTGATGCAGGATGGTTAGGATAGGGAGTAGCTGAAGCCGCGGCATGTGGCACACTACCTGAACCAGCTTCGTTTGAATACAAACCACGTTGTACACCGTTTGCAATTGCTGCTCCAAAAGTTCCCGCTACTGCTTCTTGTAAGCCAAATGCTTGTAGTACGATGTCCGTCAAAATCGTTGGTAGCATGTCAATATTTATAACTGTAATGATAAGAGCAATTAAAACATAACTTACACCCATAAATGGCACAATCCACTGAGCAAAGTTAGCGATGGCTCTTAATCCACCGATCACGATTAGTGCGGCAAGTAATATGATGACTAAACCGGAATACAACGTGTCGATACCATAAGCATTATTTAATGCATCAGTAATTGTATTGGCTTGTACAGCACTAAAGATAAAACCGTAGCCCATGAATAAACACAGCGAAAATAGCACAGCTAACCAGCGTTTCTTTAAACCTTGTTGAATATAATAAGCAGGGCCACCGCGGTACTCACCGTTAGAGTCTTTCACTTTATATAGTTGACCTAAGACACTTTCAGCATAACCAGTTGCCATCCCTAAAAAGGCTATTACCCACATCCAGAATATAGCTCCAGCACCACCAAGTGAGATAGCTACAGCAACACCTGCTAAATTACCTGTTCCAACACGTGCGGAGAGCGAGGTACACAATGCTTGAAATGAAGATATGCCCGCTTTATCAGCTTTGGTTGAGTTGCGCATAATTGAGAACATATGGCGAAAATATTTCACTTGGAGGAAGCCCAAGCGAACTGTGAAAAAGATCCCACCAATCAACAAGAGATAAATTAGAACCTTACCTTCACCCCACAAAATATTGTTAATAAACCCTACGGAGCTCACTACTAGATGATCAAGACCAGATAACAATGTATCTAACATGCATAAACTCTTTTAAGTGCTGAATTTTAAGTGGGTATAGTTTAAGGGAAAACCTAAAATAAATCATTGGTTTAGTGATATTTTATGACTTTAAAGGGAAAATGTATGGCTGGGGTAGCAGGACTCGAACCTACGGATGGCGGGATCAAAACCCGCTGCCTTACCAACTTGGCTATACCCCAACAGGGAAGATACATTGTAATAAGATGGCTGGGGTAGCAGGACTCGAACCTACGGATGGCGGGATCAAAACCCGCTGCCTTACCAACTTGGCTATACCCCAACAATGGTGCGGAAGGAGAGACTTGAACTCTCACGCCGTGAAGCACTGGAACCTAAATCCAGCGTGTCTACCAATTCCACCACTCCCGCATTTCTTATTACACATTACTTTTAGTGGTAAAAAGTAATGGTGGCTACGGCGAGATTCGAACTTGCGACCCCATCATTATGAGTGATGTGCTCTAACCAGCTGAGCTACGTAGCCATACTTGCTTGGGCTGCCCCAATCGAAGTGGTGCGTATTATGTATATAAGAAGCGCCTTCGTCAAACGTTTTTTATGAAAAAAAGCATAATTGCTGTATATTTCATCAAGGGCTTAGTTTTATGTACTTTTTAACACCTATTCAGGTCTATTTATACAAGAAAACTTCTTGAACTGGTCTAATTCTAGACACTGACTTTGATGAAAAATAACCATAAAAAAAGGCTGAATTATACTCAGCCTTTGTTATGTATCTTGGTTCGATTTTTATCTTATTAAGTTGTCTGCAATATAGCTCTATACATTAAAACGGAAATGGATTACATCACCGTCCTTTACAATATATTCTTTACCCTCAAGACGCCACTTTCCTGCGTCTTTAGCACCTTGCTCACCATTACCTGCAATATAATCGTCAAAGGCAATCACTTCAGCTCGGATAAATCCTTTTTCAAAGTCGGTATGAATTTTACCAGCAGCTTGTGGGGCCGTTGAACCGATAGGATAAGTCCAAGCTCTGACTTCTTTGACACCTGCAGTGAAGTAAGTTTCTAGTGTTAGTAGATTGTAGCCTGAACGAATCACACGGTTTAAACCAGGTTCATCAAGGCCCATTTCATCTAAAAATTCAGCTTTGTCTGCATCGTCTAGCTCAGAAATTTCAGATTCAATTGCTGCACATACCGCTACGACAACTGCATTTTCTTTAGTGGCAATATCACGAACTTGATCAAGATAAGGATTATTTGTAAAACCATCTTCATTTACATTAGCTACATACATAGTTGGTTTTAAAGTAAGAAAGTGCATATATTGAATGGCTGCAAGTTCTTCTTTTTCTAAAGGTAATGCTCTTAGTAATAAGCCTTCATCCAAATGTGGTTTGATTTTTTCTAGTACTTTTAATTCGTATTTTGCTTCGCTGTCTCCACCTTTAGCTTTTTTACCCACACGTAAAATGGCTTTTTCAGCAGTATCCAAATCAGCTAAGGCTAATTCAGTATTAATCACATCAATATCTTCTGCAGGATTAACTTTACCCGCAACGTGAACAATGTTTTCATCATCAAAGCAACGAACAACATGACCAATTGCGTCAGTCTCACGAATGTTAGCTAAAAATTTATTACCTAAACCTTCGCCTTTCGATGCACCTTCAACTAAGCCTGCAATATCGACGAATTCCATCGTGGTAGGTAAAATTTTCTGAGGATTAACAATTGCTGCTAAAGCGTCTAGACGTGTATCAGGGACAGGAACAACGCCTGTATTTGGTTCAATCGTACAAAAAGGGAAGTTTGCAGCTTCAATACCCGCTTTTGTTAAAGCATTAAACAATGTTGATTTGCCGACGTTGGGTAATCCAACTATGCCACATTTAAAACCCATAATGATGTCCTAGAATTATTCTGCCGAAAAGCTATGCAATCTTTGTTGCGCAGCAATAAGGTCTTCTTTGATTAATATTTCTGTAGCCCTGATACTTTCATCAATGGCTGCGTCGATTTTTTCTTGTTCGNTTTGTGGGGCTNTNCCCANTACATGTCCAGTNACTCGNCTTTTTTGACCCGGGTGNCCGATGCCGATCCGCAATCTTAAAAAATCTTTTTGGTTACCTAATGCCGCTACGGTATCNCGAATACCGTTCTGGCTTGAACTACCTCCGACTTTAAACTTAGCCACACCAGGCGGTAAGTCAAGTTCATCGAAAGCTACTAAAATGTTTGCTACCTCTATCTTGTAAAAATTTGCAATGGCTGCCACGGCCTTTCCGCTTTTGTTCATAAAAGTTGTTGGGTAAAGAAGGCGTACGTCTTTTCCAGCTATACGTGTGCGACCGGTTAAACCAAAGAATTTACTTTCAGGGGAGAGGGTACACGAATAAGTTCGCGCTAAAGAAGAAACAAACATTTCACCAGCATTATGGCGAGTTTTTTGATATTCGGGGCCTGGATTACCCAGACCCACGATAAGACGGATATCAGTCAACGATATTACTCGCTGTCTGCTTCACCTTCAGCCGCTTCATCGGCTGCTTTACCTTTAGCTGCTTTGATAGTAACAACAGCTAGATCGTGCGACTCACCTTTGGCAAGCTCAACTGAAGATACACCTTCAGGGAACGTTACATCTGATAAATGTAATGTTTGACCTAATGCAACATTAGTTAAATCAACTTCGATGAACTCTGGTAAGTTACCAGGTAAACAAGCAACATCAATTTCGTTGATGTGGTGTTCAGCGTGACCACCTTCAGTTTTAATTGCAGGTGCTGTTTCTTCATTAATGAAGTGTACAGGCACAGTTGTGTGAATTGCCTTAGAAGCATCTACACGTAAAAAATCAACGTGTAAGATTTTTGGCTTGTACGGGTGACGTTGCATATCTTTAACAATAGCGTCAACTTTTTCGCCAGCAATATCAAGTGTTAAAACGTGTGAGTAAAACGCTTCAAACTCTTGTGCTTGAACAAGTTTGTTGTGTGCTAATGTTACAGATACTGGTTCTTTGTCCGCACCGTATACAATCGCTGGTACTTTGCCTTCACGACGTAGGCGGCGGCTCGCACCTTTCCCTAAATCCGTTCTGACTTCTGCTTCTAAGTGGAAGATTGCTTCAGACATTGTAATGTCTCCAAAAAATATAATTAAATGAGTTGGTTTTTGCGACCAAAACCAACGTGTATGTTAGNTGAACTAACACCTTGAAATTCAAGGGCGACGAAGTTTAGCACCGGTACACAGANGATGCAAGAAAGTGTACCAAGCAATCATTATTTATTAGATTTTGATTAGTTAATATTAAATACAGTAAATGTACTTATGGTCTTTTTTTAATTGATTAACGTATATTTATGTGTACAGTTTGTACCTATAAGAATAATAATAATTTTCTGTATCTTGTTTGATCTAGAAATTGTCACATTTTATAAGAATCTGATAAGTAAGTAGATTGATACATTGATACTTTTATTACTAGTGGAATACAACGTTTTGGAAGAAATAATATGAAAACACAAACTCGTTCTAAATTTAATAAGAATGCGATTGCTGTAGCGATTTCGTCTTCTTTACTAATTGCTGTACCAGCTCAGGTTGTTGCACAGGAAAGTGAAAAAGTCGCAGAGGTCGAAAACATCATCGTAACAGGTACTCGTGTATCAAACCGCTCTGCGGCAGATTCTCCAGTTCCGGTAGATGTCATTAGTGGTGAAGATTTCCGTCAGAACTCTTCGACTGATGTTCAAGACATGTTAAGAACAGCTGTTCCTTCTTTTGATATTAATACACAGCCTATTTCTGATGCAGCTACAATTGTACGTCCAGCTAATTTACGTGGTTTATCGCCTGATAACGTACTTGTATTAGTTAATGGTAAGCGTCGTCACAGAGGCTCGGTTATCTCTTTCCTCGGTGGTGGTATTTCTGACGGTGCACAGGGTGTAGACATTTCAGCGATCCCTTCTTTAGCCTTAAAACGTGTTGAAGTGTTACGTGACGGTGCGTCATCACAGTATGGTTCTGATGCTATCGCTGGTGTTTTGAACTTTATCTTGCGTGACGATTCAGAGGGTTTTGAAGCGACTGCACGTTATGGCTCTACTTATGAAGGTGATGGTGATAACTACATCTTAGGTGCCAACGCAGGTTTTGCTTTAGGTAGCAACGGTTTCTTAAATGTCACAGCTGAAATAAAAGAAGTTGACGGCACTGTGCGTTCTGTAGTGCGTAACGATGTGCAAGGGTTAATTGATAACGGTTATTACAGTCCTAATATTGCATTTTCAGATATCAACGGTTACACAGACGAAGTTCCTCAATATTGGGGTCAGCCTGACGTTAACGATGATGTAAAATTATTCGTAAATTCAGCGTTTGAAATCAATGATGAAACGGAAGCTTACTTCTTTGGTAACTATGCACAACGTACTGTGCAAGGTGGTTTTTTCTTCCGTAATCCAACTAACCGTGGTGGCGTTTATGCAGGCCCTAAGGTAAACCCAACAACAGGTTTACCATCAGATGCAGATGATGCTGTTGCATCAGTGCGTGTTGGTGATCTAGATGGACTTGGTCAAGGTGGTAACTGTATCTCTGGTATCCCTTTAGAAAATGGTGTGCCAAACCCAGCGTTTTTAGCACAAGTTGTCGCCGATGCGAATTGCTTTAGTTTCTTAGAAACAATTCCACTAGGTTTCGTACCGCGTTTTGGTGGTGAAAACGAAGATTTATCGTTCACATTTGGTGTGCGTGGTTTAATTGACGTAGGTACTGGCTTAGATTACGACTTCAGTGTACAACGTGGTTCAAATCGCAGTGACTTTGCTATCAGCAATACAGTGAATGCCTCTTTAGGTCCAGATACGCCGCGTAACTTTACGCCAGGTGGACAAGAGCAGACTGAAACGTTAGTCAATGCAAGCTTTGTGTATGGTGTTGATGTTGGTTTTGAGTCAGATTTATCTGTTGCTTTTGGTGCGGAATACCGCAAAGAAGAATTTGATTTATTTGCCGGTGACCCAGCTTCTTATGCATTAGGTCCATTGGCTGATCAAGGTTTCTCCTCAAGCTCTAACGGTTTTGGTGGTTTCCCTGCTAATACTTCGGCGTCTCAAGATTCAAATGCGTTATATGTGGATTTAGAAGCTGATGTATCTGAAAATTTAACCTTGCAAACTGCAGTTCGTTATGAAGATTTCAGTCAGTTTGGTGACACAACAGACTTTAAGCTAGCGGGTATTTATCACGTATCTGACACAGTGCGTATTCGTAGTGCATATTCTACTGGTTTCCACGCACCAACAGCGGGTCAAGCGAATATTACTAACGTAACCACGCAAAACGTAAATGGTGTGTTGATTGACCAAGGTACATTGCCTTTGTTCTCTTCTGCTGGTCAATTAGCGGCTGATTTCATTGAGGCGGATGGTAATGGTCGTCCAACATTAGGCCCGGAAGAAGCAGAAAACTTCTCAATCGGTGCTGCGTTTGATATCGGTGATACGAGTTGGACGATTGATTATTATACCATTGAATTAACGGATCGTGTTGCTTTAGGTGCCAACGTCAACTTCTTAAATGCATTAAATTCTGTAGCCCCTGCTGGTACAACATATAATAGTGTTTCAGAAGCATTAACAGGTTTAGACGCAAACGGTACTATTAATCGTCAAGAATTTATTGGCTTAGATGATTTATCACAATTCCGTTTCTTCTCTAATAGCTTTGATACAACAACTACTGGTATTGATGTAGTGGGTAACATCGGTTTTGATTTTATGGGTGGAGATTCTAAAATCACTGTCGCTGCAAACTACAACGAAACTAAGGTAGATGATCGCGGTACTATCAACCCAATCAGTGATGGTCGTGTTGCGGCAATCGAAGATTTACTACCAAACCTACGTGCTAACGTTTCTTGGGCGCATACTCAAGGTGACATTAATACATTGGTTCGTGCTAATTACTACGGTGGTTGGGATGATACAGGTAATGGTGTTAACGGTATAAGTGCAACAGTTCTTGTTGATGTATCAGTATCTTATCAGTTAAATGAAAATACACGTTTAGTTGCTGGTATTGATAACGTGTTTGATACTTACCCTGACAAAAACCCTAGCGCTGGCAGCTTAGGTCAGCTTTACTCTGAAGCTTCACCATTTGGTTTCAATGGTGGTACTTGGTACTTACAAGCTCGTTATACTTACTAAAGATAAAGTATATCTGATAAAAACCGCCGCTTTCAGTGGCGGTTTTTTTTGTACTATAAAACTATTTCTATGGTCAATATAGGAGTTGTTTTATAGAGGTATAAAGTGATTTTTTAAGAAGTGCTCCTACAGTTTTATTGTTTGGAAGTTGTAAACATTTATCAGGAGCGATGTAGCTTCGGTTTTCAGAGGATGTTTAGTGGAGATTTTGTGTGAATATTTTTCCAGTCAATGTATTAGCAAGTTTTTCAGCTAATAAAAAAGGAGACTA
>P_2C_Liq_1_UnCtyDRAFT_1000011_pt1 | contig 80090 bp, 57 predicted proteins | sample Pon2CUnioCityCA_2_FD_10234 | JGI IMG/M metagenome (IMG submission 10234) | reverse complement strand
AATATCTATTTAAATTATATAAACCCTCACTAAACGGAGTCGGATAGGTGNGGTCGGAGTTAATCTCTGTTAAATACTCGTGGGACTGAGAAATCAGTTGAGCAACCAGGACANCTTNTNANGTGTNGTAAGCTAAAATCCTAGCTTGCCCCAGCCCAGCTCTTTACAAGGGAATTATTNAATAATAATATTAAAAATTAATTTTCAACCTATTAATAATTCTAATCTAGTAAAGACATAATATATTAATTAACTCAAAATCAATTATATATAAATCGTTACGTTAAAATATTACTGGTTTATAGCTGCAACTTTGGTCAATTAGGGGAGCTTAATTATAGAAAGCCATTCAGGAAACTGAGTGGCTTTTTTTAGTTTTTAAAAGATTGTATCATAATGGGATACCCTAGTACAACCTTTTTAAAATTTATGAAGTTTGTATCTTCATAAATTCCCTACACTTATTTCCTTATATTTACGTTTAATAATAGTAAGTCAATTCAGTGAGTTAATCACTTGAATTTCAATATATATACGTAGGATTAATGAGTTGTACTAGTTGTGGAACCGGTGGAGATGCTCCAGGCGGTTGTAAAAATAATGGTACTTGTGGTACCAGTGGATGTAATAAATTAACAGTTTTTGACTGGTTGGCAAACATGGATTTGCCAGATGGTCAAGCACCTTTCAATTATGTGGAAGTGCGATTTAAAAATAGTCGTAAGGAATATTTTAAAAACACAGAAAATCTTCAATTAAAAATAGGTGACATCGTTGCTACTCAGTCAGACACCGGTCACGACATAGGAATTATAACGCTTACTGGTGAGCTAGTGCGCGTACAATTGAAGAAAAAGAAAGTACGTTACGAGAAGGAAGAATTACCTAAGGTTTATCGTATCGCTTCTCAGAATGATATAGATAAATGGAAAGCGGCTCGTGAAAAAGAAGATCCTATGAAGGTTAAAGCGCGTCAAATCGCCATAAGACTGGATCTTCAAATGAAAATATCAGATATAGAATTTCAAGGTGACGGTTCTAAAGCAACTTTTTATTACACAGCTGAGGAACGTGTAGATTTCCGTCAGTTGATTAGGGAATATGCAGCTGAGTTTAAAACACGCATAGAAATGCGCCAGATAGGACTGCGTCAAGAAGCGGCTCGACTAGGTGGTATAGGGTCTTGTGGGCGCGAGTTATGTTGTTCTACGTGGTTAACAGATTTCCGTTCTGTGACTACCAGTGCGGCCAGATATCAAAACCTGTCTCTTAATCCTCAAAAACTAGCCGGACAGTGTGGAAAATTAAAGTGCTGTTTGAACTACGAGCTAGACTCATACATGGATGCACTTAAAGATTTTCCTAAACAAAATCAGAAATTATATACTGATAAAGGAACCGCAGTTTGTCAAAAAATAGACATCTTTAAAGGTCTTATGTGGTATTGTTATGAAGGTGAGTGGATGAACTGGCACACCTTAACAACCACGCAAGTTCACGAGATCGTTTCTAAAAATAAAGCTAAAGAAAAGGTCGCCAGCTTAGAGCAGTATGCCGCAGAGCACGCGGTCATCGAGGAAGTGAACTTTGAAAATGTAGTAGGACAGGATAGTTTAACCCGTTTTGATAATACAGCTACTAAGAATAAAAAGCGTAAAAAACGCCGTAATAATCGTAAGCATAAACCTCAAAACAGTAATCAAAAAGGCACGCAAGAAAAGGGAAACCAGCCAAAACCTAAAAGAAAGCCAGCCCCTAAAAATAAAACCCAAGGATCCCAAAAATCTGAAGGAAAACCTGCTGAGTCTCACAAACCACCACGTAAAAAGAGACCTAATAACCGCAATAGACCACCTAAGAAAAGCGAGTAATGAGAATCAATTTACTTTTATTTTTAAGTTGTTTAACCTTAGTATCTTGTGATCACAATTTAGTAGACTCACAATCTATTGCCTTTAGTGATGGTCAGTGGGATATTCTTGAAGCACCAGTTTTTAAGATAGAACCAGTAGATACGGTGCAATCTTATGACATGTTTATTAACATGAGGAATAATTATGACTTTGGTTACAGCAACCTGTTTCTAATTGCCGAAATGAAATTTCCACAGGGGAAAATCGTTACAGATACATTAGAATATGAGATGGCAACACCGCAAGGAAAGTTTCTAGGCAGTGGTTCTGGAAATGTTTATGAAAATAAATTATGGTATAAGGAAGGAGTACGCTTTAGCGAAAGCGGAACATACCTACTCACCTTACGTCATGTAATGAGAAAAAATGGTTCTGTAGATGGTATTGCCCAGTTAGATGGCGTGCTAGATATAGGTTATAGTATAGAAAAAAAAGTGCAACATGGCAGCAACTAAAGCACAAATAGCTCAAAAGAAGCAAGAAAAGAAAAAGAACGTTAGATTATTCTGGAAACTCGTTTTTACAGGATTAGGAATGGTAGTATTACTATTTTTATTAACCGCTTGGGGTGTTTTTGGTTCACTTCCAGATCATACAATACTAGAGAATCCACAGTCTGAGCTGGCAACAGAAATTGTAACCTCAGACGGTAAAACTTTAGGAAGTTTTTATACAGATAACCGCAAACCGGTAAAGTATGAAGATTTGCCTCAAAATCTAGTAGACGCACTTGTCTCTACCGAAGATGAAAGATTCTGGGATCATAGTGGTATAGATGGTTATGGAACTGCACGAGCAGTCGCCTTTCTAGGCTCTAAAGGTGGAGCGAGTACCATCACTCAACAACTGGCTAAACTATATTTTACAGAACAAAGGAGTAGTAATTCTGTTGAGAGAGTAATTCAAAAGTTAAGAGAATGGATCATCGCAACACGTTTAGAAAAGCAGTACACAAAAGAAGAGATTATTACTCAATACCTTAATCAATTTGATTTCTTAAAACAGGCCATTGGAATACGTTCAGCCTCAAATATTTATTTTGGTAAAGAGCCTAAAGATTTAAAAGTTGAAGAAAGCGCTGTATTTGTAGCGATGTTAAAAAATCCAAGACAGTTCAATCCGTATAGAGAAGTATCAAAGGAGAAATCTCTGAGGCGTCGTAATCAGGTTTTTGTGCAAATGGTGCGCAACGAAAAAATGACCGAAGCGATGAAAGACAGCTTGAGAGAGCAACCTATCAAATTAAATTTTTCTCCTGAAGGACATAACGACGGTATGGGAACTTATTTCCGTGAATATTTAAGAGACTGGTTAAAAGATTGGGCGGCAAACCATACTAATCCTGAGACTGGAGAGAATTATAACCTGTATAATGATGGGTTAAAAATTAATGTGACCATAGACAGTCGCATGCAACGCTATGCAGAAGATGCTGTGGTGGCTCATATGGCAAATCTCCAAAAGGAATTTGATTCTCAAAACGAGAAATTAAAAACAGCTCCTTTTAGAGACATCTCTAAAAAGCAAATTGAAACCACCATCAATCGCGCTATACGCGTTTCTGATCGCTGGAGAGAAATGAAAAAAGAAGGCAAGTCTGAAGATGAGATTTTAGCAAGCTTTGATAAGAAGTCTGAGATGACCGTTTTTGACTGGCAGGCTTCAGGAAAAGAACGCGATACGCTTATGACTCCTCGTGATTCTATATTCTATTATAAAAAATTCTTACAAGCTGGAATGATGTCTATGGAACCGCAAACGGGTCATGTAAAAGCATGGGTAGGTGGAATTAATCATAAACATTTTAAATACGATCATGTTAAAAAGGGAATTCGTCAGGCAGGCTCTACTTTTAAACCTTTTTTATATGCTACAGCTATAGATTTATTAAAATATTCACCGTGTAAAGAACTACCTGATGGTGAATACACTATTCCTGCTGGTAAGCATGGAAATGTTAAAGACTGGACACCTAAGGATTCAAATGGTGATTATGGAACCATGATGTCTTTAAAAGACGCTCTAGCAAAATCTAAGAACACTATCTCTGCCCGATTGATGGATGAGGTAGGTCCACAACCTGTAATAGATTTAGCAAAAAGGCTAGGAATTAATACCAAAGATATGGCGCCAGTTCCTTCACTAGCACTAGGAACTGCAGATGTGAGTCTGTTTGAAATGATAGGTGCTTATGGGGTTTTTGCAAATGAAGGAATTTATAATGAACCCGTTCTTGTAACCAGTATTCAAGATAAAAATGGAACGGTGCTTTATCAATATACTCCTGTAACTAGAGATGTTATGAATCCAGAAACAGCTTATGTAACACTTGAATTAATGCAAGGAGTTACTCGATCTGGTAGTGGTAGGAGGCTCAGGGGAACATGGGCTACAAAAGACAAGTTTTATAAAAGTGTGGTTACTGGATATCCTTATGATTTTAAAAATGAAATCGCAGGAAAAACAGGAACGACTCAAAACAACTCAGACGGCTGGTTTATGGGTGTAGTTCCTAACTTAGTTTCTGGTGTTTGGGTAGGTGGAGAAGATCGCTCAGTACACTTTGCACGTACTAAATATGGTCAGGGCGCTACTATGGCATTACCTATTTGGGGTTCTTACATGAAAGCAGTTTATGAAGATGAAAACTTAGAGGTCTCTAAAAGTAATTTCGCTGAACCAGAGAATCTTTCCATAACAGTGGACTGCGAAGAGTATAAAGAAAAACAAGAAGAATTAGATGATGAAGATGATGATGGCGACCAACTAGGAATGTAAATTTTTCAACATGCTGCAGTCTCTCAAATTAGATCACGTTCTTTTCTTAGATATAGAAACGGTTCCGCAACAAATGTCTTTTAGCGAGTTAGATCCACTGGACCAGCAACTCTATGAAGATAAAACAAGATATCAACGTAAAGAAGATTTTACACCCGAGGAATTTTATGACCGTGCTGGAATCTGGGCAGAGTTTGGTAAAATAGTCTGTATATCAGTAGGTTACTTTGTAGATCGCACGTACAGACAGTTTAGAGTACGTAGTTTTACAGGAACTGAACTAGGGTTATTAGAAGAGTTCAGTACACTATTAAAGAATCACTTTTCTGCAAAACACCAGTTGCTTTGCGCTCATAATGGTAAGGAATTTGACTTTCCATATATCGCTAGGCGCATGATCATTAATGGTATAGAGCTTCCGGCTATGTTAAACCTGTTCGGTAAAAAACCATGGGAAGTACCACATTTAGACACTATGGAATTGTGGAAATTTGGCGATTATAAACACTTTACTTCTTTAAAGTTAATGACTCGTGTATTAGGCATTCCATCGCCTAAAGATGATATAGATGGTTCACAAGTGCGCGATGTATATTATATGGAAAATGACATAGAGCGCATAGCCCGCTATTGTGAAAAAGATGTCATAGCCGTAGCACAAATACTACTTAAATTAAGACTAGAACCACTTCTTACAGATGATCAAATCGTCACTAAATAAGCCTTTGGCGGTTATTAAAAACCTCAATGTTTCTTTTAAAAACGGGAAACAAGAACAACAGGTGCTTTTTGATGTGAATTTAGAGCTTTTTGAGAATGAAATACTGGCGGTAGTGGGAGAATCGGGTAGTGGTAAGTCAGTAACTTCAAAAGCGTTAATGGGTTTATTGCCTGTTAAAAATGCAGTGATACAAGTAGAGCAGCTATCTGTACTCGATAAAGACTTACTAGAGTTTAATAATGGTGAGTGGTCTCGCTTTCGCGGAAGCGTGATAAGTATGATTTTTCAAGAACCCATGAGTTCTTTGAATCCTACCATCACTTGTGGTAAGCAGGTAGCAGAAATTCTTCAAATCCACACAAAACTGTCTAGTAGAGAAATCAAAGCTGAAGTGCTGCGCCTTTTTGAAAAAGTGAAATTGCCCACTCCAGAACAGACTTTTAAAAAATATCCACATGAAATTAGCGGTGGACAGATGCAGCGCGTCATGATTGCCATGGCGATAGCCTGTAAACCTAAAATCCTTATAGCCGACGAGCCTACAACGGCGCTAGATGTTACCGTGCAAAAAGAGATCATTTTATTACTTAAAGAATTACAAGCTGAGTACGGAATGAGCGTGCTGTTTATTTCACATGATTTAAGTCTAGTTCATGAAATAGCAGATCGTATTGCGGTGATGTATAAAGGTAAAGTGGTAGAAATGGGAACTCCAGAGCAGCTTTTTAATAATGCGCAAGAAACTTACACACAAGCGCTTATTGCTGCCCGACCAGATACTGAAATCCGACTCAAAAGATTACCTACCATTAGTGATTTTATGAATGATGCAGTGCCTCAAGAAGTTATTACAGCGTCAGAAAGAAGAGTGACTCACCAGCAACTTTATGAAAACAAACCCTTACTAGAGTTAGTAAATGTGGTTAAGAAATATCCTCTCAAAAAAGAACTTTTTAAAGCACAAGAATATTTTACCGCTGTTGATGCAGTAAGTTTAAAACTATATGCTGGAGAATCCTTAGGTTTAGTAGGAGAAAGTGGCTGTGGAAAAAGTACGCTGGGTAACATGATTCTGGGGTTACGTGATATTACCAGTGGTCAGCTCCTATATAAAGGAGAAGATATTACAAATCTTAAAGGCAGTCGCATGCGCGCTTTAAGAAAGGAAATTCAAATTATTTTTCAAGATCCATTTGCGTCGTTAAATCCGCGATTGACGGTTGGGCAAGCAATTATGGAGCCTATGAAATGGCATGGCATAGGAATTAATGATGCAGATCGTAAAAAACGCGTCATGAATTTACTGGAACGAGTAGGGTTAACTCAGGAACAGTTCAACCGGTATCCTCATGAGTTTAGTGGTGGGCAGCGACAGCGCATAGGTATTGCCAGGACTGTTGCCTTAGAGCCAGAGATAATCGTTTGTGATGAATCTGTCAGTGCCTTAGATATTTCGGTTCAAGCACAAGTATTGAATTTGCTTAATGAATTTAAAGAAGATTTTGGGTTTTCTTACTTGTTTATTTCACATGATCTTGCGGTGGTAAAATATTTTTGTGATCAGGTCATCGTCATGAATCAAGGTCGTATAGAGGAACAAAATGAAGCTGATGAGCTCTATAGCAATCCACAAAGTGAGTATACTAAGAAGTTGATCAGTGCCATTCCTAAGGGGTAGTTGTTTGTGTTTTTAAGTTATTTTAATGATACCTTCTTTTGTTAGTACAAGCTTTATTTATACTAAAAACACATATATTCTAGAGGTATATTTTACTTTATTAGGTAGGACAAATTTTAATGGGTATTATGGATATGTGATCTAGTTTTCTCCAGATAATTATTCATTATAATCATAAATCTGCCTTTCAGGAATTGAATTTCACACCATTGGTTAGTAGAAAATCGTTTATAACTTTCTTGTTAATTCTTTCAATAAAAAAGAAGGAAAACACTTAAAATCCATGTTGTATTACTGATAAAAAGAGGTCTTGTTAGGACTCTTCTCTATGAACAGTAAGGAAAGTTAGACGAAATTTTAATATTTTGAAAACTAGATTTTTACAGGCTTTTCTCCCTGTTTTAGGGTGTTAGTAGGCTTTGCCATTAAGTGTTGAAAACTTGTTTAAAATCAAAACCGCTATTCTTCTTTTTGAACCTAATCATTTTTGATCTTTGTTAGACCGAGTGAGAATGAATTTTGAAAAAATTAAAGAGTGTAATATGCAAGCGACAACTGTAGAACCTATTTTAGTAGATAACCCAGATAGATTTGTAATCTTCCCGATTCAACACCATGATTTATGGGAATGGTATAAAAAACAACAGGCTTGTATATGGACTGCAGAGGAAATAGATTTACATCAAGATATTACAGACTGGGAGAATTCACTAAATTCTGATGAGCGTTATTTCATTAAGCATATTCTTGCCTTTTTTGCGGCGAGTGATGGAATCGTAAATGAAAATCTTGCAGAGAATTTTGTAAATGAAGTTCAGTATTCAGAGGCTAAATTTTTCTATGGTTTCCAGATTATGATGGAAAACATTCACTCAGAGACTTATTCTTTATTAATCGATACTTATGTAAAAGATGATAAAGAAAAAGATCAATTGTTTAAGGCTATAGAAAATTTCCCAGCGATTAAGTTAAAGGCAGACTGGGCATTAAAGTGGATCGAGAGCCCATCTTTTGCAGAACGTTTAATAGCCTTTGCAGCTGTTGAGGGAATCTTCTTTTCAGGAGCATTCTGTTCTATTTTCTGGTTAAAGAAAAGAGGATTGATGCCAGGATTAACTTTCTCTAATGAATTGATCTCTCGTGATGAAGGTATGCATGCAGATTTTGCCGTACACCTACATAATAACCACTTAATAAATAAAGTACCTAAGGCTCGTATTACTGAGATTATCGTAGAGGCTTTAAATATAGAACGTGAATTCATAACAGAGTCCCTTCCAGCAAGCTTGATAGGAATGAACTCAAAGTTGATGACACAATACCTGGAATTTGTAACAGATCGCCTACTAGTAGAATTAGAGTGTGAACCTGTTTATAATGTTACAAATCCATTTGACTTTATGGACATGATTAACCTTCAAGGAAAAACAAACTTCTTTGAAAAGCGTGTCGGTGAATATCAAAAAGCTGGTGTTATGAATAGCACAAAAGAAGGAAAGACTGAAATGGACTCTTTCTCACTAGATGCTGATTTCTAGATAAAAATTTCAACCGTTAGGTTGTCCTGTATATATTGTAAGAGAGCGTTTTAGGGTGTTCTCAAAAGTGTTAACCCAATTATTGAGAAAAGGGCTGAAAATTCTTTTCTCTAAATCCAAAAAATTAGTTCAAAATGTTTGTAGTTAAAAGAGATGGCCATAAGGAGCCAGTGATGTTTGATAAAATCACCGCTAGAGTGCGTAAATTGTGTTATGGCCTTAGTAATCATGTAGACCCAGTAAAGGTGGCTATGAGAGTTATAGATGGGCTGTATGATGGTGTTACTACAAGTGAACTAGATAATCTAGCTGCAGAAACCGCTGCAACTATGACCACTGCGCATCCAGATTATGCTCGTCTTGCAGCGCGTATTTCTGTGTCTAACTTACACAAGAACACTAAAAAGACTTTTACTGATGTGGTAACAGATCTTTATGAGTACGTGAATCCTCGTACTAATAAAAAAGCACCTATGATTTCAGATGAGGTGTATCAAGTTATTCAAGATAATGCAGACCGTTTGAACTCTGCTATTATTTATAATCGTGATTTTGGATACGATTATTTTGGGTTTAAAACACTAGAGCGTAGTTACTTGTTGAAAATTAATGGTGAGATAGCAGAGCGCCCGCAACACATGTTAATGCGTGTTTCTGTAGGAATCCATATAGATGATATGGACGCTGCAATTGAAACCTATGAGTTGATGTCTAAGAAGTTCTTTACACATGCAACTCCTACTTTATTTAATTCAGGTACACCTAAGCCTCAAATGTCTTCTTGTTTCTTGTTAACCATGCAAGATGATAGTATTGAAGGTATTTATGATACCTTAAAACAAACAGCAAAGATCTCACAAAGTGCCGGTGGAATAGGGTTGTCTATTCACAACATAAGAGCTAGAGGTTCTTACATAGGAGGAACTAATGGTACTTCTAATGGAATAGTCCCTATGCTTAAGGTGTATAACGACACAGCTAGATATGTAGATCAAGGTGGAGGAAAACGTAAAGGTTCTTTTGCTATTTATATGGAGCCATGGCATGCAGATATTTTTGACTTCTTAGACCTTAAAAAGAACCACGGTGCAGAGGAAATGAGAGCTCGTGATCTCTTTTATGCTATGTGGGTTTCTGACTTGTTCATGAAACGTGTAGAAGAAAACGGACCATGGACTTTAATGTGTCCTAATGAATGTCCAGATTTATATAACGTGCATGGTGATGAATTTGAAGCGCTATACACAAAGTATGAGCAAGAAGGTAGAGGTCGCAAAACCATTCAAGCACGTGAGCTTTGGGATAAGATCCTTGAATCGCAAATAGAAACAGGAACACCATACATGCTGTATAAAGATGCGGCAAACCGTAAGTCTAACCAAAAGAATCTGGGAACAATCAGGTCTTCTAACCTTTGTACAGAGATCTTAGAATACACCTCACCAGATGAGGTAGCCGTGTGTAACCTCGCATCTGTTGCTTTACCTATGTTTGTGAAAGATGGAAGTTTTGATCATAAAGCTCTTTATAAAGTAACCAAGCGTGTAACACGTAACTTGAATAAAGTAATAGACCGTAACTATTACCCAGTAAAAGAAGCTGAAAATTCTAACATGCGTCACAGACCTATCGGGTTAGGTATTCAAGGACTGGCAGATACTTTTATCATGTTACGCCTTCCATTCACCAGTGACGAGGCTAAGAAGTTAAACTCAGAAATTTTTGAGACACTATATTTTGCAGCTTGTGAAGCCTCTATGGAAATGGCAATGGAAGAAGGTCCATATTCTACATTTGCAGGCTCACCTATGTCTCAAGGAGAGTTCCAGTTTAATATGTGGAACATCCAGGATAACGAGCTAAGTGGTCGCTGGAACTGGTCAGGTTTAAGAGAAAAAGTGATGAAAAATGGTGTGAGAAACTCACTTCTAGTAGCGCCTATGCCTACAGCAAGTACTTCTCAGATTTTAGGTAATAATGAAGCCTTTGAACCATATACTTCAAACATTTATACACGTAGAACACTTTCAGGAGAGTTTATCGTAGTAAATAAGCACTTACTTAAAGACCTAGTAGATTTAGGATTGTGGGATGATACATTGAAGAATGCTATTATGAGAAATAACGGTTCTATTCAAGCGATTGAAGGAATTCCTGAAGAAATTAAGGAGCTCTATAAAACGGTCTGGGAAATGAAGATGAAAGACATTATAGACATGTCACGCCAGCGTGGTTATTTTATAGACCAGTCTCAGTCCTTGAATCTATTTATGGAAAATGCAAATATGTCTAAACTGACCTCTATGCATTTCTATGCTTGGAAAAGTGGATTAAAAACAGGAATGTACTACTTAAGAACTAAGGCTGCCGTAGACGCCATTAAGTTTACAGTGACTAAAGAGAAAAAAGCAGCGCCAGTAGCTGCTCCAGCACCAGCAGTTCAGGTGTCTCAACCAGTAGCAGCAGCTCCGGTAACACAAACACCACCAGTAGGTCAGACACAGTCGCTTTTTGTAGATGACGGTGCACCAGCAGCTGCAAATGTTTTGAACCAAGCCAATTCTATAGAAAACACAAATGTCATCACAGAAAGTGATGAGATGAGTGCCGAAGAATATAGAATGATCTTGCAACGCGCTAAAGACGCTGCCAGTAATGGTGACGACTGTGAGATGTGTGGCTCTTAAAAAGTAATAAGTATTTAAATGTGAAACGGCTTTGCGCATCTTGTGAAGCCGTTTTTTTATTCGCTTTCGCAAAAGCGCACTTCAACACTCAGTGCATATTTTGTTTATAACTCTCCTTTTAAAAAGACCACTAATGACCTATATTTAAACTTCCATTTTAAAAAATAATATTGGTTATAATTATTTGTTATTCAAATAGTTAATATTATTATTTTAGGTTTGTATGGCGCTGTTCCTTATAAGCTTAAAACCTGGGACATCTATAATTAAAAACCCAATACTCGATAAGTATGTATCTCATTTTTGACACAGAAACTACAGGATTACCTAAACGCTGGGATGCACCCTATACAGATGTAGATAACTGGCCACGTGTGATTCAAATCGCATGGCAGTTACATGATGAAATGGGAAACCTCATCGAGCATAAAGATTATCTAGTAAAGCCTGACGGTTTTGATATTCCTTATGATGCAGAGCGCATACACGGGATTTCTACAGCACTAGCCCAGCAGCAAGGTGTACCGCTAGAAGAAATGCTGTCTGAATTCAATATAGCGCTAAGCAAAGCAAAATTTGTAGTAGGTCAGAATTTAAAATTTGATTTAAACGTAACAGGAGCTGAGTTTGAAAGAACCCAAATAGCAAATGATCTACAAGAAATTCCAGTATTAGATACTTGTACCGAGCATACCGCACAACTCTGTCAAATTCCCGGTGGACGCTATGGTAAATTTAAACTACCTACACTTACAGAACTCCACCAGTTTCTTTTTAATCAACCCTTTGGAGAAGCCCATAACGCCACTGCCGATGTGGAAGCCACAACTAGGTGTTTCCTAGAACTGGTAAGAAAACAACAGTACACAAAGCAACAACTGGATGTTGCAGATGACTATTTTGTCCGTTTTCAAGAAGTAAATCCGGCGATGATGCAGCCAGCTGGAATACGACACATTAACCTTAAGCAAGCCTCAGAGCAACTGGTTGAGACCGTAGAACCAGAATTAACGCATCAAGAAATTGAAGAGAACCTAGAAGAGCTTAATGAGGCGCCATTTGCTCATTTACATGCACATTCTCAGTTTTCTATTTTGCAATCCACGGCCAGTGTTCAAGATTTAGTAGCAGCAGCTGCTGCAAACGATATGCCTGCTGTTGCCATGACAGACCATGCAAATATGATGGGTGCTTTTCACTTCATTAAAGCAGTAAAAGCACATAACGAAAGCATCTTAGTTGAAGAAGATAGCGAGCTCCTTAAAGAACCTATCAAACCTATTATAGGCTGTGAGTTCTTTGTTTGTGAGGACATGAATGATAAAACACACAAGGATAACGGTTATCAAATCGTACTTCTAGCTAAAAATAAAAATGGCTATCTCAACATAGCCAAAATGTCAAGTAAGGCCTATGTTGATGGATTTTACTACGTCCCTAGAATTGATAAAAAACTTATTGAGGAATTTAAAGAAGACATTATAGTTCTTACAGGAAATATGTATGGTGAGGTGCCTTCAAAAATCCTCAACTTAGGAGAAAAACAGGCTGAAGAAGCACTGTTATGGTGGAAAGAACAATTTGGCGATGATTTGTATATAGAACTTATGCGCCACGGCTCTAGCATGAGTGATGTGCAGGAAGATGAACAAAGGGCAAATGAGGTACTGGTCTCGCTTTCGCGAAAGCATAATGTGAAATTAATCGCTACAAATAATACCTACTACGTTCATAAAGAAGATGCAAATGCTCACGATATTTTACTTTGTGTAAAAGATGGAGAAAAGCAAGCAACGCCCATAGGTCGTGGACGCGGTTACCGTTATGGATTACCTAATCAAGAGTATTATTACAAGTCTGGTGCAGAAATGAAACAGCTCTTTAAAGACTTGCCAGAGGCGATCTTAAACATCAGTGAAGTGCTGGAAAAGATTGAGCCATTTGAGCTCGCGATGGATGTACTTTTACCCAAATTTGATATCCCAGAACAATTTCTAGATGCTCATGATGAAAACGATAATAAAAAACGAGGAGAAAATGCTTATTTAAGACACCTCACCTATGAAGGTGCAAAAAAACGCTATGGAGAAATCACTCCAGAGATTGAAGAACGACTGGACTTTGAACTGGAAACCATACGTAAAACGGGTTATCCAGGTTACTTCTTAATAACTTGGGATTTTATAAAAGCGGCTCGAGATATGGACGTAGCTGTAGGTCCTGGCCGTGGTAGTGCCGCAGGAAGTGTAGTTGCTTACTGTTTATGGATTACAAATGTAGATCCTATTCATTACGACCTGCTTTTTGAGCGTTTCTTAAATCCAGACCGTGTATCTATGCCTGATATAGATATAGATTTTGATGATGAAAATCGTCATAAAGTAATGGATTATGTGATTGAAAAATATGGAGCTAGTCAGGTGGCACAAATCATTACTTATGGAACTATGGCGGCTAAATCTTCTATACGTGATACCGCTAGAGCACTAGATTTACCACTCAATGAGGCAGACCATATCGCAAAATTAATTCCTGATTTCTCTAAGCTCAAAAAGATTTTTGCGCTAGAAGATAATGAGGTACGAGGCAAATTCCGTGGTGAAGATGCAGACATGGTAGAGGAATTAAGGCGTATTGCGAGCGGTTCAGATCTCGCAGCTGAGACCTTGAAACAAGCCCGTATTCTAGAAGGGTCTGTGAGAAACACTGGAGTACATGCTTGTGGAGTCATCATCACACCAGATGCGTTAACTAATTTTGTTCCTGTAGCCACGGCAAAAAACTCTGACCTCTACGTTACTCAATTTGATAATGAGGTTGTAGAAAGTGCTGGTCTGTTAAAAATGGACTTTTTGGGGCTTAAGACTTTAAGTCAAATAAAAGACACGGTAGCGATTATAAAAGAACGCCATCATATAGATTTAGATATAGAGGCGATACCGCTAGATGATGTTAAGACCTATGAATTATTTCAAGAAGGTAATACCATAGGAATCTTCCAGTATGAAAGTGCTGGTATGCAAAAGTATATGCGTGATTTAAAACCCACCCAATTTGCAGATTTAATAGCCATGAATGCCCTGTACAGGCCAGGACCACTAGAATATATTCCAGACTTTATTGATAGAAAACATGGAGTTAAAGAGATCAGTTATGATCTAGATGGTATGGAAGAATACCTGTCTGAAACTTATGGGATTACTGTATATCAAGAGCAAGTGATGCTTCTTTCTCAAAAACTAGCTAACTTCTCAAAAGGTGAAGCAGACGTATTGCGTAAAGCGATGGGTAAAAAGCAAATGGCGACGCTACAAAAAATGAAACCTAAGTTTCTCGATAATGGAGAATCAAATGGTCATGACCGTACCATTCTAGAAAAGGTATGGAAAGACTGGGAAGCATTTGCATCTTATGCATTTAATAAATCACACTCGACTTGTTATGCCTGGATCGGTTATCAAACAGCTTATTTAAAAGCAAATTACCCAGCAGAGTTTATGGCAGCAACGTTATCAAACAACATGAACCAGATCAAGGATGTGACGAAGTTCATGGATGAATGCAAACACATGGGATTACCCGTGCTGGGACCAGATGTAAATGAATCGAACTATAAGTTTACTGTAAATAAAGATGGTGCGGTCCGTTTTGGGATGGGAGCTGTAAAGGGATTAGGGCATGGAGCCGTTATGACCATTATAGAAAATAGAAAAGATGGACCATACAAGAGCATCTTTGATATGGCAAAACGTATAGATTTACGCGCAGCAAATAAGAAGTCCTTTGAGGCGCTGGCTTTAAGCGGTGGATTTGACGGGCTAGGTGGAGAAAATAGAGCGCAGTATTTCCACTCATTTGATAATGGACAAATATTTCTAGAGCAAGTTGTAAAATATGCACAGAAATTTCAGGAAAACGAGAATAGCGCACAGGTAAGCCTTTTTGGTGAGGCGAGTGACGTTCAAATTCCAGAACCAGAACTACCTATTTGTGAAGATTGGGGAACCATGGAAAAGCTTAAAAGAGAAAAAGAAGTCGTAGGCATCTATATTTCTGGTCATCCACTAGATGATTATAAAAAAGAGATGGAGTTTTTCTGTAATACAGGATTGAGTAGCTTGAAAGATTTACATGGATTAGTAAATAGAGAATTAACCTTTTGTGGAGTTATCAGTGACGTGCAACATCGCATTACTAAGACTAATAAAGGCTGGGGAATGTTTACCGTAGAAGATTATGAAGATAGTTATGAATTTAGATTATTTAATGAAGACTATCTCAAATTCCGTCACTTTTTAGTTCCTAACTCCTTTATTCACTGTAAAATTAAGATTAAAGAAGGCTGGATCGATAAAAAAACAGGTAGACCTACAGAGCCTAGAATCAACTTTTTAGTCATGCAACAGCTGCAAGACTTAATGGCAGCTACTGCAAAAAAATTAACTATTCAATTTCACATCAGTGAAGTAGTAGAGAATAGGGTAGAGTGGTTGCAGCAAGTGCTGGAAACTCATAAAGGTGATCACCAGCTATTTTTTAACCTGGTAGATCACGAGGAAAAAATATCGCTCAACATGCCTAGCCGCTTAAAGAAAGTAAATGTAACTAATGAGTTACTAGCACTGCTAGACGAGCAAGGGATTAACTATGGTGTTAATTAATCACTAAATCATAAACCTACATATCATTATAAGTAAGTACAATAACACTGTGATATGAAATGGAACAGGATTTGATTACTTTTGTATTTAGAAATTAAAATAGCATATAAAATGGCATTAGAAATAACAGACGCAAACTTTGAAGAAACAGTATTAAAAAGTGATAAGCCAGTATTGGTTGACTTTTGGGCAGCATGGTGTGGACCATGTCGTATGGTAGGACCTATCATCGATGAGGTAGCTTCAGACTATGACGGTAAAGCGGTAGTAGGTAAAATGGATGTAGATGCAAATCAAGAATTTGCTGCTAAGTACGGTGTACGAAACATCCCTACGGTACTTGTGTTCCAAAACGGAGAAGTTGTAGGACGTCAGGTAGGTGTAGCACCTAAAAATGCTTACACAGACGCAATAGACGCATTATTGAACTAGAATAAGGGTTCAAACTTTATAAATAAGCTCATTTCTTAACTGGAATGAGTTTTTTTATGGATTAAATTTTGGAATTACGCTTTCGCGAAAGCGAGATAACCTACATCTTTACTACTTTTAAAAGCACTTTATTTGTCATTAAACATCTACCTCTTATCTTCACGCTATGGATATTCAAAAGGAGTTACATAAAACGGCAGGATTTAAAAACTTAGCTTTACTGGCCAGTCAGGTAGTAGAAGGTTTTATATCTGGTATGCATAAATCTCCGTTCCATGGTTTTAGTGCTGAGTTTGCTGAGCATAAAGTGTATAATCCAGGAGAAAGTACACGACATATAGACTGGAAACTATTTGCTAGAACAGACAAGTTGTACACTAAGCGATATGACGAAGAAACAAATTTGCGCTGTCATCTCATCATAGATAATAGTCCTTCCATGCACTATCCACTAGTGAAGAGTCAGTCTTTAGGTAGTTTAAATAAGGTCGGGTTTAGCGCACTTGCTGCTGCTAGTGTTATGAATGTATTGAAAAAACAGCGTGATGCGGTAGGGCTTTCTGTTTACAGCGATTCTTATGAGTATTATGCTCCAGAGAAAGGTAGCGATAGACACCATAACATGCTACTGGATCAATTATCTCAGCTAGTCACTAATGGGCCTACTGGTGCAACCACAAACACTTATAAATACCTCCATGAAATCGCTGAAAAAATGAAGCGCCGCTCGCTCATATTTTTATTTACAGATATGTTTCAAAGTGATGTACATGAAAACGAGCTCTTTGAAGCTTTGAGACATTTAAAGTATAACAAGCATGACGTAGTTCTTTTTCATACCTATGATAGTGCTACTGAAGTAGACTTTAACTTCTCAAACAAACCATCGCGCTATACAGATGTGGAAACAGGAGAACACATAGACTTATATGCAGATAACGTAAAAGAAGTCTATAAGGAAGCTATAAGTGCCTATTTTGAGAAATTAAGAGTGCGTTGTGGACAGAACAGGATAAAATATATGCCTGTAGATATTCAGCGCAACTTTGATGTGGTGCTTACTACATTTTTACTGGAGCGACAATTGTTCAAATAGAAATAGAGCGGCGACTTTAAGAATGCTCATTTCAGGATATATTTATCTCAAGCTACTTTAAGTTATACCAGTTTGTGTTTATAATGTCGTTAAAATGAATTGAATTATTTTTTGCTTAGTTGAAGCTAAAAATTCTTTACATAACCCTAGCTACAGAAATAATTTTAAGTAAAAAGTAAGTAAAAAAGAAACCAATTATTAAGCCTTGATAAATTCAATAGGGCATTATTCCTAGCTTACTATTTCTATAACCAGCATAAAAAAAGCCTGTCTTAAGACAGGCTTTTGTAACCGAATGAATTATGAAAAGAGTATTAGGTTACACTTAAAGAGATACTTAAATTTTTATGGAAAACTCAAGTACTTACCTTCAGTGAAACGAATTTATCTAGACCTTTCATTACAAAGATAAATGTCAACACATTAATTATGTATATCGACAAAAATCAATTAAAATCGTTATATTACTCCTTTATGAGTTTTGTTTGTTGATTACCAGTGGTTGTTTTGATGTCTATAAGGTAAATTCCAGCAGGTAAAGCATCAATGGTGTAAACTGGTAAAGTTTCATTAAATTGAAGAACCTGTTGACCACTCATATTATAAATGTTCATTTGCTCAATTTCATTTGATAGTCTGAATGAATGTTGTGCTGGGTTAGGATACAATTTAATATGGTTTAAGTTATTTTCTATATAGTCATCATTACTTAAAGGATCTTGCAACTGTTGTGTGCTATACACTCGATATTCACCTGGCTGTAGGGTTAGATTTGCAGTAGTGTTAGTAACGTTAGTCGTAGTTCCACTAAAATACTCAAACCATGTACCTGTTTGGGAAAAATTAGGGTTCACTGATTGTGGAGTTACCCCAAAGTTTGCTACAACTACAACATCAAATACTGGACCGTCTAAGTTGATACGTTTAGTAATACCTCCTAAATCTAGATTATTGAATGTGTTATTCCATGTATCTGGATATAACGTTTTAAAACCTATCATCGTAGCAGTAACGTTGTATAAATCCATGCGATCCTGATCGGTGTCATAACCTAGGGTCCATGGAATGTCCTTACGACCAGTTCTACCATTATCATTGATACTAATATCATAACCTAGTTCACCAAACTGCCATAACATTTTAGGTCCAGGAATACTGTATAATATAGCTGCTATAGCTTCCTGTCTATCTAGAGCAATAGATAGGTTTTGAACATTGTGTGAAGCGCTTGATGTATTACCAAACTGTAGGTTCTTATACATTAAGCGTTCCTCATCGTGACTTTCTGCATAAGCAACTAGGTGCTGATCGTTAAAGTTTCTAGAAGTAAAATAAGATCTAAATAGATCGTTGTTACTATTGTACCCCATAGAGTTTTGATTGAATTCATCAGTCATTTTTCCCCATAGCATAAAACCATCATTTGCCAGTGCAGATTCTTCTGCAGCTCCACCTAGATGTTCTAAAATCATATAGATATCATTACTAGTAGCATTCCAGATTGTGTTTTTATAATCGTTTAATATGGCAACACGTGATGCATCAAAGGCATTCCATGCACCTATATTTCCTAATGTATTATTTTGTGTAAAACCTTTTGATAGGTCAAATCTGAATCCATCAACTCTATATTCATCAATCCAGTATTGAAGTGTTTGCTTTACATATTCTTTCACATGTACATTAGAGTGATCCATATCATATCCTACATTAAAGTCATGGGTAGGAGTTACGTTCATATAAGGATTATTAGCTGCTGGTCTAAAGTTTGCTTCATCCCACCACATTTGACATAGTGGACTCTGACTAAATGCATGATTGTACACTACATCTATGATTACCGCAATGCCTTTAGAATGACATAAATCGACAAGCTCCTTAAACTTCGCGGGTGTTCCATAAGCTTTGTCTAGTGCTCCATGGAATTTAGGATTGTAACCCCAACTATCTGTTCCTTCAAACTCATTAACGGGCATGAATTGTAAAGCGTTAATTCCCAAGTCTTCTAAATAATCGATACGATTGATGATTTCTTGAAAACTATCTTCTTCTGAGAAATCACGTGCTAGTATTTCATAAATCACCAGGTTTTCTTGATCTGGGCGTTGAAAATTATTTGTGTTCCAGTTATAAGGAGTTGCTTGATACGTATGAAGAGTTACATCACCAGTGGTTTGATCTTCAGGGTAGGCGGGAAGATTAGGATAATTTCCCGGTTTGATAAACGGGTCACTTCCTGGATCTAAGATTAATCCAGAATATGGATCTGCGATGGTGATATCAAAATCAACTAGATACTGATACATGAATTCAGTGTTTGCGGTAAATTCTGAGGCTGGAACTGTGATCCAGAAATAATCTCCATCTTTATTCATTTGGTAATTAGATTGAAGATTCCAGTTTGTAAAACTTCCTGTAAGCATTATATCAGATTTTCCAGGAGCCGCTAGTACAAAGGTTACACTACCATCTGCATTTTCATTAACTCCATTTTTTACGCCGCTTGGTCTCGGCAGGTTTTGTGTGGTGGTAGGAACATAAACATTTATTTCATCAGTTGCAGTGGTGGTACCATTATCTGCAGTTAGTACTATGTTGTGCGCACCTGTGGTACTAAAGGTGTAAGGTGTAGAAATAGTTGCAGCGTTTACAGTACTAACAGAAGTGCCGTTTACCGCAATATTTAAACTAGCCGTTTGTGACGCATCACCGGTTATGGTAGTGCTTTGATTTAAAGCAAAAATATCACCATTTTGAGGTGCTGTTATTAATGTGTTTAGTCCTTGTTGGAAAATAGGAATAAATATGTCTGGACTGGTTTGTGCTGTTGCTGTAGCATTTCTTATCACTAAACAAATCTCGCTAACCACATCTCCAGTTGCGACACCATAAAATTGTTCTATGGAATTGGGTATGGTTAATTGGTAATTGTTTCCTCCTGTATTAACAAATTGTGGTGCTCCATTGTTGTCATTGAAGGTTGGTACGATAATATTTTGCCATCGATTACCATTAATAGTAACACCGGTATAGGCATAAAGAGTACCCGTTGCATTCTCTAATGGTGTGCCGGTTGAATCAAAGAAAATCGTTACAGCATCTGCTTGTGTTGCAGTAGTAGGGTTTATTGTTACTTGTGCTTTCGCGAAAGCAAAACTTATACATGTAATTATTAGAAGTATGTTATTTTTCATGGCAGTTCTTTTAATGAAAAAAGGGCTGATAACAGCCCTTTTTCTTAGTAAGCTTATTATTTTTTAAATACCTGTCGCTGTATAGGTATAATTACGTGGCTGACTTAAATCTAATTCTACTTTGTACAGTCCTGCTGATTGATCAAAAGTAAAGTTACCAGCATTAAACTCAAGTTCACCATCGCTATTTTCACCAAAGTTGTTTAAAGGGCTTGACCAGTCATCATTAGATCTGAATTTGAATTCAGCTTGGCTTAGGGTTACATCAACTTCCCACTTACGTGTAGTTGAGTTATAAGTCATATCTGTATCTGGGTCATTCCAGTCATTAGGAGTTGCAGTTCCTATCATGGCCCAGCTAGTAGCGGTTGCTGTCCATGTGGCATCATTTGTTGATGGATCTCCATCAGGATCAGTGTTTACTGTGATATAATAGTATCCTGGTCCAGGAACCGATAAGTCTCCACCATTAAGATCTAATAATCCAGTTCCTCCATCTCCGTAAGCTTCGTCCCAATCTTGTTCTAAAGTAAATTTAAAATTAGGAGTTGCAACGTTCATAAATATAAATCCTTCATACTCTGTACTACCGAATTCTACAGCTTCAATAAATGGAGTGTCTGCATCTCCAGGAGCCCAATCTGCTCCATATCCACTAGAAGCCGCATAGTTACCAGGCACCCATAATCTAGGGCTTTCAGTAGTATATGGCGTTACTGATAATACTAAAACATCAGAAATTAATGGCTCCATAGTACTGTCAGCGGTAGTTCCTACTACTCTCATTGCGATTACTCCTTGAGAGAATGGCGTTAGTCCTAGTTCAGCGCTTAGTTGATTCAACCTTTCCACAGAGATATCTACAAAATTATCATTAGTAGACGTTACAACAGCAGGTGTATCAAAGTTAGCCGGGTCATTAGAGGCTTGTACTTCATAGTTAACAGAAACCGGCGTTTCAAATTCTATGTCGTTCCAAACTAGACGTTCAGCTAAGTTATCCTTTGTTTCAAAAGTTAATAAGTAAGATGCCGCAGCGGTCGATTCAAATGCTAACCCTGATGATGGCTCGTTAATAAATAACTCTTCTTCATTATCGTCACATGAAATTGCGACAACTATAGCAAGAAAAGAAAGAAGTAATATTGAAAACTTTTTCATGATATGTAATTTTAATTATGATTAATATCCAGGATTCTGGATGAGGTTTGAATTTAAATTAAGTTCTGTTGTTGGGATTGGGTATAGATCTCTGAATGATGGAGTAGTCGTACCGCTTTGTACATTTCCTTTCCATTCCCATACACCATTTGAAGAAAACTGACCAAAACGAATTAAGTCTTGACGTCGGTGTGCTTCCCAGTGTAATTCTTTAGCACGTTCATCAAGTATAAAGTCTAGAGTAAGATCACTTGTAGTTATACCATTGTTAGTATTACCATAAGCTCTCTCTCTTAGTGTATTGATATAACCTACTGCGGTTGCAGCATCACCACCTTGACCACGTGCAACAATTTCAGCATACATTAGGTATGCATCAGCAAGTCTAAATACTGGAAAATCTGTACTTACAAAAAGGTCGTTACCTGTAGAAGAACCGTCACTATTAATGTTTTGAAATTTCACGATAGCATATCCATCGGTAAATGTTCCTACATCAGCAATACTTTTGTTTTGTCCATTAGTAAAAAAGTTTTCTCTACCATCTGCGGAATTTTCTTCGTTTTCAAAAATCTCAACAAATTCTGGTGTTGTTCTGATTCCGCCCCATCCGCCGTCAAGACCGTATTGAGAAGCATCCATAGCTCCTCCTACTGTTGCGTGAGCTAAGAAGGTTGTACCACCGAATGTTTGTGTATTTGCACCATCAAAATTAAGAGTCCAGATGAATTCACTTTGGGCACCATTACGATCATTATCTGCTAGGAAAGATGATGCGTACGATAAGTTAGTGTCTATGGTGTATCCCTGAGCAATAACTGCGTTTACATAAGTAAGTGCATCTGTATAACGTGCAGTTCCAGTATAGACCTCAGCATTTAGATATAGTTTAGCTAGTAACATTTGTGCAGCCGCTTCACTTACACGACCATATTCAGATCCAGAACCAGCCGGTAGCTCGTCTATAATGTCTAATAATTCGCTCTCTATGTAGTTAAATAAGTCTACGCTAGAAATATATTCTGGAAGATCAGAGCCATCAGCAGCATTTTCTTCTGTTGTAAAAGGTAATGTACCAAATAAGTCTAAACCATGGTAGTATGATAAGGCTCTTAAGAAACGAGCGTCAGCTCGATAGCTTCTTACTAAGTCAGCTTCAGTACCACTAAGACCAGCGCTAATAATAGCTCCATCAGTAGATTCTCGTAAAAAAGCATTATTTAAAGTTACTTGATAACTTAAACGAGAGAACATAGCTGCAAGGAATTCATTATCTGGAGTCCAGTTTTGCCAGTGTAAGTCTTTAATAGTACCATCGTTCCATGCTATGATAGCCTCGTCAGTAGACAGTTCTTGAAGCTTCCAGTATAAACGGCTGTAGTTGGAAAAACCACCATCTATACCTTGTATGTCTGCTCCGCCGTCACCACCTTGTTGACCACCTATGATAAGACCTGCATATAATTTTGCCCATCTTCCTTGAAAGTCTTCAAGACTATTCAGGCCGTCAGCAGCTTCTGTATTTCCTTCTGGCTCTAAGTCTAGAGTATCATTACAAGCAACTAAGGTAGCTGCAAGAAAGAATATAAGGATTGTTGATTTAAATATTTTCATGTTCTTAGAATTTTAAAAGTCAAAATTAAGTCCAAAGATTACGCCTCTGGTTCTAGGGAAAATAGCACCATCTACACCATTACCTAACTCAGGATCTAAACCACTGTAGTTAGTAATTGTAAATAAGTTTGTTCCTGTGATTGAGGCTCTTATACCTACTTGGTCTGTATTAAACGTATAACCTAACGAAAGGTTATCTAATCTTACAAAATCAGATTTCTCTATGTATTCACTTGAGAATAATAAGTTTAATGGAGCACTTCTAAAGTCGTTATCTAGAATACCACTTGTAGAGTTGTTAAGGAAATCTCCTGGATTTTCAATTACTGAAACTGCATTTTCTCTAGCAGCTCTCACGTTGTTATAGTTGTAACCACCTACAGATCCTCTTAAAGTAAAACTCATATCAAATCTCTTGTAATTAAGGTTAGAAGTGAATCCAAAAAACGCATCTGGATTTCCTTGCTTGTAACGCACTCTATCGTCGCTATTGATCACATTATCACCATTACGATCTACAAACACCCCATCTAATGGGTTACCTTCTTGATCATAAACCTGTCTGTAAACAACAAATGCTGTAGGATCTGCTCCTACAGCCCATTCTTGTATAAAGTTATTAAAACCTTGACCACTTACCGGTGTTTGTGGTACTGGAGCATCATTATCTCCTAGTGATAAATCCGTAATTTCGATTTCATTAAAAGTTAAATTACCACCTACATTCCAGTTAAAGTTTTCTCCTTTAAATAGTTTTACTTGTGCGTCTAGTTCAATACCTCTACTGCGAGTTGCACCTACATTTTGTAGTGCAAAGTTTCCTAAGGATCCAGCTGCTAGTGGTCCAAATTGTAAAAGATCTTCAGTGTCACGAGTGTAAACGTCTATAGAACCTGTTAAACGATCATCAAAAAATCCGTAATCAATACCTACGTTATATTGAGTAGTTTCCTCCCATTTAAGATCAGTTGTTAATTCAGGTCTTATCGTTGTATAAAAACGGTCACCTATTTGAACTTGTGCCTGGTCATTACTAGGAGTAGATCTATTTAAGTATAAAAAGTCTTGACCTATTTCTTGTTGTCCTGTAACCCCAAATCCACCACGAACTTTCAGCTGTGATATAAAAGAACTATTACGTACAAAGTCAGTGTTAGTAAGTTTAAGACCAGCACTTGCACCTCCAAAAGTTCCCCATCTGTTATCAGGAGAAAACCTTGAAGTACCATCTCTAGAAATACTAGCAGATAGTACTAATAAATCTTTAATGTCAATAGAGGCACGACCAAAGAAGGATATTAATCTATTCTCATTATATGCTTGGAACGGTTCAATATCAGCTCCTGTATTATCTTGGCTGAAAGAAGTGCTTTCTCTTCTAAAACCTTGATAGCTACTACCTGCTGTAAGCTCAAGTTTAGAATCTATTCTTTCGAGGTCTTTTTTGTAATCTAAACGAGCATTAAGCAATTGATTTACTCTTATACCGTTTGAACTAGATGCAGTACCAGCATTTAATAGAGTCACTGCAGAACCGTTTACCCTGCTAGATGAAGAATCAAACTCATTATAGTCTAAACCAGCAGTACCGTTAAAGGTTAGTCCGTCTACACCTGGTACTTTATAGTCAGCCTGTAATGTGGTTCTGATCTGATTGTTATCTGTTTGAGCTCTTAGGCTGCGTAATAGTCCTAGTGGATTTCTAGGAGCATTAGGGTCTATATCACCATTGCTTTGGAAATATTCAAAGAAACCATTAGGTCCATTTACATCAAAAACAGGTTGCGTAGGATCAAAATCTATAGCAGATCCTATGGCACCTTCATCAGCATTTCTAATTTCTTCAAGGGCACCTTGAACATTTAAAGTAAGTTTCAAATCATTTTTAAGTAATTTTTGAATCACACTAGCATTTAAACTAGTACGCTTATATCCAGAAGTCTTAAGAACACCGTTTTGATTAGTGTGCGCTATGTTTGCACGTATGGCAGTGTTATCATAACCCTTTTGAATTGTAATGTTGTGAATAGCCTGTGTTCCATTCTGGTAAATCTGGTTTTGCCAGTCAGTATTAGCTGTTCCTAAAAGAGCTATTTGATCTGCACTACCTACTTCATTCATGTATGATCTAAATTCATCACCGTTTAGAACATCTAATCTTTCAGCTGTTCTGTCTATGGCAAATTGTACACCATAACCTATCTCTAAATCACTACTTAGTTTACCTTTTTTAGTGGTGATGATAATTACACCATTTGAAGCACGGTTACCATATATAGCAGTTGCACTAGCATCTTTAAGTATGGTAAAGCTTTCTATTTCAGCAGGGTTTATAGTATTAAGGTTTGCATTAGTCGCATCTAATGGTATTCCATCAACTACATATAAAGGGTCAGCACTAGCACTTAAAGTAGAACCAGCTCTTACTCTAATTTGTGGCCCATCTCCTGGTCGCCCGGTAGCTGCAGTAACTTGAACACCAGCTGCTTTACCAGCTAGTAATTGTCCTGGAGATACAATAGCTCCTTTGTTGAATTCTTCAGTTTTTACGGTGGTTTGTGCCGCTGTTACATTTTCTTTGGTTGTACTACCATAACCTATAAGAACTATGGCATCAAGTTCAGATGGGTTCTCGGCAAGACTTACATCTATGGTTGCTTGACCAGTGTATTCAATCTCTTGGGAAGTGTATCCTAAGTATGAAAAAACTATCGTAGCGCCATCTGGCACATCACCAAGAGTATAGTTCCCGTCGAAATCGGTTGCGGTACCATTAGAGGTTCCTTTTACAAGAACGCTGGCACTAGGGACAGGTAAACCGGTACTTGCATCTTTAACAGTTCCTGTCACAACACTTTGAGCTACAGCTAGTAAGGGAAGTACAAGAAACAATAAAGCAGTTTTAAATTTTTGATTCATTACTGAAATTATTTAAATTAATAGAGAATATCTTCTTCTCACACGGCTCAAAAATATGTAAACTCTGTGTTAAGAAACCGTTTTCGCAATGCAATTCTACGAAAACGTTTTCGGTGTTTTTTACTAGCTTTAATTGTATTATATTTCGCTTTCGCGAAAGCGTAACTAATTATGTTTAAATAATTTATACAAAAATGGCTCAAAAGTTAACACTCAAAAAAATTGCGCAAGAATTAAAGGTTTCCATATCCACCGTTTCTAAGGCTTTAAGGGATAGTCACGAGATTAGTTTAGAAACACGTAACAAGATTAAGGAGTATGCAAAACAATATAACTTTAAGCCTAACAACATTGCGTTAAGTCTTAAAAATCAGAAAACTAAGAAAATTGGTATTATTATTCCTGAGATTGTGCACCATTTTTTTGCAACGGTAATTTCTGGTGTAGAAAGAGTCGCAAATGAAAATGGATATCAAGTAATTATATGCCTTTCTGGAGAGAGTTTTGATAAAGAAGTTGTGAATATGGATATGCTGGCAAATGGTTCTATAGATGGATTTATCATGAGTCTTTCTAAAGAAACTATGGAAAAACAGGATTTTCATCACTTACGTGAAGTAGTAAATCAAGGGATGCCTATAGTTATGTTTGATCGAGTAGCAGATGATATTTCTTGTGATAAAGTGATCATAGATGATGTAGAAGCCGCAAATAAAGCAACAGAGTTTTTACTGCGTAAAAACCGTAAAAAAATAGCACTATTAACTACTCCAGATTATGTGAATGTTGGCAGATTGCGTACTCAAGGGTTTAAAGAAGCACTGATGAAGCGTGGTTTTGAAATAGATGAAAATGCTATTCTTAAAATAGAAGATATAGATCATTGTGCACAGCAAATAGAAGAGTTTCTAAGTATAAATGAACACGATGGAATTCTTGCAGTTAATGAGTTATTTGCGGTAACTGCTAGTAAGGTCCTGCAACGTTTAGGAAAAACTATTCCTAAAGATGTAGCAATTGTTGCGTTTACAGATGGAATTCTTTCAAAATATGCAAGCCCAACGCTTACAACAATAGGTCAAAAAGGAGAAGAAATGGGAGGTCTAGCGGCAGCAAAACTCATTGAAAAACTGGAAGTTGATCATAAAGAAGATGAACGCTACGAAACCGTTATCGTAAAAACTTCTCTCGTAGAAAGAGAATCTACACCGTAATTTTTTAACTTGCGAGCGTTTTAAAGATAAAACTTTAAACAGAACATCAAAACTTATCTTCTTCACACACAAATATTTAAGTTTTGATAAGTCATAAGGCTTATCGTCATTAAAAAAAATAACGATATGCAAAAGCCTAAGTTAGGTTTCTGGAATATCTGGAACATGAGTTTTGGATTTCTGGGTATTCAGTTTGGTTTTGCCTTACAGGGCTCAACTATGTCACGTATTTTTGAAACATTAGGAGCAAATAAGGATGAGATACCTCTATTATGGATTGCTGCTCCTCTTGCAGGACTTATTGTTCAACCTATTATAGGTTATCTCAGTGATAATACCTGGCATAAAACCCTAGGTCGTAGAAGGCCTTTCTTTTTATTAGGAGCTATACTTAGTTCCATCGCTTTATTATTCATGCCTTATTCTTCTGAGGTGTGGATGGCTGCAGGATTACTATTAGTCCTCGATGCGTCTATTAATATTTCTATGGAACCGTTCCGAGCTCTGGTGGCAGATAAGCTACCAGAATCTCAACGTAGTTATGGTTTTGTAGTACAGACCTTAATCATAGGTGTGGGAACTTGGGTAGCCAGTAACTTACCTAAATGGGTAAATAATACACTGGAAATATCAAATGAAGCGCCAGCTGGAGTAGTTCCAGATTCTGTTAAAGTCGCTTTTGCCGTCGGTGCTTTTGTTTTCATTACTGCAATCCTTGTGACCATATTTACTACTAAAGAATATTCTCCTGAGGAATTAGCCCAGTTTGACGATTCAGAAAAAGAACCTGAAGAGAAAAAAGGGATGTGGGAAACTATATCGAGCACTTATGCGCTCATGCCTTTAGTGATGAAAAAGTTAGGTGTTGTTCAGTTCTTTTCATGGTTTGCCTTTTTTGCGATGTGGACACTCGCAAATCCAGCTCTTACTAGTCATATATATGACGCACCTAAACCCGATGTTATAGAATATGCTCAAACCACAACAAATGAAAAAGGTGAGCTAGAAGCGTTAAAAAATGATGATAAAGAAATCATTTTCTTAAATCAGGCTCAAGAGCAAGAGTATAAACAAAAAGACAAAGCCTATAATGAGGCCTCTGATGATGTAGGTTCTAAAATGGGAATCTATGGATTAACTTCCATGATTTTTGCCTTAGGTCTTACATTCTACACAGCTTATAAGAGCATTAATAGAAAGTACATTCATATGGCGTGTCTTATTCTAGGTGGTTTAGGTTTCTTATACATGTTTTTCATACCAGGTGAACCGCAAAAGTTGATCATTTCTTTTAGCTTAATAGGTATTGCATGGGGAAGTATTTTATCCATGCCTTATGCTATGTTGTCCAGCTCAGTAGAATCTCATAAAATGGGATTGATGATGGGTGTTTTTAATATGTTCATCGTCATACCGCAAATCATCGCTGCCGTAGGTGGTGTCGTATTCCTGCAAAAACTCATAGGAGAAGAAGCTATTCATGCAATGACTATAGCAGGAATCTTTTTGATCATAGCAGCGTTTTCAAATTTATTAATCACTAATAAAAAGGCAATTACATATCAGCCTTCCATAGATAATGAGTAAAAAAGCATTCATATTTGACCTAGATGGTGTAATCGTGGATACCGCAAAGTTTCATTTTATAGCTTGGCAACGATTAGCAGCTTCTCTAGGAATCAATTTTACCGAAAAAGAAAACGAGCAACTCAAAGGAGTTTCTCGAGTAAACTCCTTGAAGAAAATTTTGGAATGGGGAAATAAAGAAATCAGTCCAGCCATTTTTCAAACTAAAATGGACCAGAAAAATGAAGAATATCTCGAGCTTATTAAAACGCTAGATGTAAATGATATTCTTCCTGGTGTGCATGATTTTTTATTAGAACTTAAAGAATTGGGACAGCCTATCGCCTTAGGAAGTGCTAGTAAAAATGCAAGACCTATTCTAGAAAAATTAGGTATTAAAGATCTTTTTGATGTGATCGTAGACGGAACTGACGTGACCAAAGCAAAACCAGATCCAGAGGTATTTCTTAACGCTTGTAATCATTTAGGTTATACCGCAATAGATAGTGTCGTTTTTGAAGACAGCGTTGCTGGTGTACAAGCAGCAAATACCGCTGGTATGATTTCTATAGGTCTAGGAGAACAAGATATATTACACGAGGCAGATGAGGTGTTTACACACTTTACAAACATGCCACAAGATTATATTAAAACATTATTGAATAAAAAGAAGCAATGAATCAGGAATATATAAAAGCTGATGCGTGGTCTATCATAGAAGAAGGATGGAATCCTGGATTAGTAAAATCTAGTGAGAGTTTATTTTCCATAGGTAATGGTGCCATGGGACAGCGTGCAAATTTTGAAGAACAATACAGTGGTGATACTTTTCAAGGAAGCTATGTTGCAGGTGTTTATTATCCAGATAAAACTCGTGTAGGATGGTGGAAAAATGGCTATCCAGAATATTTTGCTAAGGTGTTAAACGCACCTAACTTCATAGGTATAGATATTTTTATAGACGGTGAACCGCTTGATTTACATTTAGTAGAAAAGGTTAGTGATTATAAGCTAGAGCTTAATATGAAAGAAGGCTGGCTTGAACGCAGCTTTGTAGCGCACCTTTCAGAGGATAAAGTAATTCAAGTAACAGCTCGCAGGTTTTTAAGTTTAGAAGTAGATGAGCTAGGTGTTATTAATTATGAAGTAACTGCCGTAAAAGGAACGCTAAAAATAGAATTTCAACCTTACCTTGATGCAGGAATCACAAATGAAGATTCTAACTGGGATGACGCATTCTGGGAAATAGAAGAATTAGAGTCTCAGGATCATCAGGGATTTATACGCAGTCGTACTAATAAGACTAATTTTCATGTCTGTACCTTCATGCAGTCAGAGCTTGTTCAGAATGGCGAGCATCTTCAATATGCAGATCATTTAGAACAAAACAATAAAGTGGTGCGCCACACGGCAAGTATTGACCTAGAAGAAGGTCAGAATGTGACCTTGAGAAAATATGCAGGATATACTTCTAGTTTAAACCATCAACAGTATGAACTGTTTGATGCTGCTAGAAAAGTGCTTACTCATGCCACATTAACAGGATATGATGTATTATTGCAAAGTCAGATTGAGAAATGGGCACAAATATGGTCCATGGCAGATATTACCATAGACGGAGACCTTAAAGCACAACAAGGAATACGTTTTAATATATTCCAGCTCAATCAAACTTACAGTGGTAAGGACGCTAGATTAAATATAGGTCCTAAAGGATTTACAGGTGAAAAATATGGAGGTTCCACGTACTGGGATACTGAGGCATATTGTATACCTTTCTACATGGCTACTAAAGATCAACAAGTAGCAAGAAATTTATTGAAATATAGATATGAGCAGCTAGACAAGGCCGTTGAAAATGCTGAGAAATTAGGGTTTTCTTCTGGAGCTGCTCTTTATCCTATGGTTACCATGAATGGTGAGGAATCTCATAATGAATGGGAAATCACCTTTGAAGAAATACACCGTAATGGTGCGATGGTTTTTGCCATTTACAACTACGTGAGATATACAGGAGACTACTCTTACATTCCAGAAATGGGACTAGAAGTAATGATCGCGATCGCTAGATTCTGGCATCAGCGAGCTACCTTCTCGCAAAAAGCAAATAAATACATGATCCTAGGTGTGACAGGACCTAATGAGTATGAGAATAATGTGAATAACAATTGGTACACTAATTATTTAGCCAAATGGTGTATCAATCAATGTCTAGAACATCTAGATAAAGTAAAAGATGGATACGCGAGTGACTATGAGCGTATCATAGGTCTCACACACCTAACAGGATCAGAAACGGCATCATGGAAAGAAGTCGCAGATGGTATGTATGAACCTTATGATGAAGAACTAGGCGTTTATTTACAACAAGACGGTTTCTTAGATAAAGAAATCATACCGGTAAAAGATTTAGATCAAAAACACAGACCTATCAACCAGAAATGGTCTTGGGATCGCATTTTAAGAAGTTGTTACATCAAGCAGGCAGACGTACTGCAAGGATTCTATTTCTTTGAAGATCATTTCTCTAAAGAATCACTAGAAAAACACTTTGATTTCTATGAACCATTAACCGTTCATGAGAGTTCGTTATCGCCATGTGTTCACAGTATTCAAGCGGCTAAACTAGACCGCATGGATCAAGCTTATGAATTCTATTTAAGAACCTCGCGCCTGGACTTAGATGATTATAATAAAGAAGTAGAAGAAGGTTGTCATATCACCAGTATGGCAGGAACCTGGATGAGTATTGTAGAAGGTTTTGGAGGTCTTAAAATCGTTGATAACAAACCTAGTTTTGATACTAAACTTCCGGAACAATGGGATGGGTTTAGCTTTAAAATTAACTTCCGCCATCAAGTGTTGCATGTAGAAGTTACTAAAACAGGAACACAGGTAACCACTCAAGGAAATGATCCTGTAGATGTGATCGTTAATGGTAAAAGTATAACGCTTCAGCCTCAATCTGTAAATGCTTAGATCATGAACAAGATGGTTAGAATTATCAGTGTTATTGTTGCTCTCGCTTGTTCTTCTAGTTTCGCTTTCGCGAAAGCGGAATTAGAAAACACTTTATGCCACACTAAAGCGTCTCTAGCACCATCCATAGACCGCATAGAACCGCCGTTTTGGTGGGTAGGAATGGAGCACTCGCAAGTCGAGGTCATGTTATATGGTGAAGAAATAGGATTAGCAGCTGAAATAGATTCAGAATTGCCTATTGTTAAAATCAGGAAAACAGAAAACCCGAATTATATATTTCTTACATTAGAAACTAAGCAAGCAACAGCAGGTAGTTTTGAAATAGAACTCACCTTTAATCCTAAAAAGTCACTTTCAATTACTTATGAATTAAAAGAAAGAACTGCCAACTCAAAAAACCGCAAAGGATTTGATTCCAGTGATGCCATTTATCTAGTCATGCCAGATCGTTTTGCAAATGGTGATCTGTCTAATGATAGTACTGACGATACGGTAGAAAAAGCAAACCGCGATTTTAAAGGTGGACGTCATGGTGGCGATATTCAGGGAATTATAAATCATCTGGATTATATCGATGATCTAGGAGCAACGGCGATATGGAGCACGCCATTATTAGAAGATAATGATGCGCGCTATTCTTATCATACTTATGCGCAAAGCGACCTCTATAAAATAGATGCGCGTTATGGAACTAATGAAGATTACAAGCGATTAGCTAATGAGATGCATAAGCGCGACATGAAATTGATCATGGATTATGTGACCAACCATTGGGGCGCGACACACTGGATGATGCAGGATTTACCTACGCAAACTTGGTTGCACCAATTTGACGATCATAACGGAAAAGACTTCCCAGTAGCTGGTTATGCAAATTCTAGTTACCGTCAGACCACCCAAATGGATCCTAACGTTTCTAAAATTGATGATCGTTATGCAGAGAAAGGTTGGTTTGTAAGCACCATGCCCGATTTGAATCAAAGTGAACCATTGGTTTTAAATTATTTGATTCAAAATGCGATCTGGTGGATTGAATATGCTGGGCTAGACGGTTTTAGAGTAGATACTTATTCTTATAATGAGAAGCATGCGATTGCCCAATGGACCAAAGCGATCATGAAGGAATATCCTAACTTTAATATCGTAGGAGAAACATGGATGCATGATCAGGCACAAATTGCTTTCTGGCAAAAAGATAGTCCTGTAGGCGCTATTCAAAGTTATAATTCAGGCTTACCTAGTGTGATGGACTTTACCTTGCACGATGCCATTATGAAAGCCTTTAATGAAGATGAACAGCAATGGGATCAAGGAATGATCAAAGTCTATGAGAATTTTGTCAATGATTTCTTGTATCCAGACATAGACAATATTCTGGTTTTTGCAGGAAATCATGATACGAATCGCATCAATGGTAATGGTTTATATAACGGCGATTTGGCTAAATACAAACTAGCCATGACACTAGTATTAACCACTCGCGGTATCCCACAAATTTATTACGGTGATGAAATAGGCATGGCAGGAAATCGCGATACAGATGGCGATGGTGATATACGTCGAGACTTTCCTGGTGGCTGGAATGGCGATGAAATTAACGCCTTTACAAAACCTACGGACTACCAAAAAGGCTTTCAAGAATTCACTAAAAAACTCCTCAATTACCGCAAGAACAAAGAAGTGATTCATAACGGTAAATTGCTACAATACGTGCCTGAGAATAATTGTTACGTTTATTTTAGATATAACGATGATTCTCGTGTTATGGTGATCATGAATAATAATCCTGAAGAAATCACTTTAGATTTAAAGCGATTTAAAGAAGGAATAGAAAATCGCAAACAAGGATTAGATATTATCTCAGGCGATAAAATAAAACTGGATAAGACTTTAAAAGTATCTGGTAAAACCAGTTTAATTATAGACTTGGATGATTTAGGAAGTGGTCCTAGATGGTTTTAATTCCAACCCCAAAGGTTTCGCAAACCTGTGAGGTTGGAGTCAAATCAAGATAAAATTGATATGAAAAAAATAGTAACAGCACTAGTAGTCATTTTCTTAGTAGGTTGTGATTCTAAAAAGGAAAACGACACCAGACCTAGCGTTATTGACGCAATGACTACGCCTATATATGCTTCCACTAGTGGAACTGAGGTTTATACATCAGATTATTTACTAGATGTAAAGGAGCTGGACAGCATCACTTATGGAAAAGGAATTGTTTTTAACCCAAACACACGCAATTATGCTGAGCCTTTGAAAATAGAAACTGATTCTATGGCACCTTATGTTTCTCATGTGAGTTTATGGACTGACGGAATTAGAAACGATATCCCTGTTTTTAAAAGTACCTCCAGCGTGATTCCTATTTATTATTATGGAGATGCTAATAATAAAAATGTCCAGATTAAAGGAGAATTCACGAACTGGGCACCAGTAGATTTACAAGTGGAAGGTGATAAACTAGTCTATTATGCCACGGTACCGCAAGGTAAGTTTCAGTGGATTTTCATCAAAGACGGAAACGAAGAACGTCTTACCGGACAAGAAGAAAATGTAGTAAGTAACGGAATGGGCGGTTTTAATCGTGTAATTGATAACAGTCGCAAGGCAAATCCAGCGCAACTATCTTATGGGGAAATAAGGAATAATGGATTCACTTTTACAACAACCAGCGAGCTAGAAAATATAATAGTTCTTTATGAAAACCAGATGATCAGTGCTTCCCAAAACGGAAATACATACACGGTAAACTTACCAGAAAAAGATTTTTCAAACCGCAAGTCACAAACACAACTGGTCAGAGTTTATGCCAGTGATGCCAATGGTCGTACTAATGATTTACTCATTCCGGTTCAAAATGGACAAGTAGTGCAAGATCCATCACAACTCGCCCGTAGCGATTTTCATAATCAGGTGCTATATTTTATGATGGTAGATCGCTTTCTAGATGGTGATAAAAGCAATACTAAACTAGTAGATGATCCAGAGATTTTGCCTAAAGCAAATTACATGGGTGGAGACTTAGCAGGAATATTGGCAAAGATTAAGGACGGTTATTTTGAAGAATTAGGAATCAACACGATCTGGTTATCGCCTATTACCCAAAACCCAGAAGGTGCTTACGGTTTATGGCCTGAGCCACGCACTAAATTTAGTGGTTATCACGGTTACTGGCCTATCTCTAGTACAGCGATTGATTACCGTTTTGGAGATAAAAAAGTGCTCAAAGAAATTATAGAGCAGGCTCATAGCAGAGACATGAATGTGATTCTAGACTACGTGGCAAACCATGTACATGAAGAACATCCCGTTTATAAAAATCATCCAGACTGGGCTACAAATCTATACTTGCCAGACGGCAGTTTAAATACAGAGCGCTGGGACGATCAGCGATTGACCACATGGTTTGATACCTTTATGCCTACCCTAGATTTTTCAAAACCAGAAGTTGTAGAAAAAATGACAGATTCTGCCTTGTATTGGGTAACTGATTATAATTTAGACGGTTTCCGTCATGATGCTACTAAGCACGTACCAGAAGTTTACTGGAGAACATTAACTCAAAAAATACGCAATAATACGGATCGTCCTATTTATCAAATAGGTGAAACTTACGGCTCTTATGACTTAATACGCAGTTATGTGAGCACAGGAATGTTAGATGCACAATTTGATTTTAACCAGTATGATGCTGCTGTGTCCGCTTTCGCGAAAGCGGATGGCGACTATGCTAACCTTACAGAAACACTCTTTAAAGGTTTAGAATATTATGGGCACCACCATTTAATGGGAAACATTTCTGGAAACCAAGATCGAGCAAGATTTATAAGCTATGCGAGTGGCGATGTAAGTTTTAATGAAGATGCAAAAAAAGCAGGATGGACTCGTGAGATAGGTATGAGTGATACCACAGCCTTTGATCGATTAGGAATGTTGCAGGCGTTTAATATGACCATTCCAGGCGTTCCAGTTATTTATTACGGAGATGAGTATGGAAGTATAGGAGCAAATGATCCTGATAATCGCAAGATGATGAAGTTTGATAACTTATCGCAACGAGAAATGGATTTAAAAAAGCTAGTAGAAGAACTGGTGTTATGGAGGCGTAGTTCTATGTCTTTGCTATACGGCACCACAGAAGTTATAAGTGAAGCAAACGGGCTACTGGTCTTAAAGCGCAGCTACTTTAACGAAGAAACTACCATATTCTTTAATGAAAATGCTGTTGCTTTAAACATTTACACTAAACCTAGCGAGGCTAGTAATCTAAAAATAGAAAGCCTTAATACCATAGAGTCTGAAACGGCATTTCAAGTAAAAGCACGTAATTTTGCGATTATTAAAACCACAAATAACACAACCCAAGAATAAAAACTATGAAAAAATCGACAACTAAATGGCTGCTTGTCCTATGTACAGCTATCACCTTATTCTCCTGTAAAGAAGCTGTAAAGGATGACGAGGTAGTGGTAGAAGAAGAAACTAAAACAGCCTATACGCCTATTACAAATGAAGATCTGGAAAATGCTGTGATTTATGAGGCAAATATAAGACAGTACTCAGAAGCTGGAACTTTTAATGAGTTTACTAAAGATATACCAGAGCTCAAAAAATTAGGTGTAAAAGTAATATGGCTTATGCCTGTTTTTCCTATTTCTGAGGTAAATAGAAAGGCAAAGGGAGATCTTATGGTACATGACATTAAAGATCCAGAGGAACGCGCAAAATATCTAGGCAGTTACTATGCCGTTGCAGACTATGAAAAAGTAAATCCAGATTTAGGAACTAAAGATGATTTAGATAAGTTAATACAAACCGCACATGAAAATGGAATGTATGTCATCTTAGATTGGGTAGCAAATCATACGGGCTGGGACAACTGGTGGATTGATGAACATCCTGATTTCTACACCAAAGACGAGAACGGAAATATGATGCATCCTAAAGGAACAGACTGGACAGATACTGCTGATTTGAATTATGAAAATGAGGCGCTATGGGAAGCTATGACTTCTTCAATGGTTTACTGGGTTAAAAACCATAATATCGACGGGTTCCGTTGTGACGTGGCTCATGAAGTGCCTACGGAGTTTTGGAATTATGCTACAAAATCCATAAGAAGTGTAAAACCTGTATTTATGCTCGCAGAAAGTGAGAAGAAAGATCTTTTCTTAGAATCTTTTGATATGGGTTATAACTGGGAAGGCCACCATATCATGAATGAACTTGCTCAAAGTAAAATACCTGCTACTAAATGGGATGAATATATGCTGCGCGTGCAGGCTGATTATCAAGAAGATGATATCCTTATGAACTTTATTACTAACCACGACGAAAACTCATGGAATGGTACGGTTCAAGAACGTATGGGAAAAGCAAGTGATGCTATGCTAGCTTTTCAATACATGATACCTGGTATGCCACTTATCTATTCAGGTCAGGAGTATGGTATGAATAAAAGGTTGAAGTTTTTTGAAAAAGATACCATCCCGCATGAAAAAGGTAGGGAATGGAAAATGATGGAAAAATTAGGTAAGTTAAAAGCGACTAATCCTGCTTTACACGGTGGTAAAAACGCAGCTTCTTATAGACGCATAAACACTAGTGAGGATTCAAAAATCTATGCAATAGAACGAGAGAAGAATGGGAATAAGGTGATTTATGTCGCTAACTTTTCGGATGAATTTGTGGAGTTTACTGCGCCTATTAGTGGTGTCTTAACTGATGTAGTCCGAGGTGGAGAGGCAAATATTCCTGCTGGTTACACCTTTACTTTTCCGGCATACGGGTATAGAGTATGGGAAGTAGCTAAATAAAGTTTTTATCAAACCATTTTAAAACCGCTTTACTAAGGTGAAGCGGTTTTTTAATGCAGTAAAAATTAATTTATTTTAGCATAAAAATATAGAAATGGATAAGACATATTATGACCCAAAGGATTTAAGGAAGTTTGGAAAAATTACAGAATGGAGTGAAGAACTAGGAACAAAGTTTTTTGATTATTACGGGAAAGTATTTGAAGAAGGAGCGTTAACAGCACGTGAGAAATCATTAATTGCTTTAGCCGTTTCTCATGCTGTGCACTGTCCTTATTGTATAGATGCTTATACTGGTGATGCTTTAAAGAGAGGAATCACTAAAGAAGAAATGATGGAAGCTGTTCATGTAGCTGGAGCTATTCAAGGTGGTGCGACACTTGTGCATGGAGTCCAAATGATGAATAAAGTCAATAAGTTAGAGATGTAGCAATTCAAGGCTTTTCTTCGAAAAACCGTAGAAGTTGCTATCCTAGAAATTTGCTAGAGCAAATTATCTGGGATCTCTAACTAGCTGTTGCATATCCATAGGTGCGGACTTAAGTCCGCACCTATGGATATGAAGTTTGCATGAATGTAATGTTAGAATGACTGCATTCTTTTCTTGGAAATATCAAACTCACAGACAATCCTAATTTGATCAAGTAGATATGACCTTTATTATGGTAGTTTTTCCTTATTATGGAATCCTTATAAGATTAGTAACATATTTATGAGATATTCTGACTATTTATGCATAATCCTAGATAAGTTTCCGACTTAGTAAATACAACAATAAAAGCACACCATTCCATATGGCTGTAAACACAAAAACATCTCTCAAAAAGAGAGCAAGTGAATTAGCAAATATCAATAAGCAAATGGAGATCCTGAACGGTGAACCATTTTCTAATGGTGAGTTACCATCATTTGCAAAAAAAATTAAAGAAACAGATCAATTCCCGTTGAGGCCTAAGAAATTAGAGATCATTCAGGTGAATGTAGGTTATATGTGTAATCAGGTATGCGCTCACTGTCATGTGGATGCAGGACCAGATCGTAAGGAAATTATGACTCGCGACACCATGAGTCAGATCATTGAGGTGATCAAAACCACTGGTGCTCATACTTTAGATTTAACAGGTGGCGCGCCAGAAATGAATCCAGATTTTAGATGGTTTGTAGAACAGGCAAGCGCTGCTGGAATTAAAGACTTCATCGTTAGATCTAACTTAACGATAATAAGAGCCAATCCTAAATATCACGATTTACCAGATTTCTTTAAGAAACACAATATTCATGTAGTAAGCTCCATGCCTCACTGGACACGTGGTAAGACAGATAAACAACGTGGTGATGGTGTTTTTGACAAATCTATAAAGGCACTTCAAGAATTGAATGATCGTGGTTATGGAATGCCTGGAAGTGATCTAAAATTAGATTTAGTTTACAATCCTAGTGGTGCTTACTTACCAGGTGATCAGGCCAGTATGGAAAAAGAAATGAAAGCGGCATTGTTAGAAGATTTTAATATCCAGTTTCATAGCTTATTTGCGATTACTAATCTGCCTATTGCTAGATTCTTAGATTACCTAGTTGCTAGTGAAAACTATGAAGATTACATGTATGCATTAGTAGAAGCTTACAATCCTGCTGCTGTAGAAAATGTGATGTGTACCAATACCATTTCTATTTCATGGGATGGCTGGTTGTATGATTGTGATTTCAACCAAATGCTTGATTTAAAAATAGATCATAAAATTCAGCATATTAAGGATTACAATGAAGACTTAATTAACGATCGTAACATTCAAATATCACAACATTGCTATGGATGTACCGCTGGTGCAGGAAGTAGTTGTCAAGGTGTGGTAGCATAATATGATGAATCAAAATTCCAAAACCGCCATACTTTTATTTGCCCAGACGGCAGCAGTTGATACTGCACACAAGTCGCTGGCAAGTACTGGTGTGATCGAGATTTTGAACAAAAAAGTTCTAGATACCATTAGGTATTCAGGATTAGATTACTATCATTTTACTCAGAAAGAACAACGAGGTGATAACTTTGCAAGTCGATTCACAAATTCCATTCAGGATGTTTTTGCAATGGGATATAAATCTGTGATTTGTCTAGGGAACGACACACCTTTATTAACGGTACATCTCATACAGCAAGCAGCTGTACATCTTCAAAATGGTCACGCTGTAAACGGAAAATCCTGTGATGGTGGTTTATACCTCATAGGAATGAATCGAGCGCATTTTAATGCCCAAAAATTTGAGAATTTATCCTGGCAAACTGCAAATCTAGCAGCTTCCTTTCATCATTATATGGATGATTATGATGGAAATTTGATAGTTCTTAAAACGCTACAGGATATTGATTCCAACGCAGATTTGTATCAATTTCTAGCCGGGAAAGACGCACGTCGTTTTATCATAGCTTTATTGTTAAATACGCTTTCGCGAAAGCGAAACAACCACACCCATAAAAATGATTACCATCTAAAAGTGGTAGTCGATAAACCACAAAATAAAGGTTCGCCAGTTCTTCAAGCGGCCTAAATTTTTACAGCCTACTCAGGCTTACTATTTCATTTTTTAAATTTTTCATGCAACGAATTATACTATTCATGCTATGGTTATGTGGATGCATAACTACAGCACAAATTACCATTACGGGGACCGTAAGCGACACTTCAGGTGAGCCAGTCCCCTTTGTTAATATATCAGAAACCACCACGAGTAATGGAACTTCAACAACCGTAGACGGAACTTATACCATAACGGTTCAAGAAAATGCTACACTAGTTTTTAGTTTTATAGGGTATCAATCACAATCTGTGGAAGTTGCCACTTCTCAAGTATTAAATATTATTCTACAAGAAGGCGATTCACTGGATCAGATCGTAGTCACAGCTTTAGGAGTAAAACGTAAAGAACGCGAGCTAGGTTATGCGGTTCAAACATTAGATTCTAAAGAAATCGAAGAGGTAAAAGCCGTCAATTTACTAGATAATCTAGCCGGTAAGGTGGCTGGTGTTTCCATAACTCCTGGCGCTACTGGTGTAGGCTCATCTTCTTTAATTACCATACGTGGTGAGGCTAGTTTTTCAAATAACAATCCGCTATTTATTGTAGATGGAACACCAGTGAATAACAATACTATTTTTAATTTTACAAATGAAGCCGCTGCTGGTTTTCAAGAAGTGGATTTTGGTAATGGAGCTGGAGAAATGAACCAGGACGACATAGAAAGTGTATCTGTTTTAAAAGGTCCTGCCGCGGCAGCACTTTATGGAACTAGAGCAGCAAATGGTGCGATTATTATAGAAACTAGAAATGGTGGTAAACAGCAAGGATTAGGTATTTCTTATAACACGAGCTTTTTTGTTGATACCGCTTTTCAATTACCACAATTCCAAAACGAGTACGGTCAAGGTCAAGGTGGACTTTTTGAATTTGTAGACGGTTTAGGTGGCGGAATAAGTGATAACATCACCTATTCATGGGGACCGCGATTAGATGTAGGGAATAATATTCCGCAATTTGATAGTCCGGTAACCTTACCAGATGGAACCGTAGTGCGCGGTGGTGATACGGCGTTATATAATGGATTGCCTATTACTGCAACGCCTTTCAATAGTCATCCGGATAACCTTAAAAACTTTTATGAAACTGGTCACACGTTTATTAATAACATTGCCGTTTTTAATGGTTTTGATAAAGGAAATTACCGTTTAAGCTTTACAGATTTACGCAGTGAAAGTATTATTCCAGGAATGAATCTAGATCGTCAAAGCGTTGCTGCAAAACTTAATTTCACGCCTAGCGAAAAAACCACTATACGTTCTAGTATTAATTATGTCAATGGGACCTCTGATAACAGACCGTCAAATGGTTATGGAAGTGAAAATGTCAATTACTCCTTAGTCGCATGGGGACCGCGATCATTGAATATTGATAATTTGAGAAATTACTGGCAACCAGGATTAGAAGATGTGCAACAGTATTCGTTTAACTATACGTTTTTTGACAATCCGTACTTTATCCTGAATGAAAACCGCAATAGTTTTAATCGCGATCGACTTTTTGGGAATGTGTCCATCAACCAGCAGTTAACGCCAGAATTAACCGCAACGATTAGAACTGGTATGGATTACAGCAATGAAAAACGTCGCTTTTTACGAGCGTTTTCTACTAATAGATTCCGCAATGGTGCTTATGCAGAACATGATGTGACCTACAGAGAGATCAATACTGATTTCTTACTGAATTATAAAAAACAACTAGGCGACATCGGTTTTGACGCTAGTTTTGGAGGTAACCGACTGGATCAAACGGCTTCTACGACTCAGGTGCAAACCACTAGTCTGGCGCAACCAGGTATTTTCTCCTTAAATAATGCAGCGAGTCCTATTGAAAGTTTTGGGTTCACTTCTAGGAAGAGAATCAATAGTTTGTACGCTTTCGCGAAAGCGAACTACAAAAACTTCCTTTACCTAGACGTAACCGCTCGTAACGACTGGTCCAGTGCGCTGGCAACGCCATTTACAGCAGATAATACTTCGTTTTTCTATCCATCTGTTTCCTCTAGTTTTATATTGAGTAATGTGGTAGACTTACCGAAGGTTGTGGATTTTGTAAAAGTTAGAGCCAGTTATGCACAAGTAGGAAATGATACGGATCCGTTCCAAACACAAGGAACTTTTATCTCACAAACACCAGTTAATTCACAGCCTACCTTTACAAATCAGGATTTTATTCCTAACCAAAACCTAAGACCAGAAACCACCTCTAGTATAGAATTAGGATTTGACTTGCGATTGTTGAAACAGCGATTAAATATTGACTTTACGTATTACAATGCTGTAACTAGTGATCAGATTTTATCCTTACCTATTGCGGTTTCATCAGGTTTTAGCCAGCAAGTGGTAAATGCAGGAGCCGTAAGAAATACAGGTGTTGAAATTGTATTAAATACCATTCCAGTACAAACAGAAAATTTCCAGTGGAATTCTACCGTAAACTTTGCTACAAATAGAGCCATTGTAGAAGATTTACCTCAAGATGATGGTCGTTTAACACTGGCATATTCTCGTGTTTATGACAGTCAGGATCAAACGGTATGGCATCAAGTAGAGGAAGGCGGACGCATAGGTGATCTTTATGGAACTGGATACTTACGTAATGAGGATGGTGATTTTGTGATTACAGATGATGGCCGTTTTATTGCAGATCCTGAGTTGCAAAAACTAGGAAACTATAACGCAGATTTTACCATGGGATTCAATAATAGCTTTAGTTATAAAAATTGGGATGCGTCATTTTTACTAGACTGGCGTCATGGTGGAATTATTGTTTCTAGAACACAAGCACTAGCTGGTGTAGGTGGACAACTAGAAGAAACGGGAAACAGACCAGAAGCAGGAATAATTGCAGATGGTGTTGTGAATACGGGAACAGCATCAAATCCGGTGTATGTTCCTAATACAACAGCAGTAAGTGCTGAGAGTTATTACCGTCAATTTTACGATCGTAATCATGAAGAGAATAATGTGTACAACGCAAGTTTTTTAAAGATGCGTCAGTTCTCTGTAGGATATTCTTTTGAGTTAAACAAAGGAGCTTTAGGAGTATTTAATGATGGTGCTCAACTGCGTGTTGCATTGATAGGTAGAAATCTATTTGCAATTTCAGAAATACCACATTTTGATCCAGAACAACTAGCGGTACAAGGACAAGGTTTTGTGCGTGGAGTAGAAGATATGTCCTACGCTTCCACAAGAAGTATAGGTGTTAAAGCTGGAGTTACATTCTAAAACAAAGTTTAAACTTAAGTTTAAGCTTAAACTTAAACTTTTCAATCAGAATTAAGAAAATGAAACATACATATAAACATATAGCATTGTTAGCTTTTATTAGTCTAATCATAAATTCCTGCACAAAAGACTTTGAAGAAATCAATACCAATACCAACGCGCCAGTAAGTGTGCAACCTAGTTTACTATTGCGTCAGGTAATTTATAACTATGGAGAGGAAATGTCTTATGAAGGTTTTGTCGCTGGTGGATTGTTAAGCCAGCACATGACGGCATTAGATTTCAATCTTTTTGATAGACATGCATTGAAAAGTCCGCAATTAGGTGGTAATCCATGGGCGATTTTTTACCGTAATTTAAGAGATAATGAAATCATTATCAATCAATCTAGAACTAATGAAGCAGATGCTGTTTATGAAGGACCAGCATTAATTTTTAAAGCCTACATGACTGCCGGACTTACAGATATTTATGGTGATGTTCCTTATAGTGAAGCATTCCGTGGACAAGAAGGAATTGTACAGCCAGTTTATGATCTTCAAGAAGTTATCTACTTACAACCAGGTGGTATTTTAGACAATTTAGATGCAGGAATTGCAGCGATTGAAAACTACTCTGGATCCATAGGATTAAATGGTGATGTCCTTTTTAATGGTGATTTAGATGCTTGGGTACGGTTTGCAAATAGTTTGAAGATTAAAGCCTTGATGCGTATTTCTGATAAAGAGAATGTGAGTGCTAGATTGCAAGCGCTTTTTGATGATGGCAATTACATATCAGATAATACTCAAAACGCCGTGTTTAATTTTACAGATAGTGAGCCTAATAACTTCCGTATGGCGCGATTGAGAGCTGGAGATTTTGGGAATTTTGTATTGAGTGAAACTATGGAAGAAATTCTGGAAGATCTAGATGATGATCGTATCAATGTCCTTTTTAGACCTAGAGCTAATAATGGAAACGGTGATGACTATGAAGGTTTATTAAACGGTATTGATGCATCATCTACCTCGGTGTTATTGGCCGATTTTTCACTGGCAGGAACCATTTTTAGAGAAAATACAGGAATGCTAGATGCAAATTATATGACCGCTTGGGAAACTAATTTTTTGCTTGCTGAAGCTGCACAGCGTGGTTTGATCACAGCTCCAGCACAAACATTATATGAAACTGGAGTAACACAGGCTTATGAATACTGGAACACACAATTACCAGTTGATTATCTAACGACAATCGGAGCTTATAATGCAAATGGAAACGATCCTGTGGAACAAATCATCACCCAAAAATGGATCGCAAGTATAATCAATGGTTATGAAGGATGGATCGAATGGCGCAGGACTGGTTTTCCAGCACTTAAAAACGTATCAGCTAGTTTAAATAATGATTTGATTCCAGTAAGAATGCCTTATCCTGCAGAAGAAGCAGCACTAAACGCAGATAATTATAATACCGCAGCTGCAGCAACAAATGATAATGATATCAATGTGCCGGTGTGGTGGGATGAGTGATGAATTGGAACTTAAACTTGAATAACGAATATCGATTAAGGAATAATGAATGTCGAAATTGAAATGCTTTTAGAACAGTTTCCCTTGAGGGAAATGCCGATAGGCAAAGGGTGTTTTAGAAGCAAATTGTTAAAAAATTATGTCGAAACCTTTCCCTAGCCCTAAAGGGTAGGTTTCGTCTAGAAAAACATTATTAGGCTAGCTTCCACCCTTTAAGGTTGGGGAAAGAAGCGGTTTCGGTGTTGAGTGATAAACTTAAACTTGAATAACGAATATTGATTAAGGAATAATGAAATTGAAATGCTTTTAGAACAGTTTCCCTTGAGGGAAATACCGATAGGCAAAGGGGGTTTTAGAAGCAAATTATTAAAAAATTATGTCGAAACTGAAAATACTTCTTTAAACCATTCTCGACTGCGCTCGAATTGACATTTTTTTAAACTTAAACTTAAACTTGGACTTCTTAAAAGATACATCAACCCTTCAGTGGTTACTCATCATAGCGAGCAGTGTGATTTTTTTCATACTTGCACCGCATGCTAAAGACGTAGCGACTTTTTTTAAAGCACAACATCGTGGTAAAGCGCCTAGCATGTTCATGCTTACTGGTAGTTTGATTATCTCATGGATTTTTGCAAAAAGTATTACAAATACTGCTAATCTAGGATTAGAATTTGGGCTCGTAGGTGGCGTTGCTTATGCTGGTTATTACCTGTCTTTTGCGGTAGCAGGAATTGTGATCTATCAACTACGTGTAAAAGGCGGATTTAAAAGTATTCATGATTTTTTGATGACCAAGTTTGGTAAAACTGCGGTGAATCTTTTTTCTGTTTTAATCAGTTTCAGGTTGTTTAATGAAGTCTGGTCTAACACGATGGTGATAGGAACTTATTTTGGTGACATGGGCAGCACGGCTTACTATGCGGCTATTGTTGTTTTTACCTTACTAACTTTAGCCTACACCCTAAAAGGTGGATTAAGCAGTTCTATTTTTACAGATGTCATCCAGATGGTGTTATTTTCGGTATTACTCATCATTATTTTGGGTGTCATTTTTAGTGAGCCAGAAGTTCAGGTTACTACCATGATGAACAGTGGCTCATGGACTATGGAGTTAGGACTAAACCTGTTTTTTGCTGCGTTTCTGCAAAGTTTTAGTTATCCCTTTCATGATCCAGTATTAACAGATCGTGGTTTTATCAGTTCGCCCAGAATTACTAGAAAAAGCTTTTTATGGGCAGCATTTTTAGGCGGCATTTGTATTGTGCTGTTTAGTCTAGTAGGTGTGTATGCACAGCAAGCAGGATTAAAAGGACAAGCTGCTGTTGAGGTGGCAAAAAAACTAGGAGTTGTTTTATTGCTCATCATCAATTTCATCATGATTACCAGTGCGGCCAGCACACTAGACAGCACATTTTCCAGTTTCTCAAAATTACTCACCCTAGATTTAGGACTTGGTAATACCGTTAGCTTTGGCAGAGTGACGATGGTTTTAGTAGCTGTTTTAGGAACCATTCCTGTCTTCCTGGATGCAGAAATTTTAAGTGCCACCACCATAAGTGGTACCATGGTCATAGGACTTACACCTGTGTTTTTATTATGGCAGAGTAACGCACCTAAAATCAGTTATTTTCTCTCTGTAATCACAGGTTTGGTATTTGGGTTTTTACTCATTTTTGAAATATTTCCAGAACCATTCATCCATACAACTGGCAAATATTCCCTATTATTATGGGTAAATTTTTATGGTATCATTCTTAGTTTCATTGTTTTTTTAATTCCTACATGGTTCAAAAAGTAAAAGATTTAGGTCATAAAAGTGGTAAAATGCTCCTTTTTGGTGGTGTTTATAGCAATTTACAGGCTTTAGAAGCTGTGATTCAGCTAGCTGATGAACATAATATCGCTCCAGAAAACTGCATTTGCACTGGTGATATTATAGGGTATTGTGGTCAACCGCAAGAAACTTTAGACAGCTTTAAAAATTGGGGTGCTTACAGTATTTTGGGTAATGTAGAAATTCAGTTGCGTGACGGTCAGGAAGATTGTGGATGTGATTTTACCGCAGGATCTCGTTGTGATGGATTTAGTGAAATTTGGTACGCTTTCGCGAAAGCGAACTTATCCTCATCCTCAAAGCAATATTTCAACACCTTGCCAGATCACATCACCTTTCAATATGCCGGCAGGAATATAGGAGTCGTGCATGGAAGTGCAGATCAGGTGTCGCAGTTTATTTTCAAGTCCAGCGACTGGGCAGAGAAGATAGAAAGTTATCAAGATCTCGTGGTGGATACCATCATCGCAGGACATTGCGGATTGCCATTTAAAGACCGCTATGAAAACTTATTATGGCTCAATCCAGGCGTGATAGGAATGCCTGCAAATGATGGAACAACCAATACTTGGGCAATGATTCTGGATGATACTAATGGATTTAAAGCGACACATATTCCAGTGATTTATGATCATCAAACGGCAATTCACCACATGAGAAAAAACCATTTACCTAAAGAATATGCCGTTACGTTAGAAACTGGAATTTGGGATAACATGGAGATTTTACCGCAGCAGGAACGGTTGTTGCAAGGGAAATCGTTAGATTTATAGATCAATGAAAAAACTACTATTTTTTTTATTTACGATTTCTACATTTAGTGTTGAAGCTCAATCTATAGAAAGCCTATTAACTGTCTATAATCAGAAAACAGTTCCTTATATAAGCGTAGAGGAATTAAAAAAAAATTACGATCAGTTTACCATTCTTGATACCCGTAAAAAAGCAGAATACGAGGTAAGCCATTTGCCTAGCGCTATTTGGGTAGGTGAAAAACTGAACAAAAAGGATTTGAAAAATATTCCAGATAATCTTCCTATTGTGGTTTATTGCACAGTTGGTGTAAGAAGTGAAAACTTTGGAGAAGAGTTACTCAATGCTGGGTTTAGCCGCGTTTTTAATTTGCATGGTAGTATTTTCTCATGGAAAGATGCTGGCAATGATGTTGTAGATAGCGACGGAAACACAACAGAAAAAGTTCATGTGTTTTCTAAAGAATGGGAACGGTATTTAAAGACTGGTGAGAAGGTTTATTAAAAAAACAATGCCTCGTAAATCTCACGAGGCGTTTGTTATATCTTGATATTTATAGGTGCGAACTTAAGTCCGTACCTATAAATAGAAATAAGTTTTAAATTACTACAAAGAAAAAACTTCCTTCACCTGATCCACATAATCCAATTTTTCCCAAGTAAATAGCTCTACTTCTTTTTCTACACGACCATTATACGGCGATTCAAAAACTAAAGTCTCTATGCGTGGTTTGCGTCCCATGTGACCATAAGCAGCAGTTTCAGAATAAATAGGGTTTCTCAATTGCAAACGTCTTTCTATAGAAGCTGGTCGCATGTCAAAAATTTGAGCCACTTTTTTAGAGATTTCACCATCAGTTAAATCTACTTTAGAAGTTCCATAAGTATCTACGTGAATAGAAGTAGGTTCAACCACACCTATGGCATAAGAAACTTGTACTAACACTTCGCTAGCTAATCCAGCAGCGACTAAGTTTTTAGCTACGTGACGTGCAGCATACGCAGCACTACGATCTACCTTAGATGGATCTTTTCCAGAAAATGCGCCACCACCGTGAGCACCTTTTCCACCATAAGTATCTACGATAATTTTACGACCTGTAAGTCCAGTATCACCATGAGGTCCACCTATAACAAATTTCCCAGTTGGGTTAATGTGATACGTGATTTGATCATTAAAAAGCTTTTGTGCATAAGCTGGTAATTGTGCAATCACTCTTGGAATTAATATTTCTACCAGATCCTTTTTAATCTGCGAGAGCATGGCATCATCATCTTCATTAAAAGGATCATGCTGCGTAGAAATCACAATCGCATCTATGCGTTGCGGCACATTATCATCGCTATATTCTATGGTTACTTGCGATTTTGCATCAGGACGTAAATATGTAATGTCCTTCATCTCGCGACGTAATTTTGCCAGCTCAATCAGTATTTTATGCGAAATGTCTAAGGCTAGCGGCATGTAATTATCCGTCTCTGCCGTTGCATAACCGAACATCATTCCTTGATCTCCAGCACCTTGTTCTTCCTTTTTCTCACGATCTACACCTTGATTAATATCTTGCGACTGTTCGTGGATTAAGGAAATCACACCACAAGAATCACCACTAAACTGGTAAGCTCCTTTGGTATAACCTATCTTGTTAACGACCTCACGAGCAATGTGTTGTGCGTCTATGTATGTATTGGATTTAACTTCACCAGCTAGAATTACTTGACCAGTAGTAACCATAGTTTCACAGGCCACTTTTGATTCTGGATCAAAGGCAAGAAAATTATCTAATAAGGCGTCACTAATCTGGTCAGCCACTTTATCTGGATGTCCTTCACTAACAGATTCACTTGTAAATAAATAAGGCATATTTTTTTTATTACGCTTTCGCGAAAGCGGAATGAACATCCACTTTCAGGTTAAAAAAATAAGAAATAAAGGGCTATATGCGATCCCGCAGTATACTGTTTTAGCGTTTGTGTTCTGATAGAAGTCAAAACGAGGTCGCAAGCAGCCAAATCTTTCCTGTAAATTAATGTGCGAAGTTAAGAAATTGAGCCGTATAAATATATCTTGATTAATTTTATATTTTTGAGCGATATGGAATAAGCTGCTTTTGATTAAATGTTCCTCAAACTTTGAATAGTTTTTTATTTAGTGCATCTCTTGAAAGCTTATTCTAAAATCATTTTCTAATTAATTTTTATGAGAGTTATTTACATCGTTGTTTTTTTAATAACTGCAGTAACAGTTGCCCAAAATAATGACCTTAAACCTGATTATTCTTTACACTACAATACTTTTGATTTTGATTATGAGGGCTATCCAGTTGCTTATCTAGTAAGGCATGATTTAATAGTTACCAGTGGTCTCGATAATAAAGCAAAATCAAACGAATTATATTGTTGGGAAATACATAAAAATCCAGATGATATAAGTGGTTTAAATGAGCATATTAAAAAAGCAAACCTCTTTTCCCGATTTTTAAACTCTATAGATCAAGAGATGAATATTTATGTGTCTGAAGATGGTTTATCATCTTACCTTTCTAGGGCCACTCGTGGTGATAAAAATCAGAAGATATATAAATCAACCATGAATAAAAAGCGTTATGGGAAATGGGAAGACATTACAGAATTATAATTTATAAGAGATGAATATTCTTATGAATCACCATTTTTTAAAGAAGATAGTAACACTTTATTTTTTGCCAGTAATATTCCCGGTGGTTATGGCGGCATGGATTTATATAGAATAGAATTAAATGAAGATGGAACCGCTATAGGAGATCCCATTAACTTAGGTGAAGGCGTTAACACGAGTGCTGATGAAAATTTCCCTGTCTTTGCAAAAAATGATGACAGCTTATATTTTTCTTCAAACGGTCATAATACCTTAGGCGGCTATGACTTTTTCTTATCCACTTATGAAAATGGCTCTTATGCACGAGCAATGAATTTAGGTGAATCTATAAACACAGAGTTTAACGAGGTTTCTATGGTTTTTACCTCAGCAAATGCTGATAAAGGTTTCATAGGACGCAGTAAAACCATAGATGCAATGGATTTTAAAATCCATAGTTTCATTACTAAAAAGATATTTAAAAAATTAAGTGGGATTTTAGTAAATGAAAATAACCAACCTATAGAAAATTCCCTAATTACTTTAAAAAATGACACTGGTAATATTATAGCAACTCATACTACAAATGCTAAGGGTGAGTATTATTTAAATCAGTTTTTAGAAGATCAAGATTATGTAGTTGAATTTAGTTTAGAAGGTTATGAGTCCCAAAAAATCACACTTTCTAATATTGTAACAAATACTTCAACTTCATTACCTGAAATCACATTAATAAAAAGCCCTGAAATTCCTGGCGCAAATAATACTACTTTAAGTTTTGATCCTGTATACTTTGATTTGGACAGCTCGGTACTGATTAGTGCAACAATTAAAAAATTAAATGATATGGTAGAAACTCTAAAGCAACATCCAGAAGTTGAGCTGGAGATTCTATCACATACAGATAGTAGAGCAGGTAATGAATATAACCTATGGCTCTCTAAAAGAAGGTCTAATAAAATTTATAATTACCTTATTTCAAAAGGGATAAACGCAAACAGATTAAGTTTTAAAAGTTTAGGAGAGAGCGCTCTAGTGAATGAATGTGCTGATAATGTAGACTGTACAGAAGAAAAACATCGATTAAATAGAAGATCTGAATTTGTGATTGTTAAGCAATAATAGAAGTTATTTCATTTTTTAAATAACTCCAGTACACTTGTTTACAACCTTTATGATTCCGACCTTTGTAATATCCTATAATTAGGATCTAAAGAAGGTAGTATACAGTTATGATTGAAACAGATATTCTTATAATAGGCGCAGGTCCTACGGGCTTATTCACCGTTTTTGAAGCAGGATTGCTCAAATTAAAATGTCATTTAATAGACGCATTACCACAACCAGGTGGACAGTGTAGCGAGTTATATCCTAAAAAGCCTATTTATGACATTCCTGGTTTTCCAGAAGTACTCGCAGGCGATTTAGTGGATAATCTCATGGAACAAATTAAACCGTTCCAGCCAGGTTTTACATTAGGAGAACGTGCCGAAGATATCGAGAAACTAGAAGATGGCACTTTTATAGTTACCACTAATAAAGGAACTAAGCACCATGCAAACGCTGTAGCCATAGCTGGTGGACTAGGTTCTTTTGAACCACGTAAACCACAAATAGAAAGCATAGAAAATTATGAAGACCATGGTGTGGCTTACATGATAAAAGACCCAGAAGTTTATAGAAATAAAAAAGTAGTCATCGCTGGTGGTGGAGATAGTGCCCTAGACTGGTCCATTTTCCTGGCCGATGTTGCAAGTGAAGTAACTCTCGTACACAGACGTGAAGAATTCCGCGGAGCGCTAGATAGTGTAGAAAAAGTACAAGATTTAGTGACTCAAAATAAAATCAACCTCATGACACCAGCTGAGGTTACTGATGTGAAAGGTGAAGGAAAGGTGGAATCTGTTACCATAACGATTCATGATGAAGCTAAAAAGGTTCAAGAAGTTCAATGTGATGCATTTGTGCCACTTTTTGGATTGTCGCCTAAACTAGGACCTATTGCAAATTGGGGACTTGAGATTGAGAAAAATGCGATTAAAGTGGATAACACACTGGATTACCAAACTAACATTCCAGGGATCTATGCCATAGGAGATGTAAATACCTATCCAGGTAAATTAAAGCTTATTTTATGCGGTTTTCATGAAGCTACATTAATGTGTCAGAGTGTTTACCAAAGAATGAATCCTAATAAAAAATACGTTCTTAAATATACTACCGTAGGTGGAATAGATGGATTTGATGGTTCTCGTAAAGAGGCAGAAAAAGCTGTTATTAAAAAAATAGGAGCTTAATGGAACAAGACGTTAATATCACCATTATAGATCGAGAAGGAGTCGAGCACCTTGTGCAAGCACCTACAGATATGAACATGAATCTCATGGAAGTATGTAAGGCTTATGAACTGCCCGTTGAGGCTGTTTGTGGTGGTATGGCCATGTGTGCGACTTGTCAGGTTTATATAAAAAGTGATCACGATCTAGGTGAGCGCAATGATGATGAACAGGCTATGTTATGGGAAGCACTGCATGTAAAAGATAACAGTCGCTTGGGTTGTCAAATTCCTATTACTACAGACTTGGAAGGACTTGTAGTAGAATTAGCACCAGAGCAATAAACTATTTTCTATTTTAGCACTATGAAAAATTGGTGCATCGTGTTTGTTTTTTTCGCTTTCGCGAAAGCGTCTCTCGCACAGTCTAACGAGCCTATTAAATCCCGCTCATTCTCCATAGATGCAAGCTATTTTTATGGAGCGATACTTCAACACAATCCAGATATATCTCATTTAATCACCGGTCATCCTGAAGGCATATTGCTCCGTTTTAATAAACGTACTTATGGTAAGAAAGAATGGCAATCACTGTATGGATTTCCAGATCTTGGCGTTACTTTTTCTTATCAAGATTTAAAAAATGAGTCCTTAGGTGAAGCGCTAGCCATTTATGCGCATTATAACTTTTATGCGTTTAACAGGCAGCTACAATATGGTGTGGGAACTGGCGTGGCTTATATGACTAATCCTTATGATCCGGTTACTAATTTTAGAAATGTTGCTTATGGAACGCGTTTAACCAGTGCTACTTATGTGCAAGCTAGTTATCGCAAAGAAAATCTCATAGGTGCACTAGGTGTTCATGCTGGAGTGACCTTAATTCATTACTCTAATGGAAATATTAAAGAACCTAACACTTCTACAAACTCCTTACTTTTTAATCTAGGCCTTAACTGGTCGCTAGAACCTGAAAATATAAGATATAAAAACTGGGAAAAGCAAAAATATTCAGAACCTATAGGGTTTAATGTGGTGTTAAGGTATGGCCGTAATGAAAGTAACGTGCGTGGTAGCGGTCAGTTCCCTTTTTATACCATGAGTTTTTATGCAGACAAGCGATTAAGTAAAAAAAGTTCTATTCATACCGGTACAGAGCTCATGCTCAGTGATTTTATAACAGAATATAGAGATTTTCAGGCTAATAGTTTTCCTAATAGCGGTATCACAGGTGAGGAAAACACAGCTAGAGTAGGTCTTTTTGCAGGTCATGAATTACATATAGGTAAAACCAGTGTGCTGACTTATTTAGGGTATTATATATATGATGAGATAAATTATGGTTCTACTATTTATAATAGAATAGGTCTACAGCGCAGATTAAACAATAACTGGCTGGCAAGTATAACGCTCAAGTCACACGCGGCAAGCGCTGAGGCGCTGAGCATAGGGATAGGATATCGATTATGAGGATAATGTGGTTTTTAATATTAGTACTGGTGTTGAGCAAATGCGATAACCCAAATAGCCCAGACTGTTTTCAAAGCGCAGGATCCATTATGGAACAAGAAATTGAAGTAGCTCCTTTTGAAAAAATAATAGTACGAGAACGCATTACTTTAAAAATTAAACAAGGCGCCACTCAAAAAGTGATGGTAGAAACAGGAGAACATCTTATAAATGATATAAGCGTTACTATAGTTAATAATGAGCTTATTATTGAAAATACTAATGGCTGTAATCTTGTGAGAGATTATCAACTAACTACCGTTACAGTTACTGTTCCTGAATTAAAGGAAATAAGAAGCAGTACAGGATTTGATATAAGATCTATAGGTGTTTTAGAATTTGATGAGCTGACCTTATTTTCAGAGAACTTTCAGTCAGATTTTAATAGTACTGGAGATTTTTATCTAGATCTAGATGTCAATAATTTACGTTTGGTTTCTAATAATTTGAGCAACTTTTATCTAAGTGGTCAGGTGGAAAATGCTGGTCTAGAATGGTATTCTGGAGACGGACAGCTGTTTGCCCAAGAATTAGAAATTCAGAATGCTCAAATATTTCATCGTGGTAGTAATAACTGGCAACTGGACGTAAAACAAAACATCGCTGGTAGCATAGTGGGCTATGGAGATGTTATTTTAGAATCTGCTCCAGCGTCTATTAATGTTGAAGAAACCTGGGAAGGTAGATTACTTATTAAAAATCAATAATATCCCATAAAATTCTTTAAGGCCTTTCTAGGCGCCTTTCATACTCTAGGCGTTGACATTTTTAATGACAAATTAAAAACTAGTTCTTGAATTCCATTTTGTAAAGCATGAGTCCACTGGCAGGAGCGATATGTGATAGATGGATTTTTTTACTACCATCTAGGGTTTCCTTAAACTGTTCCAGAGATATTTTATGCATCCCTAGGTCAAATAAAGCGCCCATCATTAAACGCACTTGATGTCTCTTAAATCCCATTCCAGTAACTCTAAAAACAAAACTCTTTTCTGGAAAAAAATTTGCCGTAAACAAGTTGTTTTCTTCAATGTAGCAGGAAGAAATAGTCCTTATCGTATCTGTTGTATCTGTAGGTTTATAAGTGTAGGACCATACATTGTGTGTTCCTTCAAAAAGGCGTGCTGCTTTTTGCATTAAAGGAATATCTAATTCACTTTTCATGTACACCATTAATGAGGCACAAAATGGGTGGAATTTCTCTCCATGCGAGAATAAATAAATATATTCCTTCTCTTTATGATTTTGTATGACGTTAAAATTTGCCGTGGTTTCTTTTACATCTAGTGCTCTTATATCACTAGGTAAATTGAGATTGAACTCATCAAGAAAGGTGTTAAGATCCAGCGCGTCTCCATCTAGAAACAACTCTATAAAAGTCTCGTTAACAGATACTCTTGCATCAGTTCTTCCAGCGGCAAGTACTTTAAAATTAGGGTGATCCAGCACAAATCTTAACGTGCGTTTCACCATTTTCTCTACCGTAGGAACATCTGGCTGTTTTTGCCAGCCATGAAAACGGAATCCCAGGTATTGCAGCTTAATGAGGTAATAAAGGCGTTGCGGTTTTTGCATGCACAAAGATGGTGTATTTGCTATACATTTAAAAGATACGGATCGTTGTTATGAAGGCACGTATTGTGAAAACAAAGTTGACACTTACTATTGAAAAAGCAGTTATAGAACATGCAAAGCAATATGCTAAAGATACTGGTCAGAGCTTGTCAGAGTTAATACAGAATTATTTAAATAGACTTGCTATTGAAAGTGTTGAAACTAAAAAATGGAAACTTTTCACCTCTGATAATGCAATTACTACGTTTTACTTTTACTTAAAAAAACAAATAGGTCTCAAGCTGCAAAAGAACAAATAGCTATATTTTTAACAGACGTTGATATTGTTTCTGTTTCTAAAGAAATGCTCATATCAGCGGTATTGAGCAAATTCAATGACTTTGAAGACGCAGTTCAGTTTCATTGTGCTGCTTCTGTTACTGGTATAGATGGTATTATTACTAGAAAGAAAAAGGGTTTTAGCACTCTACTATTCCTGTTTTCTCACCTGATGAGTTGATATTTTAAACTTAAATCATTCCTGCGTTAATTCCTGAAACATCGTTTCAAGATTCTTATTTCTCTTATTCAAGGCTAGAATCTTCAATTTATTATCATGTGCAAAATCAAAAACCGCACTACGCATATCTTCTTGAGTTGCAAATTTAAGGCTATACGTGAACTCAGGCACATGAATCATTTCTGTTACTTCACGTACTTTAGAAATTTGTTGTAATAACTCTGGTTCAACTTTATAATCAAACTCTACTTCTATAATTTGATTTGCATCGCTTTTAAGGTTTTTCAAATAATCATCGGCTACGATGTTGCCTTTATTGATAATAATAACTCGATCACACATCGCTTCTACCTCTTGCATGATGTGTGTGGAAAGTAAAATAGTGGTGTTCTGACCTACTTTTTTAATAAGCTGGCGTATTTCTATGAGCTGATTAGGGTCCAGTCCCGTAGTAGGTTCATCGAGAATTAAAACTTGTGGCTCGTGTAATAAAGCATTTGCCAGACCTACACGCTGTTTGTAACCTTTGGAGAGTTGGTTTATTTTTTTGCCCTCATGAGAACTTAATCCAGTGGCAGCGATCACCTGTGTAATACGGTTTTTTGAATCCTTAAGGTGATAAACTCCAGCGCTAAATTCTAAATATTCCCGCACATACATCTCAGGATATAATGGGTTACTTTCTGGTAAATAACCTATGGACTGCTGTACGGCTTTTTGAGCTGTTTTAATATCATGCCCGTTTACCGTGGCGCTACCTTCATTTGCATTTAAGTAGGTCGTTAATATGCGCATCATGGTAGATTTTCCAGCGCCATTAGGACCTAAAAAACCTACGATCTCACCGCTTTTTATAGAAAAACTGACCTCGTCCAGCGCCTTTTGGCTGCCGTAATACTTAGATATGTTGTGAACATTTATAGACATAAGGTAAAGATAAGAAATGTGTTTGTTACGCTTTCGCGAAAGCGTAATTAAATTATAAGCTATGCCATGAATATGTAACATGAAAATTAAAAGCTCACCTAATTCCAAAGGGAATAATTAAGTGCCCTAACCAGCAAGTTGAGCAGGCATTGTGCTAAATTTGTAACAATTATGGAAATTACTAAGGAAAATAGAAAATGGTTAGATGACTTGCAGCTTGCACATCCACTGGTTATAGCAGGTCCGTGCAGCGCAGAGACCGAGGAGCAAGTGCTGGAAACAGCGCATGCGTTAAAGGATAGTGATGTAAGTATGTTACGTGCTGGAGTGTGGAAACCGCGTACTAGGCCAGGAAGTTTTGAAGGTGTAGGAGCGATTGCGTTACCATGGCTCATGCGTGCCAAAAAAGAAACAGGTCTCCAAATAGCCATAGAAGTAGGTAGTGCCATGCATGTAAAAATTGCATTGCAATATGATATAGACGTGCTCTGGTTAGGAGCTCGTACCACTGTAAATCCATTTCTAGTTCAAGAAATCGCTGAGGCTTTAAATGGAACAGATAAAGTTGTACTGGTTAAGAATCCTGTAAATCCAGATCTTGCCTTATGGTTAGGAGCTGTAGAACGTTTACAAGCGCAAGGCATTAAAAATTTAGGGGTGATTCATAGAGGTTTTTCTACTTATAGAAAGACTGATTATAGAAATAATCCACAGTGGCAAATCCCGATCGATTTAAAATCCATGCATCCAGACTTGCCATTAATATGTGACCCGTCGCATATTACTGGAAATCGAGAAATGATTTTTGACGTGAGCCAGACCGCTCTTGATTTAAGGTTTGACGGGTTAATGGTAGAAACGCACCCTATTCCTGATCAAGCATGGAGTGATGCTGCACAACAAGTTACGCCTGAGAAGATGATTCAAATCATGCGGGATTTGCGCATTAGGAAAAAAGACTTTTCAGATGAAACGTCAACTGAAAACCTAGAGCATATACGTACAGACATTAATAATCTAGATACTAAAATCATAGGTCTGTTGAGCCAGCGCATGAAACTAGCTGAAGATATAGGAGCCTTGAAGAAAAAGGATAATGTATCTATCTTGCAAAGCGAGATATGGAAACGCATGCTTGCTCAAATGAAAGAACAAGGCGCAAATGGCGGTTTGAGCGATTCATTTATAGAGGCGTTTTATAAAGCCATTCATCAAGAAAGTATTCATCATCAACAAAAAATGTTTGAATAGAATCAAAAAGTAAAATGAAAAATAAAAGTAACGTGCTGTTGAATCTATTCATACTAGTTATGACTTGTTTTATTTTTATTTTTTTAAGCGCAGCGATATGAAAGGAACCGTCTATAGATCTACAGGTAGCTGGTACGAAGTAAAAGGAACTGATGGTGCCATGTATTCCTGTCGCATTAAAGGTAAATTCCGTTTAAAAGGAATTAAAAGCACTAATCCTGTAGCGGTAGGTGATCGAGTCATTTTTGAAATAGAAAAAAAGGGCGATGAAGAAATAGGGATCATTAATGAAATAGAGGAGCGCGATAATTACATCGTGCGCAAGTCTGTTAACTTATCTAAGCAAACCCATATTATTGCCGCAAATGTGGATCAAGTATTTTTGATCATCACGTTGAACAATCCGCCTACATTTACTTCATTTATTGACCGGTTTTTAGTGAGCGCTGCAGCATATCAAATTCCAGTAACTCTACTTTTTAATAAAGTAGATACTTATAATGATGAGCAAGGAGAAATTATTCTAGATCCAGAAACAGGAGAAGAATTGCTTGCCATGACAGAGCTGGATCAAGTACGTGTGTTACTACAGTTATATAAATCAGTAGGGTATGAGTGCATCCCTATTAGTGCTGCAACGGGTAAAAACATCGAACTTGTGAAAGAAAAAATGCTAGGTAAAACCAGCATGTTTGCTGGCCATAGTGGAGCAGGAAAAAGCACAACAGCCAATGCGATACAACCAGGACTAGAATTAAAAACCAAAGCGATAAGCTTGCAACACAAACAAGGACAACACACTACGACATTTGCAGAGATGTTTGACCTGGATTTTAACGCCCGTATTATAGATACACCAGGAATTAAAGGTTTTGGTGTGGTAGACCTTGAAAAAGAAGATATAGGAGGCTATTTCCCAGAAATTTTTGAACGCAAGCAAGATTGTAAATTTCATAATTGCTTACACATAGAAGAGCCTAAATGTGCTGTAAAAGAAGCGGTTGAGGCTGGAGAAATTCATCTGAGCCGTTATGAAAGTTATGTGCAAATAGTTAATGGCGATGAAGATAGCTACAGAGCAGATAAATACCAGACTCCATGAGAGTAGTGTTACAACGAGTAAGTGAGGCAAGTGTTACCATAGAAGGTAAAGTCCATGGAAGTATTAAACATGGATTACTCGTTTTACTAGGAATTACTGGAGAAGATGTTCAAGAAGACATCGATTGGCTTGTGAATAAAATTGTGGGAATGCGCATTTTTTCAGACTCAGACGGTAAAATGAATTTAAACATAAGTGATGTGAGTGGAGATACACTAGTGGTTTCGCAGTTTACCTTGTTTGCTAGCACTAAAAAAGGAAACCGACCTAGTTTTATAAGCGCCGCCAGACCCGATGTAGCGATTCCTTTATATGACAGTTTTGTAAAAACGCTTTCGCAAAAGCTAGATAAAACCATCCCAACAGGCATTTTTGGAGCAGATATGAAAGTAGCACTCGTGAATGATGGACCAGTTACTATTGTGATGGATAGTAAGAATCGAGAGTGATTTTAATAATTTTAATTAAGATATATGTCCCTAAAACAATCACAACAGCAAGTAGATCAGTGGATAAAAAACCACGGTGTACGTTACTTTAACGAGCTTACTAACATGGCACAACTTACGGAAGAAGTAGGTGAAGTTGCTCGTATTATAGCAAGACGGTACGGCGAGCAAAGCGAGAAAGAAAGCGATAAAAACAAAGACCTAGGCGAGGAACTGGCTGATGTGATGTTTGTCGTGCTATGTCTAGCAAATCAAACAGGAACCGATCTAGAAACAGCCTTTGCAAAAAAACTCCAACTTAAAACAGAACGAGATCACGATAGACACCATAATAACGAGAAGTTAAAAGGTTAAAAATGGATGTACTGCTGCAAGCTCATCATAACTCAATAAATAAAAGCCCACTTTTTACCATCACAGGTTCAAAAAGTGAGAGCAACAGGCTGCTTATTTTACAAGCTCTTTTTCCAGAGCTAGAAATATCTAACCTTTCTAATAGTGATGATACCGTGCACATGCAGCAAGCACTGGCATCTCTAGAAACCACCATTAATATAGGTCATGCGGGAACAGCCATGCGTTTTCTTACCGCATATGTTGCTCGTAAAGATCATGGAGAAGTTATTTTAACGGGTAGTGAGCGCATGCAAGAACGGCCCATAGGAATTTTAGTAGACGCATTGCGTTCCATAGGAGCACAAATAAATTATGTAGATAAAGAAGGATATCCACCTCTTTATATTAAAGGCGGCCACATTAATGGCAGTTCTTTAAAAATAGATGCTACCGTTTCTAGTCAGTACATTACAGCGTTAATGCTCATAGCACCATCCTTAAAAAATGGACTAGAAATAGAACTGTTAGGGAAACTTACTTCTAGACCCTATTTGGAAATGACAGCAAAGCAACTAGAGTCCATAGGTGTAGATGTGTTATGGAACTCTAAGACTCTTGAAACAGCTGATTCAAAAAGCCAATTTATAAAAATCAAACCATTAAAAAGTGCCATAACTAAGGCGCTAGTTGTGGAAAGTGACTGGAGCAGTGCTGGCTACTGGTACAGTTGGGTTGCTTTACAGCAGGTAGGTTATGAGTTAACATTGCAGCATTATTTTTTAAAAACGCTTCAAGGAGACCATAAGTTAAAGGATTATTATGAGGCTTTTGGCGTACAAACTAAGTTTGAAAAGGGAAAACTAATATTAAAAAAAATCTCTGATAAGCTGGCGCAGCGCGTGGTCATGAATTTAGTAAATGAACCCGATCAAGCACAAACTATTTTTGCGACTTGCCTCGCCCTAGGTGTAAATGCATATTTAACGGGATTGCACACCTTGCGTATTAAAGAAACAGATCGTCTAGAAGCAATGAAGGAAGTGGGATTACGCTTTCGCGAAAGCGAGATTACCACTACCCATGATAGCATAACACTGAGCTGTGAGCCATTAAAAACACATGATCATGCAGTCGTTATAGACACTTATAATGACCATAGAATGGCAATGGCATTTGCACCATTATCCTGTAAAACACCGTTAATTATTAAGGATGCTCTAGTAGTTTCTAAAAGCTACCCGACATTTTGGGAAGATTTAAAACGCTTAAATATCAACATCACAGAAATTTAAGTATCGATTTACTTGACAACGCCTATTTCACAATCGTATATTTGTAAGTTCAAATTAAAAAGAATACATGAAGCTATCACAATTTGGTTACGACCTTCCAGAAAATTTAGTGGCGCAACATCCTGCAGAGAATAGAGATGAGTCGCGTCTTATGGTATTGCATAAGAAAACTGGTGAAATTGAACACAGAATGTTCAAAGATGTACTGGATTATTTTGAAGAAGATGATGTGTTTGTGACTAATGATACTAAGGTGTTTCCTGCTAGACTTTATGGAAATAAAGAAAAAACAGGAGCGCGTATAGAGGTTTTTCTTTTAAGAGAATTAAACCCTACCACTAAATTGTGGGACGTACTGGTAGATCCTGCCCGTAAGATAAGAATAGGGAACAAACTATACTTTGGTGATGATGAGAGTCTTGTAGCTGAAGTAATAGATAACACCACTTCTAGAGGTAGAACTTTGCGTTTTCTTTTTGACGGTAGTTATGAGGAATTCCGCCAGAAGTTAAAAGACCTAGGAGAAACGCCATTACCTAGAGAACTAGGTCGTGAGGTAGAAGAAGAAGATGAGGAACGCTACCAGACCATTTATGCGGTTAATGAAGGAGCTGTAGCGGCACCAGTTGCAGGCTTGCACTTTTCTAAACACTTATTAAAAAGATTAGAAATTAAAGGAGTTAAAAGAACAGCTGTTACTATGCATATAGGTTTAGGGACATTTGCTCCGGTTGAAGTAGAAGATCTTTCTAAACATAAAATGGATAGTGAACAGGCTCAAATTACTAAAGAGACTTGTGACATGGTAAATGAAGCTATAGATGCCAGGAGGAATGTCTGTGCTGTAGGAACGACCACTATGAGAACCCTAGAAAGTTCTGTAAGTAGTAATGGTCATCTTAACCCATTTGATGGATGGACTAATAAGTTTATTTTCCCACCTTTTGATTTTAGTATTGCAAATGCGATGATCACTAATTTCCATCATCCTAAATCTACTTTAATGATGCAAGCAGCTGCATTTGCTGGTTATGATTTATTAAAAAAGGCCTATAAAGAGGCTATTAAGGAAGAATATAAGTTTTCTACTTATGGTGACGCTATGTTGATTGTAGATTAATGAACAATAGTTTTACACTATTACCATATTTAGCCGCTTGGACCTGATCTAAGCGGTTTTTTTATGTTTAATGATTATATTGCGATTTATTAAACACCCTAAAAAAATAGTGATGAAAAATTTTATAACTGTAATATTATTAATTGTAAGCAGTAGCTATGCGTTTGGACAAGTGTCTAATCAAAAAGCGCCACCTAGCTGGGAATTAGGAATTACACCTGACACAGCACCTATGGTTATGCCAGTTGTAAATGTAGAGGAGTTATTACTAGAAGATGCTACAAAGAATGCTGATGTTCTCTTGAAACCATATCGTTTTGGTAAAAATATTGACGTTTCGATGGATTTATTTAATTCTGGTGCATGGACCACGCTCGAAAATGGTGATCGTATCTGGCAACTTAATATAGTTTCCACAGGCGCTAAAACAATCAATTTGCTTTTAGACAGGTATGACTTACCTGCTGGAGCAGAATTATATTTATATAATAATGAACATACTGATAAAATAGGACCATATACGAGTGCTGAGAATCAAGAAGATGGAGTGCTGGGAACCTGGATCGTGTACGGTGATGATATCTGGTTAGAGTATTATGAGCCGGCTAGCGTAAAAGGTTTAGGTCGTGTTTCTATAGATGAAGTAGTTCACGGTTACAGAGGATTCGGATCTTTAGAAGATAGTTTTTTAAAGTTAAACGAGTCGGGAAATTGTAATGTAGACGTAATGTGTGATCCTAATCAAGGTTCTTCAAATGGACAAGATTGGACAACTATTCGAAATAATTATAGACATTCTGTTGCACGAATAATCATCAATGGTGGTGGATTATGTACGGGTACTCTAGTGAATAATGTAAGAGAAGATGGAACTCCTTATTTCTTGACAGCAAATCATTGCTTGGGGAACGTTAACGATGGTGCTGGAACCTCTTATTCGGCAAGTAATTGGAGCTTCGGCTTCGATTGGTTCACTAACACACCAGATTGCGCCACTTTTTCAAATACTAGTGGTCCTTTTAATCCTACAAGGGTGGTTTCTGGTGCTGTTTTAAGAGCAAATCGAGGAGCAAGTGATGTTGCATTATTTGAATTAAATCAGACACCACCAGCTTCTTGGGATTTATATTATGCAGGTTGGAATAATTCAACAACACCGGCAACATCACAGTTAAGCATGCATCACCCTAGTGGTGATATTATGAAAATGAGCCGTAACGATCAATCTACAGTAGCTCAAACTGTTTCAGGAATAGCTTGCTGGACTGTTGCAAACTGGGATTATGGTGTTACTGAAGGAGGATCTTCTGGAGGTTGTTTAATTAATCCTCAAGGACAAATTATAGGTCAATTATTAGGTGGTGGCGCAGCCTGTACAGGAACTAATGATAATGGGCAACCTGACTTTTATGGTAGAATGAGCACAAGCTGGAATAGCGGTGGTACAGCTTCTAGACAATTAAAAAACTGGTTAGACCCTGATAACACAAATGTGGTAACGTATGACGGTGATTATTACTCCACATTAAGTACTGATGCGTCTACTATGTTGAGATTTAATGTGTTCCCTAACCCGTCTAGAGCTATTTTTAATTTTGACATAGAAGAAGAAGCTTCTTATCAAATTTATAATGTTGCGGGAAAAATGATCAGTTCTGGTGTGTTTAATGATGGTAATAAAAGGATTAATTTATCTCATGTCTCAAATGGACTATATTTTGTAACTGTAACAACCATAAATGGATCAGTTACAGAAAAACTTATTAAAGAATAAGAATTTAACTTGATATCATAAGAGCGCGCTGTAAGATTGTCTAATTTTGCAGCGCGTTTTATTTTATAATCTTTGTGAAAGCTACTAAAAAAGATATTAGATCCTATACTCAAGAAGAATTGAGAACTTATTTTGTGGATCAAGGTCAGCAAGCCTTTAGAGGTAACCAGGTGTATGAATGGTTATGGAAAAAAGGTGCGCATCATTTTGAAGACATGACTAATCTTTCAAAAGATACTAGAGCTTTTTTACAGGAACATTTTGTGATCAATCATATACGAGTAGATCACATGCAGCGCAGTAAGGATGGAACCATTAAAAACGCGGTGAAATTACATGATGGGTTAACCGTAGAGTCAGTTATGATTCCTACTCCTACTAGAACTACAGCCTGTGTATCTTCTCAAGTAGGTTGCAGTTTAAACTGTGAGTTTTGTGCAACTGCAAGATTAAAACGTATGCGCAACTTAAACCCAGATGAGATTTATGATCAAGTAGTTGCCATAGATCAGCAAAGTAGAAGTTATCACGATCGACCATTGTCAAATATAGTATTCATGGGAATGGGAGAACCGCTCATGAATTATAATAATGTTCTTAAGTCTATCGATAAAATTACAGGAGATGATGGTCTAGGAATGTCTCCTAAACGTATCACATTATCTACCAGTGGTGTGCCTAAAATGATGAAGAAACTGGCCGATGATGGACCTAAGTTTAATCTAGCTCTATCACTCCACAGTGCTATTGATGAGAAAAGAGTGAAGATAATGCCTTTTAATGATCAGTTTCCATTAGAAGATATTAAAGACGCTTTACGATACTGGTATGATAAAACAGGAACACGGGTTACTTATGAGTATGTCGTCTGGAAGGGAATTAATGATACTCAGGAAGATATAGATGCATTAGTAGATTTTTGTAAAGTGATTCCTTGTAAAGTAAATATTATAGAATATAACTCCATAGACGATCCTCGTTTTGAACAAGCTTCTAAGCAAGCCGTAGACGCTTATGAAAGAATCTTAGAACAACAAGGTTTTATAGTTAACGTGCGTCGCAGTAGAGGTAAAGATATAGACGCTGCTTGTGGGCAACTAGCAAATAATACCAATAAGAAGAATTAAATAGCCTAATTTTTAATTATTCCTTTAGGCATAAGGAATTAAAATCTTTAGATCAGTTGATGGATGGTCTTTAAGTGTTATACCAATTTACATTCCTAATGTCGCATATAATTCGTTTCTTTTTCGCCTATATTTCAAAATAAAATGAAACCGTAGTTTAGGCTATGCTTTAATTTTCTTTATCATCTAGTCAAAAAAAATAATTCAAATTAAGAATACGGCATTAGAAACATAAATAGGTATTAGATCAAAAATATAGACATAAAAAAAGAGCTGGATAGTTATTCCAGCTCTTTTATAAGTTTATAGTGTCACCTCTTTAAGGTCTATTAGTAGCCACTGGGTTTTTATTTACCCAATTGTTAACGGCGACTATTGCATTATTACTGTAATCTACCTCAGTAAGTTGTTCATCGCTCCAAAAAAACCATTTGCCAGCTTTTTTTCCGTTTTCATATTCGGCTTGTGCGGTTTTCTGACCTTCAAGATTATATGAAATCCATTCACCATGTCTTTCATTATCTTTATTAAAAGTTCCTATTTGAGCAATATCTCCATTAGAATAGAAATAGGTAGCCTTAATAGTTCCGTCATTTTGTTTTTCAAATTCTGGTTTTACGTCCTGTGCCATTGCTAGTACTCCTACAAAAAGTGCACATAAAAAAAGTATTTTCTTCATCGTTCCGTCATTTTTAGATATCCAAATTTAACTTTAATTATACTTATACACAACATTTAGATAACATTAAATTTACATTAATCGCTTAACTTACTGTAATTCAGTAATTAAAGTTTTTATAAAAGAGTCTGTAAAGTTCGCGTACGGAGATAATTAGCCCATAAACTTTGTCTTATTGCTACTTGCCATCTGTAAAATCGGCTTATTTTTGCAACTTCAATAGATGGATAATTATGTATAGATCACACGATTGTGGTAGCCTGCGAGCTAGCGACGTAAATAAAGAAGTAACACTTGCCGGCTGGGTTCAAAAGAGCCGTGATAAAGGTTTTATAGTTTGGGTAGATTTAAGAGACCGTTATGGAGTGACGCAATTACTTTTTGATGAAGAGCGCACTGAAAAAGCCCTCATAGAAAAAGCACAGAAATTAGGTCGCGAATTTGTGATTCAGGTTAAAGGAACCGTGATAGAACGCGAATCTAAAAATGATAAAATGCCTACTGGCGCTATTGAGATTCTAGTAAAAGAGCTTGATATACTTAGTGAGTCTAAAACACCGCCATTTACCATAGAAGATGAAACTGATGGTGGCGAGGAATTGCGCATGAAGTATCGTTACCTAGATATACGTCGTAATCCAGTACGTGAGAATTTGATATTCCGTTCACAGGTAGCTATGGAAGTGCGTAATTTTCTAGCAGGTCGTGATTTTGTAGAGGTGGAAACTCCAGTATTGATTAAATCCACGCCAGAAGGTGCTCGTGATTTTGTTGTGCCATCACGTATGAATGAAGGACAGTTTTATGCCTTACCACAATCGCCACAAACTTTTAAGCAATTGCTTATGGTAGGTGGACTGGATAAGTATTTTCAGATTGTAAAATGCTTCCGTGATGAGGATTTACGTGCAGATCGCCAGCCAGAGTTTACACAAATAGACTGCGAGATGTCTTTTGTAGAACAGGAAGATGTATTGAACATCTTTGAAGAAATGACACGTCACTTATTAAAGAAAATTAAGAATGTAGACGTTACCGATTTCCCACGCATGACTTATCGTGAGGCGATGGAGAAATATGGTAATGATAAACCAGATATCCGTTTTGGGATGGAGTTTGGAGATATTTCCGCTTTCGCGAAAGCGAGAGACTTTAAAATATTCAATGAAGCAGAACTAGTCGTAGGAATCGCAGTTCCTGGCGGCGCAAGTTACACACGTAAAGAAATCGATAAATTAATCGATTGGGTAAAACGTCCACAAATAGGTGCGTTAGGTATGGTGTATGTAAAATGCAACGAAGACGGCAGTTTTAAATCAAGTGTAGATAAGTTCTACTCTCAAGAAGATCTAACACAATGGGCAGAAGCGACTGGTGCAAAAGCCGGCGACTTAATATGCGTGCTTTCTGGACCAGCAGATAAAACACGTGGACAGTTAAGCGCACTGCGCATGGAACTAGCAGAACGTCTAGGACTGCGCGATCCAGAAGTATTTGCTCCTTTATGGGTAATTGATTTCCCATTACTAGAATGGGATGAAGATACTGAAAGGTATCATGCGATGCACCACCCATTTACATCGCCTAAGCCAGAAGATATTGATAAGCTAGAAACAGATCCTGGAAATGTGCGTGCCAATGCCTATGACCTAGTAATGAATGGTAACGAGATAGGTGGTGGATCAGTAAGGATTTTTGATAAGAAATTACAAGCCTTAATGTTTGACCATTTAGGATTTACACCAGATGAGGCGAGAGCGCAGTTTGGATTCCTTATGGATGCTTTTGAATATGGCGCGCCACCACATGCTGGACTAGCTTTTGGTTTTGATAGACTAGTTTCTATTTTAGGTGGTCAGGAAACGATTAGAGATTTTATAGCTTTCCCTAAAAATAATAGTGGTCGCGATGTGATGATCGATGCACCAGCAGCTATAGATCAAGAGCAGTTAAAGGAATTGAACTTGAAGGTGACGTTGTAGTTGAGCGCTTTGAGTTCGATGATTTTTTGTTCCAGTTCGAGCGAAAGTCGAGAACGATTTGAGTTTTTTGAATATCGAATATCAAATATCAAATATCGAATATTGATAAAGGAATACAGAATGTCGAAAATTTTGAATAGTACCAATTAACACTATAGGTAATTTACGAGTCTTACTTTTGTATTGGGGAAAGGCTTCGGCTTTAATATTATATTAGAAACACCCATCGCAGCCTTTCCTCAAGGGAAGGAGTGATTTTGAAATAACATATCATGGAAAATAAAATACTACGTATATCCCTAATAGGTTTTATCATCGCGCTATGTGTAGGGTTTTATTATATCTACAGTGGTGATGTAGATGACTATTATTTAGGGCAAAAGATTGTAGGCTGTGCGACTTTATTTCTATTCTTTATTCTTATGCCGGCGTTTTTAATTGTGCGTTACCGACATAAAAAACTCAAATCTTTCATCTGGAATCCTGATGTATTGAAGGATGATGAAGAGGAATAAATTACATTTTCCTTTTCCTTTCAAAAAACTTATTTAATATCTCACTACATTCATTTTCTAAAACACCAGAAACTACTTGGGTTTTGGGATGTATGGTAGTTCCCATAGCACGGTAACCTCGTTTTTCATCACTAGCGCCGTAGACGATGTTAGAGATTTGTGACCAGTATAAAGCACCAGCGCACATCTGGCAAGGTTCTAGGGTTACATACAGCGTACAATCTTTTAAATATTTACCACCTAAAAAACTAGCTCCAGCGGTAATGGCTTGCATCTCAGCATGTGCGGTAACATCAGTTAGCGTTTCTGTGAGGTTATGACCTTTGGCAATGATGCGGTTATTAGTCACAATAACAGCACCTACAGGAATCTCATCGCGATCAAAAGCAGTTTGTGCTTCTTGCAATGCTTTTTTCATAAAATACTCGTGGTCGTAGGGTTCTATCATTTTACAAATGTAAGTCTAAGTTGAAATCTAAGTTTAAGTTTATAAACCTATTGTAAAAACGTAGTAAGTTGTTATCAATGAACTGAAACCTGAAACCTAAACTAAATTTGAAATATTCTAAATATCAAGTTCAAGTTCAAGTTCAAATTCGAGTTCTTTTCAAGTATCTTTGAGCCATGTCTAACATGCTACTTACTCAAATTAATTCTCCGGCAGATTTAAAACGCTTTCGCGAAAGCGAATTAAAAACAATCGCCCAAGAATTAAGAGCATTTATCATTGATATCGTAGCGACCAAAGAAGGACATTTAGGTGCTAGTCTAGGAGTTACTGAGTTAACGATAGCGCTACATTATGTATTCAATACACCAGATGATATACTGGTTTGGGATGTAGGACATCAAGCTTATGGACATAAAATACTCACTGGTAGACGTGATGTTTTTCATACCAATAGAGAATTAGATGGAATTTCTGGATTTCCTAAACGTGAAGAAAGTGTGTATGACACCTTTGGTGTAGGGCATAGTTCTACTTCCATAAGTGCTGCACTGGGAATGGCTATGGCCAGTCAGTTAAAAGGCATGGATAGAAAACACATTGCTGTAGTAGGAGATGCCAGTATTGCTAGTGGGATGGCTTTTGAGGCGCTTAACCACGCTGGAGTGAGCGGTGCAGATTTATTAGTCATTCTTAATGATAACGCCATAGGGATAGATCCTGCGGTAGGAGCGTTAAAAGATTATCTGACTAAAACTAAATCTGGTAAGGAAACTGGACAGGACAATATATTTGAAGCTTTAAATTTTGATTATTCAGGTCCTATTGATGGTCATGATCTGGATGTTTTAATTCCAGAATTACAACGTCAGAAAACCTTAAATGGACCACGATTATTACACGTGCGTACCACAAAAGGTAAAGGTTTGAAACAGGCCGAAATAGATCAAGTACGTTATCACGCTCCTGGAAAATTTGATAAAATGACAGGAGATTTAACACCTAGTGATACGAGTGCATTGCCTCCTAAATTCCAAGATGTTTTTGGTCATACGATTCTAGAGCTGGCACAACAAAATGATCACATCGTAGGAATTACACCAGCGATGCCTACGGGAAGTTCGCTCAAAATTATGATGGATGCCATGCCAGATCGTGCCTATGACGTAGGAATTGCCGAGCAGCATGCCGTAACACTAGCCGCAGGAATGGCTTCTCAAGGGCTAGTCCCATTTTGCAATATCTATTCTACTTTTTTACAACGTGCTTATGATCAGGTGATTCACGATGTCGCGTTACAAAAATTACCGGTCATTTTTTGTCTAGATCGTGCGGGAATCGTAGGTCAGGATGGAGCGACGCATCATGGTAATTTTGATCTTGCTTATTTGAACTGTATTCCAGATTTGATAATTGCCGCACCTATGGACGCTATAGAGTTGCGCAATATGATGTATACCGCACAATTGGGCATGGATTTACCTATGGCGATTAGATATCCGCGAGGTCGTGGTCGTATTTTAAACTGGCAAGTACCTTTTCAAGAACTTGAAATAGGCAAATCACGAGTGATTCATAAAGGTTCTAAAATTGCCATTATATCTATAGGTACTATAGGTGCTATGATAGATGATTTGATCAGAGATAATAACCTTGAAATTACACAGGTAGATATGCGATTTTTAAAACCGCTAGATACTGAAAGGCTGGATGCTATTTTTGAGCATCACGAGCACGTGATCACTATAGAAGATGGAACGATTATAGGCGGTTTAGGCAGTGTGATTGTTGATTACGCTTCTGCGAAAGCGTATAAAAACAACATCTACAAACTAGGAATCCCAGATCAGTTTATACAACATGGTCCCACAGCAGACTTGCATAAAATAGCAGGAATAGACCGTGAGACCGTATTGAGATTGATAAAAAAATTATCTATTTGATGATCATTTTTAGGTTTTGATGATAATTTCCAGATGCGATGCGCACTATGTAAACACCACTTGCAGCATCTTTAATACTAATCTCTTTTTGGTTAGCAGTAAGGGTCCTTTTTTTATGATACACTTCTTGGCCGCTTAAATTATAGATCGAGACTTGAGTATTATTAAGTTCTATATCTGAAACGAGATATAAAGTTCCATTATTTATGGTAGGGAACAGCTTTACTTGATTTTGAGCCCTACGTGACTCTTCAAAACCTAGTGTGTTAAATTTACCTGTAAACATACCACGACCATGGGTACTGGCAAGAATGGTGTTATCGCTTACCCTTAAATCTAGGTCCACTACTTTTACGCTAGTCATTCCATTGTTAGTTTGTGTCCATGTAGGGCTTGTGCTATTAAAGTTACCCGTTACATAAATACCTTCTTCAGTTCCTATAATAACCTCTTCTGTAAGTAAGGGGTTTTTAAGAATGGTTTTTACTGGAATGTCTGGTAAATTACCTTCTTTACTTGTCCATGTTGTTCCTCCATCAGTAGAATGCCATATACTATCTACCCCATAATTATGCATGGTCACAAGTATTTCCTGTTCTGTAGAGCCTAGTTCAATGTCTGATACAGAACCTAAGAATTGACTTCCCGATATATCAGTCCATGTAGGTATTGAAGTATTTGCATTATCTACTCTTATTAATTTAGAGTCTACCGTTCCTATAAATAACCTAGAAGAAGAAGTGGTTAAAGGTGAAACCTTCATAGCTGTAGGTCTTGAATTACTTATTGAAGAGTCGGTTATAGTATTACAATTTGCAGAATTAGCTCCTAAGGAACAGGCTAGAATACCATTTGCACCATTGAAAGTCTGACCATTTGCAAAGAAAAAGTCTAAGTTTTCATCTAGCTCTGCTACGTTGATAAAATCTCCTCCAGAGCCTTGAGAAATAGCATATAAACTACCTGTGCCAAAAAGACTATTTATGGTACTTCCTGGTGGTATTGGGTAATTTACATAAAGGTGTGTTTGTCCAGTAACTGATAAAACAACATAATTTCCATCCTTATCTATATTAGTATAAGCACCATCACCACCTATGGGATCAAAGAAAGTTGCTAAACCGTTTGCAGGAGCATCATTAGTTATTTGAGAGCCGTTATCTTGAGTACCGCCAGCAAAATCATCACCATCTGTAATATCAGTATCTGCTATGTCACCGTAGTAGAACTGAGTTACATTAAAACTATTATTTCTATTTGCGATACTATTAGGATTTGAAGAAGCTGTAGAAAGTGCACTTGCATAAGAAACACCACCGTCAGAACCTACAAGGGCTTGATCATTATTTCCAGGTCTAAAAGTGAGGGAATGAATATCTGCATGAACAAATGGGACATTTAAGCTATTAAGATTAGGGCTGTTAGACCATTTTGAGATTTGACTCCACGATGTTCCACCATTTACTGAGCGATGTAGATCGATTCCACCGGCATAGATAATTTGGTCATTAGTAGGATCCACTTCAATTACTAGATCATAGAAAGCCTGACCTCTGGTAAAGTCTGTAGCTGGAATACCATTATCAGCATCAATAGGTTCATTCATTGCCGTAATAGTTGCCATTTTATCATTTGAGACATATAAATCTGCTCCAGCGGCAGCCTCTACAGCGGCATAAATAAGATTTGCATTACTAGATGAACTTGCTAGTTCTATGCGATCTGTAGAAGGTATTACCTGATTAAGTGTCCAGGTAATACCATCATTACTGGAATAAACTCTTCCGCCGCCTTGACCTAAACCAGATGACGCAATACTACCGAAGTATAAAGTATTATCTGCTCCTATTTCAAAATCATTAGGTGTTACATATAGGGTTAAACCAGAAAAGTTAAATGACATGGATGTGTTTTCAATTCTGTTCCACGTTGCACCATTATCTATGCTACGATATAATCCAGCATTTTGCGCTCCTAAAATGTTTGATGGATTTCCTATGTTACCATTAGGCGCGCCATAAAAAATAGATCCTATACCTACGTAAATTTCGCTCAAACCGTTATTATCTCTGATAATAATGTCATTAACATTAAAAATACCAGATTTAAATAAAGAACTACCACCACTTACAGTTCCAGGTCCAGCTGGTTGAATATTTACTTGGTTCCATGTAACGCCACCATCTGTAGTTTTATAAACACCATTCCCTACTGCGGCACCTTGAGCATATTGTTCTCCAGTTCCTATGTACATGTTTAACGGATTATTAGGATCTATGGCATAAGTGTTTACACTTAAATCACCTGCTACTCCTGGAACGATAGTCCAGGGCGAGGCAGCGCTAGTAATATCATTATTTACCCATAATCCACCACCTACACCACCAGCAAATGCTCTGTTATAATCTATACCATCGCCATTATGAACTCCTACATCATTAGGGTCAAAAAAAGCCACTCTAGTTCTACCACCAGTATTAAAAGGACCTCTTTCTTGCCATGGAGTTGCATTAGTTCCTGGTGCTGCTTTAGGGCTTAAGGAACTAGGTGTGGTAGATTCTACCAGAAAAGGAGTAGGAATTCCTAAGGATGGATTCATGGTAAGTTCCCATTCTCTCTCATTATAAGCACTAGGCGGTAATCCTAGTTCTTTACGTTTCTCTTTAGATAGGTTTTTAGTCTGAGCAAAAGGACTATTTGCTAGAAAATCTTTATGAATTAGGCGTTTAGCCTCCATTAGGTCATTAGGGGCTTTACTATTTGTACAACCGACTACGGATAATAGTAAAGTAGTTATAATGAAAAGATTTATAATTTTATTCATGAGGCTGTTTTTAGACCTTTTAAAGATATAAATACTTAAGGTTTGATCGCACCATTGATAACACTAAAGAGCTGTAGCGCACGACTATCTGTTAAGGACGCGACATAACCACAGGCATTAAGCATGCGTTCATACATAGATTCTGTATCGCATTTTAAGCCGCTGCAAGTGTTTAGTATTAATTTATCATAAGCTGTTTTATGACCTTCTAGATCATTTATAGTAGCCGTAACAACAGCATGTAGAATGTCAGTAAGGATTTTATAACCTGCGATTTCCTTTTGAATCACCTCATCATTACGGTACACTTTATCTACGGTAATAGCAAGAATGTCATCTATTTGCGGTTTAAAAACTGATTTATCTGTAAGGGCATGTTTAAAAGTTCCATTTAATATAGCCTCTTCATTTTTCATGAAGACATCTACACAATCGGTTATTAAATTATTGATGGCAAGTGATCTTAAATAAGTCAGCCTTTCTGAAGTCGTGGAAAGCTTAGAGTAAACTTCAGACTTGATGTTTTTACGTACCAGATTGATGAGGTATTCCAGAGCAAAATCTTCGGCAATCCAGCCTAGATTAATTCCGTCTTCAAAATCTATGATCGTGTAACAAATATCATCTGCGGCCTCTACTAGATAGGTAAGTGGATGCCTCATGTAAGGCTCAGCACTACCTGCTGCGTTTTTAATTCCTAGTTCTTCTGCGACATCCTTAAAATGTTCTAAGTCTGCTTGAAACACACCAAATTTCTTCTGTGAGATATGATCTGTAGGCTTTAATGGTAAGGATTCTTTAGGGTATTTTGTAAAAGCTCCTAGAGTTGCATAAGATAATCTCACACCACCAGGAGTTCCAGGAGAATCTAGATTGAGAAGTCGGTAGCCATTTGCATTTCCTTCATAATCTATGAGATCTTGTTGCTGCTTTCGCGAAAGCGTATTCATAAAACCTTTACCGTTACCACTAGAAAAGTAACTACCTATAGCTTTTTCTCCACTATGTCCAAAAGGAGGATTACCAATATCGTGAGCTAAAGAAGCAGCAGCAACGATGGCGCCAAAATCCTGCATTTTATAACCAGCTGCCACGAGTTCAGGGTGTTTTTCTAAAATGCGCTGACCTGCCATGCGTCCTAAAGAGCGACCTACTACAGATACTTCTAGACTATGAGTTAAACGCGTGTGTACAAAACCTGTTTGACTCAATGGAATTACCTGGGTTTTATCTTGTAAACTGCGGAAATGCTGCGAGAAAATCACACGATCGTAGTCTACTTCAAATCCTAAACGTAGCTCGTCTTGTGATTTACGTGGTCTAGGTGCGGTGTCTCCATGGCGTTTTAAAGAAAGTAGGTGTTCCCAGTTCATAGTAGTAGTTTAAAGCTGCAAGATAAGAAGGCTATTTCATAAAATTGCGTTGCTCCTATTTACCATTTCTTAACAATCAAATAGAATATAGTTAATATTCAGATAACCTAATAGAGTAGTTTATAGACGTTTCTTTGCAAATTATAAATAACCCATAATGAATAAGTTAGTTTACATTTTATTTTTTCTTATCACTGCAATCACATCTGCTCAAAACGGAACCATTGCTGGAACCATTATAGATAAAGATTATAATGATGAGCCTGTTGCGTTTGCTTCTATTCAAGTAAAAGGAACGACCAAAGGTGCACAGTCAGACATGGATGGTAAATTTACCATTTCCATCGCTCCAGGTACACATACTCTAATTGTAACGTTTGTAGGAATGCAAACAGTAGAGATGCTAGTTACTGTTACCGCTGGCAACACAACTAATGTGCAAGTTCCTATGGTGGCAGAGGCTGCTGCCCTAGATGATATAATTATTACCGTAACTAAAACACGTGAAAGTGCCGCTGCTCTAATAGAAGAAAAGAAAAAAGCGGTGACTATAGTTCAATCTATAGGTGCTGAGGAGCTTTCTCAGAAAGGTGTGAGCGATGCTGAAGGTGCGGTTACTAAGGTAAGTGGTGTATCAAAGCAACAAGGTGTAAAAAATGTTTTTGTAAGAGGTTTAGGTGACCGTTATAACTCTACATCTTTAAATGGATTACCGCTACCATCTGAAGATCCAGAATATAAGAACATAGCTCTAGATTTCTTTGGAACAGATTTAATTGAGTCAGTAGATATTAATAAAGTGTTTACCTCTGAAATAGGAGCTGACGTTGCAGGTGCAAACGTAAATATAGATTTAAAAGGTCTTAGCGGTAAAAAGGATCTAGCAGTTAGTGTTTCTACAGGAGCAAATATGCAAACTTTAGGTGAAGACTTTAAAGGAATAGATGGCGAAGGTTATTTTGGGTTTAGCGATGCTGAGTTGCCAGTAAACAACTTAAATGTCTACAGTTTTGATAATAATCTAGCAGCTACTAATCAGAATAATTTAATCAACTTAGGTCTTTCTTTAAAAGGCGGAAAAAGATTTGATATAGGGGATAATTATTTAAATGTTTATGGATTACTAACCTTTGATAATGGGTATAGATTCATAGATGGTACGATACGTAATACGGGTAGTACAGGTAGAATATTCTTAGACCAGGACTTTGAAAAGTATCAGTATGAAACTTCACAAATAGCTCTCGGAAATTTGAAATATAATTTTGGTAAGAATAATATAGAATGGATTTCCATGTATATCCATAAAAACACACAGAGTTTTGAAGACTATAATGGTATTAATAATCCAGAGCAAGATGGTGACCTAGTTTATGTTAATAGACAACAAACTAATGATAATAACCTTTTTGTAAACCAGTTGTTAGCTCATTATGAATTCTCTGATCGTCTCGAACTAGATATTAAAGCATCTTTTAACGCTTTAAGAGGTAGTGAGCCAGATCGTAGAAATTTTGAATACTTATTAAGAGATGGGTTCTTTTCTCCTAACATAGATTCTGGTGGTAACAACCAGAGATATTTCAGTAAAATTCAAGAGAACGATTATAATGCAAACTTCAATTTAAAGTATGATTTAAATAATAATGAGGAAGATGATCGTTTGAACTACTTCACTGTAGGTGGAGATGTGCGATGGACACACCACGTATTCCAAGCGACTATTTTTAATCATACGTTTGACACTCGTATCGCAATAGATATAGATAATCCAGATACTGTTTTTAATCAGCCTAATGTTAATAACGGAAACTTTAGACTGGAAACGGGTCGTGGTAGTGCTATTAATCCTCAGTCGTTTAATCCTTTCTATTACATAGGTGATAAAGTGTTATTTGCAGGGCAAGGTAATTATGTGAAAGGTTTAACAGATAAGCTATTGCTAAATGCTGGATTGAGATTTGAAAATGTTTCTCAAGAAGTAGAGTACGATACTAACATCGCAAATAGTGCAAATGAAGGACTAGCCGAAATTAATGAAAATCTGTTTTTACCTAGTTTAGGGTTTAAATATTCTATGGATGATAAAAACATTTTCAGATTAGCTGGTAGCCAGTCTTATATCATGCCTCGTTTTAAAGAAATCGCTCCTTTTAGATATGATAATCCTGGAGGTACAGCTACACAAGGAAATAGAAACTTAGAAATATCTAAGGTGTCAAACTTTGACCTAGCTTATGAATTCTACCCTGCAAAAGGTGAGTTAGTTTCATTAACAGGTTTCTATAAAGTTATTGATAACCCTATTGCACGTACCGAGATTCCAAGTGGTGGAAACACACTTACTTACCTGAATGTAGGTGATCAAGCAACGGTTTTAGGTTTAGAATTTGAGTTGCGCAAAAACATATTTGAAAAGGAATTGCCAGCTGCTGGTTATGATGTGAGTCGTTCAAATAAGTTTGCCTTAGGACTAAATGCTTCATACATTCATAGTGAGCAAGAACAAACTAATTCACTAGCTCAGTTTACTAATGCTACAAGTCAGTTACAAGGAGCAGCGCCTTTCTTAGTAAATTTTGATTTGAATTATAACACTTATATAAATAAGAGCAGCATTAATACTGCCCTAGTATTTAATTACTTTACAGAAAGAGTTTACTCAGTAGGGACTAGAGGTTTTGAGAATATTAATGAAATAGGAGTTCCTACCTTAGACTTCATAGGTTCCATAGGCTTAACAGAGAATAGTAAACTATCACTTAAAGCTCGAAACCTATTGAACCCAGAGTATCGATTAGAAAGAGAAGGTAGTGGTGGATTAGGTAACGTTATCTTAAGCCAGTATAAACGTGGAATTGACATTAGCTTAGGATACAGCTACCAGTTTTAAAACTTTGGTAAAGTACACTTAACATCAATTACAACCTTAGGTTCTTTCTTTGTCACAACTAAAAAAAGAACTTAATTAATTTAAAACATCATGAAAAAATTATCATTTTTATTAGTAGCTATTATAGCAATTTCATTTACGTCTTGTGAGACAGATGATATTAACATTGTAGGTGGTGGAGTTCAAGATAACTTTGTGTTATCTGGAAACCTTACTGAAAACACAACCTTAAGCGCAGGTAATCCCTATGTGTTAAATGGGCCTTTATTTGTAAAAGATGGAATAACCTTAACCATAGAAGCTGGAACCACTATTACTGCCCAGGCAGGAGGAACTTCTGTTTACCTTTTAGTAGAAACAGGTGGTAAACTTATAGCAAACGGTACTGCAGCGTCTCCTATTAGATTTACAAGCACACAACAATCACCAGCCGCATGGGGTGGAATTATCTTAAACGGAAAAGCTTTAATCTCAGGTCAGGCAGCAACAGGTAATGAGGCTGGAACCGAAGTAAATGCAAGTTTATTATTTGGTGGAACTGATGATGCAGACGATTCTGGATCTATGCAATATGTAATCATTGAGTATACTGGTGCTCGTATCGATGGTGAAGCAGAGCATAACGGTCTTACTCTTAATGGTGTAGGTTCTGGAACTACGTTATCAAACATCTGGATCGCAAATGGTGATGATGATGGGATCGAGTTCTTCGGTGGGTCTGTAAACGCAGATAATATCTTTGTATTAAACGCAAAAGATGACATGTTTGACTTCACACAAGGATATAGAGGTACTTGTACTAATTTATATGGAATACGTGAAAACGGTTATAACGCTGTAACTTCTGATCCTAGAGGTATTGAGGCAGATGGTAACTTAGATGGTAATTCACCTACTGATTTAAACCAGTCTGATTTTACGATCAATGGATTAACCATACGTCATGAAGCTAGTACAGTAGATTTCTCTGACTTAATTAAAGTGCGTCGTGGCGCTACAGCAACTATAACAAATGCCTTTGCATCTACTACAGGAACAGCAACAGCGTCTGATTTTATAGACCTTGAAGATTCAAGAGGAGACTCAAACGTAGCAACTTCTATAGATGCTACGGCTGGTGGAACTGCAGACGGTACTGATATTAAGAACGCTCCAGGAGCGACAGTAAATGTAACAGCTTCAAACACTGGAGCAGATGCTGCTGCATTCTCTTGGACTGGATATAGCTTCTAGAAACAAGAACTTTTGTTTGTAAAAGACCACTCACCTGAGTGGTCTTTTTTATGGAATGAAGTTTCAAGCTGGTTTTATTTTATATTCGCTTTCGCAAAAGCGTCATCACATAAATCCTGTAAATTTATAACACTGTGATAACGTTCAAGAACTTATAAAGTATGATTTTTGTACTCTTAAAATAACCTCAAATGGGAGATATTTATGTTTATATGCTGGTGATTCTTGCCGGCCTTGCTATTACTGATTTAGTTGTAGGAGTAAGTAATGACGCGGTAAACTTTTTAAATAGTGCAATAGGTTCTAAAGCGATAAGCTTTAAGACTATAATGATTATAGCCAGTATAGGGATCGCCGTAGGAGCTATTTCTTCTAGTGGTATGATGGAAGTAGCACGTAAAGGGATTTTTAATCCCGAGATGTTTTACTTTGATGAGGTCATGATGATTTTTATGGCGGTTATGATTACT
>P_2C_Liq_1_UnCtyDRAFT_1000010_pt1 | contig 82173 bp, 73 predicted proteins | sample Pon2CUnioCityCA_2_FD_10234 | JGI IMG/M metagenome (IMG submission 10234) | reverse complement strand
TTATAAGTCTTTTTGTGAATTAGATGAGTGGATTGAAGAAAGCGTCAATCCATAATCTAAATAAAGCGTTAAAGGCTAATTATTTAAACGTTATTTATATTAATCTAAATATGATTAACATAGATTAATTTAGTCTTCTCGTTTTATTAAAAGAGCCATAGGTAAAACATATTGGAGTTTATTATCATTATTGTAACCAAGGCCCACTTAATACATTTCTTTGATAACCTCGTTCTACATTAAGTAAAATAATAGATACATTGTTGCTTTTAGCTAATGAAATTAGTTCAGCCTTTTGTGTTTGCGTGAATTCATGATTCTCAATGAATAACTCTTTTAATTGTGCTGCACAGAGTAGTTTTTTACAGTATTCCATAACCATAGATGCCTGAGGTTTCTGTATTCTAATGGCATGGGTTTGGTCACTGAATGTCAAACTATCACTCAGTAAGTAACGCCATTTATTTATTGAGTTAACATCTTCCTTAAATGCCGTAAGGCCCTTCGAATAGCTTGGTTTTTGTCTAATTAACCATGGTTGCTTTTCTACTTTTGAAGTTACAGCTTCCATTGTATTAGAATTTAAAATACGAGACGCTACTTTAGGTTGTTGATATAAAGCAACTTGTCTTGTTGTGTATTTTACTGTATCTGTAGATATAGCTGTGTACATATTGACCTCTCAAACCAAAAAAATAGATGACTTTAAACAACTGTATAAATAACCAGTTATATAAATATAATACTGTATATTTAAACAGTCAATGTATTTTTTAGTTTTTTGTTAGGTCAAAAGTATTAATTTAACAACTTAGAAACAGGTCACGATGCATCCGATTGGCGTATTCGTCAGTCATACCTGCGATATAATCCGCTATTATGCGTTTCTCTAAACCTTTCTCTTGAGCTTTTTCCCACCTTTTACGTGTATTTGTAGGTAATAATCTTTGTGGGTCGCTATTGAAAGCTTTATAGAGTTCAATAACGATTTGTTGACCTTTATACCGCAAAATTTGGACTTCAGTATTTTGGATAACATGTCTATGTACAAAGTTTTTAAACAGTAATAACTCTCGCATATCATCAGGTGGTAAAACCGCTTGATAATCTAAAATGTTGGTTTTGAATTTATCCTGTTTATGGATTTTAATCGCAGTAATGAAGTTGTTAACAATTGCACCGATGGCATTTTTTCGACGGTAACTTTCTTCTGTAAATAACTCTATTGCTAGTGAATGAATTCGTTGGGATAATTTTGTCGCATTGTACTCTTGGATGGGCTTAACAATTTCATTTTGAAAACTTTCAAAGGTAACTTTGTTTAACACAATTGCATCTTCTAAGTCATGTACCCCATATGCGATATCATCAGCTAGCTCCATTACTGAGCAATCGAAGCTCTTATATAGTGTTTTGTTATGATTATTATCCTGTTTGGCGTAGGACATAAAAAGGTCTCTGTCTCCTTGATCAATACCTGAAAGTAACCACTCAAAAACTGTGCTATCACAATCATACAAACCTTTAGGTGGAACGAAGTCATGGGTTCGCACATCTTTTGTATTTTGAGAAGTGCATTTAGGATAGCCTGTATTTAAGGTGTCTATAAAGTTCGGGTATTTAATTAAACCTAATAATGTTCGACGGCTAAGATTCATGCCATTATTTTGAGTGTATGGCTCGAGCTGAGTAACAATTCTGAATGTTTGGGCATTACCTTCGTATCCACCATCATTACGCATAACATAGTTTAATGCGATTTCGCCTCCATGCCCAAAAGGAGGGTGACCAATATCATGTGCTAAACAAATGGTTTCAATCAAATGCCCATCAATACCCAAAATTGATTCAGCAGGTTGTGGATACTTTTGTGCGAGCTGTTCAGTAATACCTGAACCAATTTGAGCCGCTTCGAGTGAATGGGTTAATCGGGTGCGATAAAAATCACTCATACCAATGCCATGGATCTGTGTTTTTGCTTGTAGCCTACGGAATGCTGCTGAATGTAAAACTCTCGCTTTGTCACGCTGTGCTGCACTGCGGTGGTCACCATCTCGGATATTATTGCGTGGTTGGTAACGTTGATCCCAAATTTGGTGTGACATGGCAATTTTTCCCTTATAAAACAAATATTTTAGTGACGCATGTTGTCGAAGGGCTACATACATTAGAATAATGTACATTTTCCCCTCAAAAAAAAAGGTAACACTACGTTACCTTTTGATTATATTACTTGTGAGTGTATCTATCTACAAACTTACTCTATGACTTCTCTCATTGAGACAACAACACCGTTGTTGTTTTTGCCAATGGTGTAAGGGCTAATTGAAATTTCAATATGTAAATTATCTTTTGTATCCAATACTTTATGGATTGGAGCGCCTCCATCATTAACTTGATTGATTAGATCGTGTAAGCCATCAAAGTCAAACTTCAATGAAAGATCCATAAAGGGACGATTTAAATCGAAATCCATAATGTTTAGAAAGTTGGTTAAAGGTCTTGTATAACGACGTATACGTAACTCAGAATCCAAGAAGAGAACAGCAAGCTCAGTAGCGGTTAAAAGGTTTTCTAAATCGTTATTAGTTTCTGTTAACTCAACAATCTTCTGCTGATATTCACTGTTTACCGTATACAGCTCTTCATTAACTGACTGTAGTTCTTCGTTAGTAGATTGTAATTCTTCGTTTGCCGCCATCAATTCTTCGTTACTTGATTGTAGCTCTTCACTCGTGGTGTCAAGATCTTCAAGTGCTTCACGGTACATACGTTGACATTCTACTAAAGATAAATCTAACTCTAGAATACGTTGCTCAGTTTGTTCATCGGGTGTGTAAACAACATCAGCGGATACTCGACTGGTACGATTCTCTTCAAGAAAACTTATTGCAATGTACTTTTCAATTTCATCGTCTTCATTGAAGGTAAAACAGTTTAAACCATAAGAAGTAATATTACCCTCTTCGTCTGTTCCTGTTGCAACACTTTCCATCAATACGCCCTTGTCTTCGCGTAAAACTTGGTGTGCTGCGGAGAGTACGTGAGATGTCAGTTCAGGGATAAGAATATCTGCAACGTCTTTAGTTACCTCACCCGGCTTTAATTTTGTTGTAAAATACGACGTATCACCATAGCTGTAAACAAGTTGTAGCTTCGTATCAATAATGAATGTAGGTGGGATATAACGTTCCTGTAGAGACCTTATCCCCACCAAACGATTGCGTGGTTTAATAGTACGTTTGTTAATACGCTCGATATACTGCGGGATTGTTTTAGGCTCATAACCACCGCGACGAATACCTTGAGTGGTAATTGAGGACACAGGGATNCGTAAATCCTGTGTTTTCTGGTAAACACGCANTTTTGAATCAATTGTGTGAAAATAATTAGAGAAGTTTCCTGGTGATTCAGCACTACCTAGAATCATAAAACCATTCTTCTTCAAAGCGAAATGGAAAAAGGCGAGGGCTTTTTGTTGAGCCGGTGTTTGTAAATAAATGAGAGTATTACGACAACTTACCATATCCATATTTGAGAACGGAGGATCCTGAATGACGTTGTGCGTTGCTAAGACAACCAATGAGCGTAGTTCTTTGGTTACCTGATAATTGCCATCAGATAAGGTATGGAAGTAATTACCTAGATATTTGCTTGGAACTTCATTTGAAATACCTGTCGGGTAAACGCCGATTGCAGCATAGGCTACAGCTGTTTGGTCAATATCACTGGCAAAGACTTTAATTTGTCGATCTAAACCTAACTCCTTAATCGTACTGTCGAACAACATAGCGATTGTGTAGGCTTCTTCACCAGTTGAACAACCTGTACACCAAACTCTAATCGGATCTTTGGGCGTAGATTCAAGAACTAACGGCTTAACTACCTCTTCTTTAACCTTGTCCCAAAGCTCCTTATCTCGAAAGAACTGGGTTACACCAATCAACAAATCTTGTTTAACGAGTTCAATTTCTTTTTCGTTCTCTTGTAAGTATTCCCAATACTCTTGTAAAGAGAGTTTGTTGTTTATACTCATTCTGTGTTCGATACGACGAGATACTGTAGATTCTTTGTACGCTTTAAAATCAAGGTCTGTTTGTTTTTGTATGAGTTTTAAAATTTGCTCTAGTAGGCCTGTATTTTGTGATAAATGAAATTTGAACTTATCAGTAGTTGTGGCTGTTAGAGGATGGGATATAAAGTTTCTAATATACGTGGGCATATCCTTAACTTTAAGTACAAAGTCAACCGAACCCGTATTAATAGCATTCTGAGGCATGCCATTAAATTGCGACTCTTCAGGATCTTGTGCAATAACCATTGCACCTGCTTCTTTCATCGCTTGAATACCACGGCAACCATCTGAACCGGTCCCAGACAAGATAATACCAACGGCTTTGTTTTGCGAATCTTCGGCTAGTGTTCTAAAAAACTCATTGATTGGTAGATTAATTCGATTATCTGGTGGTAATTCAGATAAATATATCTTACCGTCAGTGACTCTCATCAATTTACCGGCAGGTATCAAGTACACAGTATTCGCCACTAAAGTTTCACCTTCAGTTGCTTGATGAATGGGCATATTGGTATGCTTTTTAAGAAGCTCATCCATCATGCTCTTGAAATCAGGAGATAAATGTTGAACAACTACGTATGCACACCCTAGTCCATCAGGTAAAGCATCAAATAAACTTTCTAAAGCTTCTAAGCCGCCTGCTGAGGCACCAATTGCCACAATGTGGGAGGGAGTGTGTTCTCCGTTATTAAACTCTATCATGTTAAACTTCCATTCGTTTCTTATGGTTTTTAGCCAAATAAGTTGTCGATTTCACTATAAAAATTACTTATATTTTTTGATAACCTATGTTCCATTATCGGCTTCGTCAAGGCAATAATTAGCCAGTTTTTTAAATATAATTTGTTTGTTAAAAGGTTTAATTATTACCTCATCAAAACCATCACTTAGTATTTCATCACAATGATCAGCGAAAATATCAGCAGTAAGTGCTAAGATTGGGATTAAGCTATTAATTTTTCTTAACTTTTTACAAGTATCTCTACCATTTAAAAGCGGCATATGCAGATCTAAAATAATGGCATCAAAATTACCGTGAGTAATATATTTATCAAATGCTTGCTGTCCATTAGGCACGATGGTTATATTAGCATTTGTTTCAGTCAACATTAAAGCCAGCATCTTTTGATTTGAAGGGTTATCTTCGGCTACTAATATATGCTTACCACATAGGTCAGGTATATCATCATAAACTAGCATATGAGTATCAGTATCAGTATCACTATTAGTGTCAACTTGCATGGGGCATGTAAATGTGAAAACAGAACCTTTACCGACTTGGCTTTCTAACTTTATCTCTGCTGACATCAACTCTGCTAACGACGAACAAATAGCTAAACCGAGACCAGTACCCCCAAAGATACGAGTGGTTGAGTCATCAGCCTGGCTAAATGGCCGGAAAATAGTTGTTTGTTTACTTTCTGGGATACCGACACCAGTATCACTGACGGTTAAACACACCATTTCGTCACAACCGGTTAAATTCACAGTTATTTGACCCTCTATAGTAAACTTAATTGCATTGGATAGTAAGTTATTAAGAATCTGGTTAAAACGAACTGGATCACCTAAACGCTTTGCTACAAAATCTGGTTGTATATCAGTCACTAACTCTACGCCAGGTTTAAGATTCAGGCGGTATCGGTCAATTGTATTGTGAATGAGGTCAACAAGGTTAAGCTCAATATTCTCAATAGCCATTTCATGGGCATCAATTTTAGAAATGTCGAGAATGTCGTTTAATAAATTCAACAGATCAGTAGATGAATCATAAGCCATCTCTATTAAGTTTAAGCTGTCTTCATCTAAATCATAGCTTTGCAGTATTTGTAAGGCACCCATCATAGTATTTAGAGGTGTACGAATTTCATGACTCATATTAGCTAAAAAACGTTTTTGTGTTTCGCTAGCGTCTTTAGCTTTAATCATGTTTTGCTGAGAAATCGTCGCTTGGTTAACAATTTCTTGCTGGATTAACTCACTTTTTGTAGTGTCAACACAAGTACCTAATATACGAATAGCTCGATAATTATTGTTGAAATAAAATTTAGTATTAACCTTAATGTAGGATATCTTTCCAAGACCTGTCATGATACGACATGTTACTGAAGTTAAATTTCCTCCCAACTTTCCTTGGCTACCTTTAGTAAAATGGTCGATAAAACAATCTTTATCATCTGGATGGATGAGTGTAAGCCAATCACGGAATGAGCTAATTTCATTACGCGACACTACATCAAAAATATTGAACATGGAATCGTCCCAAAACAAACTGTCTGTCTGTACATTGTAATCCCAAGTACCGGTACCAGTAGCATCCAGTGCGAGTTGAATACGCCCATGGAAAAAGTCGTCTTCAATTTTTTTTTCGTATTGTTCGGTAATGTCTTGTATCAGTCCATAGCGTTTAACGATTTGCTTATCAATAAAATCAGCATATAAACTCAGTTTAATTTTTTTTGGTTTGCCATGCGCTGTACGTATATCTAATGTAACGTCCGTACATTTTCGAATATTTTCTAAATAATTTATATGGGTGAAAAGTTTTTTTAAACTCTCAGGAGGGAAAAAATCTGTTTGGGACTCAAGGACCGGAGTAAATAGGTCTGGTTCGCACTCAAAAATAGCGAATACATTGGATGACCACTGCATTATTTTACTATCGTAGTCATATTCCCAAAGACCTGACAGGGTACTCTNTTCGAGTAGATAACTGTATTTAGAGTAAAGGTCCATTGTCTGGATTCATGAATAGATGAAAATTTAGAACAGCATATACGTTTGTTTGGTAGTGATAGGGAAAAAATTTTTCCATACTTTGGGGGGAAGTATAAAATGTTATCAAACCCTTGGTCTCACCCAGAAAACAATAAGTACAACTAAACCAAATGGATGGTTTCAAAATATAACTTATCAACTAGAGTACATAAAAGATACAGAAGTGTAAGCTTATTCCCTAAAGTAGATTATACCTGCTTATATGAAGCGAAAAAATTACCAATGCGCTCAATAGCTGGAGTCAGAACATCCGAGTGTGGTAAAAATACTAAACGAAAGTAACAACCATCGGTCAGATTAAAAGCACTCCCGTGAACTAATAGAATTTTTTCCTGCTCCAATAAGTCAAAAATCATTTGTTCATCACTTGTAATATTGAATTTTTCAGCATCCACTTTAGCAAAGCAATACATAGCACCTTTGGGCATTATACATTCAATCCCATCAATGGCATTTAGGCCATTACTTGCTACATCTCTTTGGATTTTTAGCCTGCCAGTGTCATGTAATAAATCATTAATACTCTGATAACCGCCTAACGCGGTTTGGATCGCATGTTGGCAAGGAACGTTGGCACACATTCTCATAGAGCAAAGCATATTCAAAGCGTTAATGTAACCACTTGCACTGCGCTTGTTACCTGAGACTACTAACCATCCAGCTCTGAAGCCTGCAACTCTGTAATTTTTGGATAACCCTGACATTGTAACAATAAACAAATCATCACAAAGAGAAGCAATACAGGTGTGCTGAGCTGTATCATATAAAATCTTATCGTAGATCTCGTCAGAATAAATGACCAATTCATGTTCACGTGCGATAGCGATGATTTCAAGTAACAATTCTTTTGAATAAACGGCACCTGTAGGGTTGTTCGGATTGATTAATACAATAGCCTTTGTCTGTGGCGTGATTTTACTCTTGATATCTTCTATGTCNGGAAACCAACCNGCATTTTCATCACAGCGATAATGTACAGGGGTACCTGATGAAAGACTAACCGCAGCAGTCCACAAAGGATAATCTGGCGCGGGTAAGAGAACTTCATCACCGGTGTTTAATAAAGCTTGCATAGCCATCATGATCATCTCACTAACGCCATTTCCGATAAATACGTCTTGTGTCGCGATACCTTTGATGTTTTTTTGTTGATAATACTGCATGACGGCAACTTTTGCTGCGTATATTCCGGTTGCCTCTGAGTAGCCTTGAGCCGAGGGAAGGTTGTATATAACGTCTTTTAAAATATCATCTGGCGCTTCAAAACCGAAAGGGGCAGGGTTACCGATATTTAGTTTTAAGATCCGTTGGCCTTCTTCTTCCATTAAACGTGCTTTCTCGTGGATAGGACCACGAATGTCGTAACACACATTTTCTAATTTGTTTGATTTGCCGATTGAAAACATAAATAAATGATAAAAAATTACTCAGTAAATCTAGAATACCCTAGATTGCATGATTGCACTAGTTGATATTGCTGATATTCCCAGGAGAAAATTCATTTATAAGTCTTAATGCGTCTAAAGTCTTGAGTATTTATTTGAACTCACGGAGTCATGTTTGGTCTATTTTTTATCAACAACACTTTACTTTTTAATATTTGTTAATAGAATGTAAATTAAAATGATTTGTTATGATCGTCGATATCACGTAAGACGTATCACAAATGTTACTTATTGAGGATATGAATATGACGAAGCAATTCGAAGAAACTCCTGATTCAGTCATTAAGAAAAGTGGGATATCCCGGGTGATACCTTGCAAAGAGATAGAATTGAGCGATCCTATTAAATGGCTGTCTCTAGGGATCCAAGATTTTCGTTCAGCGCCTATCCTGTCTATTTTTTATGGTCTTTTATTCGCTATTATTCCTTGGAGTATTACCTACTTAGTTGCCTTGACTGGCTGGCATATCATCATTATGCCTGCACTTGTTTGCTTTATGTTGTTAGGACCATTTTTAGCGGCTGGCTTATATGATATCAGNTGGGAGTTAGAGAAGGGGCANTCACCTAATATTTGGCATTCACTCAAGGCNTTAAAAAGAAATGCGGTAAATGANTGGGCCTTTTGCTTAATGTTAACTTTAATTATGATATTTTGGTTACGCGTAGCCTCTCTACTGCATGCTTTATATCCATCTTATTTGGATCCAACTTTAACTAACTTATTACCTTTCTTACTCATAGGTACTGGAGTTGGCGCGGTATTTACGGGGATTGTTTTTTTATTAACAGCCTTTACCCAGCCTATATTGATGGAGCGTCAAGTCGATTTGGCGACAGCTGTTTTAACTAGTATTAATGCTGTCTGGCTTAACAAAACTCCAATGTTTGTATGGTCTGCAGTTATTTTTACCACAGTTGCAATTGGTTTCGTGACTGGTTTTATCGGTTTTATAGTGCTAATGCCAGTGATTGGATATGCATCTTGGCATGCATACATCGATTGCATTGAAACAAAACGACAACGAAATTATATCTAAAACTCGATTAATCAATCCTAGCTTGGATGTCCCGTAAAACATAATGTATGCATATTAAGGTTCATTTATTGTTCGTCTATATATGGATATTAATAAGTTAAAAGGGAGATTTTCACCTCGTCCTTTCATCCTAAAAGTGCTTACTGTATTATAATAGTTACGTCAGATATCAGAAAACTCCTCAACTTTTACCTCAGCCAATGGAACTTATATGTGGTTATGTCCTTTATGTCGATTCCCATTATCCATTAGAAAGCGTTCTTGGGTATGCGAGCAGCAACATTCGTTTGATATGGCTAAACAGGGTTATGTGAATTTATTACCAGTACAGCAAAAGAAATCTAAATCTCCTGGTGATAACAAATTAATGATTCAGGCACGGCAACGTTTTTTAAACAGTGGCGCATATGAACCACTAGTAAGTGCAATAGTGACTGCTCTAAAGTCCCTTACTCAAACATCACTGCTTAGTGATAATAATATCAATGCAAAAGAAACGAACACACTTCGTCATTATAATGAATCTAGCGCACAAGCTAGAAGTAAATTACGCACATTATTTGAAGCAGGTTGTGGTGAGGGTTACTATACTCGACAATTGGCTCAACGCTTACCTGATTGTGACATGATTGCAGGTAATGATATTAGTAAAGACGGTGTATTGTCAGCAGCCAAACAAGGCCGGCAGTTTATATCTAACTTAAAGGCAATGCATGATACAACACTGAATGCTCAGTATGTAGTGGGTAATTCATTTGCTTTACCTGTTGCGGATAACTCCATGGATTTAGTTCTGCAAATATTTGCGCCTGCTGCTGATGAGGAGTTATTTCGTATATTAGCGCTCGACGGGCTCTTAATTGAAGTACAACCCAATACTCAGCACTTACAAGAACTAAAAGCTAAGTTATTTGCTCAGGCTGATCCGCATATACCTAAAATTAAACCAATCGGGCAAAAAGTTTACCAGACGTACTGTCAGTACACGCTTCCACTTAATTCTACATTGACTGAAGATCTTATCTTGATGACACCACTCGCTTTTTCTAGTACCCCAGAGAAGAAAGCGCAGGCAATATTAACACTGGAACAGGTCACCGTAGATTTTTGTATTACTTTCTATCAAAAAAAACAAGAGGATAATACAGACGATGGTTCACATACTCTGTTATCGCAAAATGATAAAGCAGGAGTTGCCCCATATGTATAAGGCACTTTTTTTAGATCGTGACGGCATCATCAATGAAGATTTCGGTTATGTGTTTGAACCTGAACAGTTTGTATTTAAAACAGAAATATTTCCTTTAATTAAAAAGTTTCGTCAAGCTGGCTATAAAGTCTTTATTGTGACTAATCAATCTGGTATCGCTAGAGAATACTATAGTGCGGAAGATTTTATAGTACTGACGCAATGGATGTTAACTGAGTTAAATAGCTTAGAGGCGAGTGTTGATGATGTCTATTATTGTCCTCATCATCCGGTAGCGGGAAAGACTGAACTAACAATGACTTGTATGTGTAGAAAGCCTCAACCAGGTATGTTTTTCCGAGCGGCCGAAGAGTATAACATCAACTTACATGAGTCCATTATGATTGGAGATAAACAAAGTGATATGGAAGCAGCCATTGCTGCTAAATTAACTCAAGCGTATTGGTTAACCGAAGATTCCGACCTTCAAACACTGAACTCTCTAGCAGCCCTTAGCAAAGCATATAATGTAAAAACGACCATTTCTACAGTTACACATTTAAGCCAAATAGACGTACCGAGTTAAGTTATAAATAGAATTTCACAATAGTATAGAAATCGAATGCCTATTTATTGCGGTATTTAGATATCATAACGATGTCAAAATACTATAAAAGCTCACAACCCAATTATCCTATAGACACACTGAGTTAACTACTCATAACAACATGTATAACTAGTGCTTACTTCACTGTAGAAAATTGGTTAAGGTGTTTCATCGCTCTTATGAATAATACATTATCAAGAGGCTCATTGAGTGGCTGTTTGTTTTGCCTATTTGTTATTTCAACCATCCCATTATTCAACACCTGGGTTACCGTGTGTTCTGTCAACAGCACAACTGCGTCATTTTGTGTTGTGACGTGCCATTTACGAGTGGGTTTCACTAAACTCTGTCCATTGCTGTAAACAGTTGGGTCAACGGTACATCCCATGGCATCTAAAACAGTCGGAATGACATCCTCATTTAACGCGATAGTCGATATTAACTTCAAATTTGAGTGGATAGAACTAGCCCCCTCATTACTATTATTAACGATTAACCAAGAGAAGTTATTGAGGTCAATAGAGGTAACAATTGATTCATAATCATCAGCGTCTGCCACAGTGAAGAAAAAACCTTGTGCTGAGTTTTGCAGAGTATTTAACAACACTTGTTGTGAAACAACATCGATGTTTTCAGGGATGGTAATCACATTAGAGGGTAATACCATGGTAGTGGGGATGGAGAAACCTCTTAATAATTCTAGTACAACCGGATCTGTATTGTTTAAATACTGATGATATAAGCTTGGCAAACCGTATAGTAAAGTCGTTATCTGTTCCTCTAGAGATTCTGTTGTNTNGAAATTTGGAATGCTGGAGTGAAGCGGTAAAAAATCGGTATTTAATCTTTCTGTACCGAAAATAACTAGCCATGGTTTAGTATTTGTCAAAGGACAATATACTGGTTCTTTAGGATAATTTAGTTGGTTGACTTCATATGAAAACTGTACTGTTTTTTTAGTTTCATAGCTATTGAGGTCTAACAAACCATAGCGTGACAAGGTGGTTTTAGCTGTCGCTGGGTAAGATAATGGAAACATATCGTCTTGTTTAATTATTGGTTGATAGAGTTCAGCATCGGCCCAAACATGCAAGGCATGTGAACCTATGAAACAAGCTGTAAACAAACCAATGACCGATTGTCCAATACGTTTCCTAGAAAACTTCTCAATACGCTGCCATAGTGCATTGGCTATTAATAGTTGAAAGCTTAACCAGATTATAAAAAGGACGGTAAAAAATACTCCCTCTTGCCAGCTAAGTTGACTAGTTTGTTGAACTGCTTCATCAACAATAATTTCTCTTGCAGTCAAACTCACATGAACACCGGTACGGGTATATATGAGCGCATCAAAGGCNAATAAAGCCAAACCCAAGGCAGCCAATACAGAACTGATGCCTTTCACCACCCGAACATTAGAGAAGTTGTAGCATAAAGGAATGATAAATAAGATAAATGCTAAGAAAGTTATAAAGCTGATATGACCTAGCCAATTCAAACCTAAATAGAGTTGACCTAGCATAGAATCGGGTAATGGCGTAGCGAATACATAAATCGAACTGATTAATAAGGCTATGATAATATTGAAAAAAGCGAACCAATGGCCCCAGCTGACCAGTTTTGAAACAGTTTGACGACGAGGTGATTCGCTTAATAGCATTTATTTATCCTTGAGTTGTTTTTTTAAGCACTGCGCAAAACTGCTCAGTCATATTTTTTCGGACATTGACATCAGCTTGTTGATTAAGAATATGCGTTAAACTATTTCCTAGTACCATTAATGCGAGATCCGCATTGACTTGATGTTTTTCTAAACAAAGCAGAACATCTTGTAGGATTTCGTTGAATTTTTCGTCATCATATTTTGACTGGATCGGCATAGAGGTCTCGTTTTTTAGTTAAGTGTACAGAATAATATAAATTTATCCTTATTATAAGGATTTTTAGATTATAATACCTCCACAGTTTTTTCGAATAGAAGATTTCCATGAGCGCGATTATCCATCATTTTGTGATGCACCAGTTACATATCAATGCAGAACAACGTTTAGCGATAAAACCTCGTGAGACGTGTTTTGCTATTTCACCAGCTATTGAGGCTTTGGCCAATGAGATTAATCAAGTATTCAATCAAAAACCATCTAAAGGCGTTGGTGGTTTTACGAGTAAATCAGCGGCTGAAATAGTTGCCAACCATACCTCTGTCAATGAAGACGCACCAGCAGTGAATGTCGCTAATACGGCACCAACTTTTGCTGAATTGTTAGATTCTGGAATATCCGATGATGCTGCTTTTCTGTCTTTTAGCAAAGCTGCCAGCCAACTGTTAATAAAAACCCTAGTTGAGGACGGTGCAGTCGAAACCGGTTTTATTGTGTTTAGTCATTATGAATATCTAGCGACAGATTATTTGTTTATTGGAGTGATTAATACCAAGCAACATGTCGAAGTGAACCAAGCGCTTGAGTTAGCTTACTCAGATCATCTTGATGTGGGTAAAATGCGCTTAGCAGTGAGAATTGATTTGACTCAATTAGCAACACAAGCTGAGCAGTTTCGTTATATTAGTTTTATTAAAGGTATGATGGGTCGTAAAGTATCAGATTTTTTTATGAGGTTCGTTGGCTGTGAAGAAAAAGTAGATACGAAGCAACAAAATAAACAGTTATTGCAGTTTGTAGATGAATATTTGACGACTGAACAATTAGATATTTCTGAGAAACAGTCTTCTCGCTCAGTTGTTGGTGAGTATTATAAAGAGAAAATTGCAGCTGGTGATGATATTGATATTGCTGAGTTGGCTGGGAAACTCCCAAGAAATGAAGATGCGGATATTGACTTTATGGCTTTTAATCAGGCTGCTGATACACCTTTGGAACCGACTTTTCAGCCAGATAAAGCAGCTGTCCGGACTTTGGCCAAGTTCTCTGGTGCCGGTGGAGGTTTAACTTTATCATTTGACCGCAATCTGCTTGGCGATAAAGTACATTACGACCCAGTTACCGATACTTTAGTGATTAAAGGCGTACCACCCAACCTTAAAGACCAGCTTAATAAAGCATAAGGATATAGAAAATTATGCAGTTGTTTGTAAATGACCTGACCGTTATGGATTTTTCTTATTTGTGTCCCAAACGAGGTATGGTCGGTGAAAGTTGGATTGTCGATGTCGCTCTGAATGGTGAACTTAATGAAGAAAGCATGATCTTAGATTTTGGTAAGGTCAAAAAACAATTGAAAAGCTTGATTGATGAATATGTTGACCACAAGCTTTTGGTTCCGGTGGAACACGAATATAGTAACATTGTTCATGATGAAGCTAATGACGTGGTTAAAGTCTCTTTTTCACGTCCCGCAAGGCAAAGTATTCACCTTTTGTGCCCTGCAGAAGCTTATGCATTTATTTATAGTAACGAAATTGATATGGCTTCAGTTGGCAAATATTTGCAACAAGTGATAGCAATTCATTTACCAGATAACGTAGCAGATATAGAGTTATTTTTACGTGCTGAAGTTATTAATACTCCTTTTTATCATTATACTCATGGTCTTAAAAAACATGACGGTAACTGTCAACGCATTGCCCATGGACACCGTTCAAAAATTTTGATTGAAAAGAATGACACTTTATCATTTGAGGCTATGCAATACTGGGCAGACCGTTGGGCTGATATATATGTTGCGACGGCGGAAGATCAAATTCAGGTTAACGAATTAAGAGCTGACTATTCGGATATAAGTGACAGCTCTCATTATGCTTTTGCGTATGAATCCTCTCAAGGATATTTTGAAATAGTATTACCACACAATATTACTGAGATTATCAACACCGACACTACAGTTGAATGTTTGGCACAATATTTACTGCAACAATCGGAAGCCTATGAGCCAGCTACTGCTTATACTATTCATGCATATGAAGGGGTAGGTAAAGGGGCTCGAGTTAAATCGCACAGTTAAGTTTCTAAGCTGAGTACTTTATTGTCATTTCTCTGGGTTAGCATACGTTATTAGGACTAACGATGTAACAATGTTCCTTGTGCGATTATATGTCACAGCGCTATAATAGGCGTACCAGGTTGCAGTTACAATCTGTATGTTTTGGTTAAATTTATTTCTGTTTCAATAATTTGGAAACTTTTATTCTGTAATCTGAAATAAACATTTAAATCAATAAATTATAATATTTGCTATGGATTTACGATCCAAATCGCAAGGAAAATTTATGTCTCAATATATTGTTTGTGCGTTGTACAAATTCGTCACGCTTAAAAATTATAAAAGTCTACGTGAACCTCTTCACCAAGTTATGCTTGATAATCACATTAAAGGTACTCTCTTACTCGCAGAAGAAGGTATCAACGGCACAATTTCGGGCCCCAGAGAAGGGATCGATGCTTTACTGGCCTATTTAAATACAGATCCCCGATTAGATCCTGTTTCGACTAAAGAATCGCTGCATGAAGAACAGCCATTTTATAGGACTAAAGTAAAATTAAAAAAAGAGATAGTCACTTTGGGTGTGCCTGGAGTTGATCCTCTTAAAACGGTAGGTACTTACGTAAAGCCCAAAGATTGGAATGCTTTAATTAGTGACCCAGACGTTTTTGTCGTTGATACTCGTAACGATTACGAAATCGAAATTGGTACTTTTAAACATGCCGTGGATCCAAATACAAAAACTTTCCGTGAGTTTCCTGAGTATGTTGCGCAAAACATGGATCCAACAAAACATAAGAAAGTCGCAATGTTTTGCACCGGCGGGATCCGCTGTGAAAAATCTACGGCGTTTATGAAAGAACAAGGATTCGATGAAGTGTATCACCTTGAAGGTGGTATTTTGCAATATTTAGAAGATGTCCCTAAAGAAGAAAGTTTATGGGAAGGCGATTGTTTTGTTTTTGATAATCGTGTAGCAGTGAATCATGAGTTAGAAAAAAGTATCTATGACCAATGTTACGCTTGTCGTCTACCAATTACGGAAGAAGATAAAGCTTCCACTCTTTATGAGCCAGGAGTATCTTGCCCTAAATGTTACGGCACACATACTGATGACCAAATAGCGCGTTTCAGAGAACGAGAGAAACAGGTAAATCTTGCTAAAGCTCGTGATGAAGAACACGTGGGTTCAGAAGCACATCGTGTGACAGTTGAGCGCCGCCGTCTAAAAGCAGAAGAAATGCGCCAGCGCCGATTAGCTGCGCAGCAACAAAAGTAGCAAAGAGTCTAAGTATTTAGGGTTAACCAGGTTTTTAAAATTGGGCTGATACTAAAAGGATAATCATACTTTAGGCCACTTGTGACATTTATATAATAAGGTAGAATGGTTTATATCGAACCAGGAGGGCGTAATCATGACTAAAGTAGAAATGAGCGAATCAGAACTCGCACAGATAAAGCAGGAATTTGATTTTTTTGACCGTGATAGTAATGGAGAATTATCACTAACAGAATTTATTGAATTACTCACTGTACTTAGCCCAAAGACGAAAGTATCAGCGGTGGAAGAGGGTTTCAATTTGATTGATGATAACCACGATGGTTTTATAGATTTTGAAGAATTTGCTAAGTGGTGGAAAGCAGGTTGGTGGGAATATTAGAAAAGTAAGTTTTTCATTACTCCCTTCTGATCTGGGTGCATATCAAAAGCCAAGCTTATTCTGAGCTTGGCTTTTTTTTGATGATTGGCATATGCCCTACATCAACTCCTGAAATTGTATCGACACGCTTGGTTTGCCCTTGTACTAAGTGATTCTTAGGTGAATTTGTTTTTTGCTGATTTGGCTTGTGAATTTTACCTTTTTTGTCTATGCCTTTAAATTTAGCCGGGTAGTCAGGATGAACTGTGATTTCGATAGTTTGTCCTAAGTTCTGTTGAATATGGATAAAACTTTGCCAGTCACGAGGTCCCACTAAAGCTATCGCATTACCTTTACTCCCCGCGCGGCCAGTTCTACCGATACGATGGACGTATTCTTCGGCTTGCTTGGGTAGATCAAAATTAATGACGAGAGAAACTTTCTTGAGATCCAACCCTCTTGACGCAACATCAGTTGTCACCAAAACATCATGCTGACCAGCAGAAAAAGCGGACATAATATTGGCACGTTGGCTTTGTAATAAATCACCCCGCAGAGCAACAGCATTTACGTCATGCTTGGCAAGAATTGCTTTTAATGTTTCTGTATCTTCTCTAGTAGCACAAAATACGATCGCTTGATTGTATTTTTCGCTTGTTAGTAAGTGTGCTAATAATGTTTGTTTGTGTTCAATATGATCAGTGAAGTACCAGCGTTGTGCGATATCTGCATGGATAGAAAAGCTGTTATCCAGAATGATGCGCTCAGGTGTTTTTAATAAAGAGTCAGTAACTGCTGTCAGAGCTGGACTATCAAGCGTAGCTGAAAACAACATAGTTTGTCTCTTGCGATGGTCTGCTTGACGATTAATTGCGAGAAGTTCTTCAGCAAAACCTAAATCTAACATTCTATCGGCTTCATCATAGACGAGGACTTCTAAGCCATTGAGAAACAAACTACGGTCGCTCAAGTGGTCAGCCACACGACCTGCAGTGCCGACTATGATATGTGGGTTGCGTCGTAACGCTTTCACTTGGTCATTGTAATTCTCACCACCGACTATTAATTGTGGTTGGATAGACAAATTGGTACATAGTTTTTTGATTTCAATAAATACTTGTTTTGCTAACTCGCGGGTTGGAGCAAGAATCAAAGCCCGTGGATCTTTACGAGACAATGCTTTAGTCTTTAATAAGCGATGCAATATTGGCAATACAAACGCAAATGTCTTACCTGAACCCGTTCTGGAACAAGCTAATACATCTCTGCCTAACAGCGCATACGGAATAGTTCGTTGTTGAATGAGTGTTGGCTCGGTAAATGACTGAGCATCTAATGTTTTTACGATGCGGTGGTCAAGTTCTAGATCAGTAAATGACAAGGTTTTTCCTTAAAGCGTAGGCATGGAATTAGATTTCACTGTTATTATAGCAAGTTCAAGACTTTAGGTAACGAACTTTAAAATCGATAAAAAAAACCTGAGTTTATTTATGAAAAAACTCAGGTTTAATAAACAACCGAAACATGTGAAATATTTTTATAAGTTGGACTACGACTCAAGCACAGGTTCCACTTTAAGAACTTCTGGTCTAGTCTCGATTAAGCAAATGTCATCTCGGGAATATCTCCTTCAACGACAAGAGACCCAGCCGTTTTCTCGCGAATTTCTTCAACTGATACACCGGGCGCACGTTCTTTTAAACAAAATGCTCCATCCTTAATTTCTAAAACGGCTAGGTCAGTAATAATTCGAGTAATACAATTTACACCAGTCAAGGGTAGTGTACATTGTTGTAATAACTTTGAATTTCCTTTCTTATCGGCGTGCGTCATAGTCACAATGATATTTTTTGCACCAGCTACCAGATCCATAGCGCCTCCCATGCCTTTAATTAATTTATTTGGGATCATCCATGATGCTATGTTGCCAGAGACATCTACCTCAAATGCTCCCAATACAGTAAAATCAACATGCCCACCTCTAATCATGGCGAAACTTTCAGCTGAGTTGAAGATACTTGCACCGGTGATTGCGGTTACTGTCTCTTTGCCGGCATTAATCATATCTGCATCGAGTTCATCTTCTGTTGGGTTTGGTCCCATACCAAGTAAACCGTTTTCGGACTGTAGCATGACATCGATATCTGCAGGTACGTAGTTAGCTGCAAGGGTAGGAATACCAATACCTAAATTTACGTAATCTCCATCTTGGAACTCTTGTGCTACACGCATAGCAATTTCTTCTCTTGATAACGACATAAATCTCTCCTTATTTCGCTAATACTTTGCGTTCGATACGTTTTTCAAAAGACCCTTGAATAATACGGTCTACATAAATGCCTGGTGTATGAATTTGACTCGGGTCTAACTCGCCTGGTTCGACAATCTCTTCGACTTCTACAACCGTTATTTTACCTGCGGTAGCGGCCATTGGATTAAAGTTTTGCGCGGTATGACGGTAAATACAGTTACCATAGCGGTCGGCTTTATACGCTTTGACAATCGCAAAGTCTCCCATAATGGATTCTTCAAGAATGTAGGGACGACCATTGAACTCTTTGACTTCTTTGCCTTCACCAACCGGCGTGCCATAACCTGTTGCTGTATAAAATGCAGGTATGCCAGCACCTGCCGCTCGCATTTTTTCAGCTAAAGTTCCTTGAGGAGTTAACTCAACTTCTAGCTCACCATTTAATAGCTGTTGTTCAAACAAGGCATTTTCGCCAACATAAGACGAAACCATTTTTTTAATCTGCTTGTCTTCCAACAAAATACCAAGACCAAAATTATCTACACCACAATTATTAGAAACGATAGTTAAGTCTTTGGTTTGCATTGTTTTTACTTGTTTTATCAAACCCTCAGGAATGCCACACAAACCAAATCCACCTGCAATCACAGTCATACCGTCGGTTAAGCCAGCCATTGCTTCAGCGTAACTCGACACAACTTTATCAAACCCTGCCATAAAAACTCCATCCGAACTTTATTTAAAATGTAAATCCAGTATAAAAAACTTTAATGATATGTAAAATTGATTTATATTCGCTATTAATAGATTTTATTTATATATGTAGGTGGCTATGCTTTCGATTAAACAACTGCAAGCTTTTATACATGTCGCGCAAAGCCAGAACTTTGCTCAAGCTGCTTTGAAAATGCATATTTCTCAGCCCGCTTTATCGAGTGCAATAAAAAAATGTGAGGATATACTGGGTGGAGAGTTATTTGCCAGAACAACACGGACAGTGGAATTAACCAAAGAAGGGCGTTTGTTTTTACCAAAAGCATTACGTCTTTATCAGGATTATATAGATTTAGTAAATGACACCCAGGCCGTGTTTGATAAACAGCAGGGAACGTTACATATTGCTTGCATACCTTCTTTCGCAGAGGCGGGTTTGATTGATGTACTTGCTCCTTTCATACAGCAATATCCCACCATTAAAATTAAGATTGAAGATGTAGTCGTCGAAAACGTGATTGATTCTGTTTTACACGAGCGTGCTGAGATAGGCATTATATTTGCTCCGACCACTAGTGATGAACTTGATTTTTATCCCTTATTTAACGATGAGTTTATGCTGGTGATGGCGCCACAGCATCCTTTGGCCAATGTGCCATTTAACTCGTTACAGCAATTGAGTAACTTAGCTTTTGTCACCATGAATCAACATGCCAACCTACGCGTCTTTATTGATGATATTTTGGCAGATGCGGGAATCACAGTGGATTACGTGGCTGAGGCTTCGCAAATTGCAACCTTAGCTAACTTTGTGAAGGCAAATATGGGGCTTGCCATTTTACCAACGTTGTCAAAAACCCACTTATTACAACAAGGACTTGTCTGTAAGAGTATTCATTATCCAGGCTTACAACGTAGTTTGGGTATGATTAGAAAAAAGGAAGCGAATATTTCAGTCACTGCTCAAGCATTCTGGGATATGGTCAAGGGTTTTGACAGGATTAAAAACTAGCTAAAAAATCACTTGCTAAACGTATTATATGAATCAACATCATTGATTATCTTGATCCGCTTAGGTTATTCTCATCGGGGGGAGATAGTCAAAAACGTGATAAAAAAGCTGGTATTTATACGTTTTTCGTTATAAATTTTGATTATATCTTTATGCATTTACTGAACCCTATGAAACTCCAACAGCTAAAATATATTGTCGAAGTCCAAAATAATAATTTAAATGTATCTGCGACTGCAGAAAGCCTTTTTACTTCCCAGCCTGGTATTAGTAAGCAAGTACGCATGTTAGAAGATGAGTTAGGGATTCAAATATTTGGTCGAAGTGGCAAGCATTTAACTCATGTTACTCATGCAGGCCAAGAGGTTATTGATATTTCTCGAGAGATCCTGGCCCAGGTTGAAAGTATAAAATCGGTTGCTCGAGAGCATAATTTACCTGATCAAGGGAAATTGAATATAGCGACTACGCATACTCAATCTCGTTATGCTTTACCTTCAGTCATTCAAGGATTTATGCAACGCTATCCTGATGTTTCTTTACATATGCACCAAGGTACACCATCGCAGATCAGTGATTTAGCTGCAAAAGGAGAAGCGGATTTTGCGATCGCAACAGAGTCTCTGCATTTATATAACGACTTAATAATGCTTCCATGCTATCACTGGAATCGCAGTGTTATTGTCAAGAAAGATCATCCTTTAGCACAGCTAGAACAACTTAAGATTGAAGACATAGCCGCATATCCGTTGGTAACTTACGTATTTGGTTTCACTGGGCGTTCAGAGTTAGATAAAGCTTTTAGTAATGCCGGGTTGGAACCTAAAATTATTTTTACGGCAACGGATGCTGATGTTATAAAAACTTACGTCCGTTTAGGCGTAGGTGTTGGTGTTATTGCATCGATGGCTGTAGATGAAGAACTCGATAATGATTTAGTTAAAATTGATGCAAGTCATTTATTCCAATATTCAACAACCAAAATAGGTTTCCGTAAAGGGAATTTCTTACGCAGTTACATGTATGAATTTATTGAACGTTTTGCTCCACATTTGACTAAAGCCGTCGTTGAACAAGCGATGATGAAAAAGTCGAATGAAGATGTAGAAGAAATGTTTAGAGGACTCACTTTACCCGTGAAGTAATTAGATAAATCGTTGCATTATATTAAACATTACTCAGTGAAATGTGACGATACTTAGCACAAATTAGTATCTCGGTCTCCCAATAGAAATGGCAATGTATTTATGCTTGAAAAATTGAAATACTGCGGCTTTAAAAAAAATATGCGGTAAACTTAGCGTTAAATGTTAAATAGCGTACAAGTTTAATCTCTGAGTCTAAGTAGTTTAGCTAAATTAATTAGCATCCCAGCTGTCGCCCCCCAGACAAACGTATTCTGCCAGGGAATAAAAAATACCTGATAGGTAATATTGTGCCGTGTCACGGTATGGAATAAATGATTTTGAGGATCGAGCAAATGAGCTATGGGTATCGAAAATACCTCGGAGACTTCACCTTGATCTATAATAAAAGGTTGTTTTAATGTAGTAAAAGCAATAACAGGAGTGACACTAAACCCGGTTATTGTTGTAAAGCTAGGAAGTTCGCCAATAATTTCAGTGGCAGATACTGCTAAACCAATTTCTTCAAACGTTTCACGTATCGCGGTATGTTGATATGATGCGTCAGTAGGTTCTACCTTACCACCAGGAAAGCTGATTTGTCCCGCATGATGTCGTAGGTGCGCAGCACGTCTTGTCAGCACTACTTGAAGGCCTTGTGTGGTTTCATGTAACGCGATCAAGACACTAGCGGGTTTCGTTTCTCCAGTAAAACTAAATTCCTGGATAGGCTTAATTCTCGGAGCTAGGATGAATCTGTGGAGAAACTCTTTTTTTATCACGTACTCAATTTATCCTTTTTGGGTATGATTTTACTAATTTTATCCAACGTTTCTTGATATTCGTTAGTGGCTATCGAATCGAGTACAATACCACCTCCAGCCCAACAGTAAATATTTTGATTTTCACATAATAGGGTACGGATGCATATATTGGTATCCATATCATAGCGCAGTCCGATATAACCTATACTACCACAATAGATGTTTCTGCCATTTGGTTCAAGTTCCTGGATTATCTCCATGGCACGTATTTTGGGTGCTCCTGTGATTGAGCCGCCTGGGAATGCGCCTTCTAAAAGATCATAAACATTTTCTTTTTGGGCTAGTCGACCAGTAACGGTACTTACCATATGGTGTACCGCTGGATAAGATTCTAAAGCAAATAATTTAGGTACCTGAATAGTTCCTGGGATACAGTGCTTTGAAAGATCATTTCTTAATAAATCAACAATCATTAAGTTTTCGGCTTGGTCTTTTGGTGATGCCAATAGCCTATTCGCATTCTGTTGATCTAAAGCCGGGTCTCTATCACGTGGCATGGTACCTTTAATAGGCTTAGTTTCTACTACATTGTCTTGGACCTGAATAAACCTTTCTGGAGAAAGACTTAAAATTGCACCTTGAGATGTTTTAACGAAACTTGAAAAAGGGGCTTTGTTGGCATTTCGTAGATTCTGATAATAAGTGTATTCATTCCCAGAGTATTGATTGTCAAAACGTTGAGCAAAGTTAGTTTGGTAACAATCACCCGCTAGAATATATTCATTGATACTATCAAGTTTGTTGCTGTATTCCGGTTCGGTAACATTTGCTTGCCACTCTTTAAGTAAAGCGAAATTCGCTTTATGTTCTTTGTCCAGGGTCTCCAGTAATGGTGTTAAGTAAGAATCTTCAACAGAACTATTATTTAAACAGCACAAATAATACGTGTCTGATTGATGAGCATATATCAAACTGTGCGTGTATAAGTGACATCCCATATCTGGGGTACTGTATTCACCTAGAGAATAATCTGTAAAAGCTTCTAAATATGCCCCTAAATCATAGCCAAAATGACCAGCAAAACCGATCAGAAAGGGCAGGGCTTCGTTACTTTCTGATACAATATCGAGATTGGATAAAAGCTGTTGATGCAGACGCTTAACCGTCATAAACGGTGAGGAATCAGTAGTTAGTGTAGCAGTATTTGCATTGGGAAATAGAGTTGTAAAAGGTACTTGTAAATGAATTGAAGTTTGTTGATTGTGGCACTCGATACTTAGGACAGGATCCCATAGTAAAATACTGTAGCTCGGAGTGTTCTGTGCTTTACTGGAGTCTAAAAAAATACTATGCGGTTGTTCAGCCAACCTTGCAAAAACGGTTTCTGGAGAATAGCCAGCAAGTTTTGTGATGGGCTTTATTTTTACATGTTGTGGAATCGCTAAGTGTTTTGTCATTTTTCTTATTGTATACACCAAAGTTGTAAGGATTGTACTTGGTAACTCACGCTACACAGGTTAATATTATATGTGAATTACACAATTAAGATCATGTACTTATCCCAATGAGGTTGCAATGACAATTATACGCCAACAAGATTTTATTGATAGTATTGAAGACTCACTTCAATTTATTTCTTACTATCATCCTCTAGACTATGTAAAAGCAGTAGAGGCCGCTTATCTCCGAGAGGAAAGCCAAGCTGCCAAAGATGCTATGGCACAAATCCTTATTAATTCACGTATGTCTGCAGAAGGTAAGCGTCCCTTATGTCAAGATACTGGTATTGTGACTTGCTTTGTTAAAGTTGGTATGGAAGTGCAGTGGGACAAGCATGATATGACAGTCCAAGAGATGGTCGATGAGGGGACCCGTCGGGCGTATTTGAATCCGGATAATCCGTTACGTGCATCTATTGTTGCTGATCCCGCAGGTGCTCGAACTAATACTAAAGACAATACACCAGCAGTGGTACATTTAGATATGGTTCCTGGTGCTAAAATTGAGGTGATGATCGCTGCTAAAGGTGGTGGCTCTGAAAACAAATCTAAGATGGTAATGTTAAACCCATCTGATGATATTGCTGATTGGGTTGTGAAAACATTACCGACTATGGGAGCGGGATGGTGTCCTCCAGGTATGTTAGGAATAGGTATTGGTGGTACAGCAGAGAAAGCAGCTGTGTTAGCCAAAGAAAGCTTAATGGATCCAGTTGATATCCAAGAGTTGATAGCTCGTGGCCCAGAAACGACCGAAGAAAAGTTACGTGTCGACATCTTCAATAAAGTGAATGCTTTGGGTATAGGCGCGCAAGGTTTAGGTGGTTTAACTACAGTCGTCGATATTAAAATTAAGTCACTACCGACACATGCAGCATCCAAGCCTGTTGCAATGATCCCCAATTGTGCGGCTACACGTCACGCACACTTCTATCTTGACGGGTCTGGACCTGCAGAATTAACACCACCGAAATTAGAAGATTGGCCTGAAGTGACCTGGGAAGTATCAGAAAATACTCGTCGAGTAAATATGGATGAATTGACTAAAGAATCCATTCAAGATTGGAAGGTCGGTGAGACAGTTTTACTTTCAGGTAAGATGTTGACAGGTCGTGACGCTGCACACAAGCGCATACAAACGATGTTAGACAATGGTGAAGGTTTGCCTGATGGTGTTGATTTAACAGACCGTTTTATCTACTACGTTGGTCCGGTGGATGCTGTAGGTGAAGAAGTTGTAGGCCCAGCAGGCCCGACAACCGCAACACGTATGGATAAGTTCACTGATATGATGCTAGAACAAACAGGTCTGCTAGGCATGATCGGTAAAGCTGAGCGTGGCCCTGCTACGGTAGATAGTATAGCCAAGCACAAGTCTGTTTATTTGATGGCAGTGGGTGGGGCTGCTTACCTCGTATCAAAGGCCATTAAAAAATCTCGTGTGGTTGCTTTTGAGGACCTTGGGATGGAAGCTATTTATGAGTTTGAAGTTGAAGATATGCCTGTAACAGTCGCTGTTGACTCAAATGGTAATAATGCGCATCAAACCGGCCCAGCTATTTGGAAAGCAAAGATCGAAGAACTCGATGCTAAATTAAAGTAATTTTTAAAGCCATTTAGTAACAAGTAATGTAGCTATTCTTACAAAGTATCTTAACGTATCTAAAGCCCGAGTTAACCTATGTTATACCGGGCTTTTTTATTTGCTCACTAATTTTATAAAATCTTTGTTAATGGTGATTTTTTTTGCTTTAAAAAGTGCACCAATTGCCTTTTTGTATGCACCTTTGCTTACAGAAAATTTAAAAGCAATCTCTTCTGGAGAACTTTTGTCTGTGAGAGATGAGATACCGTCATGGGCGAGCAGGTCATCTAATATTTGGGTGGCAAGATCTTTTCTTTGACTAGTACTTTGTACATGCTGGGTCACATCAATTTTATCGTCTTCACGGATTTGCTTAATTGTAACCTTAAATTGAGCGCCTACTTGATGTTTTGCTAAGGCTTCACTGTGAAATAACAGGCCTAATTTTTCATTATCAAGTAGCACTTTATAACCCAATTCTGATGAACCCCAGACGATACAGTTAACAGCTTGTTTAGCGGAAAAATATTCATTATTTTCTTCATCGAAAAACTTAAATAACTGATTTGTCGCCAAAACTCTATTGGTCGTATCATCATGAAATACATAAACTACAACAGACATTTTATTACTAATATTTGCTTGCATGTAACCAGATGGAATAAGTACATCTTCGGTATAACCAATATCTACATAACACCCAAAATCTGTTATGGTTTTTACTGTACCAATATGGACTTGTTGGACTGCAAGGGAAATATCTTTTAGTTCTGACATAAAATTACTGTTTTGTATTAATTGATTACCTATAATACCTAAAAGCGTTAAATAAGTGTGGATTATTATGCAATTAAATTGTGATTTGGGTGAAAGCTATGGACTGTATGTGATAGGTAATGATGAAGCAATAATGCCATATCTTGATCTAGCAAATATTGCCTGTGGTTATCATGGTGGTGACGCTCAACATATACAAAAAGCGATATCTTTAGCAAAACAGCATAACGTTAAGATAGGGGCTCATCCTAGTTATCCTGATAAGCAAGGATTTGGGCGGCGCAGTATGCAGTTATCTAATCCTGAATTATATGACCATTTAGCGTTTCAGGTTGCCAGTTTACAGGGCTTATGTGCTTTTCAAAACACAATTTGCGCTTATGTAAAACCTCATGGTGCGTTATATCATGATATTGTTGAAAATGCAGAGGTAAGAGATGTCTTCTTTTCTGTAGTGGAGGCTTCTCCAAATCTTGAGCACGTCGTATTACCTGCAGGACCATGGGCTAAAGAGCTTGTGCAAAATGCACAAAAGCACCATATTACTGTTGTTTTTGAAGCTTTTGCAGATAGAGCCTATGACACAACTGGCAAATTGGTTTCTAGAACTCATCCTAATGCTGTTTTATCACTATCTGAAGCAATTATTCAAGCACAGCAAATCATGACTCAACAAGTGGTAACCTGTATAGATGGTACAGAGTTACCTTTACATGCAGAAACATTATGTGTTCATAGCGATTCAGAAGACGCATTAGCCATAGTGGCAAAATTAGCACAATTGTGTGAGTAACTTGTGCAAATCTTTTCAAATGCTCAATACAACCTTACTTGGGTAGGGGAACAAAGCTGGTTAATAACACCTACGGAAAAAACTTTGTTGCCGATATTCACAGCAAAATTACACGCTAGCCAACTGCCTTACTTAGCAAATATAACTAATTGCTTTACATACATTTTATTAGAGTTTTCTTGTGATTATAAACCGTTGGATGTTCCTGAATATTGTCATCAATGTTTAGCTAACATAGCAAGTACACCGGCGTTTGATGTTGGTGGAACAACACACTTATTACCGATAGATTTCAGTAATGGTATAGATTTAGAGGACTTAGCTGTTACTTGCAACTTCTCAATAGATCAACTCCAAGAGAAGATTTTGAATGTAGAATTAAACGTTATGGTTAATGGTTTTGCACCGGGGTTTTCTTATTGCGGGGAACTTCCTTTTGAGTTACAGGTACCACGCAGGGCGACACCACGGGTAAATATACCTGCAGGAAGTGTGGCAATTGCCGATAAATACCTTGCTATTTATCCTCAAGTCTCTCCAGGAGGCTGGCATATTATTGGACATTGTTCACGATGTTTATTTGATCTCAACGCAAAACAACCTAATACGTTAAATGTAGGTGATAGAGTTACTTTCTTTAGGGCAAACGAGGAGTAACTTGATGAGTATTGTATTGAAAAACTATGTTTTCCCGCCAGTGTTTGTTGATCATGGGCGTGAGTTCATTGGACAATATGGGATAACAAAATCTGGTCCAATTGATGAAACTCATTTTGCTTATAACCACAAGTTGTTAAATAACTGCTCTGGTATAAGTTCTATCGAGTGTATAGGGTATATTCAAATATATATCCTCGAACCTGTCGTTTTGGCATTTACTGGCAGTTGCACAGTGTACAGCGCAGGACATTTACTGAAAAACGCTGTCGAGCTGTTTGAAGAGGGTACATTGGTTGATATATATCCTACTCAGCAAGGCTTACGATTCTATATTGGATGTTATTCTGGTTTTAAAGCAGAAGCTGTATTTAACTCAAATAACGCAGTAAACAGGGAAGGGTTTGGCCCTAAGCTAGCATTAAATGATATCGTATGCGCGAATAAGAAAGTTGATGTCACTGATCAGAGTGTACAGACCATCCTAGCAAAAGGAGCTACAAAACCTCATTTTTTGAATATTTTATTTTCTCAGGAGATTTTTTCCACTGACCCAAATACCCAAAAGTATTTTGAGCAAAATCAATATAGGTTTGAGGGGGAAGGTAAAAACATCACACAAATACCCTTTATACAAAACTTTCAGTTTAAGTCCTTTACAACAGCTCAACGTGATAGTTTTTTGAATGAAATATTTACTGTTGCACCAGAGTCTAACCGTATGGGGTATAGGTTGAGTAAGCTAGAGAAATTGTGTCATGGCATCGTTTTAGATAATTCTCAAGTCACTGTTTTAGGCGGGTTACAAATAACACCTGCTGGGCAAACGATTGTACTTATGAATGATAAACAAACTGTCGGTGGATACCCTATGATGGGAACTGTAACTGAACTGGGGCGCGCAAGGGTTGGACAGTTGAGTGCGGGAAATAAAATTAAATTTGTGGCTCAAGATGTACAAGCGGCGCATGCCCAACAGCAAATGCTACGGGCATGGATAGGATTATATTGCGATAGCTGAATTAATTGTTTGCAGAATCACAATTCTCATCATTACACTCGCCATACATATACAGGGAATGATGTGTAAGTTTCATATTATTTTGTGCTGCAACCTCAATCTGACGGCTTTCAATTAGTGGGTCTTCAAACTCAACAACTTTACCACAACGCAAACAAACTAGGTGGTCATGATGGTCTTTCTGGCTAATTTCAAAAACAGACTTACCACCTTCAAAGTGGTGGCGAATCAAAATCCCTGCGTCATCAAATTGATTTAAAACACGATAAACGGTGGCTAAACCAATATCTTCATCTTGTTCTAAAAGAATTTTATACACATCCTCAGCACTGATGTGTTGGTTATTTGGTTTTTGTAAAATCTCTAGGATCTTTAAACGCGGTAATGTGACTTTTAGACCGGCTTTTTTGAGTTCTTTGTTCTGATCCATGCTGTTTCACTTGTTTTTGTTATCATGGGTATATTATAAGGAAATCAGAATAAAATGATAGGAAAGAATAAGCCTCAAATTAGAGGCCTAATAGGTAAAACAACTAGCTGAGTTCAGCTAAACACATTTCTTCGGTTATTTGAGCACACCAAGCTTTAACGCGCTCTTCAGTAAGTTCTGGTTGGCGATCCTCATCTATTCCCAAACCAACGAAGTGATTATCATCAGCCATGCCTTTTGATGCTTCAAAATCATAAGACTCGGTAGACCATTGACCAATTAGAACCGCACCTTTTGCTTCAACTATATCGCGGACCATACCCATAGCATCTAAGAAATATTCAGCATAGTCTTCTTGGTCACCACACCCAAAAATAGCAACTAACTTATCTGCAAAATCGATTTCTTCAAGTTCAGGGAAAAAATCATCCCAATCACATTGAGCTTCACCGTAATACCAAGTTGGAATACCAAATAATAATAGGTCAAACTCAGCGATTTCTTCTTTGGTGCTTTTTGCAATATCATGTACATCGATTAGTGATTTACCCAATTCTTTTTGAATCATCTTGGCAACGTGTTCTGTGTTACCCGTATCACTTCCAAAAAATAGACCAACAGTAGCCATTTCACACCTCTTAAATTAATTAAATCCACTAGACTGCCAGAAAATTTGAATCACGCCTTTTGCGATGAACCCTGCAGCACCCAAAAAGAGCACAGTATAAGTCACAAATCGTCCCAATTTAGGAACATCGTTTTTACTTAATACGTCATGCACTGCGTATCCCATCAACATAAACAGAATAAGCAAACCAAGATTAAGTACGATAGATTCAATCAATTCAAAGTTTTCTTGCAACATAGTAACTACGATTAAACAAGTTATACCTTATTGTATCATAGGCTTTTATGAATGCGGATAGTCTTGGTAGTTAAAATTGAACAAAGGAGACTGTTTTAGATCAATCTTTTGTTAATTTGTGCCAAGATAAATTTACTGACAACGCCATTAAATACGATAGGCTTTTGAGCATGTAACCAATGTCCAGTACCTTGTATGATATGAGCTTTTGCGCGTGGAAATTGCGTGACGATCGCATCTTGATGATCGGCTAAAATGTAATCCGATTCGGCACCTTTGATAAATAACGTAGGTACCTTTGAACTCAGCTGTGAATACGGCCAAGCAATAAGTTTCGTATAATCACGTTGGAGCTTAGCTAGATTAAATTGCCAAAACCAAACGCCAGTTTCATTATTCTTTTTTAGACTCTTTAAAAGAAATTGACGTGTCCCTTCATCATCCAGCATCTGAGTGAAAGTCGCAGTGGCCTCTGCACGGTTGCTCAGGGCTTTTAAATCAATATGATTCAAGGCAGCAAAAACTTTTTCATGTCTTTGCGGGTATGCGACCGGCGCGATATCGGCTACTACTAATGACGTAACGAGTCCAGGTTCATTTAAAGCTAAACCCATTGCGATTTTACCACCAAGAGAATGGCCAACAAAATGTGCCGCTGATATTCCCAACATCTGTAAAGTTTGTTGTACTGCCGTGACGTAATTCTGAATCGAAATATTATCTGAATGGCTGGAGGCACCATGATCAGGCAAATCTATTTGGATAATATTGGCAGATGAGGCAAGATGTTTGGCCAACATGTTTAGGTTATCCAAAGAACCAAACAAACCGTGTATTAAAACTACCCAATGAGAACATGATTCATGGGTAGTTATTTTGTAATGACATATACTCATTATTTAATTAAAAATTCGTCTAAAGACGCGCCATTTTCTAAAGCATTGCTAAAAACTAAAGGCATACGTCCAATGCCCGTCCATTTGGTTTCTGAGCCATTTACTGTAATTGAATATTTGATAGGACGTTTTGCACCTTTGCGACGATTTCCTTTTTTACTTGGAGTCACTAAAGTTGCATTGAAATCACTTATATCCAAACCCGCTGCAATCATTTGTTCGCGAATCTTTTCAATTTGTGCAAGTTTCTCGGCTTTTTGCTGAGCAACAACGGCCTCTTGTTCAATACGTTTTTCGATAACGATTTCAAGTTTTGTTACTACGTCACGTAACTCTTTAATCGAAAGGGAATTTGTAGCACCTTGTAATCTACGACCATGGGTTAAAATTTTTAAGAAATCATTCATTTTTTATCCTATAAATATAAATTAACACTCTACACAAAATTTATTATAGTTAATAAAATTAAAAAATAAATGTTAATTAAATATATATTACATATTCGGATAATTGGGTCCGCCAGCTCCTTCAGGAGTTACCCAAGTAATATTTTGATTGGGCTCTTTAATATCGCATGTTTTACAATGAATACAATTTTGTGCATTAATATTAAAAATCGAATCTCCAGCTTCATTCTGAATGACTTCATAAACACCTGCTGGGCAGTAGCGCTGTGCTGGCTCTGCATATTTAGGCATATTAACCTGAATCGGAAGGGATTTATTTTGTAACTTTAAATGGCAAGGTTGGTGTTCTTCATGGTTTGTGTTTGATAAAAATACTGAACTTAGTTTATCGAAGCTCAATACGCCATCTGGTTTAGGGTAATTTATTTCTGCGCATTCACTAATTAATTTTAATTGCTCATGATCTTTTAAATTATCTAACATAGTGGTTGGCCATTTACCTTGCAAAATATTTTGATCAAAGGTATTAAAGGCTCCACCTAAAACATTCCCTAATTTATGAATTGCTGGACCAAAGTTTCGCGATTTATATAATTCTTTGTACAACCAAGAATTTTCAAAAAGGGATGTGAATTGGGTTAATTCAACGTCCTCGTTCTGTATACCTTGTAAAATTGCTTCTGCCGCTAATATTCCAGATTTCATTGCGGTGTGATTACCCTTGATTTTGGCAAAATTTAAAGTGCCTGCTTCACAACCCACCATGATCCCACCTGGCATAGTCATCTTCGGCAAGGAATTATACCCACCTTTAGCAATTGCCCTTGCACCGTAGGAGACTCGTTTTCCATTTTTTAAGTATTGGGCTATTTTAGGATGATGTTTTAAGCGTTGAAACTCGTCAAAAGGAGATAGATGAGGATTGCTATAATTTAGGTCTACAATCAGTCCCACTAAAACTTGATTATTTTCGGCGTGATATAGATAGCTCCCACCAGTTGCGTCATTAAGAGGCCACCCGGCAGTATGAACTACTAAGCCTTGTTTGTGCTGGTCTGCAGGGATATCCCATATTTCTTTAAAACCAATGGCATAGTGTTGCGGTGATGAATCTTTATCCAATGCAAATTCAGCGATAAGTTCTTTGCCAAGATGTCCACGACAACCTTCGGCAAATACGGTGTATTTAGCGCGAAGTTCCATTCCTGGCATATAACTATCTTTTGGTTGGGAATGTTCGTCTACCCCCATATCACCTGTAATAATGCCTTTCACTATACCATCTTCAATAATAGTGTTAGCAGCGGCAAAACCTGGAAATATTTCTACACCTAAATTTTCAGCTTGTTCGGCTAACCAGCGACAAACATTAGCCATTGAGACAATATAATTACCTGAATTATGCATGGTTTTTGGTGTTAGTATGTTGGGAATCTTAATACCACTTTCAGCAGAATTGAGGTAATAAATATCGTCTTTTGTTACCGCTGTGTTAATTGGTGCGCCTAATTCTTTCCAGTTTGGAAGTAACTCATCAAGTGCTCGTGTCTCAAAAACAGCTCCAGATAAAATATGACCACCAACCTCAGCGGCTTTTTCAACTACACAGACCAACAATTCCTGATCAGCTTTTTTGGCATCTTGCATTAATTTTATTGCAGTCGAGAGTCCAGCGGGTCCAGCACCAACAATGACCACATCAAATTCCATCATTTCTCTTTCCACAAGACACCTCTAATGTTTTGGTTAACTATTAAACATATTTATTGATGAGAGTTTCATTCATTACATAGACTTATAATTACTTGTAAATGAATAAAATATTCGCAAAGGTTAAATCGGGTTGACGTTAACGTCAACTGAAAGTAGATTGACAATTTCTTAACATATTCATTATTTTTTCCAAAGGGATCATTATGAAAGTGCTTGTGCCCATAAAACGGGCGATTGATTACAATGTAAAAGTAAAGGTAAAAGCGGATCAAACCGATGTGGATTTAACAAATGTCAAGATGGCATTAAATCCTTTTTGTGAAATAGCTGTTGAAGAAGCTATCCGTATTAAAGAAAAAGGTGATGTATCCGAAATAGTCGCTGTTTCGATTGGTCCTGATGCATGCGTGGAACAGATTAGAGTAGCGCTGGCACTTGGCGCTGACAGGGGTATTCATGTAAAGACAGATCTCAAACTTGACTCGTTACAAATTGCAAAACTATTAAAAGTAGTAGTGGCTCAAGAGTCCCCTGACTTAGTTATTTTAGGTAAACAAGCCATTGACTCTGATAATAACCAAACAGGCCAAATGCTCGCAGCTTTGACAAATATGGGGCAGGGTACGTTTGCATCTGAAGTATCCTTAGTCGACGGAAAAGTGAATGTAACCCGAGAAATAGATGGTGGTTTACAAACAGTGTCGCTTAATTTGCCAGCGATTGTTACGACTGATTTGCGTTTGAATGAACCTCGTTACGCATCATTACCTAATATTATGAAAGCGAAGCGCAAACCGGTTGCTGTATTAAACGCAGATGAAATGGGGGTTGCACTAGAATCTAATGTAACTCTGTTAAAGGTAACGCCGCCGGCACAACGTGAAGGTGGAGTAAAAGTTGCTGACGTAGCTGAATTGGTCAGTAGGTTAAAAGACGAAGCAAAGGTGATCTCATGAGTGTCTTAGTATATGCAGAACACGATAACCAACAACTCAAAGCAGAGACTGCTAAGCTAGTTTGTGCAGCACAGCAAATGTCAGATAACGTGGTTGTTTTAGTGGCTGGGGCGAATTGTAATAGCGTGGCTAATGCTGCTGCTCAACTATCAGGTGTGAATAGAGTCATTTTAGCTGATAACGTTGTGTATGAACATCAGCTTGCCGAAGCACTAAGTGAGTTGGTTTTATCATTAGCTGATGATTTTTCTCATATTGTTTCTGCTGCAACTACCACAGGCAAAAATTTTATGCCACGTGTTGCTGCTTTAAAAGATGTTGCGCAAATCTCTGACATTATCGCTGTAGAATCCTCTGACACATTTGTGCGTCCTATATATGCGGGTAATGCTATTGCGACAGTGCAGTCTGCTGACACATTAAAAGTTATAACTGTGCGTGCTGCAGCTTTTGATGCTGTTGACAATACAGGTTCAGCAGTTATTGAAAACTGTGATTTTATCACAAATAACACATTATCTAGCTTTGTCAGTGAAACACTGACTGAGTCGGAACGACCAGAATTAACCGCAGCTGGTGTGATTGTATCTGGTGGACGCGGTATGCAAAACGGCGATAACTTTGCTTTACTCAATGGTATAGCCGATAAGTTAGGTGCTGCCATTGGAGCCTCTCGAGCTGCTGTTGATGCTGGTTTTGTGCCAAACGACATGCAAGTTGGTCAAACGGGTAAAATTGTTGCACCAGATTTGTATATTGCAGTCGGTATTTCTGGTGCGATACAACATCTGGCAGGCATGAAAGATTCTAAAGTTATTGTCGCGATTAACAAAGACGAAGAAGCGCCGATTTTTCAAGTGGCAGATTATGGTTTGGTCGGTGATTTGTTTACAGTCTTACCTGAGTTAGAAGCTGCTTTAGCTTAGTGCGTTAGCTTTTTTACATGGATTGAGATGAATCAAGATAAAGCGAATATGGCATGTTGTTTTATTGAGCTTTAACAAATATTGTTATTGCGCTTTAGATGAATAGCGATTGTTATATTAAGCCCTCGATAGTTACTACACACTCTCGAGGGTTTTTTGTATGTAACATTTGCTAACAATCTTCCTCTGACTTAAGCAATTTAAGAGTTTTGTACCCTTCAGGTAAGAGGTAAAATAAATGTGTAAATTTTTAACTATTGAGTTTAACTATGAAAATGTTGCGCCAAGCAGGAATTCCTTTTTTAATTATACTAGTCGCGATTGTGGTTACTGCAGGTATGATCATAGCCAAACCACAACCAGAGAAAAAAGAGCCTGAAGATAAAACGTTTTTAGTAGAGGTGATGCCTATCTCATTAAGTGATGTAACATATACCGTGACATCTCAAGGTTCTGTTACACCCAAAACCAAAAGTGCTTTAACGGCTCAAGTTTCTGGCATGATTGAAAGTGTCTCAGATACTTTCGTCAATGGTGGCATGTTTGTAGCTGGTGATATCTTAGTCACTTTGGAAAATGCAGATAGAAAGACCGAATTAAAATTAGCTGAAGCCGATTTAGCTAGAGCTACTGCTAGTTATGAAGAAGAGTTAGCCCGCGGTAAAGTTGCTGCAGAAGAATGGCGTTCAGTACGTTCAGGTAGCGCACCAGAATTAGGACTAAGGAAACCACAACTTGCAAAGGAACAAGCCAATCTTCTCGCTGCTCAAGCAAATTTAGAGCGTGCGCAAAGAAACTTAGCGAGAACAGTTATACGTGCTCCTTACACAGGGATGGTGGAACAAAAGAATGTTGATATAGGGCAATTTGTTAATCCCGGCAGTGTACTAGCGAATATTGTATCTACTGATGTTGCGGAAATTCGTTTACCTCTTACAGATAATGATTTAGCGTATTTAGACCAACAGTCTTCTGTTACTGGTTCTGTAATATTACGCGGGCGTGTTGGTGGTCAAAACACACAATGGTTAGCTCGCTTATCTCGCGATGAAGGTGTGATGAATACTCAAGCTCGCGTTATTTATGCGATAGCAGAAGTGCAAGACCCATACAAAAGATCAGACAGTAATGCAGAGCATATTCTGCGTTTTGGCAGTTTTGTTAGTGCAGAAATAACCGGTGCCCAAGCTAAAGATATGGTTGTTTTACCCCGTAATTTAGTGCGTTTGGATGGCACTGTGATTACGGTAACTGAAGACAATACAATTGCGATTAAAGATGTTGAAGTACAGCGAGCTGATGACGAGAAAATCTTTATAAGTGCAGGTTTGGCTCCTGGTGATTTACTAGCAGTGAGTGCAGTACCCAATGCATACAATGGTATGCCAGTCCGTTTACCTAGCGATACATCTGTTACAAAAACAGTATCTGACGATATAGTAGGGAATGAATAATGCAACCGATTAATACTCAAACTGGCATTATTGCATGGTTTGCTCGCAACCACGTTGCGGCGAATCTACTGATGTGGATTTTATTAGTTGGTGGGGTGTTTGGTGCTATCAGTATTCATAAACAGGTTTTTCCAACCTTCGAATTTAATGTCATTTCAGTGCAAGTACCTTATTTAGGAGCAGCACCCCAAGAAGTTGAAGAGGGTGTGGTACTCAAATTAGAAGAGGCAGTAAAAGATTTAGAGGGAATAAAAAAGCTTAGTTCTCGCTCTGTAGAAGGGTTTGGTTCTTTAACAATAGAAGTTGAAGATGACTACGATGTGCAAACTTTACTCGACGAAGTCAAAGTACAGGTCGATGCAATTCCATCTTTTCCGGCAAATACTGAAAAACCAGTCGTTTATCGAATTAAAGCACCGCAAGATGTATTGTGGATTTCTGCATATGGTGACGCCTCTGAACGAGAGCTGAAAGAGTTTGCTAAACAACTGCGTGATGAGATCGCCAATCTACCTGGTGTATCAAATGTGAACGTGGTTGGTAGTCGACCTTATGAGATCTCAATTGAAATTTCAGAACAAAAACTCCAAGAATACAACCTAACTTTTAATCAACTCGTGAATGCGGTTCGTAGTTCCTCGATTGATGTTCCAGGAGGCTCAATTCGTTCAGATAATGGTGATATTTTACTGCGAGCTAAAGGTCAAGCCTATGATGCCTATGATTTCGCTTCTTTAGTACTTGTGACACAAGCTGATGGTACCCGAGTATTACTTGGAGACATTGCCTCAATTAATGACGGATTTGTTGAAGATAATAATCTAGCATACTTTGACGGTAAACCTGCAGTGAGTATCCAAGTACGTGCTGTCGGTGATCAAAATGCGCTAGAGATCTCAAAGCTGGTAAATGCCCATATCAATAAAGTAAAACCTAATTTTCCACCGAATATCCAAGCGGATACTTGGGGAGATAGTTCTTACTATCTAGCCGACCGCTTAAATATGATGCTAGAAAATATGGGGTTTGGCGCATTATTAGTATTCCTAGTACTTTCTTTATTCCTAAAAATACGCTTAGCCTTTTGGGTAATCTGGGGCCTACCAGTTTGTTTCCTCGGTACATTAGCGTTTTTACCGCTGGAATTTTTAAATGTTTCTATCAATATGATCAGCTTGTTTGCATTCATTTTGGTCTTGGGCATTGTCGTTGATGACGCGATCATTATGGGCGAGTCTGCATATTCCGAAATTGATAAGCATGGTCATTCGGTAGAGAACGTTATCAAAGGAGTGAAACGGGTTGCTATGCCAGCTACATTCGGCGTATTGACAACTATTGCTGCATTCACTCCAATGATGATGGTTTCTGGTACGTTTGGCGTCATATGGAAAACTATTGGTGGCGTAGTTATTATTTGTCTAATCTTTTCTTTGATTGAATCTAAATTAATTTTACCTGCGCATTTAGCGCATATGAAATCTGAGCCATACGACCCGAGCAAAGCAAATAAATTACAACGTTTCCGTGATTATTTTGCCGAAGGAATAAAAGTGTTTATTGCGCATAAATACGTTCCGTTTTTACGTAAAGCTATCAAACAACGCTACACCACTTTATCAGTCTTTATCGCGATGTTTATTTTAACCATTGGCTTGTTTGCAGGTGGCATAGTCCGTTTCGTATTTTTCCCAACAATTCCTTCTGATTTTATGTTCGCCAACGTTGAGTTAGAACAAGGCTCGTCGCTTATCCAAAGGGATAAAGCTATTCAAACTTTGATGACGTCCTTAGTACAAATGGATAAGGCGATTACAGAGGAAACGGGTGAAGGGGTAGTAAAACACTCAATTGCCTTCTCCCAAGGTGCGCTGGGTGGACAAGTATTTGTCGAGTTATCAAAAGGTGAAGAGCGCTCTATCTCAGATGATGAGCTCAATGATAAATGGCGCAGTTTTATCCCTGAGATACCCGGCGTGAAAAATTTCAATATTGGTGCGCCAGGTGGCCCTGGTGGTGGTTCAGATCTCAGTTTTGAATTTAGCGGAAAAGATGTATCAGTCTTGCGTGCGGTATCAACTGAACTAGAAGACTTTTTAAGTGAATATAAAGGTATTTCGGATATTAATGACAGTTTTGCCAATGGTGCAGATGAGATCAGGATTAATATAAAACCATTAGGTGAAGCATTAGGTTTATCTCTGGCAAGCATGGCGCAGCAAGTCAGATATGGTTTCTATGGAGCAGAAGCACAACGTATTCAACGTGATGAAGAAGAAATCCGTGTCATGGTGCGCTATCCCAAGGAACAGCGTAATTCTATTGGGAACTTAGAAACCATGCGTATTCGAGCACCAAATGGTCAAGAAATTCCATTTGCTGAAGTGGCTGATATCGAAATTGGCCAAGGTTACACCTCTATTAACCGAGTAGATGGACAACGCTCAGTCAGTGTGACCGCAAAGGTTAATAAGGATATTCTTGAGCCAAATACGGTTATCAAAGATGTCATGGTGAAAGCGATCCCCGAGTTACTTAAAAAGTACCCAGGCGTTGAGTTTAAATTACAAGGTAATACTAAAGAGCAGGGCGAAGCAATTTTCTCTCTAGCTCAAGGTTTCTTATTTGCTTTATTTGCGATTTATGCTCTGATGGCTATTCCTTTAAAGTCATACTCGCAACCATTGATCATTATGTCGGTTATACCTTTTGGTATTGTGGGGGCTATTATTGGTCATTTGGTATTGGGTATGTCAGTCAGTGTTTTGTCTATTTGCGGCATAATTGCGTTATCAGGTGTGGTTGTGAATGACAGTTTGATTATGGTGGACTTTGTCAACCGTGCACGCAGCGAAGGTATGAACCTATTAGACGCTGCTATTAACGCAGGTTCACAGCGTTTTAGAGCGATAGTTTTAACTTCATTAACCACTTTCATGGGATTAATGCCGATAATCTTTGAACGTTCGCTACAAGCACAAGTCGTTATTCCAATGGCAATATCATTGGCATTTGGGATCTTATTTGCCACGGTAATTACACTGCTACTAGTACCATCTTTGTATTTGATTTTAGATGATTTAAAAGCGTTTTTCTCAAAAACATATGCGGCAAAACGCGCAGAAGAAAACGCTAATTTAGCGATGCAAAAAAATTAAGGGCTTGGGTACTATTTAAGGTTTCTTAAAGCAGTAAGGAATTTCATTAACAAAAAAGGGAGTACTTTTCAGTGCTCCCTTTTTATTTATATCCCCAGTACTAAATAATGCTATGACTTATCAACTGCTTAAGGGCTACTGAGGCTTTCTAGTTACGCTAATGTAAATGCAGCTTATAGTTATAATGTATATATAGTGTATGTTAAGTGAGAACAATTCATGTTAATGATTAATGATGTAAAGCAATATATGGCAAACTTATAATAACAATTATGAGAGGACCTATTGTAGATGTTGATCCCCCGTCATGAAATTGAATTTCAGTTATATGAAAATCTAGATACATTATCGTTACTAAAACGTTCGCGTTTTATTGAACACAACGCACAAACATTTTCGGCTGTTTTAGATACAGCTGAAAAGATTGCCACGGATTGCTTTTTGCCTCATAACCATTTAGCAGACCATAATGAACCGACTTTTGATGGACAAACGGTCAGTATGTTACCTGAAGTGAAAGTTGCTTATAAGGCTTTCGCTGAAGCGGGCTTTATTGCCGCTCGCTATGATTTTGCCGAGGGTGGGATGCAATTACCAGAGACGGTAATGACGGCCTGTTCGGGATATTTTATGGCTGCTAATCCGAGTTCTACGGGGTATCCATTTTTAACAACGGCAGCGGCAAATGTGATCAAGCATTTTGCCAACCCAGAATTAAAGTCACGTTATTTAGAGCCTATGCTGAGTGGCTGTTACTCTGGAACGATGGCGTTAACTGAACCACATGCAGGTTCTTCACTAGCTGAAATTACCACTAGTGCGACCTTACATGAAGATGGTACGTATCGAATTAAAGGTTCAAAACTCTATATTTCAGGAGGTGATCACGAACTCACTGATAATATTGTGCATCTGGTATTAGCTAAGATTCCTGGTGGGCCTGCCGGCGTGAAAGGCATTTCCTTGTTTATCGTGCCCAAGTATCGAGGTGACGTAAATAATCAAGTAAGAAACGATGTTGTATTAGCAGGTCTCATTCATAAGTTGGGTTATAGAGGAACGACTTCTACGGCTTTAACTTTTGGTGAACAAGGAGATTGTCACGGTTATCTTGTCGGGGAACCTCACAAGGGTTTGCAATACATGTTCATGATGATGAATGAAGCCCGGGTTGGTGTAGGTTATGGCGCCGCCATGATTGGTTACCGAGGATTTCAATACTCTCTTGAATATGCGAAAGACCGTATGCAAGGCGGTAAAGCGATTGTTGAACACGGTGATGTAAAGAGAATGCTATTAGCCCAAAAAGCCTATACTGAAGGTGCTATTGCATTGTGTTTTTATGGCGCGCGTTTAGTTGACGATATACATACTGCAGAATCTACTGATAAACAACAGGCTGCAGCAGAGTTACTGGATTTGTTAACGCCAGTTATTAAGGCATGGCCCAGTGAATATGGCCCTAAAGCCAATGATTTAGGGATTCAAGTCTTAGGTGGAGCAGGCTATACCCGTGAGTATTATGCTGAACAATTTTGGCGAGATAATCGTTTAAATCCAATTCATGAGGGAACAAATGGGATCCAAGCGTTAGATTTACTGGGCCGTAAACTATGGCAGAACAAACAACAAGGCTTACAACAACTATTTGCACTTATCCAAGCCGATTGCGACGCAGCAAAAGGTGCTAAAGGGCAGCAAGCCGCACAACAACTTGCTGCTTATTTAGCTCAAATGCCGGTACTTATTCAACACTTAGGTGCAGATCTACAAACAACTAAACTACAAGCCTTACAACTCACGAATGCCGAGTGTTTTATGAAAGTATTTGCTGGAGTCGTACTTGCTTGGCAATGGTTACGTCAAATCAATACTGCTGAACAGCGCCTAAGTTCAGAACTTACAGCCGATCAGGCTGATTTTTATCAGGGTAAATGTCAAGCTGGACAGTATTTTGTGCGTTGGGAGTTACCCCAAATTGACCACTATATTGCGCTTCTACAAAACCGTGATGACAGTTGTCATAACATGAAAACTAATTGGTTTTAATTTAATATAAGGATCCATAATATGTCTCAAACTGTTTTAATTACAGGTGCAGCTTCTGGAATTGGTGCTCAAGCGGCAAAACACTTTGCCAAAAAAGGTTTTGGATTGGCACTGAGTGATATAAATACTGCAGCTGGGACTAAATTGGTTGAAGAATGTAAAGTTTTGCATGAAGGCAAAGCCAAAGTCGTATTTTATACTGCAGATGTGAGTGATAAAAACGCAGTTGCGGAATTATTTACCGCAGCGCAAAATGATTTTGGTCAAATTAATGTCGTCGTAAATAATGCTGGCATTGAATATCCGCCAACGCCTCTACACTTAACCGATGATGCACTTTTTGAAAAGAATATTGATGTTAATATCAAGGGAGTTTGGTATTGCATGAAAGCAGCACTAAACGTGATGTTACCCAATGGCGGCGGTAACATTATTAATATTGCATCAGTTGCTGGTTTACGTTCTGCTCCCATGATTGCCGGTTACTGTGCGACTAAGCATGCCGTCGTTGGTTTAACCAAATCTGCCGCTGTAGAGTATGCGAAATTAGGTGTACGTATCAATGCGGTTTGTCCAAGTTTTATCGATACACCGATGGTGCAACGAACGCTGGAGCAGATGGATGAACGCGGTCAAAAATCCATAATTGGGGCAAGTCCCATGAAGCGTTTAGGGCGTCCAGAAGAAATCGCAAATGCCATTGTCTGGTTAGCATCAGAGGAAGCTTCCTTTATGAATGGTCACTGTATGACTTTGGACGGTGGTATGCTTGCTTAAACTAATAATTGTCTAAACCACTGCTGAGCTTGACCAATACTGATTTATCCTTATGCTAATCTAGAGCAGTACTAGACCACAGTTACGCAAAATAAAAAAAGAGCTAACTTTCAAATGAAGGTTAGCTCTTTTTATTTATCATCACAAAATGTTCATCAATGCTGGATGGGTTTATCACCCATGCAATAACACCTAATGGTTACAAAACACTAACTAATGCTTTTGCTAAAGGTTCAACGTTATTTTTGTTAATACCCGCAATATTTACTCGTGAAGAATCCACAAAGTACACACTATGGGCGTCACGGACTGCACGCACTTGCTCAGGTGTAATACATAGGAATGAGAACATACCTTTTTGGTCGTTAACAAAACTAAAGTCTTTTTGTGCACCATTAGCTGCTAGATTATCCACAAGTAGACTACGTAAGTCACGCATACGATTACGCATAGCATCGACTTCATTTACCCACATTTGCTTTAAGTCTGTATCGTGTAAGATGATATCAACTAATGCACCGCCGTAAGAAGGTGGCATAGAATATATCCCACGGGCAATTGCTTGGATTTGTGATTGTACAATTGGCTGTGTTGTCGTATTTTCCGTTACCATAACAGCAAGACCAACGCGCTCTCTATATAAACCAAAGTTCTTAGAACACGATGCAGCAATAATTACCTCTGGTACAGATTTGACCATCAAGCGCATGCCGTAGGCGTCAGTTTCTAAATCATCACCAAAGCCAAGATATGCACTATCGATGAACGGCAGCCAACCTTGTTGTTGGGCAACTTCTGCAACTGCTTGCCATTGTTCCTGAGTTAAATCTGCACCAGTTGGGTTATGGCAACAAGCGTGTAATAGAACGATATCACCTTTTGGTATTTGTTTTAACTGCTCTAGCATTTCATCAAATTTGATGCTTGCTGTTGCTTTATCGAAGTATGGATATGTAGCAAGTTCTAAACCTGCATTGCCAATCAATGGAATGTGGTTTGCCCATGTTGGATCTGAGACCCATACCTTGGCGTTGTCATTACAACGTTTAAGTAATTCAGCCAAAATACGTAGAGCACCACAACCACCTGGCGCTTGGACAGCTGCCACGCGTCCTTCAACAACTGCTGGGTTACCTGCACCTAATAACAGTTCTAGCATACCGTCGATAAATCCAGGTACACCCTGAGGTGTGATATAGGTTTTTGAAGTTTCTGATTCCAATAAACGGGTTTGTGCTGCAGCTACAGCTTGAACAATAGGTGTATTTCCTTGTTCATCTTTATAAACACCGACGCCGAGGTCGATTTTATGGGAATTTGAATCAGCTTTAAAAGCAGCTGATAAACCTAATATTGGATCTGGGGCAAGGGCTGGTAAGACTTCAAACACAGGAGTTTTCCTAAAAAATTAACAATCCTTATTATTATGCCATTTAAAGTGTTCCTCTGTCTTTAGCTTTTAAGCTGTTATGACCACTTTTTATAGGATTTTTTGCACTTTGAGCCTGCATCGTAATAGTTACTTGGGAAGGCTAAATAGATAAAGATTCTTTGACTTCACCAATGACTTCACCTGACGCTGAAAAGGTTTTCTCATGCCACAGCACACAGTTTTCGTTGTCCACTGTAACAATGGTCGAAGACCGCGTACCATAGTCAGGACTCTCAATGAAAATGGATGATAAAAGTTTCTCCCAAGGTTGAGCTATACCCGTTTCAGGAAGCAGGTGGTCCGGCGCTTTTTCAGCATTCTTTAAAATACTAAATAAAGTTTCGGTGGAAAGTCCAAAGGGGTTTTGACAAGCTAAATTCAATGCTGAAACGCCAAGTTGTGTCTTGGGCCAAGGTGTATTTAACTTGGCATTAGATAGACCATATACGCCGGGTGTGAGCTCGTTGTGTTCTAAACTGTGACTATTAAAAACGTGAAGTTTATCTAATGTTCCATAAACCAGGTTATAGCCATTGTATTGCGCCGCATGTGCTTTTAATGTTTCGGTAAATATTACATCATCAGCAGCAGCTAGTGCTTGGAGTACTAGTTCACCTCGGGTTTTTGCATCAAAGCGGTCGGTGCTTGGGGCCCGTATGTTGGTTAATGCACTAAATCGTCCGTTAGGGCTTATACCCATCCATGTGCCACCAGCTTGTTCATCTTTGCCGGCTAAAAAACCTTCTTCCCAAAAATGTGAAGGGGAGGTTAGACGGGCGTGAAACTCATCGCGATTAGCCGCAATAATAAGTGGGTAATTAGGGTGTTGTTGTACTGCAATAAAAAGAATGCACATGTCTGAAGCCTATAATGGGACAAATTTTATTATATGCTAGGAATATAAGATGTTGCAAAACAGACTATAGTGTAAATAACGACAGGTTCGATATATGATAGTATATGAAGCATTAATAAATAGTCTGTATCAGCTGCACTTTACTAATAAGAGAATCTCCGTGAAGAAGTATCATCCCCAAACAGAATCAGTCCACGCTGATAAAAATTATAATAACTACCCAGATGGCTCCGTGCACAGTCCTGTTTGTGCTTCTGTTTTATTCGAATTTAAAAATGCACAAGATATTGTTGATGCTTTTCAGGGCAAAAAAGTCGCTCATGTTTATGGGCGTTCCTCAAGTAGTACAACTTCTTCCTTACAAAACGTATTAACTCAGCAACATGCAGCATTAGGCACTGTGACTTTTGCAACGGGTATGGCTGCAATCAGTAGTTTTATGTTCGCTATGTTAAAGCAGGGTGACCATATTATCGTTAGTCAATTTTTATTTGGTAATACGCGCAGTTTTTTTCATCATTTAACCCAGTTTGGTATTAGTGTTTCATTTGTTGATATTAATGATGTTGCGGCTGTGACTAAGCAAGTTACAGATAAAACGCGGATTATTTTTGCCGAAGGTTTAGCTAATCCATTAACTCAGATCCCTGATTTTACTGCGCTTGGGGCACTGGCTTCACAGTATAATATTATTATGATGCTTGATACCACAATGACACCGCCATCGATGCTCAACGTGAGTAATTTTCCGATAGATATTGTTGTTACATCACTGACCAAATATATCGCCGGCCAAGGGCAGGCTTTGGGTGGAGCTGTTATTGATATGGGACGTTTTGATTGGACTCAGTATCCTAATATTGACCCACTGTATCAAGTTACTGATACAACTCAATGGGGATTAGTTCAATTACGTAAAAAAGGGCTCAGAGATATTGGCGCAACCTTAAGTCCAGAAGCGGCATCTGCCATTCTTTTAGGTCAAGAAACATTAGCTTTACGTTGGCAAAAAATTCAAGACAATGCGGCACAAATAGCCCGATTTTTAGAGGCGCACCCTGCAGTTGAAACTGTGTTTCATCCAAGTTTAGAAGACCATGCTCAACATCAACTAGCTCAAGAGCAGTTTAATTCATTTGGCGGGATCTTAAGTTTTACTCTAAAAGAGGATGGAGATCCCGTAGCATTTATTAATCATTTAGAATTAATTATTTGTGCCACGCACTTAGGTGATACTCGAACACTAGCTTTACCTGTTACCCAAACTATTTTCTTTGAGTTTTCTAATAGTGAAAAAACGGCAATGGGAGTCAGTGAGAGTTTAGTGCGTTTATCAGTTGGAATTGAAGCAAGTGAAGATCTAATAGCTGATCTACAGCAAGCATTCACTCTAAGTGAGTAAATATAAAGGTATAGTATTTTTGCTTGTGTAGTATTTGAGTGAATATTATTAATGTTCATTGCAAGTCGTGCTAATGTTTAACATTATCAATAATAAGTGCTCTTGGATGCGAGCAATACTAATATTGTGAAACACTTAAATAAAAAGCCGTAAACTCAATATATTGATTTTACGGCTTTTTTTATTAGAACTAAATCGAAAACTCATCAATAAAATTTAGTAATTAATTTAAAAATATACTAAAAGTTAAAACTTTATTATAGATCTTACTCAACAAAATCATCCGCTAGAATTAGACCTACTGGACTACCACCACCTTCGGCATCAACAGCAATTGCCGTATAGATTTTATTACCCATTAAGCTCAATACACCTGTTTCTAAAGCTTTTGTCATAGTACCTGTGGGTGTAACAGTGACAACATAATCGCCTGGTGGTAATGAAACATAACCTGTTTCGGCTAAATCACCTGCTGTGAATGGGACATTGGTAAACGCTGGTGTAACACCATCGATTTCACCATCTGCAGTGACATAGATATCAACAGCGCCAGCTGCTGGAGATGCGTGCACTATACGTACTTGGGCATCTGTAGCAACACGACGTGGCATATCTGCTTGTAAGTCTAGGGCTATATTGGATAAGGTATTATTAGCAATCGCTGTATATGTCATACCAGTCTCAAGAGATACTTCGGCATCGTCGATGACGACAATGCTGTTATCAGCATCTGCAGCAACATCAATTAAATAAGTTGCACCGGGGACTTCAGCATAATCTGTCACACCAAGAAATGGTGCTCCATCAAACAGTGTCAGTGCATTATTTGCAATAACATCAACTGCTGGCGCATCAGCTACTGCGTGGATTACACGAATGGCAGCGGGTGTATTTACATCGTTAACAACTGTTGCTGCCTCTATACCTGCTACAACTAACTGTACTGGGGAATCTCCTGGACCAACATTTGTGGTTGCAGCGACAACCAAGTTTTCACCAGATGCAAGACTTACTGTACCGGAATCAAAAACTACGGTATCAGACCCTGCTGGTGTAATGCGAATTTGATAATCACCAGATGGCACCGCAACTAGCTCAGTTGCATCTTTGTATGCAGCAGTAGCTAAAGGCTGTTCAGCTGCTAGGTTNGTATCTGGAGCGGTTACGTAAATATCAACTGCTGGTGCATTAGGTGCCGCGTGTACGATTTGAACTTGCGTTGTGCCCTCAGTGTTTGCTGCAGGGTTTGCTGCTAAACGTAAAAGTTCTAGAGAATTATCTGCAACATTACCAACGGCTAGAATATTATATTGTACATCTGGACGAGCAACGAAGTTAGTTGTTAATACTTCGGCTTGACCACCGGCAGTGTTTGCAACAACACCAATCGTATAGTTGGTTGAAGGGATAGTTGCTAAACCTGAAGCGACTTGATAATCAACACCAGATAAACCACCAAACAGGGCACCATTGGCTGTAATGTCCACATTTGGTGCATCGGATGAAGCGTGAACAACTCTAATCATAGCTGGGTTGGGCGTTGTTTCCACTACCGCTTTTGAGTTATTGTCTGAACCACAAGCAGTAACTAAAGCTGACAAAATTAAGGCTAATCCTAATTTATATTTTTGCATTATTGTTTCCTTGTTGTTAATTACATGATCATTACGGTTCAAAAAAACAACAAGTTCATATTTTTTAAAAATGTTGGAACTTTTTAGTCAATTGGTTATCTATTTAATACATGCAAAAAAATGTGTCCCCAAAATACTTTCTTTGTTATGTGTTATGTATGTTTATTGTGTTTTCATGTGTGCAAAAGCCCGTATCATCTATTGCTGATACGGGCTTTTTTTTAGTTAGAGGTCACTACCTAGCAATAAAAAGCTTTCTTGCATGTGACTTTGTCACTTTGCTTTATTGCTAGTAGATTTTACTGAGTAAAGCTTATTTTATCGCTTTCTCGATATCCGCAATTAAATCTTGATCGTCAGGCTTGGTAAAAGAGCTATAAGAGTCTACTAAATTACCTTTGCGATCGATTAAGTATTTATAGAAATTCCACTTTGGTGCTGAATCGGCCTTTTCTGCCAGGATACGGTATAAGGGATCTGCATCGTCTCCGCGAACTGGAATCGTCTCAAACATAGGGAAGTTTACACCGTAAGTGAGTTCGCAAACTTCAGCCGTTTTACCTTCATCGTTATATTCTTGGTTAAAATCCCCAGACGGAAAACCTAAAACAACAAAGTTTTTATCCTTGTAGTCATCATACAGTTTTTCTAAACCTTCAAACTGTGGAGTAAACCCACACTTACTCGCTGTGTTGACAAATAAAATTGCTTTATCCTTGTATTCACTACAAAAATTGACTGTTTCTTGAGAATTTAATTTACGTTTCATGAACTTCAGTACATCTGGGCAATCATTAGCCAGTGTTGGGAAGCTGATACCAATTAGGCATAAGCCTGCAATTATTTTTTTCATTTTTATGGTCCTTATTTTACTTATGTCTCGTCACTTAATAACAACAAGATGATATTTATTGCCAGGGCTTAAATTGCACTGGCACAAAAACTATGGTGTGATTAAGTTTTTAATGTACATAAATAGTAGCAAAATTATTGTATTTTGGTACATCTGTTAGTCACCTAGTCTTATACGTGATTTTGTTAATGACGTTCATTTTCTGGGTAAAAGGAATAATAATTATTATGAAACCATCTCGTGTTTTACACAAAACTTTATTTGTTTCAATTACGATTGCTCTATTCGGTTGTGCGGCAACTGACACTAGTTTGTCTCTGTCACCGAATATTACGCAAACAAAACATGTGGTAAATTCTCCAGGTAATCAATTATCTGAATCGAGCTCTGAGATAAAACAAAGTCAAGTCTTGAACCAACTTATTGAAGTGGAATCAACGGCTAAGCAAGACAATCTTATTACACTTGAACAAATAATGAGTCATCCTGATTGGCTGGGTCGACAAGCAGAACAAGCTGGTTGGGTCATTGGTGAAGATACGGTACGTTATGCTAGAAAACGAGTGGGTAGTCCGGTCCGGGATACCTTTACAATTTCGCTTACAGAACCGAAGATTAATGGTGAACTAGCCAGTTTAGAGCAACAGCATCTCCTGAAATCTGACGACGTATTAGTTTCTCCTAACGGTCAATACTTAGCATGGTTATATGAACGTCAACTATTAGTCATGGAGCAAACAACTAAAGCGGTCAAACAAATCACTTTTGCGCAGCAACGCACTAGTAACTTGAGTTTTCTAGCTAGTGGTGAAATTAGTTATCAAATAGGTGATGCGATTTATGCGACATCACCTGATACCCTTGCTACACGTTTAGTCTTTTCTTGGCAGTTTGCGAAGCCACCAATACCTGTTAAAGCGGCCCCAGACTATATTGCCGAAGAGCAGATAAAACTGATTCAATATATTGCAAATAAACGTCAAGATCGCCAAACCTTAGCTGATAATAAACAACAACTGGTTGCGACTAATACGTTTACATCCGCCACGGAATTTTATTTTGCTCCGGATGCTAGACTCGCTGCAATGAGTGTATCCCCAGATGGTAAGTGGGCAATTGCAGCTACGACGCCAAAAACACAATGGCGTGATAAATCTGACATTATGCCGCATTACATTCAAGAAGACGGGCGCATTGCCAGTAAAGAAGTGCGTCGTAGAGTTGCAGATGCAAAGCCGAGAAATGATGATTTATTTTTATTAGATCTTACCAATAATGTTAAGCATCCACTTTCTTACTCAGTTTTACCTGGTTTCAATGACGATGTACTGGCATCTGTTAAAGAGGAAAATGCAGCTCGCCGCGGGGAAGCCTATACTGTTAATCGTTTACCACGGGATATTACCTTGTTCTCTAGCTGGTATTGGAATGAACCACCGATCTATTGGCATGACACCGCCGCAGAGGTGGGTATTATGCTGGAAGCTTGGGATAATAAAGACCGTTGGATTGTGACAGTCGATTTGGCAAATAAACGGTTGGTACCCCAACATCGTTTATCAGATCCAGCATGGATCAATTATGCCTTTAATCGTTTTGGTTGGTTAAACGATACTGCAGCTTTGTATTACTTATCTGAAGAAACGGGGTTTGCGCATTTATACGTAAAACCCGTAGATGGTGAAGCTTATGCATTGACCGAAGGAAAGTATGAGGTTGATCAAGTCGTTTTAAGTCCTGACGGCCAGCATATATTTTATAAGGCTAATAAAAAACATCCAGGGATCTATGAAATTTACAAAGTATCTGTAGATGGTCAAGAGCAGGTTGCACTCACTGACTTAAATGGCATGACAGATTATGTGTTAAGTCCAAGTGGTCAACACTTGCTTTTAACACACTCAACAATGACTCGACCGCCAGAGTTATTTGTTACCTCTGCTGCAGCTTTAGCAATTCCAAAACAGGTCACGCAAACAGTTTCAGAAGAATTCTTGGCGTTGAATTTTGCAGCACCGAGTATTGTTGAAATACCTTCTAGTCATGTTGATGAGCCGATTTACTCTCGCCTATATATGGATGCACAAGCATTGCAAGGAGATGCCAAGCCCGCTGTAATTTTTAATCATGGTGCGGGATACTTACAAAACTCTCATATGGGTTGGTCTGGTTACTTCCGTGAGTATATGTTCCATAACTATTTAGTACAACAAGGCTATGTCGTGTTGGACATGGACTACCGAGCATCTAAAGGTTATGGCCGAGATTGGCGTACTGCAATTTATCGTCAGATGGGTACACCAGAAACGCAAGACTTAATCGATGGTGTTACTTGGTTAGTTCAAAATGCGAATGTCGCAGTGGATAAAGTTGGTACTTATGGAGGATCTTATGGTGGTTTTATGACATTTATGGCTTTATTTACGGAGCCTAATTTATTTCAAGCGGGTGCAGCATTACGTCCTGTTTCAGATTGGGCGCATTATAACACACCGTATACATCAAATATCTTAAACACACCTGATGTCGACCCTATTGCATATGAACGCAGTTCGCCAATTTACTTTGCGGAAGGTTTACAAAAACCATTATTGATAAATGCACCTATGGTTGATGACAATGTATTTTTTGTAGATGTCGTACGTTTGGTACAACGTTTGATTGAGTTGGAAAAACAAGATTTTGAAACGGCTATTTACCCAGTAGAGCCGCATGGATTTGTTCAACCAAGCTCATGGTTGGATGAATATCGACGTATCTTTAAATTATTCGAAACACATGTGAAGTAAGTTTGTTTTGACGAAAGGTGAGGGGATGTAGTTCCCCTCACTAAACTGGATAAAACTTTTCGGTAGTAATTCATTTGTTTTTATCCATCTCAGGCAAAGGCACAATCCGTATGTATAACAAAGTGAAGCACAAGCCACTGATAGCCCCCAATAAATGAGCAAAAGTTGCTACATCTGCTTCGATTAATAGTGAAGTCGAATTATTGTTGGTTAAATTCTCTAACAGTAATTTTATGAACAAACCAATTAACAAAAGCCATCCACCTGGTCTTTTGGTGTAAATATCTAACAAGGCACCGAACACAAAAAGTCCGTGTAAATTTGCTGACAATCCCATGTAATAATCTGTGCTTGGGTCCAACCAATACAAAGCGATACTCGTTGAAAATGCTAACCAAGGTAAGATAGTAAAAATATTTCGCCACGAGTAATATTCACCATGTAAAGCCCATAGAAGAACAAGGCCAGCTAGGTTTAACAATAAATGGTATGTATTGGTATGTACTAATGAATGTGTAAAAAAACGCCAATATTCACTAGTGAAGACTTCATTGCGAATAAATATAAGGCTTTCCAATTGGACAACACTCAATCCAAACTGGATAAAGCAACATACTATGCTTACTGCAAGTAAGGGGAGCCAATGTTTGTATTGAGTAGGTAAATTACTTAACATTATTGTTACATTAAAGATTGTAATATCTTATTTTAACAGTATATTTATGCGTGTATTGAATATTTTGTTATGAATTTAAGCTTTGAGTGAATTATGTCTGATGTAGTTGTGTCACAAAATGCGAATGTGCTTGTTTTATCGTTATCTCGTCCACATAAAAAAAACGCTTTAACCCGACAAATGTATTTAGAACTAGCCAATGCTATTCGTTATGCCGAGCACGACCCGCAAATTAAAGTGATTTTAATTCAAGGCAGTGAGGGCTGCTTTACTGCGGGCAATGATATGTACGATTTTATGTCAGCTGTAGAAAAAGAGGTTGAAGAAGTTGCTGAAACTGAACAATTTATGCGTGCTTTATTACAGTGTAAGCTCCCAGTAGTCGCAAAAGTTGAAGGTCTTGCGATCGGTATAGGTACGACTTTATTACTGCATTGTGATTTTGTTTATGCCAGTACCACAGCAAGTTTTATGATGCCATTTATAAATTTGGGTTTAGTGCCTGAATACGCTTCCAGTTTCATTTTGCCAAAATTAGTAGGGCATGTTAAAGCCGCTGAATTACTCATGCTTGGTGAGTCTTTTTCTGCAGATGACGCGCAACAAATTGGCATAATTAACGCAGTTTTGGAGCCAAATGCTTTAGCTGAAAAGATTGAACAGGTGACTCAGAGCTTGTCCAAAAAACCTAGACAAGCCTTGTTGCAAACGAAATCTCTGCTAAAACACGACCAACAACAAGTTACGGAACATATTTATAAGGAATTGGAGTATTTTGTTGCGGCTATGCGCAGTGAAGCAGCAACTGAGGCATTCACTGCTTTTTTAGAAAAACGTGAGCCCGATGAGAGCAAATTTCAATAGGCGAGCACTGACAGGCTTACTTCATTAAAGTGATTTGTATTTGCTTGGTATAGATATGTTCAAATCTTATTTAAACTATCTCTAGTTGCAGTAAGTACTTTATTTAATGAAGTTATTGAGCCACAAAAAAAGGAAGCAGCAGCTTCCTTTTTATGAACATTTCTGTAAATTACTGAACTTCCTCGAAGTCAGAAAATTCGCCTGTAAACATTGGACTTGATAAATAACGCTCAGTACCCGATGCTAGAATCACAACGACAATTTTATCTGCATTTTCTGGTCGCTCAGCATAGCGTTTAGCTGCTACAACACTTGCACCTGAAGAAATACCGGCTAAGATACCTTCTTCTTTCATAAGACGTTGTGCCATTTCCATGCATTCTTCGTTACTTACTTGCTCAACTTCATCAATCAAATCTAGGTCTAAGTTACCTGGAATAAAACCTGCACCAATACCTTGAATTTTGTGTGGTCCAGGGGTTAACTCTTCGCCTGCTTTTGCTTGGGTGATCACTGGTGAGTCTTTGGGTTCAACCGCAATAGAAGTAATTGCTTTACCTTGGACTTCCTTAATATAACGACTTACACCCGTAATGGTTCCACCCGTACCTACACCAGCAACAAACGCGTCAATAGTACCGTCGGTATCTTCCCAAATTTCGGGTCCCGTCGTTTTTACATGGATTTCTGGGTTTGCTGGATTATCAAATTGCTGTAATAAAACATAACGTTCTGGGTCTGATGCTACAATTTCTTGCGCTTGGGCAACTGCACCTTTCATACCTGCTGGTGCTTGAGTTAACACAAGGTTGGCACCTAAAGCTTTTAATAACTTACGGCGCTCTAAACTCATCGAGCTTGGCATAGTTAGTGTAAGTTTATAGCCTTTTGCTGCCGCAACGAAGGCTAATGCAATACCAGTGTTACCTGAGGTTGGCTCAACTATTTCTTTACCTTCTGTCAATACACCACGTTTTTCGGCATCCCAGATCATGTTTGCACCAATACGACACTTGATTGAGAAACTTGGGTTGCGAGACTCAATTTTTGCGTAAACGTTCCCGCCTGTGACGCGGTTTAATTTTACTAATGGTGTTCTACCAATCGCTAATGCATTATCGTTAAAAACGCGCATGCTATAATCCTTTTAATCTTTAGGGTAATCAAAAATAAAAAATCATGTAAATATACATAATAGTTATGTGTATATATTTAAATAGACTAGTGTATTTTGAAAGTGATATTTTGATATAAGATAGATTGAATTGTTAGTTATCGATTAACAGCGTACATAAAATATCTTTGGCTTTAACATTGTTTATCTATCGAGCTAAAACCTTGTTGTACTGCGACAGACTTCTAACTAATAGACAGATATATTATTCTAATTATTTTGAGAGCAATATGAAATTTACTGGAACCAGAGATTATATAGCAAGTACCGAACTCCAATTAGCAGTGAACGCCGCAATTACCTTAGAGAAACCTTTGTTGATCAAAGGGGAGCCTGGAACAGGCAAAACTATGCTAGCAGAACAACTCGCTGACGTTTTAGACACCGAGCTAATCCAGTGGCATATAAAATCCACTACAAAAGCACAACAAGGCCTTTACGAATATGATGCGGTGTCACGACTGCGAGATTCCCAATTAGGTGATGATAAAGTTCACGATATTAGTAACTATATTGTCAAAGGAAAACTATGGGAAGCATTTACCGCAGAGAAACGCCCAATTTTGTTGATTGATGAAATTGATAAAGCGGATATTGAATTTCCGAATGACCTACTCTTAGAAATCGATAAAATGGAGTTTTATGTTTATGAATCACAGGAATGGGTCAAAGCCAAGCAACGTCCGATTGTCATTATTACCTCAAATAATGAAAAAGACTTACCCGATGCTTTTTTACGCCGCTGTTTTTTTCATTACATTACTTTTCCCAATGCTGAGCAGTTACAAGCCATTGTTAATGTCCATTTCCCTGAAATTAAAAAACAATTATTAGACGTTGCTTTGTCGCGTTTTTTTGAGCTCAGAGAAGTACCTGGATTGAAAAAGAAACCGTCTACGTCAGAGTTATTGGATTGGTTAAAATTACTAGTTGCTGAGGATATTCCAGCTGAAGTATTACAGGATCCAGATAATAAAAATGCAGTGCCGCCATTGTATGGTGCGCTACTTAAGAACGAACAAGATCTACATTTATTTGAAAAACTTATTTTTATGGCGCGTCGTTAATGCTCATTGAATTCTTCTTAACACTAAAACGTTATAAAGTGCCAGTAACACTTCGTGAATTACTCGATCTTTTAGGTGCTTTAGAGAAAAATGTTGTGTTTGCATCATGGGACGATTTTTACTCCTTGACCAGAATTGTGATGGTCAAGGATGAAGCGCATTATGATCGTTTTGATCGCGCCTTTGCTGATTACTTTAAAGGTGTTCAGGCTTTAGATTTATTTAACGAAGATATTCCTGAGGAATGGTTACGTAAAGAGCTTGAGAAACGTCTGAGTAAGGAAGAAAAAGCACAAATGGAAACGTTAGGCGGCTTGGATAAATTACTAGAAACACTACAAGAGCGACTTAAAGAACAAAAAAAGCGACATCAAGGTGGAAGTAAATGGATTGGCACCGGTGGTACATCTCCCTTTGGCGCTTATGGGGACAACCCTGAGGGTATGCGCATAGGGCAGGAGGGTAATCGAAACTTCTCTGCAGTAAAAGTCTGGGATAAACGTGAATTTAAAAATCTATCGAACGATGTAACACTTTCCAGTAGGAATATGCAGATGGCATTGCGTAAATTACGACGTTTTGCCAGAACAGGTGCAGCAGAAGAGCTCGATATTAATGCGACTATCGGTAGTACTGCGAAAAATGCAGGTTTATTGGATTTACAGATGATTGCCGAACGTCACAACGCGGTAAAAGTATTGATGTTCTTTGATGTTGGCGGGTCGATGGATGGACATATCAAACAAATTGAACAACTTTTTAGTGCAGTACAGGCTGAATTTAAACATCTTAAATACTATTATTTTCATAATTGTGTCTATGAGGGTGTTTGGGAAGACAATGCTCGTCGTCAGAATTTAACCAGTATTCATGAAATTAAGCGCACGTATGGTAAAGATTATAAATGTATATTTGTTGGTGATGCGACTATGGGACCATACGAGATCACTTATCCTGGTGGTAGTGTCGAACATTGGAATGAGCAAACTGGGGAGTATTGGATGACAATGTTAGTAAGTTATTTTACACATTCAGTTTGGTTAAACCCACAACCAATGCAAATTTGGCGCTATCATCACTCGATACAAATCATGCAACATATTATGCAAAACAAAATGTACCCAATGACTATAGAGGGGCTAGGTTCTGCTATGGCGAGTTTATTGAAAAAATAATGTAGATAATTTCAATTAAATCTCAATTGTTATGTCACTCAACGGGACGGTACAACAAGGGAGGATTTCATCATCATCGATAAAGGCGAGGGGATCAAGGGTGTAATCCACTTCTCCAGAAATAAGTTTACATCGACATGCACCACAGAAACCTTCACGGCAATGGTACTCAATTGTAATTTTATTTTCTTCTAGATCTTCTAGGATTGTTTCTTTGGATGAAGAAAAAGCCGAACCATCGCTTAATGTGATTATTCGGCTTTTAGTTGGTGTGGACATCTCTTATTTATAGTTCAAATTCATCAAAGTCATCAGCTGAGACTTCTGAATCGATTTGACCAACTAAATAAGAACTAATTTCTGATTCTTGTGGCGCGACCTGGACGTTATCCGAGTTCAAGTAGTTGTTCATCCATGGTAATGGATTAGAACTCACATCGAATGGTTGTCCTAGACCAATAGCCGCCATACGTTGATTCGCAATATACTCAACATATTGACATAAGATTTCTTCGTTCAGACCTATCATCGAACCACTAGCAAATAAGTAGTGCGCCCATTCTTTTTCTTGCTGAACAGCATTAAGGAAAATAGCACGTGCTTCATCTTCACATTCAGCTGCGATTTCAGCCATTTCTGGATCATCTTTGCCTTTCGCCCATAGGTTTAACACATGTTGAGTTGACGTTAAGTGCAAATTCTCATCACGCGCAATCAAGCGAATGATTTTAGAATTACCTTCCATTAGTTTTCTTTCAGCAAAAGCAAACGTACAAGCAAAAGATACATAAAAACGAATGGCTTCAAGAGCATTTACAGAATTCATGCAAAGGTATAATTTCTTTTTCAATTCACGCATTGTGATAACATGTGTTTCACCATCAACTACATGGGTACCTTCACCTTGTGTTTGCCATAATTGGGTAGCAAATATTAGGTCGTCGTAATATTTAGAAATATCCGCCGCTCTACGTTTGATTTCATCATTCGCAATAATGTCATCAAATACATGGCTTGGGTCAGTAAATAGATTACGCAGGATATGTGTGTAAGAGCGAGAGTGAATCGTCTCGAAAAACGACCATGTTTCAATCCATGTTTCTAATTCAGGTAACGATACGATTGGCAACAATGCAATATTAGGACTACGACCTTGTACTGAATCGAGTAATGTCTGGTATTTGAGGTTAGAGATAAAAATGTGTTTTTCAGCGTCACTTAAACTCTGAAAGTCCATTCTATCTTTAGATACATCTACTTCTTCTGGGCGCCAGAAAAAAGAAATTTGTTTTTCGATCAGTTTCTCGAAAATAGCATGCTTTTGTTGATCATAGCGTGCTACGTTAACTGGATTACCGAAGAACATTGGTTCAATCATGAAATCGGTAGATTGTTGATTAAATGTAGTATATTTCATGTGTTTACACTTCTATTTTTAGTTATAGTTGAAGCATGCGTGCGTGTTAAATTTTACACGCGCCGCCAGCACATCCATCATCATCTTCCTCAACCACTACTTGCGCTTGAGAATTCTGTTTAGCGATTGTAGTTTGGTCTAAATCACTTGCTTCACCAGCTCCATCTTTGGTGTTGTGGTAATACAGTGTTTTAATTCCTAACTTGTAAGTCGTCAATAAATCTTTAAGTAAAAGCTTCATCGGTACTTTGTTACCTTCGTAATTGCTAGGATTGTAACTAGTGTTGGCCGAAATAGTTTGGTCGACAAACTTCTGCATAATCGCACACAATTGTAGATAACCATCGTTAGAAGGTATATCCCAAAGTAACTCATACTGTCCTTTTAAGCGTTCATATTCCGGTACAACCTGCTTAAGAACACCATCTTTACTAGATTTAATACTGATATGACCACGAGGTGGTTCAATCCCATTTGTTGCATTGGAAATCTGTGATGAGGTTTCTGAAGGCATCAATGCTGATAGTGTTGAGTTTCTCAAGCCGTGCTTGACGACACTAGCACGTAAGCTATCCCAATCTAAATGTAAGGGTTCATCACAAATTTTATCGACATCTTTTTTGTAAGTATCGATAGGCATAATACCTTGAGAGTAAGTTGTTTCGTTGAACTTAGGGCAAGCGCCTTTTTCTTTTGCCAACTCGTTTGAAGCTTTCATGAGATAAAACTGAATCGCTTCAAATGTTCTGTGAATCAGGTTATTGGCGCTATGGTCAGAATATCTAACTCCGTTTTTAGCTAAGTAATATGCAAAGTTAATGACACCTATGCCTAAAGTTCTGCGACCCATGGTGGCTGTAAACGCAGCTGGAACAGGGTAGTCTTGATAATCTAATAGATTATCAAGAGCACGTACAGCTAAGTCTGCAAGCTCCTCTAATTCATCAAGAGATTCTATTTTACCAAGGTTGAAAGCTGATAATGTGCATAATGCGATTTCACCATTTTCATCATTTACATGCTCAAGGGGCTTCGTTGGTAGAGCAATTTCTAAACAAAGGTTCGATTGACGAACTGGAGCCACTTTAGGATCAAATGGGCTGTGTGTATTACAGTGGTCAACATTTTGCACATAAATACGCCCTGTACTCGCTCGTTCCTGCATAAAGAGACCAAATAACTCTTGAGCATTTACTGATTTTTTACGAATTTTGGGGTCGCTTTCGTACTTGACATATAACGCTTCAAATTTATCTTGGTCGGCGAAAAAAGCGTCATACAAACCAGGAACATCAGAAGGGCTAAATAGCGTAATATCCTGGTTTTTAATCATACGGGTGTACATCAATTTGTTGAATTGGACCCCGTAATCTAAATGCCTGACACGATTTTCTTCAACGCCACGGTTATTTTTGAGGACTAATAAAGATTCAACTTCGTAGTGCCAAATCGGATAGAATAATGTTGCTGCGCCACCGCGAACACCACCCTGAGAACAAGATTTAACAGCAGTTTGAAAATGCTTGTAGAACGGAATGCATCCAGTATGGAATGCTTCACCGCCACGGATCTCACTACCTAAAGCGCGAATACGACCAGCGTTCACACCAATGCCGGCTCTTTGTGAAACGTATTTCACAATCGCAGAAGAAGTCGCATTAATTGAATCTAGGCTGTCATCAGCTTCAATTAATACGCAACTGCTGAACTGNCGAGTAGGAGTTCGAACGCCTGCCATGATTGGTGTTGGTAATGATATTTTAAATTCAGAAACAGCGTTATAAAAACGGCGTACATAATCTAAACGATTTTCCTTTGGGTAATTAGCATACAAACAAGCAGCAACTAAGATATATAAGAACTGTGCACTTTCATATATATCGCCAGACACTCGGTTTTGGACTAAATACTTACCTTCCAGCTGTTTTACCGCAGCATAAGAGAAATTCATATCACGCCAATGGTCGATGTAAGTATTCATTTCGTTAAATTCATCTTGGGTATAGTCTGAGAGTAAATGCTCATCATATTTACCCGTCTCGACTAGTCCTTTCACATGGTCATATAAGTGAGGAGGTGTAAATTGACCATAGGCTTTTTTACGTAAATGGAAAATAGCTAAACGAGCAGCTAGGTACTGGTAGTCAGGTGCTTCTGTAGAAATAAGGTCTGCAGCAGACTTAATTAGGGTTTCATGGATCTCATCAGTACGGATGCCGTCGTAAAATTGAATGTGCGCTTTGATTTCAACCTGTGATACGGATACGTTACTTAGATCTTGTGCGGCCCAAGTAATGACTTTATGGATTTTATCCAAATCAATCGCTTCTTTTTCACCGTTACGCTTTGTTACAGATAATGCTTTGTTCATGATATGTGTGCCGATTTTTAGTTATAGTGTGCAAATAACGGGTCTGCATCCGTTAACATCATGCCTCTTGTTTTTACTTAGTAGCTATTTAGTAGCTATCAAGGAGGTTAGCACAAGATAATGTGGTTCAGGGTATAATGCAACCACTATATGTGGTGTTTTTGTGTATGAAAAATAAACGATGAACACTACGACTTTGGTGGAGGCTAGGTGTGATGCGGACTCAATAAAATTTTCTTTTTTCAGCTACAGACGAAATTAATTAAAAAATAATTTATTATATTTTTATCTTTCTTTATAAGAACACGATATAAATAACTACTTGATATGAAAAATCACTATATATTGTGTGTAGTCCCTAGGTATATGCCTAAATATAGCAAATCAAACGTCAGTACTACTGTACACTAGTAAGGTGTTTGCGAAGTAAACGGCCCACTATAAAGGGTGTGTTTGCTCTATGAAAAGTAGGCACGCTACGCTAGTTAGCTATGCAAGCGGTTTGTGACACGCAATAATATAATTCACATCGATATTTTTTTGTGACAAATAATAAGTTTGTGTCAATGGATTAAAATGAAGCCCAGTACAATCTTGGATAACAAGCGTTGTGCTATCAATATGGCGCATAAGCTCAGATGGTTTAATAAACTTCTTGTAGTCATGAGTACCTTTGGGCACTAGGTTTAATAAATACTCAGCACCTAAAATAGCCATTAAATAACTTTTTGGGTTTCGGTTTAAGGTTGAGAAAAAAGCATAACCACCAGGTTTAACCATTTCTGCAACACTACGAATAACCGAAGCAGGGTCGGGCACATGTTCAAGCATTTCTAAGCATGTAATTACATCGTAAGATGCACTGTGAGTAATGGCGTGATCTTCGGCGGAGACACATAAATACTCAGCTTTAAAACCAGATTCAAGACCATGTAAACGGGCGACTTCCAACGAGGCTTCCGCCATATCAATACCGGTAACTGAAGCACCTCGTTGTACCATGGCCTCGGCTAAAATTCCACCACCACAACCGACATCAAGGAGGGAAATATCTTGTAAACCTACAGGTAAATGCTGTTGGATAAAGTCACTGCGTAAGGGATTAATATCATGTAAAGGTTTGAACTCTCCTGAAAGATCCCACCATTTAGCAGCTAATTCAGAAAATTTTTCAATTTCATTTACGTCTACATTACCCATTTCTTGTGCCTTCACTCAATACGATTCGGTCTAATATTAGCACCAATGCGACAGCGATTATAGATTTGGATTAGACCTCCTTCATATGATTGCCTAAATATTAAACGATAGATGTAAATTAGTTGGCTTTTTTTCTATTTTAGGGCATCTTTAGTGGTACACTATATAAAGTGTTTTTACCCATAATAAGCGTGCTTATTTGTCAAAATTTAAGATTGATAATAGGCACAGTAAAACTAAATAAGGGAACAGGCAGTTTATGACTGAGCGCGCCAAAGAAATTTCTCCGATTAACATCGAAGAAGAACTCAAGAATTCTTACCTAGATTATGCAATGAGCGTCATTGTTGGTCGAGCATTACCAGACATTCGCGATGGTTTAAAACCGGTACACCGACGTGTACTTTTTGCCATGAACGAATTGAAAAATGACTTTAATAAACCCTACAAAAAATCAGCTCGTGTTGTTGGTGATGTTATTGGTAAGTATCACCCACATGGTGATTCCGCTGTATATGACACTATTGTACGCATGGCGCAGCCATTTTCTTTGCGTTACATGCTAGTTGATGGTCAAGGTAACTTTGGTTCAGTTGATGGTGACTCTGCTGCTGCAATGCGTTATACCGAAATACGTATGGCTAAGATAAGTCACGAGTTATTATCCGATTTAGAAAAAGAAACGGTTGATTTTGTTGATAACTACGATGGTACAGAAAAAATTCCAGAAGTATTACCAACGCGAGTTCCTAACCTATTAGTTAACGGTTCATCAGGTATTGCAGTTGGTATGGCTACCAATATACCTCCACATAATTTAACAGAAGTGATTAACGGTTGTGTCGCATTAATTGATAACCCTGAGTGTACAGTTGATGAGTTAATTGAACACATCCCAGGTCCTGATTTCCCAACAGCTGCATTAATCAGTGGTCGCAAGGGTATAGAAGAAGCTTATCGTACTGGCAGAGGGAAGATCTACCTTAGAGCACGAGCAGAGATTGAAACTGAAGATAATGGTAAAGAAACCATCATTATTCATGAAATCCCATATCAAGTTAATAAAGCACGTTTGATTGAGAAAATCGCAGAGCTAGTTAAAGAAAAACGTATTGAAGGTGTTTCTGCACTGCGCGATGAATCTGACAAAGATGGTATGCGTATTGTCGTTGAAGTCAAGCGTAATGAATCAGCGGAAGTACTACTTAACCATTTATACGCTAATACTCAGTTACAAACAGTATTTGGTATTAATATGGTTGCCCTAGACAACAACCAACCTAAGGTATTTAACCTCAAAGATTGTCTGGAAGCATTTATCTTACACCGACGTGAAGTTGTAACACGACGCACAGTATTTGAGCTGAAAAAAGCCCGTGAACGTGCTCATATTTTAGAAGGTTTAGCGATCGCTCTTGCGAACATTGACCCGATTATTGAGTTAATAAAAGCTTCTCCATCGCCAAGTGAAGCGAAACAAGGTTTAACCGCGCAAGGTTGGTCTTTGGGTGATGTGGCAGAAATGCTTGAACGCGCAGGTAATGATGCTGCCCGTCCAGATTGGCTTGAGCCTGAATATGGTATCCGTGACGGTTTATACTATTTAACGGAGCAACAAGCACAAGCTATTCTTGATCTACGTCTTCACAAACTTACCGGTTTGGAGCATGACAAGATCCTAGCCGAATACAAAGACCTATTAGAGATTATCGCTGAGTTGTTACATATTCTTGGTAGTCCAGATCGTCTTATGGAAGTTATCCGTGAGGAACTAGAAGCGGTACGCGATGAGTTTGGTGATGCGCGCAGAACAGAAATAACGGCAGCGAGCCATGACATTGATATCGAAGATCTGATTGAGCAAGAAGATGTTGTGGTAACTTTATCTCGCGAAGGCTATGTGAAATATCAGAAGCTTTCTGATTACGAAGCCCAAAAGCGCGGTGGTAAAGGCAAGTCAGCTACAAAAATGAAAGACGAAGATTTCATTGAGAAACTGCTTGTTGCAAACACGCACGACCACATTCTTTGCTTCTCTACGAGAGGACGTTTGTATTGGTTGAAAGTGTATCAACTACCACTCGCGAGTAGAAACGCCCGTGGTCGTCCAATCGTTAATATTTTACCGTTAGAAGATGGTGAACGCATTACTGCTATTTTACCAATCAAAGAGTTTGTTGAAGGCAAATACGTCTTTATGGCGACAGCTAATGGCACCGTTAAAAAGACAGAACTGACACAATATTCTCGCCCAAGAGCAAATGGTATTATTGCGGTCAACCTTAACGATGGAAATGAGCTTATTGGTGTTGACTTAACTGACGGTGACTCTGAAATCATGCTGTTCTCGGACGCGGGGAAAGTAGTACGTTTCCATGAAGAACAAGTGCGTCCAATGGGAAGAACTGCGACGGGTGTTCGTGGTATTCGCTTGGAAGATGAACAGCGTGTCGTTTCTTTAATCGTTCCTACTGGTGAAGGTGCTGTCTTGACAGCGACTGCGAACGGTTATGGTAAACGTACGATTATCAGTGAGTATCCAGCTAAGTCTCGTGCAACGAAAGGCGTAGTTTCTATCAAAGTGTCTGAACGTAATGGTCCAGTAGTTGGTGCCGTTCAAGTCAATGAAGAAGATGAAATTATGTTGATATCTGATCAAGGTACGTTGGTCAGAACTCGTGCAACAGAAGTATCTACAGTCGGCCGTAATACTCAAGGTGTTACATTAATCAGAACGGCTAGTGATGAACATGTTGTAGGTTTGCAACGCATTGATGAAATTGAAGATACCATTTTAGAAGATGTTCTAGTGGACGGTGCAGCCATTGAAGTTGAAACAAGTGATGCAGCTTCAACCTCACCGGCAGATGACAATACAGAATCTGATGCTACAGAGTAGGAAGCACAAGCTATAAGCTTGTAAGATCTGTAAGCGATACATGCTGTGTTAGCATGTATCGCTTTTTTTATTTAATTAATATTAGGAAGAACAGTGCAACATTATAATTTTTGTGCCGGTCCGGCGATGTTACCTACTGAGGTAATGCAACAAGCTCAGTCTGAATTTGTTAACTGGCAAAATTCAGGTTCGTCTGTCATGGAAATTAGCCATAGAAGTAAACCTTTTATTGAAGTTGCGGCAAGCGCTGAACAAGATTTACGTGATTTGTTAGCAGTTCCTGATAACTATAAAGTTCTATTTTTACAAGGTGGCGGTCGTGGGCAATTTGCTTCAGTACCTCTAAATATTGCGTCACCTGAACAATACTCGCTGCATCTACAAACCGGTTCATGGTCCAAGGGAGCGGTGAGTGAAGCTGCGAAATATACCCACACACATGTTGTAGCAAAAGACACTGTTAATGCTGAAAATCAACGTGTTATTCCTGATATTGCCGATTGGNATTTACCTGCAGATATTTTAGCAAATACGGCATTTTTGCATTATTGTCCGAATGAGACTGTTGATGGTGTAGCACTTCATACTCCGCCCAAACTTCCCAATGTTGATTTGGTTGCAGATATGTCTTCAAATATATTGTCGGCCCCAATTNATATTGCTGATTATGGTGTTATTTATGCTGGTGCACAAAAAAATATAGGTCCTTCTGGACTTGCTGTAGTCATTATACGTGAAGATTTATTGGGTAAAGCTCAAGCGCAAACCCCATCTTTTATCAATTTTACCTTAGCGGCCGAAAATGACTCCATGTATAACACACCACCAACTTATTCATGGTATTTGGCTGGACTTGTGTTCAAATGGTTAAAAGCTCAAGGTGGTGTTGCAGCGATACATGCGAGGAATATTGAAAAGGCAAAACTGCTATATCAATGTATTGATGAGCTTGATTTTTATCACAATAATGTTGCACCAGAGTTTCGCTCTATCATGAATGTACCGTTTACGCTTGCCAACCCAGCATTAGATGCAACATTTTTGACTGAAGCTGAAGCTGCTGGATTACATGCCCTAAAAGGGCACCGTTCTGTTGGCGGGATGCGTGCAAGTATTTACAATGCAATGCCTTTAGAAGGTGTACAAGCATTAGTTAAATTTATGCATGAATTCGCAGCTGCAAAGGGTTAAGTTAATAGGATGAGTACAAAAATGGAACAATTAACATTAGAACCGATTGCTAAAATTGGCGGGGCTGTAAATGTCCCTGGCTCAAAAAGCCTATCCAATCGTGCTCTGTTATTAGCTGCATTGGCTAAAGGTACAACGACCCTGACTAATTTGTTAGATAGTGATGACATTCGACATATGTTAAATGCATTAAAGCATTTAGGCATTGAATATTCATTATCAGATGATAAAACACAATGCACTGTGATAGGCAATGGTGGAGTGTTTACGACTCAGCCTAGTGAGTCCCTATTTTTAGGTAATGCTGGCACAGCAATGCGCCCGCTTTGTGCAGTCTTAGCAACATCACCGATTCACACAGTTTTAACTGGTGAGCCACGTATGAAAGAACGTCCTATTGGCGATTTAGTGGATGCGTTAGTGGATGTTGATGCTTTGATTACGTATCTAGATGAACCCGGTTATCCTGCATTAGATATTCAAGGGAAACGTCTTTATGGCGGCACTATTACTGTTGATGGTTCCGTTTCTTCACAGTTCTTGACGGCATTATTAATGGCTGCACCACTATTGCAAAGTGATTCAGTGATCCACATTAAAGGTGAATTAGTCTCAAAGCCATACATTGATATTACCTTAGATATTATGTCTAAATTTGGTGTGCAGGTGAACCATGATAATTATCAGAGCTTCAAGGTATCGGGAAATCAATCATATATTGCCATAGATGAATACATGGTTGAGGGTGACGCATCTTCGGCATCTTATTTTTTAGCCGCAGGTGCCATTAAGGGCGGTACTGTGACAGTGACAGGTGTTGGTAGTGCTTCAGTCCAAGGTGATGTGAAGTTTGCAGATGTGCTTGCTAAAATGGGAGCAAAAATTGAATATGCATCAAATTCAATTACCGTAACAGGGGCTCCACTGCAAGCTGTAGATATGGATATGAATCATATACCGGATGCAGCCATGACGATAGCAACGACAGCATTATTTGCCGAAGGTACGACGGCTATACGCAACATCTATAACTGGCGAGTTAAAGAGACGGACCGTTTGCATGCTATGGCGACAGAACTCAGAAAAGTGGGAGCGACTGTAGTAGAAGGTGAAGATTTTATTGAGATCACGCCTCCGGCTCAGATTCAACATGCAGCTGTAGATACTTATGATGATCATCGTGTGGCGATGTGCTTCTCATTAGTCGCTTTATCAGATACTGCTGTTACGATTAATGATCCAAAATGTACGGCAAAGACTTTTCCAGATTATTTCACACGATTAGCTAGTATTAGTCACTAATTGCAAATGGTTAGAATACGTTGTTTGTGAAGTTATTATGACTATTCACTAACATACTTTGTTATTTATATATAAGGGGCGTATAATATGCGCCTTAATTTTTGGTATTAGAATAAGATCCCACATGCAATCAATTCCAGTTGTTACTATTGATGGTCCAAGCGGTGCAGGAAAGGGTACATTAAGTGCTTTAATAGCTGATTACTTACAATGGCACTTTTTAGACAGTGGTGCAATTTATCGTGTTTTAGCTGTAGCGTGTGTTCATCATGGTATTAACCTTGATGATGAAGAATCAATTGTACCTCTAGCTTCTATATTAGATGTGAGTTTTCCAACTAAAGACAATCATACCTATGTGATTTTAGAGGGTGAAGACGTAACCGATGTTATAAGAACAGAAGAAGTAGGTGCTCAAGCCTCTAAAATTGCTGCTTACCCAGGTGTTCGAGAAGCATTATTGCGTCGTCAACGCACGTTTGCACAAACACCCGGTTTGGTAGCTGATGGTCGTGATATGGGGACCGTTGTCTTTCCAGCCGCAACAGCAAAGATATTCCTTACTGCAAGCGCACAAGCTCGGGCAGAAAGACGTTATGCACAGTTGAAAGAAAAGGGGCATGATGTTAACATTGCGCGCCTTTTAACCGATATACAAGCTAGAGACGAGCGTGATATGAATCGTGCAACGGCTCCTTTGTTACCGGCAGAAGACGCTTTACAGCTCGACTCAAGCACATTGGATATCGAGCAAGTGTTTGAAAAAGCAAAAGAATTTATACTTAGTAAGGGCGTTTCCCGGGCTGAGTAAAATACCGTTCATACAAGGATGCATGAACCATTAACAATAACCCCTCTAGTCCCGGATGATTAGTGGATATTACTTAAAGACTTGAATATTAATATGTCAGAAAATTTTGCACAGCTTTTTGAAGAAAGCTTACAACAGTTAGAAACCCGTCCTGGTGCCATCGTACGTGGCGAAATCGTTTCAATCGAAAAAGATATCGTTTTAGTAGATGCAGGCCTAAAATCTGAAAGTGCTATTCCAGCAGACCAGTTCAAAAATGCAGAAGGTGAGTTAGAAGTTGCCGTAGGTGATTTCGTAGACGTAGCGCTTGATGCTGTTGAAGATGGTTTCGGTGAAACTATCCTTTCTCGTGAAAAAGCAAAACGCCATGAAGCATGGGTTGAACTTGAGAAAGCATACGAAGACAAAGCAACTATCAAAGGTCTTATCAACGGTAAAGTTAAAGGTGGTTTCACAGTTGAAATCAACACTGTTCGTGCTTTCTTACCTGGTTCATTAGTCGACGTACGTCCAGTACGTGAAACGACTCACCTTGAAGGTAAAGAGTTAGAATTTAAAGTTATCAAGTTAGACGCAAAGCGCAACAACGTTGTTGTTTCTCGTCGTGCAGTTATCGAAGCGGAAAGCAGTGCTGAACGTGACGAGTTACTTGCTAACTTAGAAGAAGGTCATGAAGTTAAAGGTATCGTTAAGAACCTTACTGACTACGGTGCGTTCGTTGATCTAGGCGGCGTAGATGGTCTTCTACACATCACTGATATGGCTTGGAAACGTGTTAAGCACCCAAGTGAAATCGTCAATGTTGGTGATGAAATCAATGTTAAAGTATTAAAATTCGACAAAGAAAAATCCCGTGTTTCTCTTGGTATGAAGCAAATGGGTAACGATCCATGGCAAGAAATTGCTGCACGCTTCCCAGAAGGCCATCGTTTATCTGGTGCGGTTACTAACCTTACTGATTACGGTTGTTTCGTTGAGATCGAAGACGGTGTTGAAGGTCTAGTACACGTATCTGAAATGGATTGGACTAACAAAAACATCCACCCATCTAAAGTTGTTAACTTAGGTGACGTGGTTGAAGTTATGGTTCTTGAAATTGATGAAGAGCGTCGTCGTATTTCTCTTGGCCTTAAGCAATGTATTGCTAACCCTTGGGAAGAGTTTGCTAAGTCATACAACAAGAACGATCGTGTTTCTGGTAAGATCAAGTCAATCACTGACTTCGGTATCTTCATTGGTCTAGACGGCGGTATTGATGGTTTAGTTCACTTATCTGACATTTCTTGGAACAAGACTGGCGAAGAAGCTGTTCGCGAATTCAAGAAAGGCGATGAAATCTCTGCAGTTGTCTTACAAGTCGACCCAGAGCGTGAGCGTATTTCTTTAGGCGTTAAGCAAATTGAAGAAGACCCATTCAATTCTTACCTAGCGGAATTCTCTAAAGGTGCTATTGTTACAGGTACAGTTACAGAAGTAGACGCTAAAGGTGTTACGGTTAATCTAGCTGAAGAAGTTGACGGTTATATCCGTGTTGCAGATTTATCTCGTGACCGTATCGAAGATGCTTCAGAAGTAGTTAACGTGGGTGATTCTATCGAAGCTAAGTTTACTGGTGTGGATCGTAAGAACCGTACAGTAAGCCTTTCTGTTAAAGCGAAAGACCAAGCTGAAGAGAAAGAAGCGCTAGATAAAGTTAACCAAACTGAAGAAGTTGCTTCAACTAACGCTATGGCTGAAGCTTTTAAAGCTGCCAAAGGCGAATAATAGTTAAGACTTATTTCTTACTATAAAAAAAGGTGTAACTGCAACTTAACTTGCGTTACACCTTTTTTTTCTGTAACTTTTTAACTGTTCAAATTACCTAAGAAGTGTTGTTATGACTAAATCTGAATTAATTGAAAAACTATCTGATGAATTTACACAGATGCAAGCGCGTGATGTTGAATTATCAGTGAAAGAAATGCTCGAATTTATGGCGCAGACACTGCAAAAAGGCGAACGCATCGAAATTCGTGGTTTCGGAAGTTTTTCTCTGCATTATCGGGATGCGCGTGTTGGTAGAAATCCAAAAACAGGTGAGTCTGTGCAGCTTGAGGGGAAATTTGTACCTCATTTTAAGGCTGGTAAAGAGTTACGTGACCGAGTAGATATCTAATTCAAAACCTCCATTTATAAGGATATATAGTGAAAGGTTTATTCTCATTTTTACTACTATTACTTGTTTTAATTGTTGCCATTGTTGTCGGTTCAAGAAACCAAGAACTGTTAACTATTAATTATCTGATTGCACAATCACAAATACGTGAATCAACTTTGATGGCCATTTGTCTAGGCTTAGGTGTCATTATTGGTATTGTCAGTATGTTCAGCAGTTGGTTACGTTTAACGTGGCAAGTAACTAGTTTAAAAAGCCAAGTGAAAAAATTAGCAAAAGAAGACTAATCTATGCGTGAGCTTTTATTCCTATTGTTACCTGTTGCAGTCTGGTATGGCTGGATAATGGGCAGGAATAGTGTGCGTAATGCACAACGTAAACAATCAAGCATCCTCTCCAAACATTATTATAAAGGCTTAAACTTTTTATTATCAGATCAACCTGATAAAGCCGTTGATACTTTAATCAAAATGATTTCGTTGAATAACGATACCGTAGAAACTCACATCGCAATGGGCAATTTTTTTCGCCATCGTGGTGAGTTAGATAGGGCGATCAGAATTCATCAAAATTTAGTGAGTCGTGATGAGTTACTAGATACTCAAAGAGAAAATGCTTTGTCTGAGTTGGGTAAAGACTATTTTATGGCTGGTTTTCTAGAACGCGCTGAAAATTCATTTATAAAATTATTAGATAGTGATAAGCATCGCAGTGCAGCTCAATCTCATCTGTTTGAGATATACCAAACGACAAAAGAGTGGGATAAATCTATTGAGTTAGCCGAAAGAATGTTAGCGGTCGACAGTTCTCAGCAACATGTGGCTATGCAGTTGGCACATTTTTACTGTGAAAAAGCACAAAAATTTATAAAATCAAATGACTTTTCAAGTGCATATCCCTATTTGCGCAAAGCTGTAGATGTTGATTCATATGCTGTGCGTCCCTGGTTAATGTTAGGACGTGTATATATCGAACAAGAGAAGTTTCGTGATGCAATGTCTGCTTTAAATGAAGTGCCAGAACGAGATTTATCCTGGTTTTCTGAAGCTGTGCCTTTACTCGAACAAGCCGCAGAAAAATTACAGGACGATGCGTTATTGATTAAAAGTATCGAACCACATTGGCAAGTGTGTGCTACTTCTTATTTAGCAAAAGTAAAATTAATCGCGAAGCAAGAAAACACAAATGTAGCGGCTAGTACCTTGTTAGAACAACTGAAAAAAACACCTACAATGCGCGGTTTTAAAACGTTGTTGTCTTTGTACGTAACAGCTGATGATGCATCTGAAGACGATGTTCAAACAAGTCTCGTATTATTGAAAAATTTAGTGGAAGAGCAGATAAAACAACGTCCTAGATATCGTTGTACTAACTGTGGCTTCTCTGGAAGACAAATTTATTGGTTATGTCCTTCATGCAAACACTGGAGTGTAGTGAAGCCAATTAAAGGTTTAGATGGTGAATAAAAGTGATTGATTCAAAAGTAGTAGTCGCATGTGATTTTGCAAAATTATCTGATTTGAATAACTTTGTTGCTCAGGTGTCGCCGGATTTGTGTAAGTTGAAAATTGGCAAAGAGATGTTCACCCATTTTGGTCCTCAAGCCGTTAAACCGTTAGTAGACAAAGGTTTTGACGTGTTTTTGGATTTGAAATTTCATGATATCCCCAATACGGTTGCCAAGGCTTGTACCGCAGCAGCCGATTTAGGCGTATGGATGGTGAATGTACATGCTAGTGGCGGTGCTAAGATGATGACACAAGCTATGCATGCTTTAGATACATATGGTAGCGACCGTCCTAAACTTATTGCAGTGACAGTCTTAACTTCAATGGATGAAACACAACTACATGCAGTAACACCAGATGTAACAGTGCTAGATCAAGTTCAAAAGTTAGCATTATTAACTCAAGAATCCGGGCTGGATGGAGTCGTGTGTTCGGCACAAGAAGCGTCCCTTTTACGTAAAGTGTGTGCGGATGACTTTCTTTTAGTCACACCAGGTATCAGACCTGAGGGTAGTGCAGTAGGTGACCAGATAAGAATTATGACACCGCCACAGGCGATGCTATCTGGCGTATCTTATATGGTAATCGGTAGGCCGATTACTCAAGCTGAAGACCCTCTTGTAGCTTTGCAAAACATCAACGCATCTATTCGTTAAATTTATAAGACCTGAGACCGGTAGGTTACCGAAATCAGGCTTTGATTGTCGCTTAATGTAAGTGCCCTACTTATTGGGGGCACTTCAATATTATAGAGCTTTTTTGCTTCTGTAGCACAATCGTCTATGCGTTTAGTGCATTTTTTGCATCGACATATTCCAAGTCTAACTCTGTGCCGAGTGCATCAACAACTGCTTTGTAGGTGATTTTACCCGCATGAACATTTAAGCCATTGAGCAAGTGTTCATTATCTAAAAGAGCTTGTTTGTAGCCTTTGTTCGCGATTTGCAAACCGAAAGGTAATGTCGCGTTGTTTAATGCTAGTGTCGATGTTCTAGCCACGCCACCAGGCATATTCGCAACACAATAATGCACAACATCATCAATGACATACACGGGATCCTGGTGAGTCGTAGCTTTCGATGTTGCAAAACAACCACCTTGGTCAATCGCTACATCGACTAATACACTGCCTTTTTTCATGTTTTTAATATGTTCTGTAGTCAGTAATTTTGGTGCTGCAGCTCCAGGGATAAGTACTGCACCGACGACTAAATCAGCAGTTCTCGAATACGAATCAATCGCTTCAGTAGTTGAATAAATTGTGCGAACAGCACCACCAAATATATCATCTAGCTCGCGTAGGCGTGGAAGTGAACGATCAAGTATAGTTACATCAGCCCCCATACCAAGAGCCATTTTTGCAGCATTAGTGCCAACAACACCACCTCCAATGATTAAAACGTTGCCCGGAGCTACGCCAGGAACACCACCGAGTAGAGTTCCATTACCACCTTGTGCTTTTTCTAAATAATGGGCACCGGCTTGGATAGCCATACGTCCAGCAACCTCACTCATCGGTGCTAATAAAGGCAAAGCACCACTATTATCTGTGACAGTTTCGTATGCAATACACGTTGCTTTAGAAGCAACCAAGAGTTCAGTTTGTTGAGGATCAGGTGCTAAATGTAGATAGGTATATAAAATCTGACCTTCTCTGAGCATTTTGCATTCGTTAATCTGTGGCTCTTTAACTTTGATAATCATCTCGGCGCTAGCGAAGACTTCTGCTGCAGATGATGCAATGGTGGCACCGGCGGATATATAATCATTATCAGAGAAACCGATACCCTCACCAGCAAGTGTTTCTACCACAACACTATGGCCGTGTTGAATATATTCTTGGGCTGCTGCCGGCGTTAAGCCAACACGATATTCATGGTTTTTAATTTCTTTAGGTACGCCGATTAACATAAGGTTTCTCAAGTAATAATTTAAAAATGCTATTGTAATCTTAAACTCACCATTTTAAATTTTTATTTTGACGATTTTGCGGTATATAATAGGGTTAATTGTAATTTTTAAGGTTATATATTTTGTTAATTAAAACACCGAAACATTTAGATTCGATTGATCGCAATATTCTTACTATATTGCAACGAGATGCCCGGATTGCTAATGTAGAACTTGCTAAACAAGTTGGTTTAAGTCCAAGTCCATGTTTAGAAAGGGTTAAAAGACTAGAGCAACAAGGTTATATACTCAGTTATAACGCTCGTTTGGACCCGGTAAAACTTGGTGCTGCGATGCTAGTGTTTGTAGAGATTTCTCTAGAAAAAACATCACCAGATATTTTTGCTGACTTTTCGGATGCAGTGCAACAACAAGACGATATTCAAGAGTGTCATTTAGTTTCTGGTAATTTTGATTTTTTATTGAAGACACGTGTTGCGGATATGGCTAGTTATCGAAATTTGCTTGGTGACACTTTATTACGTTTGCCTGGTGTGCGTGAATCTCGCTCTTATGTTGTTATGGAAGAGGTGAAACAAACACAAAATATTAAAATAGCACAGGCAAAACCTTAAGTTTCTAAACACCTATGATAAACTACAAAAAAATAAGAAATAAACCGTAACAAATAACGGATACATATGACTAATTTGTCTGGTACGCAACGTATTTATGAAACATTTATGATTGTTTTTACAATCATAGCCCTGTTTTTATTCCTTGCTTTAATGTCCTTTCATCAAGCAGATCCAGGTTGGTCTCAAACTGGTTTACAACCATCTATTCAGAACTGGATGGGGCCTGTTGGGGCAAAATTAGCAGATTTAAGTTTCTTTACTTTTGGTTTTTTGGCTTATGTATTACCTTTCGGTTTTGCTTTTTTAGGCTGGTTTGCATTTCAACAAGTTAAAAATATTCTACAGCTAGATTTTCTAAATATCGGTTTACGTGTCATCGGCCTATTATTTGTCATTATTGGTGTTAGTGGTTTGGCAAGCATTAACTTTGATGATATGTATTATTTTTCAGCAGGCGGACTTTTTGGTGATGTCATCTCTCAAGCTTTATTGCCTTACTTCAATCTGACTGGGACAACACTGTTACTTTTAGCTTTTTTCTTAACTGGTTTTACTCTACTCACTGGTATTTCTTGGATAACAGTAGTTGACTCTTTGGGAGCTGGTGTTATTTGGACACTGGAAAAAATATTCACGACGCCAAAGAATTTATGGCAACACTATCAAAACAAAGCCGCACTTAGACATGAACAAAAGGCACAATTAAAAGCAAAAAAAGCAGCGGCCACAGACTTAGATGCCGCAATCTCTACCACTACATTAAAACCAACAGAACCTTCTGACGAAGACAGTCCTTTTAGTATCAAACAAGAAACCTTATACAAAGTCAACCAAACTGATGAAGATGTTCCTAGTATATCTGCTTTAGCTCAACAATCCGATATAACTCTAGGTGATATTGCCGCTGATATGCGTCAAGAACCAATTATCGATAATCCGAACGAATCGCCAATTACTACTTCTATTCCTGTTGAGGAAGAAACAACAATAGCTGATCAGTCACCGACTATAGCTATTGTCAATTCTCCTTTAGTAAAAACTAAAATAATTGATCCCCATGCAGAGAAACCGGAAGGGGAGAGGCCATCTTTTGCACTTTTAGATCGTGCCGATAAAGTCAATAACCCCATTACTCAAGAAGAATTAGACGGTGTATCAAGATTGGTTGAAGAGAAACTGGCTGATTTTAATATTGAAGCCAAAGTTGTTGGTGTTTTCCCTGGGCCTGTTATTACAAGATTTGAACTAGATCTCGCGCCCGGAGTCAAAGTGAGTAAGATAACAACATTATCTAAAGATTTGGCGCGAGCCATGTCTGCCATATCCGTGCGTGTTGTTGAAGTCATTCCAGGAAAATCGGTTATTGGTTTGGAATTACCAAATAAAAATCGTGAGATGGTCCGTTTAAGTGAAGTCATTGAGTGTGAAGCTTTCCAGTCATCATCCTCTGATTTAACCATGGTTTTGGGAGCAGATATTTCAGGTAAACCAGTCATTGTTGATTTAGCTAAAATGCCACATGTTTTGGTTGCTGGTACAACGGGTTCGGGTAAATCAGTAGGCGTGAATGTGATGATTTTGAGCTTGCTATATAAATCTTCTCCAGAAGACGTTCGCATGATCATGATCGATCCTAAAATGCTGGAATTATCTGTTTACGAGGGGATCCCCCATCTACTAGCCGAAGTCGTCACAGATATGAAAGAGGCTGCTAATGCATTGCGTTGGTGTGTCGGGGAAATGGAACGTCGTTATCGCTTAATGTCAGCTTTAGGCGTAAGAAATCTCAAAGGCTTCAATGCAAAAGTACTCAAAGCAATCGAGGACGGTACACCAATCAAAGATCCATTGTGGCAAAATGGTGATAGTATGGATACGGAAGCCCCAGATTTGACTAAGTTACCAGCTATTGTTGTGGTAGTGGATGAATTTGCTGACATGATGATGATAGTGGGTAAAAAGGTAGAAGAGCTTATTGCGCGGATTGCTCAAAAAGCACGTGCAGCTGGTATTCATTTAGTATTAGCAACACAGCGCCCATCAGTAGATGTTATTACAGGTCTGATCAAAGCCAATATTCCGACTCGTATTGCTTTCCAAGTATCCAGCAAAATTGATTCACGTACTATTCTTGACCAGCAAGGAGCGGAAACGCTCCTCGGCATGGGGGATATGTTATATCTGCCGCCGGGTACGGGAGTACCGACCCGTGTGCATGGTGCATTTGTTGATGATCATGAAGTACATGCCGTTGTAGGAGATTGGAAAAAGCGTGGAGAACCTGAATATATCGATGAGATCCTAAACGGTGAAGCATCCGCAGAGATTTTACTTCCTGGCGAACAGTCTGAGGGTGGCGATCAAGAATTTGATGTGTTCTATGATGAAGCCGTTGCTTTTGTTACGGAAACCCGAAAGGCTTCCGTTTCTAGTGTGCAACGTAAATTTAGGATTGGGTATAACCGTGCTGCACGATTGGTTGAACAAATGGAACAAAGTGGCGTTGTATCAGCGCCTGGCCACAATGGAAATAGGGAAGTTTTAGCACCTCCTGCGCCGAGAGTATAATATGTTAAAAAATTACATTATCAGTTTACTTATGTTGTTGAGTGCGAGTAGTACAGCACTGAGTGCTCAAGAATTGTCTGCTCGCGATACATTACAGCAGCGTTTATCTAATCTAGATACCTTTCAATCTGCATTTGTACAAGATGTTAGATCTGCATCTGGAAAGTTATTACAACAGGCCTCTGGGACGTTATCCATAGCAAAACCTACTTACCTAGATTGGCAAGTGATTGAACCGGATGAAACGCGCTTGTTATCTAAAGACGATGTGGTGTATTTGATAGATCCTTTTTTAGAACAAGTATCAATTTATGATTTGGGAAAGATGATTAAAAATAACCCACTATTGTTATTATTGTCAGATGATCTGAGTCAGTGGGAGAATTTTACGGTTGTGCAGCAAAACCAAAATAACGATAAGATCTTTAAAGTTAGTGCCAAATCACCCAACGCGATTATTCAGGCTTTAACGTTAAAATTTGCAGATGAAGTCCTCTTAAGTATGTCTTTTGTCGACACACAGCAACAAGTCAGTACATTTGTATTTCACGATGCAAAAATAAATGTGGTGTTACCCGCGGATACTTTTTCTTATATTGTTCCTGATACTTATACCATAGATGATCAGCGCGCAATTGATGTACCTAATAAAAACAGACCCTAGATATGTCTGATTTATTTTCATCAACAGCGACACAATATGCACCATTGGCAGCACGAATGCGTCCTAGCACTATGGCGCAATACTATGGCCAGACTCATCTAACTGGGCCTGATGCACCTTTAGGTATAGCCATTACACAGCGGCAAATTCACTCAATGCTATTGTGGGGTCCTCCAGGAACAGGTAAAACAACATTAGCTGAAATTATTGCGCAAGAAACAAAGGCCCAATTTATTCGTTTATCAGCAGTTACCTGTGGTGTAAAGGATATTCGAGAAGCCATGGAACGCGCGCAATTGTCTAGTCAAACTATTATCTTCGTCGATGAAGTACATCGTTTTAATAAAGCACAACAAGATGCATTTCTTCCACATATAGAGTCTGGCCTGATTACATTCATTGGAGCTACAACAGAAAACCCTGCGTTTTCTTGTAATAATGCTTTGTTGTCTAGGTGCAGAGTCTATATTTTGAACGCACTTGCACCCGATGATATCGCCCAGATTGTTCAACATGCGTTAACTCATGATCCTGAACTTATGGCACAAGGCATCCGTATTTCTGATGATGCTTTGCAAGCTCTGTGTAAAATGGTCGGGGGCGATGCTAGAAAGGCTTTATTATTTATTGAGTTAGCTGCAGGTTTAACTAAAGACACTTGTATTACTCTTGCTGAAATTGTTCAAGCTGCAGGCTCCAAGATGGGGCAGTTTGATCAGCAAGGTGACCATTTTTACGATGTGTTATCCGCATTTCATAAATCAGTGAGAGGCTCCAGTGTTGATGGTGCGTTATATTGGTTTGCACGTTTTCTTGTCAGTAGTAATGATGTAACGCCAATAATGCGTCGCTTACTAGCGATAGCATCAGAAGATATAGGTTTAGCTGACCCCAAAGCATTATCATTGTGTTTGGATGCATGGGATACGTTTCATCGGGTAGGTTCAGCCGAAGGGGAGCGAGCTATTGCTCAAGCATGTGTGTACTGCGCTCTAGCACCAAAAAGTAATGCATTGTATACAGCATTTAAACACGCAAAAAAATTAGCAGCAGAAACATCTGATGCGCCAGTACCCAACCATTTGCGTAATGCACCAACAGCACTTGCTAAAAGCCAAGGGCATGGTGATGGTTATCGGTATTCTCATAATGAACCACATGCTATTAGTGCAGGCCAGACATATTTACCTGAAGAGTTAGCGACACCTGAGTTTTATATGCCAAGTGAACGTGGCTTAGAAAAAAAATTAAAGCAAAAAATAAGTTTTCTTACAGCAGTTAATCAAAAGGACTCTAGCTGACTATGATATATCTTTTTATTGCATTAGGTGGAGCTTTAGGTGCCTGCTTACGCTATTTTTTGGTACAACAAAGTATCTTGTGGTTAGGTAAAGATTTTCCATATGGGGTACTTATTGTCAATTTAATTGGGGCCATATGTATAGGTAGTGTTTTGGGGTATCTAGAAACTTACAAGGGAATTAATGCACCATTTATCAAACAGTTTGTCGTGATTGGTTTATTAGGGGCACTTACTACGTTTTCTACATTCTCATTTGATACTGTTGCCTTGCTCCAAATCGGAGAATGGACAAAAGCCATTTTGAATATTACTTCAAACGTTATATTATGCACGACCTGTACTTGGTTGGCATTTTCATTTTTTAAGGGATAAGATTTTTTATGTTAGATCCGAAACGTTTTCGTGATGACTTAACTGATACCGCTGAGCGCTTAGCCTCACGTGGTTTTACATTAGATGTTGAAAAACTGGACGCGCTTGAGTCCCGACGTAAAGTGCTACAAGCTACAACCCAAGACCTCCAAAATGAGCGAAATGTTCGTTCCAAATCTATTGGTAAAGCGAAAGCATCCGGTGAAGATATTGCTCCATTATTAGCTGAAGTAAGTGACTTAGGTGCTAAGTTAGACGCTGCAAAAGCGGAACTCACAGAATTACTTAATAACTTAGCTACTATTACAGCAGGCGTACCAAATATCCCTGATGATGTGGTACCAATCGGAGCTGACGAAAATGATAATCAAGAAATTTTCCGTTTTGGTGAGCCTAAAACGTTTTCTTTTGAACCTCAGGATCATGTTGAAGTTGCAGCTCGTTTAAACAATGGTTTAGATTTTGTAACTGCAACTAAACTTACTGGTTCTCGTTTTGTTGTTATGCATGGTTATGTAGCACAGATGCATCGAGCTTTAGCACAGTTTATGCTGAGCCAACATACTTCTGAACATGGTTATCAGGAAGTCTATGTGCCTTATTTAGTAAACCATGAAAGCTTATATGGAACTGGTCAACTGCCTAAGTTTGGTGAAGACTTGTTCCATACTCAACCAGCTACTGAAGAAGGACAAGGGCTATCTTTAATTCCAACTGCTGAGGTACCGTTAACTAACATAGTGCGCGATAGTATCTTAGAAGAAACTCAGTTACCGTTGAAGATGACTGCACATACGCCTTGTTTCCGAAGTGAAGCGGGAAGCTACGGTCGAGATACGAAAGGATTAATTCGCCAACACCAATTTGATAAGGTTGAATTAGTTCAAGTGGTTAAACCGGAAGATTCTTTTGCTGCATTGGAAGAACTCACTCAACATGCTGAAAATATTTTACAAGCATTGGGTTTACCTTACCGTAAGATGTTGTTATGTACAGGTGATATGGGCTTTGGCGCATGTAAAACTTATGATTTAGAAGTATGGTTACCAGCTCAAGATACGTACAGAGAGATTTCATCTTGTTCTAATATGTTAGATTTTCAGGCGCGTAGAATGCAGGCTCGATACCGTAGCAAAGACGCGAAAAAGCCAGAATTAGTTCATACGTTAAATGGTTCTGGTTTAGCCGTTGGTCGAACTTTGGTTGCGATTTTAGAGAATTATCAAAATGAAGATGGATCTGTAACTGTACCAGAGGTATTGCGTCCATTTATGAATGGTCTAACAGTGATCCCAACTGCAAGCTAATAATTGTTGAGGTAACTTGTCTATGCTTGGTTCAAAGACACTTAGCCGGCTTAGGTAAGCCGGCTAATTTACTAGCTAATTTAGCAGGGCCCTTAGGTAGCAAGCGTTGTAAATGTCTGGAATTACCCACTTCAGGTCCAAACTCAGTTTTAAGCGCGTTGACTAGGGCACGTATAGCTGGTGTAGTGTCATACTCCATATAAAATTCTCTGACAAAATGGATAATTTGCCAATGAGCATCGGTTAATGTGATGTCCTCGCATTCGGCAATATGTTTAGCTAGCCCTTCAGTCCAGGAGGTGTGGTCTAATAAATAGCCATTGTCATCCGCAGCGAACGTTTTGTTGTTAAAATGATATACCATTAAAAAAATACCTTCAGACCGGGTTTACCAGCATCATCAAATGTTGCAAGTTGAATGTTCTTTGGCACGTTACTCATATATGGCTGAACAAGTTTAATATCTGCACATATATAAATATCTTCAATGTCATAAAAGACCAAACTCTTTAATGCTTTTGCTGGCTTAGGCTTGATAGATGTATCTGTAGTAAACATAGGTAAGGCATCGGGCATGATGAAAACAGCTACAGTGTGCGCTACATTTCCTGCAGCAGCGATAAACTCAAACGCATCGTTAAATACAACACCATGTAAAATTTTATCAGTAAGAAATACATTGATATGAGCCATGGTGTTCCTTAGTATTGAATGAGACTGGATGTACTGTGTAATTGTGTATAAAACTCAGTTAGCCCATTGGGTTTTATATAACTTGGGATCATTGAGGGACTAATCTGACGTTTTTCTAATGCACTGCCACAGTATGCAATATGAACAATATTCAAGCGTTTGATAAATTTCTGCAGCGTTGCATCAATAACAGAAAAGTCTGACTCCAATGCACTACTATGGAAAAAGACCTGGTGTATTGGTTGATTTATGCAAGAGAGTTGTTTTTCCAACAATTCATTTGTTAAAACAGAAGTAAATAAAATAGAAATAGACATAAAAAAAACGCCCCAATTAAGGAGCGTTCATTATAGCAAAACAGTGCTTAATCATCATTACCAAATGCACCAAGTAAGTGGAGCAGGGCAGTGAATAAATTGTAAATGTTTAAATACATACTCACTGTTGCACGGATATAGTTAGTTTCACCACCGTGTATAATGCGGCTTGTATCAAACAAAATTAAACCAGACATAATAAACACAATCGCCGCACTTAACGCCAAACTAACCGCTGGTACAGCAAAGAATATGTTTGCGATAGCTGCGATTACAACCACCATTAAACCAACCATAAGAAATCCGCCCATAAAGCTGAAATCTTTTTTAGTTGTTAATACATAAGCAGATAATCCAAAGAAAATTAATGCTGTACCGCCTAATGCTTGCATAATAAGAGCCGGGCCGTTTGCAAGCCCCATGTAAGCGTTTAGGATAAACCCTAATGAACCGCCTAATAAACCTGTAAAAGCAAATACCCAAAATAGTCCTGATGCACTATCAGCTTTTTTCTGCACAATAAATAATGTAACGAAAGCACCAATTGTCATTCCTAGCGACATCATTGGGCCGATCCCCATGGCCATAGTAATACCAGCACAAACTGCACTAAATACTAAAGTCATAGCTAAAAGCATATAAGTATTACGCAATACTTTATTTGTTTCCAAGACAGACGGTTGAGCACCACTATATACCGAATCTCTATTCATGTTTTCCTCCAAAGGATTTATGTAACGATACTATGACTAAATTTATAGACTTTTGTTCCAATATCAAGTCAAAAATTGCAATAAATAGTAAATTCTATCTGCTATGGTGGAAATTTTGCGCAACATGTTCTTTTTATCAGCAAACAGACAATTTTTTTAAATAAGTACTTTACAAGGGTCCGATACATCTTTAATATGCGCCCTGTCTTGGAGAGTTGGCAGAGCTCGGTTTAATGCACCTGACTTGAAATCAGACGTGGGGTCAAACCCACCGGGGGTTCGAATCCCTCACTCTCCGCCAAATTGGTCTATACAGGCTCTACAGGCCTTGATATACATGTTATTTGTATACAGCCTGTTTAGCCTGGTAGACATAAATGGTTACAAAATT